>MDTD01095402.1_pt1 | contig 171917 bp, 141 predicted proteins | sample 811221 | NCBI WGS metagenome assembly MDTD01 (sample SAMN05326646, study PRJNA326480) | marine metagenome | isolation source: seawater | place: Pacific Ocean: South West | collected 2011
ACCAGGAAGAATCCTGCCACCAACCCTCCAAGGAATATTGGAATCGTATCTGCTATGAAGGCCCAACCTTCACCCTTGAATACGATTGCAGCAGAATAATACATCATGTATGTTAGGAGAATGACCGTGGCTAATACAGAAGCAGCACTGAGCCATTTCATCGACGCGTAGTCCAATCTCGAAATTGGCCTTGAGAAATACAGCGCACTGGTTCCATTTTTCCTATCATCCGAGACCAAACCACCTACGACCAATGCTGTCAATAGGGGCCACATGCAAAGATTTCGAGGGAAATAACCCAACACGTTCCCCCAAAGATTGTACCGATTCACGCCCCACATTCTGTTCAGGAAGCCCGTGGCATCTCCACTCACCATGGAGGACAAGAGTAGCATCAATATGGGAGTCATCGAACCAAGTATTACGACGAGCAGGGTCAGTCTAACGAAGGGGTGGTACCTTCTATGCCCTGATCCCGAAATTATTCCGTACACGTGATGTCTGTAAATTGCATAATTTCTAACCCACCTCGGCCCTAGTGACCCATTCCATGGACGATAGATCTGTTCGAAGATTTGCCCTTTTGGGGCCGTTGCGACGGTGGCTGAAGTATCGAGGTCGCCATCCCCTGATCCATAGGCGGCTTCAATATCGGCCTCACCAAGACTGTCCCCTCCTACGATGTTGTTCACTTGCCGGGCACCCCCTTCAAGTCGGATGAGCTCTTTGCAGATTTGCCTAACTTCCGCATTATCAACAAGAAAATGTCTTCCAAGTCTGGTTCATACTCCCTCAAGACCCTTACCTGTGCGCCGGTTTCAGATGCTCCTTCCAGTATGGCTCTGATCGTTTGATCGCCCTGATGTTCGATCCGCATTATCCTCCCCATTCTTCGAACTTTGTGCCCGTGTTGGAGGAGCCATTGTTCCATTTTGGTGGCCCCACCCCACACAGATATCTCGATCTCCCGAGTTATCTGTCTGGCAAGCTCGTCTATTCTTCCTTCCACGACCACTTTTCCGCCGGATAGCATGACTACCCTATCGCACACTCCTTGGATATCTTCCATGACATGGCTGGTCATGATCACAGTTCCACCCCCGTCCGAAATAGTTCTTCTCAGAGTGTCTAGCATGAATTGCCTAGCGGAGGCGTCGAGGCCATTTGTTGGCTCGTCGCAAAACAGTATTTGAGGGTCGTGAACAATCGCGCATGCTAGCTTAGTAGCCTGTCTCATTCCTGTAGAGAAGGTTTCTATTTTCCTGTAACGTTGATCTTGAAGTCCGACATATTGGAGTACCTCATGGGCTCTTTGTGTTGCCTGATCGGGCCTCATTCCAAGCAATTCCCCCGCATATCTGACTTGGTCAACTGCAGTTAGGCCCGGATCAAGAGAATCGTATTCTGCCATGTACCCTATCTTCGATCTGATGTCTGGGCCCATCGTGACGATATCCTTGCCGAGTACTTCACCGCCTCCCTCTGTTATTCTGATTAGGCCTAGAATACACTTGAACAAAGTAGACTTACCAGAGCCATTTGGGCCAAGTATGCCCACTCCTCCAGTGCCAATGTCAAGATCTACGCCATCTAGCGCTACGTGTGGTCCGTAGAGTTTCCGAAGGCCTCGTATCTGTATGATCGGATTGGCGATATCAAAGCCTCCTTCTAATTGTCCCAATGCTAGGCCATTGGGCTATGAATCAATCGCCGTCAAGTTTAGGGCATCCTTGTCCAAAGCTCCTTCCCTTACCTTGACCGCCACTCCCTTTTTCATGACTGCCATCTCCTCTGAGGTGGAGTTTGATACCCCGTGTGCGACAAGGTTGTCATCCTCGTCAACGACTAAACATGGTTGTCCTACGATTAACCATGGGTCTGCTTTGAGTATGAACCCATGCATGACATTTCGACCGGCTCCCACAAAGGGTATTGCATCCGAGTGGATAGTGACACTTGGAAGGCCCGGATGATCACTTAGTGGTTGTAAATCGTTAGAGCCCTCGCCCGTATCCTTCGCCGATTTCATTGCTTCGTGGATTAACTTCGCGCCATGGAGAGCAAGGGATATCCCTCCGTCATTCAGCCGGGGCGAGAATAGATGCTTTTCTCCATTGTATACATTGACGGGCCTGTTGGTATTAGAGCGCCTTACCCGGATTTCATCCGTGATCTCACACCCAATGGCGGGGCTAACTGCGCAAAGCAGTGAAAGCTTGTCTACGAAAGAGCACCTGTCAATCCATGCCAATATCGATTTATCCTGTTCATATTCAGAATCTTCGGGCGTTAGGACTAGGACTGGAATTCCTCCCAGACCCATCGACTCAAGATCTACGCTGTAGTCTGCATCCTTGGTATCAATGGGATGTATGTTGGATCCCTCGACCCTGCACCACGGGGAGAGGTCCTCCAGAGAGTATGGCACCAATCCAATCAGCGAATCGATCATAACCACTGTTCTGGGATCTTCTTTCAAAACTCGTTGAACAGTTGACCCGTACGAGGCTCTCCAAGGTGGTTCTCCCCCTTTCATCACGACGACCCTGGATGGTGCCCCGAAGGAGCCATCATGCCACGACCCGGGGGGCCTCCATCTCTGAACCAACAGAGAGTTAGCATGGATAATGTGTGGTCTGTGGAGAAGGTCTTCGCTAAGGGGTTCAGATGAGGGGCGAATAGGGTCAGTAGATCTGATAATTGATCGCATCCTCTTGGCCGAGGGCTCGTTGGGGTCAGTTCTTTCTCTGATGATTCCCAGAAAGGCCTCCCTGAGGTGTGGTGATGAATGACTTCTCCTCTCTGCCATGCCCCATATTGACCCATTTCTAACTGCCTCTCTGCACCTAGCAAGTTCCCGCTGTGTCACCTCTAGATTGTGTCGTGCCAGCAGATTGGTTCTTTCTGGCTTGCTCATCATCCTGACTTGTGCTGGAGTGTAAGGGGATATGTGACTTGATTGGGTGGGCCACTCTACCATTGATTCAATCCGATAGGTCCCCTCCTCAGAAAGAAGTCGTCCGTCTTTTGCAAACAGTGCATAAGCTGCTGAGTCAAATAAATCTGCGCCAAGTGCAATGCACATAGGGAATAGCATAGGGTGCCCACAGCCGAATATGTGCATAGGACGGTTTGCAGGTAGTTCGGAGGATGACGATAGAATGATCTCAGAAAGATCATGATATCTTTGTGACTCCATCAGCGGGACGATCCCGCCTATGGGATGTATCGAGAAATTGCTCTGTTGGTATTCAGATTCTGCCATCATCTTGGCAGACTTGGCCCTGAGATCTTGGTGCAGCCCGCCTTGGATTGGTCCATTCAACATGATCTTTGTATCGGCTACCTGCAGTGACTTCGTCGCTCTTTCTGCAGTGATTCTTACGGCATCCTCTATCTCCTTCCTGGTCATGTCAGGTCTACCAAACACATCTAACATCGTGCCAATATCGACCCCTATAGAGGCTTGAAATCTGACGATTTCTTCTACGGAAACCTCAACGTCCCCGTATACGTAAGATTGGAAGGTTCCAGAATCTGTCATTATTACGCCTGGGAAATCCAAAAGTTCGTGAATTCCTTCCTTAGTGGCCTTTTCGCGTAGAATCTCGTTCTTCCAAATGACATAAGAATTGGTTATCAAAGCCCTGAATCCGAATTCATCCCAAAGCGATCTAGGTTCGACAGTAAGGATGTTTGGGTTGACGACTGGTAGGAGTGCAGGAGTATTGAGTACGCCGTGTTTCGTGAAAAATTTTCCTAGTCGTGCGGCTCCATCTCTCTGGGTGACCTCGAACTTTCCTAGGTCCTGTGGCCTGCAGGGACTTGGCTCTGATTCCATTCGGCATCCTTCCTAATTTTTTATTCAGAACGTTCGATTATGTCAACATTCACTATTCCCTCATGTAAACGGATTCGAACTAGGTCGCCGGTGTTGATATTCGATGTCGGATCGAAGTCGAAACCATGGCCATAGGGTATGGCATGCAGAGATGCGGCCGGGAGTGTCAAAGGACAGACGTCTCTGTTTAAGATCCCCTTGGGACCAACCCCGTGATAATTCAACCCCATGAGGACATATGGGGCGACTGTGGATCCGGAGCCTTTTGGGTATACCACAATTTTCCCATTCAAAGATTGGCCTTCCAATGGATGTCCTGGCTCAGTTATCACACCTGTCTGGGGGTCCACGTATCCGAGGTAGGTGATTGGGACATCGGTTGAAATCGCCCTGCCTGTGACGTCAAAGGAGTCTTGGCTTGGCAGGCCGATTCCCACCATGTTATCGGTCTCGTTTGATTTTTTCATTTTGGATCCGATCTTTTTTGGTTTTGTCTTTGATAATTTTGGCCTAGGTCCCTCTGAGAGGTTGGGGTCGAATGCATGAGCGACGCAATCCGAGATCCTAGCCACGCTGGTGGGCATGGAGTTTAGGCCGCTCTTGAGATAATGCTCTGCCTTCATAGAATTAGTGAGGATGTGATTATACAGATCTCTATTGTAAGGCGTCACCTCTGGACAGGTGTCCTTGAGGAGCAGGGCCCCTGCCTGCTCAAGTATTTCTAGAGACCCGTCTGAGCTTAGAACATCGTAATTACTTGAGGACGTAAAGACCCAAAGCCGATTGTCAGGTATCCTATCACCCAACTCCATCCTCCCTCGAACCTCTGCAACCACTGACCTCACCTCTCCGATGCTGGCTTGTGGGCATCCTATAACGACCAGATCAACTGTGCCTTTGGGGCCCAATCTCTCATAGCATTGTTGAAGGTCATTGGACGAGAATTCTACAAAACCGAGATATCTTTTATCTCTCGGAGGTGGGGAAATCCCATCAATCCAAAGCATGGGACAACCAAAATTTGCCGCTGCTGCAGTCAGTGCCTTCCGCATTTCAAATGAAAGATTCTCCGGAAGTCCCGAAATTAAGGGCATAGGTCCGAATGGCATGTCCCAGCTGGCCTCAATCTGACTCCCTATCCAGTCGCCAAGTATTGAGAAATCAGTTTCAGAGGACAGTTCACAATTTACTTTCACATGTAGATTCGGCATCCTGTTCTCCTCTAGGTGTAGCCCCCAAAGAGGGACCCATCCCGTTAACGCGGTTGACAGGGCGGATAGTCCTGATTCCCTATTTGTTGCCAGATTTGTGTATGTGTTTGCGTAGCAAACCGCGTTTGATTCCGCCCAGCAGCCTATCCCATCTGGTGCCTCATATGGCTGGTCATATGGGGTGCAAGAGAGTGTTGTCTCAATTCCCATATCCCAGTATGCTGTAACTATCTCTGTCTGCAGGCTTAGAAAATCAGGGAAATCTATGCCCATTTCCTTGATTTGAGAGGAATCGCATCCCGCAGAGTTCAAAGTTGTTGGAATGGCTACTTTGGTGCGAGAATCAGAGGATAAGTCTGCGAGGAATCGCCTTAGACCAACCCCTCCTGTGATGACTGAAACCCCTGATACATGGGCATTTATTGCTTTCGTGAATCGCTTTGCGCCTGCCACATAACCCAGATCTTTGACCAACCTCGCGGCCTTTTGCTTGGCTGGCCCATGCTTTCCGCCAAGCATGTCGTTGAGCTCTGCAGGTACGTCCATGTCATACCTGCCATGGTAGGAGGAGATGAACCTAGGGTTGCTTGGGGCCGTACGAGGCTTCATGTGGCTGAGTTTACACGCTAGCACATGCTGAAGCCAGGACAAAAGGCACCCACGTTCAAAGCCAAGACCCAGAATGATGAGTATGTTTCGCTAGAAGAGATATTAGCGGATGGAAGCGGGCTAGTCCTCTTTTTCTATCCGAAAGATAGTACGCCCGGATGCACCAAAGAAGCCTGTGATTTCAGAGACGCATTCTCAGATTTTGAACAGTCAGGATATAAAATTCTAGGAGTATCCAAAGATTCTGCAGGGTCCCATGTGAGATTCATGGAAAACAACAATCTCCAGTATGATCTAATCGTTGATACTGACTTAGCGGTTCAGAATGCCTATGGGGTATGGCAGGAGAAAACAAATTACGGCAAGACATACATGGGAACCGTCAGGTCTACCTTCGTGATAGAGAAGGATGGAGTGTTATCCGTTGCCAACTACAACGTTCGTGCGACTGGGCATGTGGAGCGCCTGTCAAAAGAGCTAGGAATAGCCACGTCCAAGGAAGAGTGAGGTGCAGTCCTTGGTGGATGGGAAGAAGGATTCGATTTCGAGTTTTCTCGCTAAGTGCGTTGAGTACGCCGATCTTTCCATCCAAAGAAAACTAGAGAGGGGAGATTCTGAGGCCGAGATATCTGGGTGGAAATCCTACAGAGAGTTTACTGCCTACTCCCTATCAGAATTACAATCCGGAAAATTGGACGATTGGTTGGAAGACGAAGCGATTGAGGCTCTTCCCCATGGGTCAAAGACCCTTGGATCAGGCTACAGCAAGATGAATTTGGATGAAATGGGGCACAAGGAAAGAAGCGACTTGCTTGGATCTATCTTGGGGCCTCGTCCGGTCTTTCTCGTCGGAACCGAAAGCCCAGATGGTGTGAAAAACCTCGCTCCCATGTCATCAATCAATATCCTCTCTAACTCACCGCCCCTAATATCAATGAGCATATCAACTGATCGAGGCGGCAGGGTCAGAGACACTCTCTCCAACATAAGAGAGGCAGAAAACGGATGTCGAGTGTCCATTCATTGTCTGAGGGGGGATATGATCGGCGCTGCAGACGTGCAAGCCGCGGCAAGACCGGTACCCAGAGAAACTAGTGAATGGGATTTGATTTCAGGGTCAGCCATACACGACACATCTGGAGACCTGCTTTCATCAGCGATAGCTACAATACACACAAAGGTGGTAGAGATAAGGAAGCTCCCCGAGTCCAGCAAAGCATTCCTAGTGATCATGCTAGCAGAGTCCCTCGCCACCATTCCTAATTCAGAAGAGCCGACTTCTAGGCTAGTTCAAATCAGCAATAGGGTGTTGTCAGGCAGTTCAGACGGTTCAACTTGGAAGTATGAACTAGATTGGTGAAGAGTCCTCTGCCGAGCCCTCTCTCCAGACGGCGGTACCAAGGACGTGTTGTTTCTGATCTACCCTGACCCCTTTTCCAGGTACCACCAGAAGGCAACCATCGGTATCAATCTTGAAGGCTGGTTTCCCAATTTTATTTGCCAAATCGGCAATCCTTTTTCGCAATGCCCTTCTTTGAGTATCGACGTGCAAGAGGTCGTGTAGGTCGATGATTAGAGTCCTGCCGAGAATCATTGAATTCTCGACGTCTCTGAGATCCAGCCCTAGTCTGTCATTCGGTTTGAAATAACTCAATGCACCAGTCTTTCCCGGCATAAGTCGATTTGTTCGTTCGGACCACACTGCACTGTCCAGTTGGTGGAAAGGTTGGCTTGGAGCGATTCCTCCACTCTTTGATAGGGGGATGTCGCTTTCATTTTCCGTGGAATATGTCGGAAGGCCGAGAATCCTATGTATCCACTTCACGATTGCCAGCAACCTTACTACTCAATCAGTTCTTCCCTCAATGACTTCGACAACTCGTCTAATTCTGGGTCTAGATTCCTGTCCGAGGACTGTCGTTGTGTGCCGTAAAGCTTCTCTGCCAGCTCCTCCATTGAATCCCTGATAGGGTCATCATTTACTATCTCACGCGAGATCGGCTTTGGCTCGGAGGGCGATATCGATTTCTTGGACCTCTTTGTTTCTCGAGACGATGGTAATTTCGTCACTTCAGGGGCGGGTGCCCTTCTGCGTAGGATTATCGCTGCGCCCAATAAAGCAGCCAACAGAATTCCTGCAGAGGCGATGACAACTCCCATTGGCTGGGGTGCGGGATCGACTCTAATTTCGATATCGAAGGTGGATGTCTCTGTTCCGTCGTTTACCATGAGTCTGATGGTTCTACTGCCATCCTTCCCAAAGTTCGTTTGAACTGAGTATCCGATCATGTCTCGATCGTTGGCCGGATTGCCATCGCCGTCCGAGTCGGAGTTGGTGTTGAGATCCCATGCGAAGTTGAGGTATGGTACATCCGAGGGAGTGTCGGTTGACCCTATTGCAGTAAAGATGACCTGATCCCCTTCCATCAATACAGTGCCTGAGGCTTCTCCGAGAGCAACTGGAGGTTTGTTCTTGATTGTGAGTGGGATTTCTACAGAGGCCATCGAGCCGTCATCATCAGTCACGTGCAGAAGGATGCTACTAGGAGACAGGGATGATTCGCCCCATGCGTATTCAAACGTCGAACCCTCGTAATCGCAATCGTCGTCCATGAGTCCTGATCCTGACGAGTCTGAGGAAGTGTCAAGATCCCAACAGATCGACATTGTCTCTAGATCGGATTGGGTATCCCTTATGTTCACAGGTATCTGTATTAGGGAGTCTTCGAACACAGGAAGAGGAGGTGAGATCGGATCGATTGTGGGTGGTGTGTTGATCACCTCTATAGGTACTGTAGTCACGCCTGTCGAGGCGTCATCATTGTCGAATGCCTCGAATGCCAAGAGGTGGAATCCTGATTTGGTGAAGGTGTGCTCAATCTCAAAGTCCGGGCCATAGTCTTCGATCAACAACGACGGGATATAGTCTGCATCCGGTCTCCAGATTGCCATAAGTGATGGAATGTCGCCCGCTGAATCCTCGACTTTGGCCGTAAATCTCAGCACTTCACCCTCGTTTACAGTGAACAGCCCCCTAGAATCTGCCGATAGTCGATTTGGCCCCATCCATACATGAAGGTGGGCTAGCTCGGGGGCAGCATTCAGGACAGATATCGTGGCATTTGCTTCGGTGGAGTGTCCATCATCATCAGTCGCTGTGACTGATGCTCTGTATGAGCCCTCGGAATTTGGGGAGAAGGTGCAGGATGTGGTGATTCGGCCTTCCATACATGTCTCATTCCACAAGATGCTGACGGGGGAAGATGGACTGGTTGTATCGAGGTCCCCATAGGATTCAAGCGTAAGAGTCACTTGTTCACCTATCACAATTGGTTGAATGGGTTGGTTAATTGATATGTCCGGGGGCCTATTCATGATGTCTATTTGAGTTGACATTTCGGCTTTGTCACCCTCTTCATCAGTGACGGTGAGCAGTATGTCGTATGTTCCGTCATTTGACCAACTTTGGGTTTGTTGGCAGCCGTGTAATGATTGATACTCTCCATCAGGGGTCTCTATATCCATTTTGCAGGAAACCGTACCTCCATCTGGGTCAAATGATGATGTGGCGTCAATTACAACTTGAGAGAGAGTGAGCTGGTTATCTGGTACGTCAATGTCTGCGATTGGAAGCCTACCCACGTAGATGAAAGCCTCTGTGATGTCATTTGACGGATTAGCGTCGGGGGAGTTCGTGTCTATTGTGAAGGAGATTAATTCCATGCCAGTTGATTCTGGTACCAGCCATTGGAATTGTGCTGTGTGTGACTCCATGGATGATAGGGGAGGGAAAGGTAGGACTCCAATAGCGCCCTGACTGGCCTGAGAGGTCAGAGTGCCTCCAGGGGATGTTCTGAGTCCTTCGTTGATGATTGGGACGGTCATGGTCATTAGGTCCCCTGGAACAGCGTTGAAGGGGGCTGTAATCGATTGAATCTCTCCACTCCTATTCCTTTGGATTGAGATAGAGGAGGATTCAATTTTTAGGTCAACTTCGTAAATATCTGGGTCTAATGTAATCGTGGATATCCCTATGTGGTCTGTATTCATAATTCTTGCAACTATACCGTGAGAGCCATGCTCGCCGTCCACTGAAGAATCGTCTCCTCGTAGTCCATAATTCAGAGTCGTGAAAGCGGATCCATTGGACCCCGTTGTCAGTGTTTGGACTTCTCCGGTGGGATCATATCTGAATTCGATTTCTTGATCTGCAATTGGCCCCCCGTTGGCATTGCTTACATTGACCCATATTGGCGAGGTGAAGTCAAATGGTGCAAGGGGGTACATGGGTTCCACATCAATGAAGTAAGGCCTAGGTGACAGCGTAGAGTAGTCAATTTCGTGTCTAGCCATGAGGCCCAGAGTGACCTCGTTCAGGGTGACTACGTCATTTTTCATCGAGTCGCAATGCCATCCATATCCGACTAGACTTCCATTCACGTCGGTGGCAGTCACATTGTAACTCACCGAGCAGCCGGATTGAGATACCCCGGGGTATCCGGCTTGCACAACTGTCGATGTTGTCTCAACTTGGTCGCTTGTCGATTGTGGGATCGTCACATAACTCGAGCTGCCTGAATAGGTCGTATTCACGGTGTAGTTGTTTACCCAGGTGTCACCGACGCTCAGGGGAAAGTCATGTCTCTCAAGCGGGGGCCAATATTCGTTGGAGGCGGTTATGGATGCGATGTCGCACGATATGAAGAAGCAAATCCATCCGAATGCCGGATCAAATTCGATATCGATCGTGGCTGTCTGGGATATAACGGCCATATCACTGACACGGATTATGGAGGTCGTATCCATTTCGACGACTACGTCGCCGTTCTGCCCTTCCAGCTGAACGTTGTCTGCCCTGTAGTCGCCGGTTCCGGCCACGGTGTAGGTGAGTGTCTGAATTCCGCCTACGTCTACCAGGTTTATGCTTTCAACCTGGACATCCAAAGTTCCAGTGAGTGTATTGACGTTCGTAGATACGCCGCTGTCCACGATGAAATCGTAAACGTCTAGTTCTCCGGAGTAGACCCATCGGTCGTTTATCCTCCATGTTGGGGCGTCAATGAATGAGTTCCCACTTGATGTTTCGGCTGATTTTGCCTCGTTTTGTAGGGCGTACTCAAAGTCGCCGTGTATCGGGATTGAAACAAGCAGGATTGCCATCGTTGTGGATATTGCTCCCAACTTAAGCCTAGAGTTGGGTCCCATGTCTTGCCTAGTGCATTTGATTTAATCAACTGTTGTGTAGATCAAAGCAAGTCTGCCAATTCGTCTTGGATGAATTGAACTGCCTCGAGGATCTCGTCCTTCCGCCTAGCCCCTGTTATGACCATCTTCCCACTCCCGAAAATTAGGCAGACTACTCTTGGGAAGTCCAGCCTGTATATGAGGCCGGGAAATTGTTCTGGCTCGTATTCGACCTTGTCAAAGGGCAAATGGAAGGTTAAATTGTTGAGGTTGAGTTTACGAGGCATTGTGGCAAGTGGCTCGCCTTCTTTTATGCCCCTGATTCTTGGGTCTTCTGCTTCTACCTCCTCGTCAGTGGCAGGCCTTATTTCGCCCCCATCTAGGTCGATAACGCGGGTGTTGATGTCATCCATCCTAGCCGTGCCGTCGTAATCCTCCGGATAGTGCAGAGCATAAGTGGCAACCATATTTTGGACCTCAATTTTTACATCTTCTACCTCCCATGTGTCGATGCCTGCAGCTCTGAGATCACCAATCATCCTGGTAATTCCTTCCTGGATATTCTCCTCGTTTTTGCCGCCTGTGCACACTGCCCTTCCTGACCTGAACATGAGTATGGCTAGCTTTGGGTCCACTACTCTGTAAACGACTCCTGGAAATTGCTCTGGTTCGTATTCACAATTCAACTGGATTGCGATGTCAGGCAGGTCGAGTTCTTCGGCAACACGTGTTGATGCGACTACGTTTACCACAGTCAGTCGTTCTTCATCACTCTTCATACAAATCCGCACTTATATATGATATATAAGTGAGTGCAATCCATCACGAACTCAAAATTCTGGCCCCATCGCAGTGCATGGGAGTGATTATTGCTCTTCCTCCACTCATCTCTATGGTCTGAGCCACTCTTTCTGGGTTGTAAGTCAGTGCCATCATACAACCGCCTCCTCCAGAACCTGTTATTTTTGCGCCCAGACTGTGTGGTCGCACCGCCTCAATCAGGGTTTCAAGCATTGGTGTACTGAGGCCTAGGGATCTTAGCCTCTCATGGCACACATTCATAGTCATTCCAACAGCTTCCCATGCTCCCGATCTCAATGCTACCAACCCCATCAGGGTTAATTCTCCGATAAAGTCCAGATCCTGTTTCTTCCCCTGGTTCTCGGAGATAAGCTCTGCGACCATGGAAACCATTTTTGCGGTTTGGGAGGGGGCTCCTGAGTGTCCAAGGACGATATGTGGCATGTCGTCAAAAGTAAGATCCACTGCTCCAACATCCCAATCCATTACTCCTTCTGGGGTGTCGAGAGTTGCTTGGAAAATAGGGTCTGCCGTCCCTGAGAGATTCTTAGACACGACTACACAGCCGCCCAAGGAGCTAGTTGCGGTGTCTGTGGGGCTTGCGCGTCCGAGTTGTGCATGGGCCTCCGCTTGATGTGCTGTGATGGCAGCATCGACAGGATTCGTCGAATGTCCCATGGATTCTGCCAAGGCGAGTTGTGCTGCAACAGATAGCGCCGCAGAGGACCCTTGGCCTGCCGCAGGGAAAAGTTCACTTGATATTTTTATCGACATTGGCCTGTCAGTCAATTGATTTCTCTTGACTAGCCAATTGAGGTGTGGATGCCGATTTGGGCACAAGGGCCGATTCTCGACGGTCCAAGAGTTGGACTCAGAAACTGATACCTCGACCCCCCTGCTTATGGCCACCGCCACCGCAGGATGGCCGTAGACCACTGCATGCTCCCCGAAAAGGATGGCTTTGCCCGGGGCGTATGCTCTGACCATGTTCACCGAGAACGGTCATCTGGCATAGTGGCTTCGCGTGGCATAGCATCATTCAAGGGCTCGCACCTACTAAGAAGGGTCAGCGGGACGCCCCCCTAGGACGTGGTTTGAATCGAACACCCCCTTCTGATCGATTATTTTGGTGTTCCCGGATGGGTGTTCTTATTTTTACTCGGTGCGGCTTCTGTAAGTTTCTTTGCTTATCAAGTTCAAAAGGCCATAAGGTTAGTCCTCATCGGTGGGCCAGACCATAGAACAGATGCCTGGGCCAGCAGAGTTATGGAGGTAGCAACAGGTTGGCTCGGACAGAAAAGAGTGCTCGAAGAGAGGGTCGTCGGAATTCTGCACGTCCTGATGTTCTGGGGCTTCTTGATGCTCTCAAGCGACATGCTGGATCTTGCAACTGCCAATTGGTTCTCAGGCAGCCTCCTACCGAGTGCGTTGGTCGGACCTTGGAATGGGATGGTGGAGCTGGGATATGCATCGGCGCTAGTCGGTTGTGTTGCCGCTCTAGCCAGAAGGGTCGTATTCACACCCGAGAAGCTGAAAGGCAAGTCCCAATTGGAAGGCAATTTCATACTCCTACTAATCTTGACGATCACCTCCACCTCGTTCATAATTGAATCAGGGGAAGGGCCATCCAAGTTGTGGGAGCCACTAGGATACCTGGTTTCCGGAATTGGGTTGTCTCAAACCGTAATCATTGCTTCATATTGGATGCACATGGTCGCAATCTGTAGTTTTCTGATTTTGATTCCGTTGTCAAAACACATGCACCTTGTGATGGCCCTCCCTAACGTATTCTTCTTTGATCGGACCCCGATGGCGAAAATGCGTCCATTGGCTATTGGTGAGAACGGTCTTGCCGTGCCATTGGAGGACTTGGATATCGATACGTTTGGAGTGACTACCTACGACCAATACAGCTGGAGACAGCTGATTGACGGTTGGGCGTGTACATCCTGTGCTAGGTGCCAAGACGTCTGCCCGGCATACGAATCAGGGAAGACACTCAACCCGATGCAAATTGTCCACGACGTGAGATCATTTGCAAACGAGCATGCCCCGATATTACTCACGGGGGACAAACCAGATGAGACAATGATGCAGCGGTTGACAGCAGATGCAGTGTGGGCATGCACAACCTGTCACGCCTGCGTGGATGCATGCCCACTATACATCGAACACGTGCCGAAATTGACTGACCTAAGACGCAATGCGATGATGGAGACCATGGAGTATCCTGAACAACTCAATGTAGCGATGGGGAACTTAGAATCTGGTTCCAACCCGTATGGATTTGGAGCGCACGAGAGGGGCGATTGGGCGAAAGACCTCGACATTAAAATCGGGGAGCCAGCAGAGTACATCTATTTCGTCGGATGTGCGGCGAGTTTCGATGAACGCAATCAAAAAGTTGCTCGTGCCACCATATCCCTGTTGAAGGAAGCTGGCCTGGATGTTGGGATACTGGGTATGCAAGAAGGTTGCTCAGGAGACCCCGCGAGGCGGGCTGGAAACGAATATCTATTCCAAATGCTTGCCGAATCGAATGTGTCCACCTTCCAAGAGTTGGGAGTAAAAAGAATCGTTGCCTCATGCCCGCACTGTTTTCACACACTCGGCAAAGAATACCCAGACTATGGAGCCGACGAACTCGAGGTGCTCCATCACTCCCAAATTCTTGCCAAGTTGCAAGATGAAGACAAGTTGCCGAAAATAGAGGAACGAGAGGACAACATAACCTTCCATGATCCTTGCTACCTAGGAAGAATAGGTGGAGAGACACGAGCGCCTCGCTCAGTCATCGGTGGCGTTGATGTGGAACCTGAGAGACATGGAACAGACTCATTCTGCTGCGGTGCTGGAGGTGCCCAGATGTGGATGGAGGAGGATTCCGACAAACGTGTAAACGTAATACGCGCCAAAGAATTAGCCGAAACAGGGGCTGACACAGTCGCCATAGGTTGTCCGTTCTGCTCTGTTATGGTCAAGGACGGGCTTGATTCAATAGGGTGCGAGATGGATGTCAAGGATCTCGCAGAGATACTCTGGGAGAAGATTGTGGAAGACGAGAAACAATCAAACGAATTACCAGCATAGAATCCGAATCTAACAATCTATCGATAATTCGGCCCCAGTTAGTGTGGGTCCCCACTAAATCAGAGTACTTCACTAACAGAGAGCCTGATAAATCGCGGGCCCTTCGTTGGTACCATGACCAATGATTTCAAACAATGGGGGATGACAATCCCGAACCTATCGAAAGCTTTCGGGGGCATTCTAGTTGTCTGGGGGGTATTCTCGTACCTCACCCAAACGTCTGACCCGCCATCGATCACAGCCTTGATTCCATCATTCATGGGGGCTCCCCTGTTCATCATGGGCACATTATCTGATTACAGCCCAACAAACAGACATCATTTCATGCATGCTTCAATGGTAGTGGCACTTTTGATGGCGTTCGCAGGTGGGTCTAGGTTAGCAATAAGCTTCAGTGACATGTCGGGACTTGTTCTCATCTCACATATACTGCTAACCACACTAGGTATAGCATTCCTATTCGCGGGCATCAAATCGTTCAGGCATGCAAGATTGAGTCGCGAGGGTGACTGATGAAACCGAGGATAGGCGTAACGTCCTCTGTAAACAAGAGGGACTATGAGTCCGAAGATCGGGACGTAGTGATGCTTCCATGGAATTACCCGTCAATCATTGAGGAATGTGGCGGAACCCCACTGATCCTATCCGAAGGTAGTGACCCGGAATCCGTCTTGGACGCTCTGGATGGGTTGATAATTGCTGGGGGGAGGGATGTCGACCCATCGAATTACAACCAAGAATCTGCTCCAGAGACAACTGATACACGACTTTCTCAAGACCAGTGGGAAATTGCACTCATAAAAGAAGCAAAGAGAAGGAACATCCCTGTTCTTGGGATATGCAGAGGGCATCAACTGATCGCTGTCGCCCATGGAGGGAGTTTGTATCAACATCTCCCGACTACATCTCCGTTTGAGACGCATGGAGCATGGGGCGGGAATTGGTCTAAGCATGTGGTTGAAGTGATGAGTGGAACCTCATTATCTTCTATTTTGGATGGTCATTGCATTGTAAATTCAGCGCATCACCAAGGAGTCTCGGACCCCGGGACACTGACAATCAATGCAAGATCAGAGGACGGATTGATTGAAGGTTTGGAGGATGGTGAATCTGACTTCTTCATTTCCGTTCAATGGCACCCTGAGGCCTTGGGGCAGAAAGATCTGATCTCTGCCTTAGTGAACGCCTCCAACTCATCCTGACGACACGAGGGATTAGTTCATTGGCACTGGCCTGTAGGGGAGTGTATGGGTCGGCCAATCATAGGGATCACCGCCCCCACTAGGCTCACTAAGTGGGGGCCTTGGGATATGGACGCCACCGTGATGCCAGCAACCTATTCAATCGCCATTGTTCAATCCGGTGGCATACCAGTGATTCTTCCTCCTGATGATAGGATGCCAGATGTTATTCACGCATTGGACGGTTTGGTGATATCAGGGGGTCCCGACATTGATCCGTCAATGTACGGTGCCGAACTTGACCCAAATACGCTCGATACCTATCCACTGCAGGACCAAAGAGAGAGAATGCTGATTGAGGCAGCGATTGAAACAGATTTGCCAATCCTTGGGATCTGCAGGGGTATGCAAATGATGTGCGTAGTAGAGGGAGGTCACATGCATCAACATTTACCCAACACCAGTGGCTATGAATCACATGGCTCGTGGAATGGGGGAGTTTCTGACCATCATGTTGAATTGGTCCCTGGGACTCTTGTCCACTCGGAATTGGGACCCAAAATTTCAGTGAATTCAACACATCATCAGGGGGTTGAAAACGCTGGTAGTCTAGTCGTCACTGGTAGAGCTTCCCACGATGGTTTGATAGAAGCGGTTGAGAAACCCTCCCACAGGTTTTTCCACGGGGTTCAATGGCACCCAGAGAGGATAAATCAATTCCAAATGTACTCAGCACTGGTCAGAGCAGCGAGGGGTTCTTGACCGGTGTCCAGAGGTGAGTATTGTGACCTTGAGGCTATATGACACTGCTTCACGGCGAAAGAGAGAGATCTCTTACTCTGGCGATGAGATCACTATATACGCATGCGGGATTACACCATATTCTCCTAGCCATATTGGTCATGCTCGCCAGGCCATCGCGTTTGACACACTAGTCAGATGGCTGAATTTTAACCAGATTGATACGAGGTATGTGACAAATTTCACTGATATATCAGATACGATTATTGATGCAGCGAAAGAAGAGGGAGTTGACTTCACAGAAATCTCAAACAGACACATAGATAGCTATGTTGAGTCCATGAAAGCGTTGAACGTCCGGAAAGCCGATGCTTATCCCCGAGTTACTGAAAGCATCGAGAGCATAATCAGCATGATTGAGAAATTAGTAGACAAAGGCAATGCATACGTTGCCGATGACGGGGTGTATTTCGAGATAGATACCGCCCCAGAGAAATATGGAGCGTTAACAGGCCAAACCCTCGAGATGGTCCGCTCTGGCGCGGGGGGGCGAGTCGACAAGACTGGTCTCGGGAAGAGAGATCACAGAGATTTTGCCCTTTGGAAATTCGCCAAGCCGGATGAACCCTCGTGGGAAAGTCCCTATGGTGCTGGTAGGCCGGGTTGGCACATAGAATGCTCAGCGATGGTATTCGATCATTTTGGGGAGCAGGTTGACATTCATGGAGGAGGATCAGACCTCATGTTTCCGCATCACGAGGCAGAGATATTCCAATCAGAATGTTGCCATGGAATCAAGCCATTTGCACGGCATTGGATGCACAACGGAATGATAAACATCGACGGCGAAAAAATGTCGAAGTCGTTGGGCAATTTCTGGACGATAACTGAAGCAATCGACGCAGTGGGAGCTTTAGTATTGAGGTATGCATTGATCAACGCTCCATACAGGCAACCAATTGATTTCAATCAGGTTCTCTTAGATGACGCCAAGAAAAATCACGCTAGGTTAATTGGCGCGATCATGGAAGCCGGCGGGCCAACGACAGCAGCATCCTGGGGGGGGAATGATATTCTGACGGAGGCAGAGAAAAAATTGGTATCAGGAATGAATGACGATCTGAATACAAGAGTTGCCATCGCGGAAACTCAATCAGTGGTTAGAATACTCAATCGCGCGAATTCGGCCGGCGATGAATCACTCTCCAACTCTTGTGTTGGATGGCTCTTGGAGTTTGCCGGAAATGTACTGGGAATCATACCAGATTCAGACTTCTTTGCAAACAAGATGGCCGAAAGGGATTCGAAAATCTCCAGCATTATGGACGAAGTAAAGGCATTGATCGAAAAAAGGGATATAGCCAGATCGACCAAGAACTGGGCAGAAGCCGATAACATCAGGGATCAATTGTTGGGGTTGGGGGTATCCATTCAGGACACGCCCGATGGTACTAAATGGGATTATTCTGAGGTCTAAGCCCTTTTGTTCCAACTGGTGATAACAACCGTCGCAGAGCTGATTATCAGGCCGAGTAAACCAACCACTGCTATCCAATAAAGTGGCCCAGATATACCATTTTCCTCTGACAAGGACTCAGCAGCGGGAGGTTCTGTTGCTTCAGCTGGAGGAACATGGAAAGCCCAAGCATCCCTGCAAATTACGCCTTCGGGGGAGTTGTTCTCGGAGCAGAAATGACTGGGAATGGCAATTGCACTGGAGATCTCGAGTTGACAGAAGTCTCCAGAACTAGTTTCCAGACAATCGCTTCCGTTAGTTGTCCAGATGTAGATCGAACCGCACACAAGTTGTCTGCCCTCTGGAACCTCCGGGACGCCCTCGACGCCGAGGATTGAAGAATCGGATCTGCACTCCTCTAGATGTATCCCCTTTGTGATTTCAACAGGATGTGGAACTGTAGCACTTATTGGACCATAGGTTTGAAGGATCTGAGGCAGTGAAAAATCCTGATTGTTATCCTCTGTCGGGACGACTTGGTTTGAGGAATTGGAATCCAAGGGCCCTGCCATGGAGACCGAACCCCCGGGCCTATGCCCATTGGAATCTAATGCGATGTCGTAATAGTCACCCCAAAGGTCGATGCTCCTCCCCATCTGGAATGTAATCGACCGGTTCAGCACGTCGAAATAACGCTCGTCCCCCATTGTAAAGAGGTGTTCCAACGGGACTGGTTTTCCTTCGTTGCATTCCCGAAGGTTTTCCATCATCTCGGAGTAATTTCGATTTGCGTCGGGTACTCCCTCATAGGTTATGTCAACTGCCTTAGAAAAGCCGGTGCCATGAATTATCTCAGGCTCATCCGTCATCAAATTCATTATGTCAACATCGCCATAGACCGGAAGCCCCCCTACAGTTACAAGTCTGACGTCTGGGTCAGTAGCAAGTATCACATTCCTGTATGGGTCTTGTACAAACGTGTCAAGGACCACAAGATCTGCCGCCAAGCCGGCCTTGATCCTTCCAGTGTAGTCAGACCAACCAATTGCATCGACGATGTTTGTCGAGATGGCCTGGACTAACTCAAAATCTGTGAATGTATTTCCAAGGACGTTTCGATTCCACCAGTCTGCTGTCTTCAGTTCATGCATCGAGCTTTTCGATCCAGATGGACCCCAGTCTGGGCCGATCATGATGTTTACGCCCTCCTCCTTGGCAGAGGCTATGTCGGTTGTCTGGCCGTATAGAAGTAGGTTCGACGTGGGAGACCATGCTAGGCTTCCGCCCGCTTCGGCTAGCATAGAGAATTCTTGTTGAGTCAGGGCAGTTCCATGCACAATCACAATTTCCCCAACGAGGAGATCATTCTGGACGAGAATGTCAAATTCGGCCCTGCTCGACTCGTCTATGCCTTCAGCGAGATGCAGGAACCATGCGTCCAAGGAACCAGACGAGTTGCCGGTCTTTATGTGGTTGCCCGAGTAATCAGATTCTAGCTCCGTGACCTTGGTGTGTATGAAATCTTTGTTGAAGTTGTAAAGTTCGATGTTTCTGGTTAATATCGAGTCAAATGAGTCTGTGTTTGTATTTGCACTTCCCTGAATGGCAGTGTTTCCACCAACAATAGCTCTCAATTCTGCGAATCGCATGGCCATTGGGTCTGAGATAGAACATCCGATATCCTTAGCATCTGAATACCCTGAATACGATTGCCATTGGTACCTGTTGTCCCATCCATCGGTACCATGATCCCATAGGGGGATCAAATTGTACTTCGCGTGGTTGTGTGGATCAATAAAACCGGGGTATATTGTCCCACTTGTCTGGATTACTGGTGCTCCAATTGCTTCTTCGGGAGGAGATTCACCGCTTTCCCACACCGCTGAGATAAGCCCGTCCGAAACCAGAATGTTCCCTTGTTCAAGTATGGAATCCTGCGATTCCATTGTGACAACTCTACCTTGCAGCACATATGACCCCGAATGAGTGTCATCACGAACGGTGTAGCATGAACCCTGCAAATGGTTGGTACCCTGCCAAGGCTCACCATTCGGCCCCCCTGGGGTCGGGCCGGATTCTACTTCAGACCATGTTCCATCTGAATTCAATCCGAATGGTATCCCATACGATGAATTTCCAATGTCGTAGTTAGAGTTCATCCAAGTTTCAGGCCCAAAGTACCCCACAGAGTCAACCACAGACCGTGAGCTGTCTGAGATTGTCACCACATCGCCCTCGAAGTAATCAAGTTCTATGCCCGTTTGAGCGCGAAAGAATGTGACGTAGTCTCCTGGTTGGACGACTGTCCCGAATCCTATTGAGCAGGATGGCGATCCATCAGAAACGGCATCATCGATCCACCATCCCCCGATGTCGACGGGGGATTCTCCGGAGTTGTATATCTCGATAAATTGATTTGAATAACGGCCTATTTCTCCATCCCCATTCCAATCGACTCCCCCATAATCAGCATTGTTTGGGGACACGTAGATTTCGGTGATTATGATGCCCTCTTGATGTTCTTCTGCTGTTGATGATATTGGCGAATAAATAAGTATCAACATCATAGCGAGCACTGCGGCTCTTGTTCTCATGGCTCCATGGGTTCGAACAAGGATATCAATCCACCTCAAACATATTTGATATTTTTATTTGAGCAACCAAATTTCCATATGATACCAACTGATCCTATGGTCGATGAGCAAGTGGAGCGCGGCCCTCATACTATCCGGAATGGTTTTGTCCGGATGCATGGGACAGGGCTCTGACCAAACCGAAGCCAATGTCGAATGGAGTCAAGGGATGGTGCAGATTCCCCTTGACGGTCTAGACGATGTTCGAAATTTCTCAGTAGGCATAGCCTTTGAAAATCAAACGGTGGGGGAGTCCAACTGGGCTGTGTTTGGCAATGAGGAGGGGGGTAATTGTTGTGAGCACTACTTGGCTATGACAAAAGAGGGTTGGATCCTAAATTTTGGAGGGGAATATCCAACTTGGTCGGATGACAGAGGCAAGACTTGGCAGGAATACCAACCATCTGTTTTCTCACAACTAGGGTGCTTGGAGCCCAAACCCACCATTCCGGGCCAAGAAGGGCTGGGGGAGGGCAGCATAGTACAGGCGACCAATGGTGATTTAATCGCCATGGGATGGTTTCCATATCCGTCTGCATCTGGGGCTGACCAATTCTACGCTTTCTTCTACGACTCTGATGATGAGGAGTGGAGTTGGTGTTTCAACAGGACTCCAGAACCATTCTACGACCGATCCTGGCAGGTCGAGGTGATAGGGCCGATCAATGGGGGCATATACGGAAATGGAGCATATGCTAGTCTAGTCATCTCAAACTTCTGGCATCAAGTGCAAAATGTGGGTGGCCAAATATCGACCGATGGATTGAACTACGACTATTTCAGTTTCCCAGATCGGGATTCTAACTTGGAGTCAATCGAGGTCGATCTTTTCCCGGGGCCCCTCGGCGTAGAATGGGATTACACGAAGCCACATAAGGAAATGAGGGCGTTTCCTGTACCATCTGGAGGGCTCTACTTTCCAAATTATTTCATCGATGGTAGCGATGCCTACTTGGACACCTCACTCAATTGGTGGACTGGTGTGACGTCACAAGGCGAGTCCCTGCCATCCCAATATTGCGCTTTTGACTCAAGTGGCACGCTCCATTGTGTGGTAGCAGAGGGTGTCTCCCTAACTCACATGGTGTCAACAGACGGTGGCAATAATTGGATCAACCAAACCTACGATCTCTCTGACAAGGCTACGGAATTGGAAGAATGGGAGTTCCACTCTAACGGAGTCCACGATCTATTCGTCCTTAATGTCAGGTATCAATCCTCAGATGGTCCCGACATCGATATCTCTTGGCATGTCAGAGGTTACTCGGATTCGCTGCTCCCGGACACATGGACCAGTCTCGGCCTAGGGGATCTCGACTCCACAAGTGGGGCTGGAAATGACATTCGTTTCGATTTCGCCTCCATGGGCATCCTTCCTGATGGTGGCTCAGTAATTGCTTATCACGACTCTAGCGACCCTGATCCCTTGTTTGCAGTGGAGACCCTATTGCCCAACGAATATATTTAGCAGAAGTTGTAAGTACACGTCAAGAAAGGAAAGAGAGTTGTTTTGTCACTTGAATTGATTACTCTAATCGCTGTGGCTTCGTTCATTGCAGCGGCATTAACAGTCCCGGCTGGGTTTGGACTCTCCACCATACTCACGCCCCTCGTGCTCCTCATTATGCCGCCTCACGAGGCTATTGCGGTAGTGGCCTTTGTCCATGCCGCGCACAACGGGGCCAAAACCATCTCCATGTGGGAGAGCATCGAGTTCTCAGCATTCAAGAGATATGGGACTTGGCTCGTGGCCGGTTCGGTATTGGGTGCTGGCTTGCAGAGCATGGTCCCACAAAGGCCATTGTTGGGCTTGATGGGAGTTTTCCTCGTGATCCTCCCCGTTCTGACGCTCTCGGAGACATGGACTGGATACAGGATTCCCGAGGCCAATGACAGGATCGGGGGATTCGGATCAGGTTTCATGGGAGGTCTGTCCGGGCATCAAGGAGCAATTCGAGCCATGTTTCTCTCAAGACGTCTGCCCGAGAAAATGGGGTATGCTGCGACTGCGAGTATCCTAGCATTATGTGTTGACCTCGCGAGGATCCCAGTCTACCTGATGTTCCGACCCGATGCAATCATTGGGGAGGTAGGCATCTCCTTGGTGCTGGTAATCTCTGCGATCCTGGGCGTCAGGCTTGGGAAAAAATGGCTTGAATCCCTGAAGTCGGCATTCATTCACAATTGCGTCACCTTGGGAATAATTCTCAGTGGATTTTACTACCTACATGCCGCTTTGAATTGATCTTATACCATTGATGTGCCACACCGCTTGAGGACTGTCGCATACTAAATACGAGAAGGGGGCGCGCCGGGATGAGGAATAAGTTGGTTCGATTTTCAGACATAGGGGTCGAACCTCGTTTGGTCAAAGCACTTCGAAGAGAGGGGATAGTGGAACCTTTCGAAGTTCAACGAGAGTCGATACCTGATTCTCTCTTGGGCAGAGATGTGTGCTGCAGGGCGCCGACAGGATCTGGAAAGACGCTTGCTTTTGGGCTGCCTTTGCTATCAAGATGTTCCGATGCTAAGCCGAAGAAGCCGACATCATTGGTCCTCACCCCCACCAGAGAATTGGCAGAACAGATCAGGGCCGTTTTAGACCCACTCGCAAAGTCATTGGGGCACAGGATAATGTCGATTTATGGCGGAACACCATACAGGCGCCAAATAAACAAGCTCGCGAAGGGCGCAGAGATTGTTGTGGCATGCCCGGGGAGGCTCTTGGATTTAGTTGAAAAGCGGGCTCTGTACTTGGAAAATGTCGATATCGTTGTACTGGACGAGGCAGACAGGATGGCTGACATGGGATTCATGGAGCCAGTTTGTGAGATATTAGACGCATGCAGCCGGAGTCGGCAGACCATCTTGTTCAGCGCTACCCTGGATGATGAGGTCGCAGAATTAGTTGAGTCATATCAGAGAGATCCCGTGGTCATAGAAATAGGGCCCGAGGAAGTAAGTATGGATTCAATGGACCACATATTCTGGAGGGTCAATTCAAGCAACAAGTTGGCCCTGTCAGAATACGTCACTCAGAATTGTAGTCCTAGCATTGTCTTTTGCAAAACTCGTGCCGGATCAAATAAACTTGGCAAGCAACTTGCAGAGATGGGTGCCTCAGTGGCCGTCCTCCATGGCGGCATGAACCAAAAGCAGAGGGACAGGTCCATGAGAAAGTTCAGCACCCAGAAGGTTCGAACGCTGATCGCTACCGATGTTGCTTCGAGAGGAATTGACATACAAGGCGTGAATTGCGTGTTGCATTATGATCCTCCGGAAAATGGGAAAGCGTACAAACACAGGAGTGGGAGAACGGCGAGAGCTGGGATGACGGGGATTGTCGTGTCATTGGTGCAGAAATCACAACAAAGGTACTACAAGAGAATACAGAAGCAAGTTGGAATATCTTGTGAGATCACGGAGCCAATGCCAGAACTCATCGCATCTGGGAATAGTATCAATCCCGAGCGAAATAATCGGGCAAAAAATCGAAAAAAGAAAAGGTTTCATGACAAGGACCGGGGCCAAGGATCCTCAAAAGTAAACAGCTCTTCAGGTAGAAAAAGTGGCAGTAAAAGGGGTAGGCGACAAAGAAGAAATTTCAAGAAATCCAAGTCCAACAGTCATAAAAGGAAATGATCCTCAGTCTATCGGTCATCACAGGGCTTAAAGGCGGGTCATTTTGCGCTGGGAGTATGTCAGAATGGATCAAGGTAGTCACGGAAGGGGGAATAACGAGGATCAAGATGAAGGCCATTTGCGCTTATCAGATCACTGAAGATAAGGCCCAGTTGCTAATCTACACAAAGGACAATTCATTGTTCCAGATCACAAAGGACGCAGGATTGAACTTCGAATTATTGGACTCTCATTTCAAAATCAAGTAATCTAACTCTTGGTTCCAACGATTACCAGCGTTCCTTCCCAGCCCTCCCTTCTCTGAACCCTGAATGACTCCACGCCAGTAAACCCCGACTTTTGCATTGCCCTTTTCCACTCTTTCTCTGACTTTGTCGCTAGTTTGAGCCCTAGTGACGATGGCCACGATAAGCTCTCTGTGTTCTCAAAGTAGTGGTCTATCCCGAAGGCTAGGCATCCATTCGCTGTCAGCCACCTATCGTAAATGGTGCCAATGAAAGAGAAGGGGTCCTCCAGGTAATACATGAATTCCATGCTCACAACAAAGTCATACTGTTGGTCTGGGATCCATTTTGGAAGTTGTCCATGCTTATAGTCCCCAACTGGGTGGATTTTCCTGGCCTTTTCTATCATGTCCAAAGAACCGTCCACTCCTGATGCTACTTGGCAGCCAGCGATGTTCTGGAGTTGCCTCACTGCCCATCCATTCCCGCAACCGACATCTATTGCGGAGAATTTCGATGGCAGCCTAGTTCGAGCGATTCCAAACATCTCCATGACGCTTGCAAAATGGCCCTTTTCCATGCCCTCGTCTCTTCCGTTCCTTGCCCATTCGCCAAAAAGATCGATCGCATTGCGCTGGCCCATGCAACTAGGTGACATTCGGACTATATGATCCATACTTCAAGTTGGCATAGAAGGAGTTAGACCTCATTCGGTTGGGTTTGTATTGGACAATTTAGCAAGTCTCTTCTTCTTGTTTTGCCGCTTCTTGTAATACGGGTATAATGGCCACTTTGCCAACCCAGTCCACATAACGAGAAAGATGAAGTACACAGAAACCAATTTGTCGATTTCCTCGGACCAGAGCGTTTCTACGCCAAAAAGCCCATTGTAATAATATGCGATTCTGGCATGGTAAACGACTAATATCATACCAAAGGAGAGATGGATGTATCTCCACACTTTGTTCCAGTTCAAGGACATAACTTGAGAGACTTGCTGGCGATGTATATACGTTCCATTATCGCACAGCGATGTTAATCCAATTGGAAACTTGTTCTGACTTGCGATTTGGGCCTAGCAGGCGTCAAGGACATCCCTCTGAGGGGGTTTGCTAGAGTTTCAACACCATCAACGGTCCAAATCGCCCCCCTAGCGATGGACTGCTCATCTTCCAGCGCTTGACCAACTGTGTTGACGGCTGCGAAGGGCAGTCCAGACAACTTTTGTTCCCAATGATCTCTTGGCTCTCGGATGAAAATGTCCGCCAGAAGAGATTCGAGATTGGATCTATCTTCGACCCTATCCGCATTTTTTTCCCATTGCTTGTTGTTCGGCAAACCTAGTGCTCCTGAGGCACGCCGCCATTGATCGTCGCTCCCTACAGCGATGACGAACCACCCATCAGAGGCTTCGAAGGCCCTGTATGGTACAAGGTTAGGGTGCGCACTCGCCATGGGCCTCGGGTCCTCGCCTGTTGCAATTCGGTTTTGCGCTTGATTGACAAGGGCTGCAATCGCGCAATCCCATAAACTGATGTCGATACGCTGACCTAATCCCGTTCTCTCTCTGTGGAAAAGAGCAGCGATTATGGCGGATGTGGCTTGGAGCCCTGTTATCACATCGATCCACGCTACCCCGACTTTTACGGGTGGTCTACCATCTTCCCCTGTGATAGACATAATCCCCGATCTAGCTTGCAGGGACAGATCATAACCGGGCTCAGAGCTTCTCGGCCCTGTCGCCCCATATCCAGATATGGAGCATAGAATCTTGTCCCCGGGCAACTCCGGAACTAGTCTATCGAACGTGCCTGGGCGGAAGTTTTCGACTATTACATCGGCTTGTGAAATCAAATGTTGTAGTTCCTTCGTCTGTTCTTTTAGATTCATCCTAATGATTTGCTTTCCTCTGTTGCATGACAAAAAGTAGGCTGCGACGTCCTTCCCTTCGAAGTCTTTCGTGAACGGGGGGCCCCATGATCTTGTGTCGTCGCCCCATGGAGCCTCTATTTTCAGGACCTCTGCCCCCAAATCTGCTAGGTTCTGAGAGGCGTATGGGCCTGCAAGTACCCTTGATAAGTCAAGTACCTTGACTCCGGATAGTGCCCCCTCCATATTGCTTCGCAGGATGGGTATCGATTCAATGCTGTGATCAGGACACGGTGAATCCGATTGTAATTCCATCCACCTCGAATGTGGATTCAGAGGAGCTCAAATCCCCTGTCAACTTACCCGAAGTGGCCCTTGTCTCAGAGAGAATGTGATCCCAGTCATTCTCTGCCAGCTTGGGCGAATCAGGGCCCAAAGCGATCTCCAGTGAGATCTCCGCCTCTATCCTCAGGTCCATTTCCTTTCGCTTTGCCTGAACCCTACGAATGATATCGCGAGCCAATCCCTTAGACAACAAGTCTTCGTCCAGTGACATATCGAGTACAAGAGTCACATTCCCATGTTCTGATTCAATTGTCGCTGCTGCATATCCATCCTTCTCAACGCGATGGATTTCCACATCATCTAGGGTTATTTGGTATCCCCCCAAGTATGCGATGCCAGCCTCGATTTCCAGTAAGAACGATTCTGAGTCGACTGCTTCAAGTTCCCCTAGGACTATTGGAAGATCAGTTGTGCATTTCCTACCAAGATTTCTTCTGTTCGGCTTCAGTTGTACTTTCTGGAATCTCTCGAGATCGTTCTCTTCTTCAAGCAGTCCTACGTTCAATTCCTCAGATAGTATTCCTGTCAGGTCGCCTACGCCAATGCCTCCCACGATCCATCCTTTCTTGCATGGCAAGCGCTGTCTTCGAGATGATTCGACCCTGATTCTACGGCCAGCCTCGGCGAGATTCCTTACCAATTCCATCCTCAACTCCAGTTCTGGGTCTCTCTGAGGCAGTTTGGAGTCAATCAAATCAGATCCGCAAGGCCAATCAGCAAGGTGGACCGAGGTTTGGAAGAGGTCTCGATGGATTTTGTCTACCATGAATGGAGAGATTGGGGCCATGAGTTTACATGCTACTCCGAGTACATCGCGAAGTGTGTGATGGCATGCCGCCTTGTCATCACTTTCGGCTTCGTCCCAGAGCCTTCTCCTAGATCTCCGAACGTACCAATTGGAGATATCGTCAACGACGAATCGCTCTATTTCTCTTCCCGCCTTGTGGAAGTCCCATTGTTCAAATAGGAATGAAACCCTTTCTGCAGTCGCACTGGTTTGGGAAAGTATCCATCTGTCCAAGGACGGCCTCGATGATGGCTCTGAAGATTCCATATTTCCATTGAACGAGTCCAAAGCAGCATAATCAACATGGAATCTATAGATGTTCCAAAGAGTGAGAAACATCCTGGCATAAGACTCTCTAACTCCACTTGGATCGAAGTTTGTTGGCTGCCAAGGAGAACTTTGAGTCGTCATGTACCACCTTATCGCGTCAGCCCCCTCCAGGTTGAAGTGGTCCCAAGGGTCCACTACGTTCCCCCTTGACTTGCTCATTTTCTTTCCATTCTTGTCCAGGATATGGCCAAGGGAAAGACATCTCTTGTATGTCGGTTTTCCAAAGACAGTTGTACCAACAGCCAGTAGAGAGTAGAACCAACCTCTAGTTTGGTCAACCGCCTCGCAGATGTAATCAACCGGGAAGGATGAGTCGAATTTCTCTTCATTCTCGAATGGGTAGTGCCATTGAGCGAAAGGTGCGCAGCCGGAGTCAAACCAGCAATCCATAACATATGGTTCTCTTTTCATTTCTCCAGAGCACCCCCTCTCTGGACAAACCAATTTAATTTCATCCACATAAGGTCTGTGAAGTTCCTTGGGCATTTCAGAATCCACTGTCAGCATAGATTCCATTTCTCCACGGCTTCCGATACAATGTTCGTGACCACATTCGCTACAGATCCACACAGGTATCGGAGTCCCCCAATATCGTTCCCTGCTGATTGCCCAATCCTTGAGGTTTGATAACCACTCACCCATCCTTCCCGAGCCAGTCGAGGGTGGTGCCCACTCAACCGAATTGTTGTTCTCCAGTATTTGCTCTTTGACTGCAGTCATTCGGACGAACCAGCTATCCATGGCGTAGTACAGGAGTGGATGATCCGTTCTCCAACAATGTGGATAGTCGTGAGTGTACAAATGCTCTCGGTATATTCTGCCGGATTGATTTAGGAGATCTAGTATTATATCGTCGCAATCCTTCACGTAAATGCCGTCAAGTTTGGGATGAGTCCCTCGTATGAAACATCCATCCATCCCCACTGTGTGTTGGGCAGGATAGCCTGATGCCAAGCCAAGATTGTAGTCGTCCTCGCCATACATGACCGCAGTGTGGACGACGCCAGTCCCATCCGTGGTCGTGACGAAATCTGCGGTCACGATGGACCATGCCTCTGTGTGGCCCTTTCCATCAACTGCGCCCGGGAAAAGCGGATTGTAGTGCAGTCCCGACAAATCCGTTCCCTTCATTTCTTCTAAGATTTCGACTTTGTGACGGAGCACATGACCCATCAAATCCTTGGCAAGTATCAACTGATCGCCGACTTCAGCAAAACCTCTGCCCTGCCACTTTGCAGATGGTTGCTCAGCGACCCTGACTCGGACATAATCTATATCTGGGCCGACTGCGAGGCCTACGTTCCCGGGAAGTGTCCAAGGGGTTGTAGTCCATGCAATTATGCATGCTGGATCATCAATCAAGTCAAATTTGACAAAAACTGCTGGCTCGGTCACCTCTTTGTATCCGAGAGCCACCTCATGACTCGAGTATGATGTCCCAGTTTGCGGGCAATAGGGGAGTACTTTGTGGCCCCTAAAGAGTAATCCTTTCTCATGCATTTGTTTCAGGGACCACCATGCCGATTCTATGTAGTCATCCTCCAACGTCACGTAGGGGTCATTCATGTCGACCCAGAAACCCATCCTTTCAGTCATCTCGCGCCATGCTTGCTCGTATGTCCAGACGCTTTCCTTGCAAGCTTCATTGAATTCCTTCATTCCATAGGCCTCAATGGCCTCGTTTGACATTAGGTCCAACCTCTTCTGAACCTCTATTTCGACTGGTAGGCCATGGGTGTCCCAGCCCGCTTTTCTCTCGACCACGTAGCCTTCCATGGTTTTCCATCTGCAAACCATGTCCTTGTACAACCTAGACAACACATGATGAATTCCAGGTTTACCATTTGCTGTTGGTGGTCCCTCAAGAAATGTGAAAGGTTTGCCTCTCATCCTGCGGGCTTCTATCGATGACTGGAATGTTTTCTCATTACCCCAGATTTCTATGATTTGATTCTCAAGGGAAACTGGGTCGAGGCGCCCGCCTTGGTCATTGCTCATCGCCCCCCCGACCGTGGCACTTGATTTCAATGTCGCCCGAGCACAAGTGATTTCGGGGGGCTCTAGAACCCAAGACAATAGTCCATTAATCACCATATGATGGCAAACTTATGACCGGAGACGACACCTTGGGAGACAAGATCGCTAGATGGATAAGGGAGTACGCACAGTCAAATGGAATTTCGACGCTGGTAGTGGGTGTCTCGGGAGGAGTGGATTCGGCAGTCACCTCCACTCTCTGTGCGATGACTGGCATAAGGACAATAGCACTCAATTTACCGATTAATCAGGATTTAGACCAATTTGACCTGTCAAATGCCCATATCAGTTGGTTAGAGGATAAGTGGGAAAATGCAGAAGGGCGTTTAATCGACCTATCCGCTACTTTTCGCGTATTAGCTGACGACTCATTGTCAGAGTTCTCGGTCACCGACATGGCTCTCGCAAACACCAAAGCAAGGTTGAGGATGACCACATTGTATGCAATCTCCGCTTCAAACAACGGCATAGTCGTTGGAACGGGCAACAAGGTAGAGGATTTTGGAGTAGGCTTCTACACAAAATATGGCGATGGAGGGGTTGACATTTCACCGATAGCGGACCTAATGAAATCAGAGGTATACCAATTAGGTCATGAGCTCGGCGTTCATAAGGACATCCTGGAGTCGTCTCCAACTGATGGATTGTGGGAAGATGGTAGGACTGATGAGGACCAAATTGGGGCTACCTACGAGGAGTTGGAGTGGGCGATGGAACAATCCCCTAACACAGGAGATATGGATTGGACGCCGAGACAAATAGAAGTCATGAGGATATTCAATAAGTTCAACGCCCAGAACTCACACAAAATGAATCCAATACCGGTATACATTAACAGCTGAATGCAAACATGAGTCTCAATTGTTATCTACACGACATCCGAGTTGCGGGCAGTATGAGCGTACAGGAACAGGTCTACGAACTAGTCAAAGTACATCCAAACTTTGAGATTAGGAAGTACCCCGATGTTATCTGCGCTATCGCAACGATGTCTGAATCAGACTACAGTGGTTCTTCGGAGTCTTTTCGAAGGATAGCCAAGTACATATTCGGGCAAAACGATCGTTCTATGAAAATCGCTATGACCTCGCCGGTCCAAAGATGGAATGACGAAGATGGCTCCAAAATGGCGTTCATAATGCCCCCAGAATATCAAGTCGGAGACCTGCCGAGCCCCACAGATGAGGGTGTAGAGATAGTCGAGGTTCCGGAATGCCTTACTGCAGTACTTCGATTCTCTGGATTCTCGGGCCGACGGAAGACTGAATCTCGTACAAAGAGGCTGGAGGCCCTAATCAGAGAGCACGAATACAGGCAAATATCCGTGCCGATCCTAGCTGTGTACGACAACCCAAGTACAACCTTACCTTTCCTCAGGCGGAATGAGATAATCATACCAATCGAAATAGCGGTGGAGGGCTGAGTATGCGCCATGGGTTGAAAGTCTCTGGATCGAGTGACATATTGCAAGCAATGGAACGAGGTCTTCACTTCACAAGAATTCTGGTCCTCAGGAACGCTACTTCGGAATCAACACGATTACTGATTAGTAGAGCTTCGGAGTTGGGCATTCATGTCATAGAGGGGTCTGAAAACGACTTGAGGAGGATGGGTGACTCCTCGTTTGATTCTGCCCCATCAGAGGCGCTTGGGCTGTTGAACAGAGACCCTTCCGCTGATCTTGAGGACATTATGGGATTGGCAGGCAGCATCTGGCTGCTTGCAGGGGCGCAATACCCCGTAAACATCGGATATGCTATCAGAACTGTAGAAGTCAGCGGGGGTTCTGCTGTATTTGTGGACTCAGAATTAAACTCTGATGGCAGGAAGGCATCCTCAAGGGCATCGATGAAGGCCGATCGTTTCATACCAGTCAGATGGATGGAGTGGAAGCAAGCCATAGACTTGGCAAAGAGATATGGCTACAGAGTGATCGGTATAGAGGATTCAGGAGACGTGGAGCCATGGGATGCTGACCTCACGGGGCCATGCATGTTGATCATCGGAGGCGAACGGCACGGCATCCCTGATGAGTTGTTGGCTCAATGCGATGTCGTCTTGAGGATCCCAATGGGTGGTTTCCTCCCATCTTACAACCTCCAGGCGCCCCTCGCAGTGGTTGCAACCGAAGTATTGAGGCAAAATCGCAGCAACAGTTGAAAAATTAATTGTTTGGTGGCCACTCATGGGAAGACTCTCCAAAGTTGCGTCAATCGTCCTGATTATGTTAGGAGGTATTGCTCTCGTCGCGTGGGGGGGAGCGGGCTATGCGGTAAGCCTCTATGATGAAGGAATCGAGGATAACTGTGACTCCACTGTGGGTACCATCGCGCAGATAACCGAATGGGACGATGGTCAATGTGACGACGCCCGAGAGACAAAAGAGGCATTGGAGAATGCACGTCCAATTATCTTGGCTATTGGGAGCCTTTTGGTTGGTCTTGGATTGGTTGTCTACATTAGATCCTAGGACCGGCTTTTCGAGCCTCTTCCCTGATCCTTTTCTTCGTAGCTGCCCAACTGCAAATGGGGCATAGCGACAAGTCATGCCGGAGTGCTGGGCAATATTCCCTGCCGAAGAAGATGATCTGAAGATGTCGTTTATTCCACGTTGACTTCTCGAAGAGAGTTTTCAGATCTGCCTCTGTTTTGGAAACCGACTTGCCATTTGAGAGGCCCCATCTTGAGGCGAGTCTGTGAATATGGGTGTCAACAGGGAAAGCGGGTATGCCAAAGGCCTGGGCCATGACAACGCTTGCTGTTTTGTGACCAACGCCCGGCAGTGACTCGAGATAGTCCCAGTCAGGACGAATGTCTCCGCCTCTTTCTACTATGATCTCTGCCATTTTCCTGAGATTCCTTGATTTAGTCGGAGCAAGGCCAACCTGCTTGATGCAAGACTGAATTGTTTCGACCTCCAACAAAGCCATCTCGTGTGGGCTCGAGGCAAGAGAGAACAAGGCTGGAGTCACCTCATTCACTTTCTTGTCTGTCGTTTGGGCAGATAGCATTACTGCCACAAGAAGCGTGTAGGGGTCACTATGATCCAGTGGTACGGGAGTTTCTGGGTACAGACGGTCTAGCATTTTGCCAATCTTGTCCGCCTTCTCCTGGCGCTTCATTTGTCATTCTCACCTGAGCCCAGGTATCCAACAATAAACGAGGACAGTATCAACGCGCCGGGGATTACATAGCAAGTTCCGTATTGCCAACTTTCCCAGGTCTCAGATCCTCCAAAGGCCAGCCATGCGCCCAACCCGACGACCATTGCTGGAAGTACCATCACGGAAGAGAAGACTAGTGCCCGACCGAGTCCCATGCAGCCCCGGTGTCATCGTGGGATATGAGGATTCGTCACTTCCCAAGCAGATGGTCTATCTTCTCTACGGGGAGTGTGTTCAAGACGTCCTTTGATTCAAGCCAACCCTTCCTGGCTATATCGACGCCATACGCTATGTCAGAGAGTCCCTCAATACTGTGAGCATCTGGGTTAATCAAAATCGGAACTCCATGGTCCCTCGCAGTTCTGCATAGTCTCCAATCTAAATCAAGTCTGTAGGGAGAGGCGTTGATCTCAATGGCTTTCAATTCCCCCTCTCGATTAATTTCCCCCATCCTCTCAATAACCTGAAGCATGTCCACGGGAAATCCGTCCCTCACCTGTAAGACCCGCCCGGTCGGATGTCCTAGAACTGTGAAAGAAGGATCTTCAATCGCGGTTATGATTGCATCGGTATTCACTTGTTCATCCCTTGACTTCCATGTATTGATAGCGTGAACTGAGCCAATCACATGGTGGAACTTCCCCCTCACATCTTTCGAATAGTCCAATTTACCATCCGGTAATATGTCACACTCGCTCCCGTGGAAGACCCTGAAAATTTCTCCCTGATCCTCCATTTTTTCATTGTAGGAAGTAATTTCGCCGGCTTGGATCTCCACGGCATCTGGGTCGACTCCGATGCTCCTCCCTCCAATTCTTAGAGCCGGGGAGTGGTCCGCAATTCCGATGTACTCCCAGCCTAGTCTCCGAGCTTCATCAGCCATTTCGTATAGCGTGTTTTGTCCATCGGATGCTGTGGTGTGGTTATGAAGTGCTCCACGAATTGATGAGACCTCAACTAGATTTGGAATGGACTTTGACAAAGCCGCTTCTATCTCTCCATTGTCCTCTCTTAATTCCGGAGTCACCCAGTCCAGACCCAGATAATGGTATATTTGACCTTCATCTACACAACTCAGGCTGTATTTGGCTGCATCGATTCCTACTAGACCCTCGATCTCCGTCTCTGGCATCAACCCAAATTCATTGAGCCTCAGGCCTTTGTCTATCGCGAGTTGTCTCATCCTTATGTTATGCTCCTTTGAGCCAGTGAAATAAGCGAGCGTGAATGGGAACATCTCAGGAGAGACGATCCTTATTTGGGCATCAATTGTTGAGTCTTCGGCTCTGTTCATCATGGTCTCTGACAGAGACTGATCTAACTTTCCCCCTGAATTATCAGAAACCAACACGCTTTGCTCAAGAATTAGGCTTATTTTGGATTCCCCTGCTCCTTTTACATCAGCAATGCCAGGAAGATTCAGGACCGACTCAATCACGGATTTCTGATTTTCTGGAGTCGCGGACACGACCAAATCCAAATCACCGATTGTTTCCTTCCTTCTGCGTGCACTCCCTGCCAGTTCGACTTGTATTACCCCTGGGATTCCCAATACTCTTTTCTTCAGGGCTAGGCCAAATCCGAGTCCGACATCTAACCTTGTTCTTCCTTGGTTCCTCCTTAACAAATCGATGCCATCCAAGTATTTTTTCTGGCTCTTGGCCCCAAAACCCTGTAATTCTGCCACAAGGTTTTGTTCGCATGCTGATTTCAGACCCTCCACGGTGCTCACCTCCAGCTCCTCGAACAGTATTCTGGCCCTCTTTGGGCCCAGGCCAGGTATGCCAACCATCTCTACAAGTCCGGCAGGGACTTTGTCGTAGAGATCCCTTAGCTTCCCCCATTCGCCCGTCATCACTATTTCTTTGACGAGGGATGCCAGTCCCTTCCCTATTCCTTTGGTCTGGGTCAGTGAGTCTGATTTCACCAGCTCGAACAGGTTCTTTTCCAGTTGCCCCAAGGCCCTGCTGGCGTTTTGGTAAGCTCTGACACGGAATAGGTTCGCGCCATCCAATTCTAGCAATACCGCGACTTGGTCGAAAACGGTGACTATCTGGTTCTTCGTGTAAAATGGCGCCTCCGAGCGTTTGGTCTTAGGCAGGCCCCATCCGCCGATCTTCACCATGGCGTTCCGATGGGGTCGATCCCTATGTTTTTGTGGTTTGTCAACTTGGCCAAAACCAGAGTGAATTGGAGTAGGTGGTCATGTGGAACTTGTAGCTGTCTTAGAGACGCTTTCGATCACTCTTTGTGGTGTCGCAGGCATACTCTGGATGAGCATAGGCACATTGGCGCGAAGCAGAGCAGGAGAAATAAACGGACAACGTATGATAATGGGGATCTGCATCATTGCGAGCATCCTCCTCTTCGTGATGCACGGCATGGGAGGAGCCTTGTGGGGATCACGAAATGCGGCAAGGCCGATGGCGGTGTTCTCACTCGTTCTGGCGGCTGCCTCGGTATTGAACCTGAAAGGGAAGGAGATCCAAGGTGAGCCAAACCCGCATAGCATCAGAAGGGCAAGAAGGGCTCTTCAAGAACTTGAGGAAGAATAGGCTATTCTTCTATGCCCAGCTTTTCGTTGATGAAGGACCTCATGTATGCTGGAAGTTCGCCATTAACGAACAACACGTCATTCACCTCATCCAATTTCATCAAGGAATAGTAAATTTGCATTGCGGTCATTGGAGTTGAGCTGCATCCGGTGCAACCACCCTCCAATGAAATTGAGATCACTCCTCCAGTAGTATCGATAACGTTCACTACTCCGTCATGTGCATCCAGTATGGTCTGGACTGGGCCCACTGAATCAAGGATTGTCTGGCGGTCAATCTCGGCCATGCACTCCAACCCAACACGTGATCTGATATGAAATAATTGAGGATATGTATTGGGCTTCCAGTTCTTTTAGAGGTATATCGGCTTAAATACAGGTCGGGGGACGGCCGGGCAACAAGGTGTAATCATGATTGAGAATGTACCGGTAATCGCAGCAATGGTAGCCATAGTGGGGCTGTTTGTCGCCCTAATGCTTTACAGAAAGAACGATGCGATAGAGATAGACAACGAAAAAGTTGCAGAAATAACAGAAGAGATTCAGAAAGGGGCTATGGCCTTCCTCATGTCGGAATACAGATACATCTCCGTATTCGTAGTAGTCGTCGGAGTCGTGCTCTTTCTGATCAATGGAGAAGACGGAGGCATGGAAACTGCCATGGCGTTTGTTTTCGGGGCGATAGCCAGTGTCGCAGCAGGATTCTCAGGGATGAGGGCGGCTACCTCAGCCAATGGGCGGACAGCCATGGCAGCAAAGAACGGTGGGCAACCAGCCGCGCTCGAAGTATCGTACAACGGAGGGGCAGTGATGGGCTTGTCAGTAGGCGGACTAGGGCTGCTTGGAATATCTCTCATTGCATTCTGGCTAGGCAACGCTGACTCTGGTGATGCATACACTGGTAACTCGCTGCAGTACGCAGCTGGCTTCGGGATGGGTGCAAGCAGCATAGCTCTCTTCGCAAGAGTTGGAGGAGGGATTTACACCAAGGCCGCAGACGTGGGTGCTGACCTCGTAGGGAAGGTAGAAGCAGGGCTGCCAGAGGATGATCCACGAAATCCTGGCGTTATCGCAGACAACGTCGGGGACAACGTAGGAGATGTAGCGGGAATGGGGGCAGACATCTTCGAGTCATTCGTGGGATCGATAATCGCTGCAATGGTGATAGCCCAAGGCTCGGAAAACCTCACATTGTCTTCCAACACAATAGACTATGTCCTTCTCCCTATATTACTCGGTTTGGTAGGCTACATAGCCTCAATTATCGGAATTTTCTCAATGACCGTGCTGAAAAACGGAAGCGACCCCGCCGCCGCATTGAGAAACACTACTTTCATCGGGGCGATTCTCTTCTGGGCTGGTGGTTTTGGTGCAATCGAAATATTCGGCCTCAACACAGGGTTTGAGCCAATGTATGCCGTTATTCTGGGTAGCTTAGTTGGCATAATGATCGGTCTCGTGACAGAATACTACACGGGAATAGAGCCTGTTTTCGGAATAAAAACCAAGGCTATCCCGAGGATAGGCGAGATGTCCAAAAGTGGGCCAGCGACAAATGCTATCGCAGGCTTGTCCGTTGGAATGATGTCGACTTTCCTCCCAATACTGCTCATATGCATAGGAATCTTCGGTGCAAATGAATTCATGGGCGGGGGCGATCTGGGCCTCTATGGCATAGCAATGGCAGCGATGGGAATGTTGGCCACGGTGGGCGTGACCATGACGGTCGATGCATATGGCCCTGTGGCGGATAACGCAGGCGGGATTGCAGAAATGTCTGAGTTGGGCGATGACGTCAGGGCCATAACCGACGCATTGGATTCTATAGGGAATACCACTGCCGCAGTGGGCAAGGGATTCGCCATTGGATCTGCTGCTCTGACTGCATTGGCCTTGTTCGCGGCCTACAAAACGGCGGCAACGGGCGTGAATCTCACATTGGATGACCCAATGGTGGTCATTGGACTTCTGATAGGCGGGTCACTCCCCTTCGTCGTGGCTGCAATGACAATGACATCAGTCGGAAAGGCTGCAGGGGACATGGTGGAGGAGATCCGCCGTCAATTCAGAGAGATACCCGGCCTTTTGGAGGGCAAAGAGGGTGTAAAGCCAGATTCTGCGACATGTGTTGATATTTCGACTAAAGCTGCACTCAGAGAAATGGTGGCACCAGGCGTCGTTGCGGTTCTAGCGCCCATTCTAGTCGGTTTTGCGCTCGGCTCTTCGGCCCTTGGAGGGCTTCTGGCTGGGTCTCTCGTGACAGGTGTGCTGATGGCGCTCTTCATGGCGAATGCAGGAGGAGCCTGGGATAATGCAAAGAAGGCGATAGAACAAGGCCACATAGAGGGGGAGAAAAAGGGCACTGAAGCTCATTCTGCTGCAGTTATCGGAGACACCATTGGAGATCCCTTCAAGGATACCTCGGGCCCTTCCCTCAACATCCTGATCAAGTTGATGTCGATTGTAGCAGTAGTAATCGCTCCAAACCTAGATGCGATAGGCTACATCGGGAACTTGATTTGATCACGGGCACGAAACCCCTTTCCGAGAAGGGGGCTTGCCCTCTTCATGCGCGGCGCAGGTTCTTTGTGGATCATCGCATTCCTATCCATCGCATTGCAAGGGTGCGTGTGGGGGACTGGAGGCATTCTGGGTGGTGGAGACGAAATAGAAGTTCCAGAATGGGAGACGGGCGATTGGTGGTTGTTCACATTCTCTACGCCTGATTTTTTTGACGACTCTGCCAAACTTGTCGTTGCTACCGTAGACCAGGAGGAGGGGGGGACCGCTTACATGCTAGGAATTTCATCTGAAGAGGAGGCACGGAGACACGCGGTTCTGAACCACAACCCGTTTTTGGGGAGGATATCGCACTCAAACTTGGGAGTATTTGAGAACGGAGTCGAACAAGCAGTGTTATCCTTCCCGTTATCAGAGAAAACCTGGTCATTTACACTGTTTGAGAAGGATTGGACCGCGAGTGCCAACATAAACGGCAAAAAAGCGTACGTAAAAGCCACTTCCGCAGATGGGGGCAGCCTGACATTTGCCTATGATGACGATATTAAGTTCATCACATCTTTTGTGAGAGTGGACTCAGATGGGGCTGAGCTTCTCAGAATCTCACTTGCGCAGAGCGGTTCAGACCATCAAGGAGAGGTCCATTTCATTCGAGGAAGGGATTTACTCGACAGAGAATATCAGAATAATGGCCCAAGTGGCGATGTTGAGGACTCATTCCTAATTCAGGATCATCCAAACGACGGGTCATGGGACGAGATGATCTATCTGATTGATGCATCCTCTGGGGCTGGTGGGTCCTCGATATCTCTGACATTGAGGGATCACACTTCTGCCTCCGTTCTTGAGAGATTTTGGGGTCCAGGGGCTTCAGAATCTGGTACGCTAGGGACGATTCCCTCCCCCAGTGGAGAATACACCCTGACTGCCAGTTTTACAGGTCAGACTGAGTTGGATGTCATGATTGCTGGTGGCATCGGATACTCTTGGAGCATTTGATATGGGCTTGAAGGGTCATCTAGTCATGCTTCACGGCATGACTGGCACTTCCGCCAAAATGTTGCCTCTAGCAGAGGAAATTACTCCAAGTGGATGGAGTTGTCTATGCCCTGAGGGACCATTTATCCATCCGAGTGGTGGCAGGGCTTGGTGGCTGAGTGAACAAGGTTCCAGGGCTTCGGACTCTGAGATCGAATCTCAGATTTCCATCTCGTTGGACCGATTGGAAGGTCTTCTCCCCCCAGGAAAACTGATACTGGGAGGTTTTTCCCAAGGCGGAGCCATAGCCTCGGCCATGTGTGAAAGAGATATCTTCGACAGAGTAGTTGGACTTGTATTGATTGCCACGAAAACAGTTAGGAACAAGGAACTGAGAGGAAAATTGAACAATTTGCCTCCACGGTCGGTTGTCTGGATGCATGGAGATAAGGACCACATTATCCCGATCGAAGCCGCCCTGGAACACCTGAAATGTTTTCAGGATGCAGGATGGACGGTAGACGAATTTCGCCACAAGAAAGGGCACATGGTTGATCTAAGTCAGAAGGCTGCCATGATTCGGTCCTTGGAGAGAGTCGCAAGATCCGACTAGAGGACATTCTTCAATTCGGTGTAGCCCCCAACGAAAAAGACGTCCGACCTGAGGTCAAAAATTATCGGCACTGTCTTGTGGCCGGTCTCCATGATCAGGGCACTCCTTAGCTCGTGATCTTGCTGGAGGTTGACCTCAGTGTATGTGAGTCCCTTGCTATTGAGTAGATTTTTTGCTGCTACGCAGTAGCCACAGACATCCTTGGTGAACAAGAGGAACTCTGTATCAAGCCCCTCAAACTGCGACATAGGGTTGTTCATCTCCCGTCACCTCAAACGAGTCCGGACTAGTCGAGTTCTGTTCATCGGTTCCCATTAGGTCGCCTTCCTCGAGTATCCTGTCAGTTTCATCCTCATCTATGAACACTAGCATGAAGACTGTTATCAATGTCAGTGCAGCACCGATGTAGATTGCCGAGGTGTAGTCAAACACGGATATCATTCTCTCAGTCAGGGTGTAAGCGAAAACCCCAGAGAGGTTGAACAGAGACATGTATGCGGTGAATTGTGTTCCTCCGACCTTACTCCATGTGAGTCTCATGCTCAGGGATATGATGCAAATCCAAGCCATGCCACCAACAAATGCCTGGATGATGAGGTAAAGGGTCATCACAGAGGTATTTTCCCACATGGATTGGAGGAATGCCAGCCCCGCGTTTGCCAGTGCCAATGATGTAAATCCGACCATTGCAACCCTCCTCACTCCGAACCTGTCGCCGAGTAGGCCTCCCACGATCTGGCCGATTAGTGCCCCGAACACAACCACCCCACCGACTATCCCGTTGTACTTGGCTTGAGACCAGCCTGCTTCGTTGATGAATATGTCAATGACAATGGGCGTCACGAAGATATACAACTCCGACAGGAGGCACAGCCCGATCAACAAGAATGCTGATCTTACCGAGAATGCCTTCGTGAGGAAGAAGGACGTCTCGGCAACGCCTCTTTTCGTGCTAGGAGGGAGCAAAGATAGCGGGTTTGTGACTGCTTTGGTGGTCACTGATGTGGCCACGCTTGTGTAGGAGAGCCCCATCAAAAGCAGGGAAATTGCTAGCGCTAAGTAGCTGATTGGATTTGTCACATTCCTGAGATCGTCACCCAGTCCGAAATCGATTGTGAAGACATCAACGGCGAAGCCAATTATCCATATCGAAATGCCTATGACAGCCAAAAATGCGGATATGGTTATTTTACTGCTGTCGAGGGTGTATCCCACTGTTTTTGCAACCTTGAAGCGATCCTCTGTTAGCCAAGGGTCCGTGGCCTTCTGGCCCTCTTCGGCGTTCCCGTCCGCATCGGTTATGGAGAGCCACCACATATCCTCTGACTTCGACCATGGGAATAGCTTGACACCTGGCCTCTCCACCATTGTAAGCGGCACTGCTACGATGATTGACAGTAATGCGAGTTGAATTACGATTACTCCACCGATACCTATCTTCGTCACCGCGACACCGAGTACGGCACCGCCAACAATGATCCCCGCCCGCTTTGCTGCGAACATGAACCCGTTCGCTTTCGCTACCTCATTTGGTTGGAGGATCTCTACGGCAAGTGCATCGGTACCCACATCTTGCAGTGAGGCGAATATGTTGTGTATGAATAGCAACCTAGTGACCAATTCAATCTCTGCGTTGAGGTCTGGAACCAACAACAATGTCCCCAACGTGAGGACCATGCCGAGTTGTGCTATCAAGACCCATTGGCGCCTGGCGCCATATCTGGGTATGTTCACTGCGTCGACAACTGGGCCCCAGATCCATTTGAAGGTCCACGGCAGTGCGACGGTCGCGAACAATATGGCGACGTCGCCTATCGCTACGCCGTTGTCCACCAGATATGCTGCGAAAGTTACACTGGCGAATCCCCATGGCAGGCCTTGGGCGAAATAAAGGATGCACAGCGTGAAGAGTCTCCGAGACTTGTTCTCGGTAAGTGCGCCACCACGCCTCATCTCAACCACAAATGTCCTAAACGGATCCAGTGGATTTTTGTGCAATGATGATATGTCATCGTCTATTCTGTCGTTTTCATCATCTTTCTTCTTTGCAGGGGTCGTGTTTGCCCAGTCCTCTCTGAGAGCTGTAATGCCTAATAGGGCTACAGTAGCCAAGAAGGGGATCAAGAAAACATAGGCACCGATTGTCGTCTGACCGCCGGCGCCAGAGCCAGAGCCTACCTGGCCGTCGATCAGGATCACTCTTCGGGCATCGACTGGTGACATCCTATCCTCATTGATCACGAGTCTGGAATATACTGTTGAATTCCCGGACTCTGAGTGCGGAGTTAGTTTGACGTTCCAGGATGACCAGTCATTATTTGAGGAAAGGTCAGCTGCTTGCTGCCATTCTCCTCCTCCAACTTTCACCTCCACATAGCCAACCCCTGGGACGCCTCCAGTCGAGGTGCCGGAAATTCTGGATTCGTTCCCAATTTGTTGCAGGGTGTCCAAATCCATGCTCACATTGAGGGTTGAGTCTATTGCTCCAGCCGATTGGACGAATACCAAGGGGTCTGCCTGGCCGTACCCAAACTCATTATCGGGCCTGGTCTCAAGTATGCTGCAGTCATTAAATCCTGGGTCGTCCAAGAGCTGGATGTCTCTTTCAATAGAGTCAGCGCTGATTATCGACTTAACTTCGTCGTGGGTTATGTCTGGGTTGGCCTCGACCATTAACGCCGCAATTCCCGCCATAAGGGGTGTTGCCATGCTAGTCCCAGATTTGCTGGTGTAGCCGTCTGACGTGGCGGCATCTGGTGCCATGATATTTGACCCAATTGTTGAGACGTCGGGTTTCACTCGTCCGTCAGATGTATATCCTCTACTCGAGTAAATCGCTAGGCCCAGATCCTTGTCCAGGCTTGCCACTGTGATCGGCAGGTTGGCATCACCCGGGCTGTCAATGGTATTACACCCTGCAAATGTAGCTCCTCCAAATTCGTTGCCAGCCGAGAGGAATGTAATGATTCCAGACGCGGCGACTGCATCCATCTGTTGGCTCCACGCTGATGAGCCGTCATTGTCGAAGTGGATCTCTAGTTGTTGTTCTCCCAAAGATGATGTAAGAATGTCTATGTTCTTTGCATCCTTATTCTCAATTGCCCACTGGGCTCCTTCTATGATATCCTGGATGTCGCCGTCGCAACATGCCAAGATGTTGATTACCCAGGCCCCGGGGGCAACCCCGACGTATCTCGAACCATCTGGAGACTCTTGTCCTCCTCCAGTACCTGCTGCGATGCCTGCGACGTGAGAACCATGAGTGCCCGAATCATAAGACTCTCTGGCGGGTTGCTCGGAGTCGGTGATTACTGCGTCATAAAATGCAGATATTTTAGGGTCGCAGTCGAGTACTATTGGATTAGGGTTGAATGGATCTGGATCTGGTTGATCGCAGCCCAGAGTTATCTCGTCATCCATGTCATCCAACCCTGCGTGATCGCCCCGAACTCCTGTGTCAAGAACTGCGATTGTGACGCCTGTTCCGTCGTAGCCATATTGCGCCCAAACTTCTTCCACCCCCATGTTTGGTACTGCCTCGTTCATGTGGGTCTCTGCAAGACCAAGATCCTCTATCATGACAACTCCAGGTAGCTCAAGGATGGCGGAGGATGGGTGGATTAACTCTAGTGGAACATTTGCTATGAGGCTATCAAGGTAAACCGGCCTCATGGTGACGGATGCGCCCAAGGCTTCCAATGCTCGAACATCTGATGTGGAAGGATGGTGGTCGTAGTCAACAAAAACTCTAGCCTGTCCGGACTCCGCTCGCTTCCACCATTTTGAATATACTTCTTCTGGTTGTGTCAATAGCCATTCTAGCCTGTCATCTATTCTGTCTTGATTAGCATCTCTGGACCAATCTTCCCACCATTCGTCGTGTATCTCGAGTGCATGACGGGGTTGCCATTCCCCCGTAGCATCGAGGCCCCCTCTTTCATGCTCCGGATTGATTTGGGACGCAGTCATTGGGATGATCAGGGTTGCCAAAATAAGCAGGGCTACGGCTCTGCGCGTCGAGGTCATCATACACCCGACTGGTATACCCCTCAAGTTCCTTGCGCTTGTTCGTTTCAGTTCCTATCTTGAAACGCCACCCTATTTACCAGAACCTCGAGCGCGGATCAGATTGCCATGCGAGTCGGACCCCCCGCCTTGGAAAAAGCCATTCAAGAATTCGCATCTGGCAATCCAGTCATGGTGTTTGATTCCTCATTCAGAGAAAGTGAAACAGACCTACTCTGGCCTGCGCAATTCGCTACACCTCAGGTGATGAGAAGATTGAGAAATGACTGTGGCGGGTTGTTGTTCCTAGCAATTGGGAATGAAATCGGAGAGAAATTCGATCTCCCATGGCTCCAAGATATCCATACCAATCATGCTTTAGTCCAACTACACCCTGTTTTGGATCGTCTGAAGACCGATGACCTGCAGTATGACAACAAGTCAGCATTCACACTCTCGATCAATCACAGAGATACCTTCACTGGCATCACGGATAGAGATAGAGCCCTCACAACCCGAAGGTTTGGAGAGCTCAGCGGTGAGGTCCTGAAGAATGGCCTCTCCAATGAGGAAGCGCAAATTGCCCTAGGCAAGGAGTTTCGAACCCCCGGGCACATCCCAGTCTGCAGAGAATCTCCGGGTGGCCTGTCAAGTCGACAAGGTCATACAGAACTCGCAGTGAGTATTGCTCGCATGGCAGGATTGGTGCCCTGTACGATAGGTGCTGAGATGCTGCAACCCGATGGAGACGGCGCATTGCCAGTTGAAGAGGCTAGGGCATATGCCGAGAGACACGGTATACCCATGCTGACTGGTGATGATTTATTGAAGCATTATGACAATAGTGGGACGGTGAATTGATTGACAAAAATAATGGCTGTAGGGGTCTTTGATCTTCTTCACGCCGGACATTTGCACTATCTAGAGCAGGCCAAGCTACTAGGATCTGAATTAGTCGTGGTTGTTGCGCATGATGACACTGTTCGAGCGAGGAAACATGAGCCAGTGACTAATCACGACCTACGGAAAAGAATGGTTGAGGGTCTCAAGCCAGTTGACAGGGCTATAGTAGGCAACCCTCCCTCAGTCCCAATCTACGAGATACTTGATGAGATCTCTCCAGATGTAATTGCACTCGGATACGATCAAAAACACTCGATTGACTCGGTAAGAGACGGATTATCTTCCAGTGGATACTCAAACGTGAGGGTTGTAAGAGTTGAAGGTCTGTCTGACGATCTCGATGGGACAAGGAAGATAATCGCAAGGATACTCAACCTATGGCCAAATGAAGAGGGTGGACCTTTCGAGGAGTGAACAAATATGTTTACAGGGATAATTGAGGGAATTGCAACTCTTCAGTCAACGAATAAATTGGAAGGATATGCTGATTGGGAGGTAGAATTTCCAGACGGTGCACTGAATGGCATCGAGATTGGAGCTAGTATTTCACTAGAAGGGGTCTGTCTAACCGTCACATCTGTTTCCGGGCATAAGGCTTCGTTCCAGATTATCGAAGAAACTCTTGGTAGGTCCACCTTGGGGAAATTCAAGCCTCTGGACACATTGAACTACGAAAGGTCACTCACTTTCGGCAAGGAGGTCGGTGGTCACCTCGTATCAGGTCACGTGATGGAAGTCGCAAAAATTATCGAAATATCGCAAATCAAGGATTTAGAAAGCGGAGAATCCACACGTGATATGACAATACAGACTTCCGACAAGGTAGCCATGTACATATTCGAGAAGGGCTACATTGCAATCGACGGGATCTCATTAACCGTGGGCGAAACCCACGAGGGGGGGTGTTTCAAGGTGCATATAATCCCGGAAACATTACGAAGGACGACACTCGGCAACAAGGTAGCAGGGTCTTTGGTGAATATCGAAATAGACTCGACCACCCAGGCAGCTGTTGATACCGTAATTCGACTAAATGAAAGGTTGGTAAAGAGATGAAGTCTATAGCACTAGTTTGTGGGGAGTTTCACAGAAAATCCGTAGAGAAGATGGTGGAATACGCCAAGAAAGAGGCCAAGTCTCTGGGAATTCAGATCTCAGATGTTGTATGGGTACCTGGGTCCTTCGAAGTCCCACTTGCCAGTTCCAGATTGTTATCAAAGGAGAATATCCTAGGAGTGGCATGCCTTGGCGTGATAGAAAGAGGCGAGACCGACCATGGACTAGTAATCGGTCAAGCCGTTTTATCCAGTCTGTTGAGTCTCCAAATTAAGCATAACAAACCCATTGGTCTGGGAATCATAGGGCCTGGCGCCGAAAATCATCACATTGCTCCTAGATTAGAACCCCATGCAAGATCAGCGATTACTGCGGTGTACTCAATGATCGATTGAGCCTTGTCCCGGGTTCACGGAAAGATTTGTCAGTGTCAATATTCAAGGGACTCCTGCGTCTTGGCTCCCATATGACCACGACGCATAGCGTGATAATCATCGGATCCGGGCCAGCAGGATACACCGCGGGACTCTATGCTGCAAGGGCAATGATGGAGCCTCTGATGTTCGCAGGCTACATGTCAGGCGGGCAGTTGATGCTCACATCAGACATCGAAAATTTCCCAGGGTATCCTCAAGGAATCGGCGGGCCGGAAATGATGTTGGAGCTGAGGACACAGGCAGAAAGGTTTGGATTGAAGGTGCAAGACAAGAACGTTGAGAAGGTGGATCTCGGATCTAGACCTTTCAAAGTCTGGGTAGAGGGTCAAGAATTCAACGCTGAATCGATAATCATTTGCACGGGTGCTGAGGCCACTTGGCTTGGCGTCGAGGGCGAAGAAGAGCAAAAGGGCAGGGGCATTTCCACATGCGCCACATGCGATGGTGCATTTTTCAAGAACGAGGAAGTAATAGTTATCGGAGGAGGTGACTCTGCGATGGAAGAGGCGACCTTTTTGACACGTTTTGCAGAAAAAGTGACCATCATACATCGGAGGGATGTTTTCAAAGCCTCCAAGGTTATGCTTGAAAGGGCCAAAGCCCACCCTAAAATTGAGATTAAGACCCACAGGCAAGTCACAAAGTGGTTATCAGACGAGAAGGGGCTCACAGGGGCTTTGATCGAAGATCCCAGAGATGGGTCCACAGAGGAAATAGCGTGTACTGGAGCATTTATTGCGATTGGGCACAAACCGATCACAGAATTCCTGGCTGGCCAGGTGGTGACAGACTCTGAGGGCTACATCCTACACGAGGAACATACAATGACCAGCGTTCCCGGCGTTTTCGCGGCAGGGGATGTGGTAGACACAAGATACAGACAAGCAATCACTGCTGCTGGAATGGGGTGCCAGGCTGCAATAGACGCAGAGCGATGGCTAGAGTCACAACATTGAGTTGGTGTAATGGAAACCCTATCATTCAATGATCATAAAACAAAAGTCACACTTCCAAGGAGGTTATTGGCTTCATTATTCTACTTTTCACATGTCCTTGTGACTCTACTGGTGGGATTAGGATGGCTAGCCCCTTGGGATTCCGTCTTGTGGACTGTAGTGGTAGTATACTGCGCGACTGAGATTCTATGGCATACAAGGGATGGATATTGCATCCTTACTGACATAGAGCGTTGGCTGCTTGGGATCGAGAAACCAGAAAGTGCTCTGCAACAAAATTTCATTCATAGATTGCTGACGAGTCTGACCGGCAAATCCCCCACCCCCCTAAACTCAAGAAAAATGACCGTTATCTGGGGGAGATTGAGCCTCACAGTTTGCATCATTAGACTCTATTCCCCCGGGTTTTGATTCCATGGATGAGCTACGACTGAAACGGTTTGACAGGCATATCGTGCTTGACCAGATTGGCTTATCAGGCCAAATAAGATTCTCAAAATCAATCGTTTCGGTGATTGGGGCAGGAGGCCTAGGGAGTCCTGCGCTTTTGTACTTGGTAGCAGCTGGGATAGGAGAAATCAGAATTATCGATGATGATGAGGTGGATATCTCGAACCTGCAGAGGCAGATCCTACACTCAGAAAAAGACGTTGGTGTGAAAAAGGTGGATTCTGCAGCTGAAAGGATAAGTAAAATCGATTCAACTGTCAAAATAAAGATCTTCAAACAGAAATTGACTCCAAGGAATGCAACCGAACTGATAATAGGATCTGACGTCGTCATAGACGGTACTGATAATTTTGATGCTAGGTATGCCCTCAATGATGCATGCGAGGAACTTGGGATACCATGGGTATTTGCTAGTGTATTGAGGTTTGAGGGGCAAGTTTCGGTTTTCAATTATCAGGATGGGCCGAATTATCGCGATTTATTCCCCCAGCCACCTCCGCCCGAGTTGGCTCCGAATTGCTCTGAGGCTGGCATTTTAGGGTCTGTGACAGGGATAATTGGATCCATACAAGCCACCGAGGCCATGAAAGTCCTTCTGGGGATTGAAGGGGTACTCTCGGGTAAATTACTAATTTTCAACGCCTTGAAAATGGAATCTCGTATTCTCAAGTTCAATAACACTCAGGTAAAAGCCAATTCGGATTTTTCTAAACCTAAAATTGGCATGAAAATAACCCCAAGAGAGCTCGAAAAGCGGATTTTAGCCGGTGAGAGTGTGTTCATATTAGATGTAAGGAGGGAAATTGAAGAATCGATTGCCAGCATAAGAGGGACCTCTGCAAGGATTGAGCACCTGCAAATCCCGTCAAGAATAGATGAACTCCCTCGTGATTTGCCGATAATTGTATACTGCCATTCCGGAGTGAGATCTGCTGCCGTCGTGAATTACCTTTCAAGTCTTGATGATTTCAACGGGGCCATAGCGAACCTAGAGGGCGGCATTGATAGGTGGTCTGTAGAAGTAGACCAAAATATTCCAAGATATTGATAAAAATTTATTTTTTGTTTATAATTTCATAATTTTTTACATTAAAATATGTAAAAAAAAAATATTATAATCAAATATATTATGTATATATTAGTTCAGTATATTGTTTTTTTATTGTATATTTATTAGATAAAAATTATTTTAATCATGTTTTTAAAATTTATAAAAAAGGAATAATTAATGTGCCTGGCCACTTTGGATATACCATGGTCTATGAAATATCGGGCATTTGGAGATGTCCGAACTGTAATCACCATCAACCTTGGAAATCGGGAAAAAAGGGCTTAAAGGCCCTAGATAGAAAATGCTCTGAGTGTTCTGAAAGGACCCGGATAATGATCGAGAGATCACAGACGGGACAAGGGAGGAAGTCCGATGCTAGAGTCTGGGTCAGGGAGAAATCAACTAGTGTGGAGCTAGATCATGAAGCTCGCAGTAGGAACCACCCAATAAGCATGGATTCGGAGACATACGACGGAAATCAATCTGACTTGCCCAAAATATGGGGAGGTGATTGGAGGCCTGTGAGCCATCTGAGATTCAACAAAGCCATAGACCCAGTAGAGTTGAGTGAGGAGATTCTTAGGTTCACAGCTGAAAGATGGGACGGATACCTGGAACTTGTGAGAGATGTACTCGAGAACTGTGTTGGGCTGAAATCAATGAACGGAGAGGATTTTCATAAATGGTCGGAATTATTCTGCGATCTAATTTATGATGCATTTGAGGACAGGCTTCACACCTACAAAATAAATAGAGTGTTGCAGGCTGAAATTATGCCAAGAAGAGATGGTAGACTATACCTCTCAAGGAAAAGGACCAGATTAATCTTGGATTTGCGTCTCTTGCTAAGAAGGCTGGCATATCTTTCATCGATAACCAAGGAGGAGCGTATTCATTGGCATAGGCTAATGATGAGGACTAGAATATTGGATCGGCATTTGAAGGAGTTATTCGTCGAGGGTGTAGAAACCCCAGATGGGACAAAATTTGGTGGCAAGGGATTCAGATCAACTTGGCAAGAACCGATTGCAGCATGCGGGACAGCCCTGCAATTGGGCAAGGATGTGGCAGCCCCTATGATCAGAGACCTCGGACTTGCACTCTCCATGGGTCAAACGCCCTTGTCAATTATGTCCGCCCAGATGGGCAAGTCAGGATCCAAAATGGATGGGGGCCATTCCGACTTCGGGGGCAGGGATCTCCACATAGGAGACTGGAGTCACGGAATACTGCCCCCCACTGCGCCACTGCCAATAGCAAGCGCTACTGCTACAGGAATTGCCCTTGCTTCTTCTCGGAAGGGCGATGGGAGGTTTACTCTAGCTCCTGTAGGAGAGGGTTGCAGCAGCAGTGGAGAGTTCTGGGAGGCAATAAATTTCGCCGGAGCAAGGGGGTTGCCCATATGCTACATTATCCAAAACAATCAAATTGCGTTGGATACATTCTCAAACAAACAATCTGGTGCAGAGACGTTCGGGGACAAAGGGGGCTCCGTGGGACTTCCGGCATGGAGCATAGATGGGTCTGATCCTGCAATTTACTATGCATCAGTCTCAGTTGCCCGTGAATTGGCCGTATCGGGCTGTGGCGGATGCATTGTCCATGTTGAAACAATGAGGGGTTGCGGACATGCGCATCACCATGATGATCTGTACTTGGGTGCTGAGAATGGCAATCCTCCTGGCTACGTTGGAGAAGAATTAATCGAATATTGGTCAAAGAAGGAGCCAATCGAGAATCATGAGCGTTTACTACGGTCAATAGGCGTTAGCTCTAGATTGCTCAAATCGATTGCTGACGAAGAGGAAGCCAGTTGTGCTGAGGCGCGATTGGCTGTCGAATCTATGAAATGGCCAGAGCCGGAATCAGTCGCTATTGGAACGTCAAAACTGACAAACGCCAGAACACATCATCAACAAATCAAAGATCTTGAGGGCATCAAACCAGCAACCAGCCAATCAGACATCGGGCAAATGAAGTTTGAGGCTGCTTCGAATGCTTGGACTTTCAGCAGGGCCATTCAAAATGCAATGGTCGATATTGCAGACAACGAAGGAGAAAATGCTCTGTTTATGGGAGAGGACATGGAAGTCGCGGGAGCATTCGGATTGAACCTAGCACTCAGAGCAAAGGGTCACGAGGGTAAACTTCTGGATATGCCATTGTCTGAATCAATAATAATTAACAGCGCGACTGGGGCTGCATTAGGGGGGTTGCGACCTATCGCCGAGATTCAGTTTGGAGGTTTCGCAGCCCTCGCAATGAACGCTCTTGTAAACAACGCGGCCCAACTAAGATGGAGGTGGGGGGCCGAGGTCCCGCTTACAGTTAGAATCCCGCTTGGTGGGAAAACCAGGAGTGGGCCCTTTCATGCAAACGTTATCGAATCTTGGTTTCTAAACGACCCCGGTTTGATAATCGGATTTCCCTCAAACCCCCAAGATGCCTATGATCTACTCATTGAGGGGCACTCTCTGAATGACCCATTTGTCTTGTTTGAGCACATTGGCTTGTACGGTTTGCGCGGAGGTTTGACTGGTTGGGGTGATCGGATAAGCCAGAATGTAGATACTCATTCAGTCAGAAAAAGAGTACGTGAAGGCAGACACACCATAGGTAAGGCACGAATTGTAGCTCCTGGCGAGGACGTCACGGTCATAACATGGGGTGCAATGGTTCATGTTGCCATGAATGCTTCAAGAAAACTCTCAACAGAGGGTATCGATGTTGAAGTTATCGACCTGAGGACTTTGAATCCGTTCGACAGAGACACCTGCATCCAATCAGTGAACAAGACTGGGCGTATGATTGTACTTCAAGAGGCGCAATGGACTGGCGGCTTTGGCCATACAATATCCTCTGCAGTCCTGGAAGGATCATTCTGGTCGCTTGAGTCGCCCCCTGTGGTAATTGGGGCTCTTGACGTACCAGTTCCTTTCTCGCCACCTCTGGAGGACCACACCATCCCTGATGTAGAATTATTGGTTCGCCACATCAAAAGAATACTCTGATTTGACACTGAATGATTCACCCGTTCCTTATATCTCATCAGACCCACGGGATGGCATGCTCGGAGGGCTTCCAGACGGAGTCCTGTTGACAATTGGTCTGATTTTGCTGGTTTCAGGAGGCGAATTGGTCGTTCAGGGCTCTATCAGAATTGCTGGCTTGCTTGGAATGCCCTCATTCTTAGTTGGTTTCACACTGGTTGCGATTGGGACGAGTCTGCCAGAACTAGGAGTTGTGTTGAATGCGATTAATCGCGGTAGCCCGGAAGCCGTGGATCTCGCTGTTGGGGGCGTGATTGGGTCCAATATTGCCAACGTAATGTTGGTTTTGGCCATCGCGATGCTGATAGGAGCGGCATCTCAGCCCGACAAGGACCTCAAACAAGATGCCTTGATGTTGCTCGCTGCAACCACATTTGTCGTCCTCTCGGTGGTTATGGGCGAGTTCCCAGTGTGGCTCGGAGTTCTATCGATTTCCTCGATGGGGGGATACTATGCCTACATTTTCCGCACAAGGGGGGGCGACGATGGTGATGAAGAGGATTCTTGGATACCTCGGGGCTATGCATATGCCCTTGTTGCATTCTTGTTTGGCCTCATTTTGGTGAAGTTCGGGTCAGATCTCCTGATAGAAGGAGGAGTGGGGCTTGCCATCTCGATAGGTGTTTCAGAAGCAGTTATCGGACTCACACTTGTTGCATTCGGAACGTCGCTACCTGAGTTGGCAGTCACATTAACTGCCTCGATCCGCGGGGTCCAAGGCGTGGCAATCGGAAACATACTCGGATCAAACGTGGCTAATGTCATGGCTGTCCTTGGAATCGGAGCGATTGTAGCACAAGGATTGTCTGTGTCAGGATCCTTCCTGACACTAGACATCTGGGTACTCCTCGTGAGCTCTGGGATTATCGGTATATCGATATTGTTGGGCAAGGGAGTGTCAAAACCGTTGGGGGCCTTCTTGCTGCTTGGATACTTTGTCTATGTCGCCCAGTTATTCATAGGTTAGTGGTGCAATGACCAATGAAAATCCCCCGGATTGCCTGATACTGGCGGGAGGCCTGAGTAGAAGAATGGGCTTTGATAAGGCCTCGATAAATATGGACGGGCAGACTCTCCTTTCGAGAATGGTTGAAGTCATGATAGAACACGGTATGAGAACATGTGTCGTGCTTGGCCCCAACTCAGACGAATGTGACATCGATCCAGATTCTGTGATGTTTGTTAGGAACAATAAACCAGATCTGGGCAGGACAGGCTCAATACAAATTGGATTAGAAGCACTTGGATGGCCGGAAAAGGTGATTTTAGCACCAATTGACAGACCGGGTTTTAGTTCAAAAACACTCATAATTTTGATGAAAGCAGATACTAGCTCCTGTCCCGAGAAAGACGGTCGAGGAGGTCATCCAGTGATGTTAGATTGGAGAGGGATCACCGCCATTAAGAATGCCAAACCAAGCTCATCGCTCAAAGACCTGATTAAATTCTCTCGTTTTGAGGTTGAAGACCCCTACATCCACATTAATGTGGACACTCCGGAGGATGTGATTTTCCTGAAGAAGGCATGGAATGAGATATGTGCCTCATGGAAGGTCAATTCCAAACGACAGCAGGATCATCCCGCAGATTAATCCTGGTACCAGTGTGTGTACTGTGGCCCACAGGGAAGCCGTCCGATGACGTACTAAGAGAGGAAATAGGGCATCTCCATCCTGTGATATTGCGTTTGCGACCAGCGCCGGGAAGGAGAAGATCCCCTCGACGTATGCAGTAAATGCGATTATTTGAGGGCCGCATCCAGGGATCAAGCCGATTGAAGCAGCCACTGCCACGGCCACAGGACCATCCCCTCCTGCAGCAAGGTCTGACTCACTTATTCCCGTGGCAACAATTAGGGCCTCGAACAATAAGTACGCCACTAAGACCCACACTGTGACAAATGCTGTCTCCGACGCAGCATGGGTCAGGGTTTCGTCAAATGAGTGGAGTTTGTCCCCAATAGAGGCCTCAGTATCGTCAGCAATGAAACTCTTGCCAGCAGCATACAACACCAATGACAAGAGCGTGCCAGTCACACCAATGACAGTCAGAATTCCATCTCTTGTGGATATATCCGCTGATAATTCAGGGTTGTAATCTGGGTCCTGAGCCAACCAGAATATGAGTAATACTCCTAGGATCAAGCCACTGATTGTCACCAACCACCACACCTTGTAGCCGTTGTGAACAATCTTGTAGGACAGGGTACCAGGCTCCTCCCTAGCTAAATCCGAAATAATATCCCCATGTTCAAATTCTTCAATTTGGTCATTCATTTGATGCACTGACCGCTCAGAACTACGGGCGGATGACCTGGACCCGATGGGATTCTCTGGCGTAATCGATAGCATGTCTGCTCCGTACCCCCAAATCACGCCTGCTAGAAATGAGATCAAATGAACTACCAAAACCGGGGTGAGGAATTTTTCATCTTGAATGACAGCCCCGAACAGCACAAAGGCAGAATCCCCTAGGGTCGCAATCAGGGTTGCCAGAACAGTCCCATATGTGACGTATCCCTTTGCAAACATCGGCATAATGATGATCGCGCCTCCGCAACCCGGGGTCAATCCCATGAGGGCACCAATCACCGGTTGCCACTTCTTTCTGGATCTTATCCAATCAACAAACCGTCCCGCAGTGAGGTACTGCAACCAACTGAACAAAAGAACCATCACAGCGACGAAAACCGTGACGGCTAGAAACGCATCCCGCATCGAAACTAGGACGGCCTCCAGCAGGGGGTTCATGGGGTGTGACAAGAGGCTAGAAGACTTATCACTTCCCAATCAGGGCGAGATATTGTAAGGGGTGTGTGAACGCCGCTCTGGATGTTTTTTTCATGGGCTCGAAGACGATGATATGGGCATTGGATCAGCTTGAACAGTTGAATACCGTCGCAATGGCATCGATAATTGATTCGGACGGAAGTGTTCCCGCAAAAGTAGGAGCAAAAATGGCATTTTCTTCCTCAGGCGCTAGACATGGCACAGTCGGCGGGGCAGGTCTGGAGGTAAAAATCGAGGGAAGGCTCAGTGCTATGCTAAACGGGTCTCTAGGTGGCATCGAGACATTCGTCCTCTCCACATCATCCAATGATACTTCTACCACCAACCTAAACAGCCTCTGTGGTGGCCGGGTGACTGTGGCTTTCGAGAAGTTTGAGCCCTGTCCCCATATTCTCCTGATGGGCGGTGGGCATGTTGCCAAGGCTATCAGTGAGGCATGCGACCTATTGGGATGGCACCACAGCGTCTTCGATGAACGTGAGGACTTTGCATCTCCTGAAATGTTCCCCAATGCATCGGAGAGGATCAACTCCAAAGCTGATGAGTTCTTGATGGTCGAAACGCCCTCGAGTCTAGCCCGATTTTCAGACATCCTACTGCTTGGCCATGATTGGGCGATAGACCAAAAACTACTGATTGGGCTGCTTTCACACACCGAGGAGCTTCCAGTCCGGTTGGGTTGCATTGGTTCCAAGACAAAATGGAGGGAGTTTGCGAAATCAGCTAGAAATGAGGGCATCTCGGATGAGCGTTTGAACGCAGTCAGATGTCCAATAGGTTCTCCCATTGGGGCTGTAACAGTTGAAGAAATCGCTTTTTCGGTATGTAGCGAGATCATACTCATGACTAGAAGTAAATCATGAACCAGTCGTCACCCTCTACCTTCAATTTCATAACTAATGAGTATAATTCAAGAAACGTGCGGCGGTTGAGGCTACGATGGAATCGTTCCGACCTAGAAGGTATAACAGAATTCAAACAGTTGATGGACGTCGTTCAGAAATACGAAATTCTCGCCCACATGAAACTCGGCGAGGATGGTATTGAGCACCTTGCTGAGATAATACCCGAAGAAGGCGGGTTGGAAAAAATAGATGATATTCCGACCTTTGATGTTTTAGAGATCCACGAGAAAGACGAAGAAACTGGCTCATACCTCGCTTCGGTCAATTTGACTCACTCGATACCTATGATGATGTTGGATTTGGAAAAAATACACTTGCACCCCCCGTATGGATTGGACTTGGACGGACTCGAATTAAATTTCACAGGTAGGTCAGACTCCATGAAACGACTAATTGAATTGTTCAAAATAACGATGCCGTGGGACTCAATCAGCATACAATCCGTAAAGAGCAATGAAGGAGATGTATGGAGAGATATACTGACTGAACGGCAAATTGAAGTATTGCGGCAGGCAGTCCTCCTGGGTTATTACTCTGAGGAAAGGGGCATCAAGATCAAAGATCTGGCGGAAAGCATGGGCATGGCCAGATCTACAATGGGAGGTCATCTCAAACTCATAGAGCAATCAGTGATGTCTAAGGTGGTCGACGACATTGGCTGACCAGCCCTAAGTCTCTTACACCTGCTTGCAAGTCGGCGAACATGGCATCCCATCCACTCCCCTTGGCAGGCAACCCCCCGGTGGAGGTCTGGACTGCATCAGTAAATGGGAAACAAGTCCAAACAATCATCAAAAATCATGAAGTTCTACTTGATGTACTTCGGGACGGTATTGGATCACTGGGCACGAAGAGGGGGTGTGACATGGGGACCTGTGGGTGCTGCACCGTGTTAATTGATGGTAAACCAAGATTATCCTGCATGACCTTGGCTCTGGAGGCAAAAGACCGTCAGGTGACCACAGTAGAGGGACTTTCTGAGGGACATCATCTACATCCCATTCAAGAGATGTTTGCTGAGTGCGGGGGCAGTCAATGTGGATTTTGTACCCCGGGGTTCCTGGTCACAAGTGCGGCTTTGTTGGAAACAAATCCTACCCCAACTCGGCAAGAGGCAATGGATGCAATTGAAGGAAACCTGTGCAGGTGCACAGGCTATCAACAAATAGTCGACTCAATAATGAGTGCATCGAAGATTCTCTCAGGGGGGATTCAGAATAAGCCCATTACTGAACCAGCGAGTGATCCAGATCCGGGCTTTGGAGGCTGAACTAATGCCAGAAGACAAGAAAGAGATCGTCGGGTATCGCCAACAGCCTGGCAAGCTTGACTTCACCAGGCCAGGATCAGGCGGCTCATCGCCCAATTCGGAAAAAAGAGATCCCAGTATGATTCCTCAGAGCCAAGGAGGGGAATTGGATCAACCATGGGGCCCTCATCGACATGATGACTTAGTCACTGGTAGGGTAATAGGAAAAAGAACGCCATTGATCGACAGCAGATGGAAGGTGACTGGACAGGCTGTGTATGGTGACGATGTCCGGCTGCCCGGAGAAATTATTGGTCGCCTTGTGCGAAGCGACCGTCATTATGCAAAGGTGCTATCTATTGACATGACCGATGTCGAATCGATTCCCGGTGTCTTGGCGACCGCTACGGGCATCGATGCGCCATCAGCTTTCGGAGTCCTTCCCGTCACGAAGGACGAGCATGCAATGGCACTGGAGAAGGTCAGGCATATTGGCGATATTGTGGCTTGTGTTGCGGCTGAAGACGAAGAAACTGCGAGGCTGGCGGCCGCTGCAGTTAGGATAGAATATCAGGATCTAGAGCCTATTTTTGACATGAGGGACGGGCTTAAAGATTCACCAGACCCTATTCACGACAGGGGCAGATATCACATAGGTGAGTCAAATGTTCAGAAAAGGGTGTTCCAAAGATTTGGGAGAATATCAGACTTGAAGAACTCAGTTGCATCCTATGAAAATGAGTGGACTTTCAAGGGAGTGAACCATGGATTCACCGAGCCGCATGCAGTTGTCGCTCATTGGGATCCTCGGGGCCGATTAACCCTCTACACCCCACAACAAGTGCCTCATTACGTTCATAGGGCCCTAGCAGATGTATTGGACATTCCAATGCATCAGATAAATGTCCATAGGACGTATGTCGGGGGTGGCTTTGGCGGCAAGTCGGATCCTTTTCCTCACGAGATGTGCGCGGCCATTCTTGCAAGAAAAAGCGGCAGGCCAGTTAGAATCACCTTCGATAGAGAGGAGGTGTTCTGGACAAATAGAGGGCGCCACCCATCAAGGATTACGATGGCTATTCATGCCGACAAAGAGGGAAGATTCAGCGGGATTGAAACTGATGCTTTGATTGACGGGGGCGGATTCGCCTCCTTCGGGCATGTGACCACTTACTACAACGGAGTTTTGCATACGGCACCTTATGAGATTGGAGCTTTCCACTACACTGGAGCAAGGGTCTGGACAAACAAGCCAGCTAGTGGAGCCATGAGGGGGCACGGAGCAGTGAATTCTAGGTGTGCTGTGGAAGTGGGAATTGACCATATTTCGGAAGAGTTGGGCGTGGACCCCATCGACCTGCGGCTGGCTAATTTGCTTCCCCCACATTCTGCGACAATAACCGGTTTTAGGGTGACGTCGATCGGAATGAGAGAATGCCTGGAGAGGGTCCGCAAGGAGTCAGGGTGGGATAAAAAATTCAGAAAGATGCCGCTCGGAAAGGGAATAGGTGTCGGATGTGGATTCTTCATATCTGGAAGTGGTCTACCAATACACTGGGATCCCAACAAGTTTCCTCATGCCACAGTACATCTGAAGATAGACATGGACGGAGGAGTAACGATTCATACCGGTGCCGCAGACATCGGACAGGGATCCGACACGGTAGTCGGTCAAGCAGTCGCTGAAGTATTGGGCCTTCCGATGGACATGATTAGAATAAGATCAAAGGAGTCAGATACGTCTCCCGTTGACCTCGGTTCATACTCCAGCAGAGTCACATTCATGAATGCAAATGCTGCAGTTTCCGCGGCAATGGAGGTCCGGTCTGAGTTGATTGAAGCTGCTTCATCAATCACGGGACTTGAAGCCTCTTGTTTGGTGCTGGGGGACAGGAGGATATTCAACAAGAAGGATCCTGCTGTCGGCGTATCTTACCTCCAAGCGCTCCACAAGGCACAAGAAGACAGGGGCGCTTTGCTCGCCTCTGGATCCTATAGAACCCCGCCCATGGGGAAAATGCACAAGGGGGCTGCGGCCGGACTAGCTCCTGCATATTCTTTCTCCGCTTATGTGGCAGAAGTAGATGTTGACATAGAGACAGGGCGGATCAAGGTTGAGAAAGTCTGGGCTGCGCACGACTGTGGTAAGGCACTGAATCCACTCTCCGTGGAAGGGCAGATCATCGGATCTTGCCATATGGGTTTGGGACAAGTCATATCTGAGGAAATGAAGTACGGAAGGACAGGCAATCTCCTTAATCCAGACCTATTAGGATACAAGATACCGACCGTTCATGAAATGCCGGAGGTTGTCCCTATCATCGTCGAGTCGAATGATCCAGAGGGGCCTTTTGGTGCCAAAGAGGCTGGGGAAGGCCCTCTCCTACCGATACTCCCAGCAGTTTGTAATGCAGTCTATGACGCCATCGGGGTAAGGACCAATGAGTTGCCACTAACTCCTGACAGATTGTACAGATCCATAGAGAAAGCATGCAAACAACGGGGCATAAAAGACCCCAGGGATCTCCCTAACCCCTCCCTAGAGCAGACGTCCCTCTCTGATATACTAATTCGCAGAGCAAAAGATCACGCAAAACGTGATAGAGAAAGGCGCTTAAATCCAAATCCAGATGCCTATTACAACGGGCAGTTGTTCAATCGTCACAACACAGGGCCCCCGGAGGAAAATGATTCGGACTGGACTGTCCAAGTCCTTCCGGATCAAGAATACCTAGAGAATCCAAAACTCGCCGGCAGTGCTTGGTTGCACAAAGAGCGAAGACACATGGAGGGAGTTGAATGAAGACGCCTGCATTTGAAGTCCACATGCCAAAAACACTCGATGATGCCCTCGAAACTGCAAAACATTTGCATGATGGCGGACATGATTTTGACTGGATATCGGGAGGTACGGATTTGATTCCAAACTATAAATGGGGAATTAACTCAAAGCCTCACGTCATTTCTATATCCGGAGTTAGTGAACTAAAGGGCATATCTGCAACAAGGATTGGTGCTATGGTAAGGCTTCAGGACATTGTAGAGTCAACTGTCGCTCATCCTCTGATTGTTGAAGCTGCGGGGACAATCGCGAGCGTGATGATTCGAAGATCTGGCACACTAGGAGGGAACCTGTGCTTGGACACCCGGTGTTTCTGGCTGAACCAATCTGAAACTTGGAGGAAATCCATAGATTACTGCCACAAGTGCGATGAGGGCACTGGTGCAGATTGCAGAGTGATTCCAAATCAGAATGAGCTATGCGTCGCAACTTATCAGGGCGATCTTGCTCCAGCATTGATGTGCTTGGATGCCAGAATTCATCTGGCATCTCACAGAGGTACTCGAAGCATGCTACTGGAAGATTTCTTCCAAGAGGATGGCATAACGAGGAACGTCTTGGAAACTGGGGAAATAGTAACACACATCCAACTTCCGGAGAATTCCGCCAACTTTGTTGGCTCGTACCAGAAACTTCGACTGCGAGAGGCGTGGGATTTTCCTGAAGGAGGAGTTGCCTTTTCTGTGGGAATTTCAGATGATGGGACTGTATCAACAATCAATATGGCCAGCACGGGATTCGAGAGCATCCCCCGGAAGCACATAGAATTGATCGAAACCCTCGATAAGGGTCCCAATTGGGCCCTCGAAGCAGAGCGACTGGGGGCAGAACTCAAGAGAGCGGTGCGACCCGTACTGAATACGTGGTTCCCTCCAGCATATCGAAAGAAAATGGCCCCCGTATTGGCCAGAAGAGCGATGGAAGAGACCTCAAAAAGAGTTACATCTGGCTAGTTGCAACTATCATTCTAGCACTCTCTAGCTTGAATTCTGTAGTGGGACAGGACGGCCCGGGAGCCTGGTCTGTTTCAATTTCCGACGAAAACGGAGAGGTTCAGAAAATCACACTTTCAGATAAAGGCGGCGCCTCTATTCCGATTTTGGTCGAAAATAACGGCATCACCAGCATAACAGTCTCATTGGATTGTACATCTCCCTTCGATGCTCAGGTGTCCTGCCCGGGAGATGTCACCGTGACGGCAGGAGAGAATACCACTGTCTACGGCGTCGTAAGCGATGTGGATGTGCTGAATTACGCTGCAAGCACCAGTGAGCTATTCGAGGTGACTGGGACGGTTATCGCAAGACAGGGAGTCCCTATTGCCCTTCCAGGGGAGACTGCTTCGGACGATGTTCAGTTGGAGATACCGGAGGTTTTCAACTTGGAAGTTCGGATCGACGACCCTGTCGGGCCGATGAACGCGGGGGCGGACACGATTCTCAGAGTTTTTGTCCAGAACAATGGGAACATCGCGGATAGGGTTTCCGAAACCGATGTCTCCGTGGACTGCACACTGATTACGGTCGGGACTCAGACCTCTGAAATAACCAACAAGGAGATTGCGTCGGGGGCTACAATCACTGCAAACCTGGTATTTGAGGCCGCACTTAGCCACCCCTCCAGATCCTGCGACGTGGATATTCAAATCGTTTCCCAAGGTTCCGACGGCAGCCAAACATCAAGTGATTCCACTCGTATAGAAGTACAGGCCGCCACGGGAGAAAGTGGGGACAAGGAGCCGGTCGATGACGGGTCAGGGACTGTCGAAGTTGTAACTACGGGACTTCCACACATCGGGATATTAGGTACAGGCACGTCATTGTTGATTGCAGCTTTTGTGCGTAGGAAAGTGTGAAACCTGTTCAAAATTCCTCTTTGCATTCAAGATCGACTTTCAGCAACCTATAACACCTCGCGAATGCCGCAAAGCCTTGTCGGCCTCCTTGGGGGGCCAGCGTAGGCGATTATAATGGCCAGGACAGACAGCGATGCAGAGCGGTTCAACAGAATCGTGGTTTGGTCACTTGCAGTCACTGCCGTTTTGTTGTTGGTTCTTCCAATGTTCTTCGTTTTATCAAACGAAACATATTATTCTGCGTATGTCGAAGGCGGAGACACCGACGAAGAGAAATTTGCTCAACTATCGACGATGAGATCCACGCTCATGGAAAATCTCGATAAAGGCAACGGAGAGGTTTCTTTGGGCTATGACGTTGCAAACACCATCTCTACACCCATGCTCGTCAACGATTGGAGGGATCCGCACAGAAGCATGTTGGTCATAGTAGGGCCCGAAAAGCCAATCGACCAAACCGAAGCACGGGCGATTCACAACTTTGTCACAGAGTCTGGTGGAAAGGTGATCGTGGCTGCTGAAAACTCTAACGCAAACGAATTGGCATCATTGTTCGGGGTGACTTTTTTTGACGACCCTCTACATGATGAGAATCAACATTTCCTTATCTACAACGATGATGGTGAGCCTTATTCTCCATCATGGAGGAACGTATGGTCTGCTGCTTCAGTAAACCAGGACGTGGAATCTATGCAACCCGCCTACCTCAGCCAAGTTTGTACAGACGATCAGATTAGGAACAACCTGATGACAAATTGTAGACTGCCTGTTATGTTTAGATCGCCCACTGGCATGAAATTTGAGCCAACTGACTTGGACGAGACCGACCCGGATCACAGGAGTGTAAAGGTATTAGCAAGAGCCTCCTCTGGTGCTTTCATTGATGTGGCCAGGACGGGAGATGCAGGAGATTACAGGAATCCTGCACCAGGGGACCTAGCACTGGTCATCCGAGCCGATTATCCTGTGAAAGCTTTTGATAAACCACAAGAAAGTCAGGGTGGTTTCGTCGGCACCACTGAGGTCGCGGAGGTAGATGTCACCGGGAGCATAACCTTTGTCGCTGATGATGAGGCCTTCTCAAACATGCTGTGGGATCTCCAACAAGCCCAGACCCAAGGAATAAGATCCAATTGTGACACGGTGAATTCATGTTGGTTGGATGTCCTTCCCGAAGGACAATGGAATGGAAATTCTGCATATTTCTCGGCTCTAATTTTTGACATGATGGAGCACAGGAATCCAGAATTATCCTCAACTTTCAGAGATGACAAATCCCAATACCAAATTGTCTTTGATGAAAGCAGACACTCAACAGGCAGATTGTCAGCGCCTTTCGTAGAAACGATGGGCACAGTGGTTTTACTTACCTCAAACCCATTCCTCAAGTGGCTTGTGGTTTTGAACGTAGGATTGTTGTTGCTAGTTTCAATGATGGTTGTCCCACAGAAAGAGAACTGGAGACATGTGTTCGACCTCACTAGATTCAAAGAAAGGCCTGGCAAATTAGATCCCTCAACATACAGGGAAAGGGTTCAACAAGCGTTGTTTACAAAAGTCAGAGTTCACTATGACCTAACAAGGGATCAACTGGCTCTTAAGCCTCCGTCAGAAGTGCAAGACATGATCAATGATCCCAAACTTGTAGAGTTGGCATACAGCCAATCTCGCGTTTACCAGTCCCAAGAATTGCGACAGTTGATGGTCGCTATACGTAAATGGGGAAAGCCAAACTGAAGATACAGGAGTGAATGATATGTCAGATACACCCCCGCCGCCAGCCAGTACAAAAAACAAAGGGAAGAATGCAGATAAAATCGAAGAGGGCTATGCCAAAAAGGCAGCAGAAGCACGAGGGGGGGAGAAAGTAAGTGATCGCCTTACGGCAGTTAGCGCCATCGCTAAGGCTATCTCAGGCGAGGTTCAAAAGGTAATTATCGGAAAGTCGCACGTAATCGACAACGTTCTGATCAACATTTTATCTAACGGAAACTTACTTTTCGAGGACTATCCTGGTCTTGCAAAGACCCTGATGACGAACACCTTCGCTGACGCGCTAGGCTGCGACTTCAAGAGGGTTCAATTCACGCCAGACCTGCTGCCTGCTGACATAACGGGAACTAACATCTATGATGCCAAGAAAGGTGAGTTCACATTCAAGCCCGGACCAATTTTTTGCAACCTGCTCCTGTCAGACGAGATCAACCGGGCACCTCCAAAGACACAAGCTGCTCTGCTGGAAGCCATGCAAGAAAAGCAGGTCACCATTGGGACTGTGACCCACAAACTGCCCGCGCCTTTCCTAACAATGGCCACACAGAATCCGGTCGAACAAGAAGGTACGTACCCTCTACCAGAGGCCCAGTTGGACAGATTCATGTTCAAGATGAGCGTTGGATATCCCGACAGGGGAGACGAAGACGAGATTCTCGCAAGGCGAATAGAGCGGAAGAAAGACGATGTCGATGTTGAGGTCATTACCGACCCATCGCGAGTTGTCGCGATGCAAGAAGCGATAGAGGACGTATACGTTGATCCTGCAGTTAGGATGTATATGGTTGAGGTAGTGTCGAGGACGAGAGAGGACCCCCGTGTCTTGGTAGGGTCCTCACCGCGTGGATCCCAAGCATTGCTCAAGACCTCTCGTGCTGCTGCTGCAATGCGAGGTCGAGATTTCGTCACGCCTGATGATGTCAAATCCGTCGCGACGCTGGCTGTATCTCACAGACTCATATTGAAGCCGGAGCATCAAATTAAGGGGCTCGAGACTGAAGAAGTTGTGCGTGATATACTGAACCAAGTTCCCGTGCCAACTGTTTGATGTTTTACATGACCGAGGTAGGGGGGATTTACACTGGCGTGGAGCAGAAAGTCAGCAATGTTTGCATCTCTGGCTATTGGGCTCTACCTGCTTGGGCTTGTTCTAAGGAATCAACAACTTGTCACCGTCGCAGTTGTTCTGCTATCATTCCTGACTTACGCTGCATTCAGAACTACTCACGCAGATGTTGCATCATCGGGGAGAAGGCTAGAGGATAACGAATCAGACGAGGGGATACAACTCGGAGGAATCTCGGCCCTTAGAAAAGTGTCCTCTTCAAGAGTCTTTGAGGACGGAGAGATTGACGTAGTGCTCAGAATACAAAATAGGACCCCCATGGCGAAAATCGTCGAAGTCAGGGACAGAGTCCCTGAAGTCATGCGAATAAAAAAAGGGGCAAACTACGTCTTGATGGAACTTGGAGGGAGAAGAGAGACAGAGATATCTTACACCATTGAAGCCCCTCTGAGGGGATTCTACACCATTGGCCCAGTCTGTGTTCGAATACAGGATACTTTCGGTCTTTTTCACAATGAGCGTGAGATACAGCTGTACGATGATTTCCTAGTTTTCCCCAAAATGGAAGATATCAAGGATGCGATGATAAAAAGTAAGGTCCCTAAAATTTTCACAGGTGCTGTAAACATAAGGAATCCCGGGGAAGGATCCAATTTCTACAATCTCAGGGAGTATATACCAGGGGATCCCATGAAGAAAGTAAACTGGAACGCGACCGCAAGAAGTGGTGGCAAGATGATGGTGAATGAATACGAGAGAGATGCTGTCAGTGACATTATCCTAATTGTTGACAGTCGCTCAATAAGTGAAACGGGCCCTGTTAGCCGAAACTCACTTGTGTACAGCACGAGAGCTGCTGCAAGTTTGGCCCAGCATTTCCTTGCTAGGCGTGACTCAGTTGGTCTTGTAACCTATGGTGACGAGATTGTCTCGGTAGACAGGGACACTGGGAAAAAGCAGCTCTACGTCATCCTGACTAAACTGGCTGGAGCAGTTGCAAAGGGGAACACACCCCTGAGAGTGGTGACTAATAGGTTGATGCCGCACATAAACAGAGGTAGTCCGATCATTATCCTGAGCCCGCTGGAAGACGACCCGACCATAATCGACGCCGTGAGAGATCTCCGTGCTAGGAATTTCATGGTGACAATACTCTCCCCCAGCAGCATAGATTTTGAGTTCGACGCGAGAAGGCTTGATCCAGTTGGATATGAGCTGCTAAAGACAGAGAGGGATATCTTGATGACAGAAATAAGAGGGTTGGGGGCGAATATCATGGATTGGGAGCCGGAGATGCTACTAGTCACAGCACTGGCAGGTGCCAGAGGATACTGAGGTGGAAAGATGTCAAAAGGATCTAGCACGGATACTTCACATCTATATGATGGAAAAAGCGTAAGATCGTCTGCCCCCAGCAGAAAAAAAGCGGCCGGCCGAGTCACACAATCCACATCCATACCAAGGGATGCCATCCCAGAAACTAAGATTCCAACTTGGGTGGAATCATTTTTTGGAGGCCCTCTTGTTCCCTCTGTCAGATTCTTGAGCCCTAACAAGACTGTTGTTAGGCTTCAGATGGCTTCAGTGACAACGTTGATTCTCCTTGGTTTAGTAACCTTCGTCATAACACCTTCCTCGGGGACGGTATGGTTTTGGCTCTCCAATCTTGTTGGGGTACCTTTCTTCAGTGGACTCATTCACTATCTCCTGTTGATTGGAGGAGTTCTGATTGGAGCCTACGGGGTAATTCAAAGAGATCAACGAATGATATTGTTGTCCCAAGTAGCTATGATTTTGATTACTGTAAGATTCGCTGGTAGCAAGGTCGAGTTCGCAATGGCGGCTTTGGACGTTGACAGTGAATTCATACAGAAATTATTGTTAATTTTCTATGCTCTTTTCCTAGTGATGTACATTGAGCTCTCGTCGGGCGTAATCCGCTTCTCTATGCTTGACACTTCAATCAGGACTCGTGAAGTGTATGTGATGGGGCAAGAAAGAATAATTCAGAAATACAACAGATCTCTTGGGACCACGCCATTGATCGCAGGATTTGTAGCCTTGATCACACTTTTGATTAACGTAATCATTCCAGCTATAATTGGAATCTTCGACCAGGTCTCCTCAAACAGACTTAGTGAGAGCGTCGAATTAACCAGTGTTTACGGGGTTGCGTTAGGCACTGCTATGGTCTTTGGCCTCATTGCCATATCTTTCAGTGTGAACCTACCTGCAAGAATACAAAAATTCCAAGAAGGTCGTGCTGAATAATCGGCCTTACCACACCAAGGCAGATTATTTTCCACTGTAATGTTCATGCCAATAAACAGTAGGATTCTATTCTTGTTTTGCCATCTCAATTAGATCGGCGATCACCAAAACCGCTGATGCTTCTACGACTGGGACTGCCCTAGGCCCGATTACCGGATCGTGCCGTCCTTTGATTTTTAGGGGGGTTTTTGCTCCGCTTGGAAGGTGAAGGGTTGTCTGTGTTTTTGAGATGCTGCTGGGTGGTTTGAAGTGGACCACCACACGGAGGAGGGCACCAGTTGATCTTCCTCCCAAGGCTCCATCAGGAAGGTTTCCGGAGTCAGAGGCAGGAGAAACCTGTCCTGCCTGTATTGTCCAAGTATCATTGTGTTCTGACCCCTTCATTGTTGATGACTGGAAGCCCTTGCTGAACTCTACTGCCCTGGCGCCAGGTATTGCCATCATCACCCGCGCTAATGCAGGTTCGAGGCCATCAAACCATGGCTCTCCTATGCCCATGGGCAAACCCTCGATCACACATTCCACTGTGGACCCGATTGAATCACCTGATTTTCTGGTTAGTTCTATCTCCTCAGAGAAAACTGGTGCCATCACAGAGTCGTAGCAATTCAATCTAAGCATGTCATCGCTTTGAACGGTAGAATCCCAATTTAGGTTCACCAGAGAATCTGCATATTTGTCTCCTACAGAGTAAAGCCCAGCCTTGATGCTTACGTTCTCTGCAGAAATAAGTTGTCTCACTTGACTTGCTGCTGCCACCAATCCAAGTGTCAATCTGGCGGATTGGGAGCCGCCGCCTCGCAAATCCGTGGATCCTCCTGACCTTTCAATCTCTACCATGTCTGCATGCCCAGGTCTTGGGTGGTCTGGTAGAAATCCGTAATCTTTGGATCTTGCATCGTCATTCTTGGCAATCAGTAGGATGGGCCATCCAGTGGCTACCCCCTCATGGACGCCAGACATAATCTCACATTCATCTGATTCCGACCGCCTACTCATCCCCTTTCTACCTGGTTTTCGCTTTTCTATCTCTTCGATTAGTGAATCGTAATCGATAGGGGTTCCAGGAGGGATGCCTTCGAGAAGAGCGCCCACACACTGCCCATGACTTTCGCCAAAGAGCGTGATGCGAATCTTGTTTCCGAATGCCATGCCCATTATTCCCACCCCATGCGGGGGCGTTGAAGGACCTTTGTAGTGATAATTCGTTCAAATGATCTGGAAAATTCCGATACCAAGTCAACCTGATCTTCCTCATATAGAATAGCAATACTTGGTCCAGATCCGGTGATTGACGAGGCGAGGCCCATTGAATCAAGTGTTTTCAATAACTTCAGGCCCTCTAGATCTCGAGTGGATTCTGCCACAGCGAGTCCATTTTCTTTGAATGCAGCTATCACGTCGCCAGAAATCAACGATTTTTTCGCGATATTAAATTTCGACCTCATTTTTTCAAAATCGGATAACTTAGGAGTCGATCTTCTCCTCCCTCTGTTTATTATCGTACAATACATATTATTGATTTCAGTGTGAGCAAACGGCACTGATGGTAGTTCTGATTCTAATCTGATTATTGCAGAATTCAAGCCCATCGCAGCCCAATTGTCATCATATGAGCCCGTCATGGAGCAACCACTCCTCATTTGCATTTCAGCTGCAACTTCGACGATCTGTCTTGAATTTAGGTCAATTCCAAATTCGTTAATTACACTCTTGATCGCACTTATCGCTACAGCCGAGGATGATTTAAGCCCCATTGATGCAGGTATCTCGCTCTCCATCGATATGGTGATGTCACTATCGATTTCCTGCCCTGTCAAGGACAGAATTGATGATGAGAGCTGACTTAGGAGGCCACTTTCATCCGCGTGATTTTCTGTTTTATCCCTATTTATTATGGCCTTACAAGACAGATCAATAGGAGTGGAACATCCCCATCCACATCCCGCTGCATGGAGTATGCTCACACCACCGTAAGCAACACTGGAGGTTGATGTCATCTCTCATTCATCACCCCATCCAATCCTCTTCCAATATGTCGCATACCGGTGGACATTCTGGTCAGCACTCTGTCTCCGACCTTTAGGTTGGTGACACTAACAAGCCCTTCATCTCCAACTAGGCGAATGGTCTCGGCCTGTTGGAGTGCTGCCTGTCCAGAAACGCTTCCATCGCCGTACTTTACCAGTAAAAAAGGCCTCTTTTCTATCTTGACTCTTCCGACTGTGGAATGCCTAAGTTTACCTCTGAGATTAATCACCGAGACTTTGTCACCAGAGACCAGCTCACTAAGATATTTCGTAGTTTGATCGGCCATGAGGCAGTATGAGTGTACAGCCCCTGCATTTACCCTGAATGGACGTGTGGGGACATACTCTGAGGGCACGGTTTCACCATGGACAATCACCATCGCGTTTGCTGTTGAGCCTACCAAGAGGCCTTCTCCCAGTTCAAGAGTATCAATGAGGTCGACACAAACCCGATCCCCGATTCCAACTGCAGCGATGTCAGTGACCTCGGAGTACTGCAGAACCGATTGTACTTGATCAGGGGTCCGTTTCTTGGACGCCACTTGGTTTGATAGGGCTAATGAGTAATTCAATAAATCAATTTTTGGCGGTATGAGCACAGCGTCTACACCGTGTTCCAACGCGAATCCTGCTCCGGTTATGTCATCCGAAGATGAGACTGCTGCTGCGATTCTTGTTCCAGTGCCCCTAGAGGCAGATATTATGTTCTCCAGGGGGATCATGGTCCAATCAGAGCATCGTAGCAGTATCCAATCAACCAATCCCACTAGAGAGGCAGCTTCTTCCTGTCCTCTGAAACCATCTATCTCCACTTCCGCGACATCCTTTGACTCACCATGCCATTGCCTCTGCACATTTTCAATCAAAGTAGAATCGATATCGCTGAAATTCTCTCCCGCTGTGAAGTCTAGCCATACTTCCATGGGTTTTCACCCCATCATTTGAATGGCTTCGTTCGAGGTTTTTCCCTCATGAATTATAGCCCTCAACGCCCTTATTCTGTTAATCCGATCGTGAGATCCGAATATCTGCCTACCCATGCAGACCCCAGCGCCGCCAACAGAAATTGCAGACTCAACGATCTCGAGGGTTTGAGCGAATGATATGTTTGGCTGGCCTCCAGCAATCAGGACAGGGATCGGGACTGACGAGCACACATCATGAAAAGAATCCGCACTCCCTGTCCATGGTACCTTTGCGACATGGCATCCAATCTCCCAAGCTAGTCTCGCAGCATGTGCGACTCCGTTGGTTTTGTCGCCCTCAATTGGGATTAGGCCGGGACCTCGCGGGTAGATCATACCAAGTACCGGCATGTCATGAGCTAGCGCTGCGGAGGTAAGCAATCCTGCATCCCTTATCATTTCGCCTTCATTATTGGACCCCAAGTTAATTTGGCAGGATATTGCTACTGCACCTCTTTCCTGTGCCTCTCCAGGATTCCCGACTGGTACCTTGGTGTCTGAATTGATCCCTGCATGAATGGTAGATGCTGATACGTGCATAATGAAATTTGGCCATGAGAGCCTGTTGATTTGGTGTGACAGGACTCCTTTCTGTAGTACTATCGCATCCACGCCACCCTCGATGCAATCATCTATCGCCTCCTCGATGTTTCGAAGGCCTCGAACTGGGAAGGAAGTGAGGCCATGGTCCATGGGTACCCAAACGCCTTTTCCACCGGGAAGGAGGGATGATAGTGCGTCGCTCGGTGATGTTGTCATGGTTCATTCTGGATGGTTATTGCGTTTGAATTAGTGCCCATGATCAGAGAATTCAGCTATCACCGGGGCATGATCCGATATTCTAAGACCTCCTTCTCTGATTACCTCGGCTCGAACAAACCGATCTGCTGCTGCTGGATTTGCCAATATGTAATCAATTCTCCAACCCCTGTCCAATTCTCGGGCCCTCCCTCGGTTCGACCACCATGAATATGGACCTTTGATACCGCCATATTGTACTCTAACAAGATCCTTCCAACCGGATTGCAATAATCTGTCGAACCACTCTCGCTCATGGTCCAGAAACCCAGATGTTCTTCGATTACCCGACGGATTCCAAATATCATTCTCCGTGTGGGCTATATTGAGATCTCCACACAACAATGAGGGCTTCGAATCTGCTAGGAAGCCCTGACTCCATACCAGCATATCCTCTAACCAGATATCCTTGTAGCGTTGCCTCTCTGGACTAGAAGATCCATTAGGGAGATACATGTTTATGCAGGTAAATTCACCATGTCTTGTTACCAAGACTCTTCCTTCTGGGTCCAGAGTGTCATCCAAATTGGTTTCTATCCCTCTCCTGACTTCAATAATCTCATCTTTAGAGCAGGTCATTACTCCTGAGTACCCCTTTTTTTCTGCCGGGTGCCAAATGACATTGTAATCTGGAGGTTGGGTCCAATCCACCGGCATCTGTTCAGGCAAAGCCCTAACTTCCTGGAACAAAAGAACATCTGCATCCATCTTTTTTATGAATTGGTCTAGCCCCTTCTTGTAAGCGGCCCTAATTCCATTCAAATTCCAAGTAGCTAACCTCATTTTTCCACCTATTGTGTAAGGTTTTTCACCTTCTCGACCAAATCCATTCGACGCAAGCGCCAGATACCAATAGGAGTCATGGCCACTGCAATCAAAATCACACCCAACATCAGTTGATACGCTACACTGGGAACTATCAAAATAGTGACGTGAAACTGCCAAGTAGAGAAAGAGGCTGCCAGCCCGACCGCACCGCCATATGCGAAAAGGACGCCGATTAATCCGCCAATGATTCCGATTAGAAGACTTTCAAAGAGGAGCATGATTCCAAGACTTAGGGTTGATGCTCCCAATACTCGTAGTGTTGCAAGTTCAAAATCCCGTTCTGCGACATTCATGATCATTGTATTGAACATCACCGCGATAGTAAACATGAGCCCAAGATACATCATAGCAAGGAAAATTTGAGTCTGTTGGTCGATCAGACTGTTCATACCTTCAATGAGGGTCTTGCGCTCAACTACTCCAATGGATACTTCTGCGAGCGATGAATCGACATCGACACCGTCGGGAAGTGTGAGGTAAATTGATGTGGCGTTGACTCCCAATATCTCTCCCAGTTCAGCCCTCATGAAATACATCGTTCGCGCTAATTCACCCCGAGTCACTCCAACAATTGTGACTTCATATTCGGCTCCATTCAACAAGACTGTGTGTGTTTGTCCAACATTCCATCCCAAGAATGTCGCTGCGCCCTCGTCAAGCAAGACCTCATGGGGACTAGTGCTGAGCTCAGGTGGCTGGCCCTGTATGATGTTGACATTTCTCAACCCATCTGTGAAAGAGTCGAGTCCCACCACGGTGAAAATGCGGTCCAAGCCCTCAGAATCCTCTACTACTCCCAAAGGCATCTCGATTAATGGTTCATAGGAGGCGCCCCGTTGATTTGCCCATTCGATGACCTTGTCTTCTCCCTCTTGGTTGATGTAGACTTGGGCATCCCAGGATTGTCGATCTTCGAGTCCGCCCACGATGGTGTCTTCAAGCCCAGCCGACATCATTTGGACCGAGCCGAAAAGCATCAGAGAGATCCCAACAGCGAGGAAGGTCATCATCAAACGAACAGGTTTGCGAATGCTTGACCTGATAGATAGTCCGAGAGTGGTTGGCAACCAAGAAGTTAGGCGACGAAGGGTATTCGATCCCACTCGAATTTGATTTTGACCGCTAAGCACCTCCAGAGGATCGAGTTTACTAGCCTTTAGGGCAGGGAATGCCCCTGAAAGGAAAACTACGGCAATGGTTGGAATCATGATGTTTGAATAAATTGGCCATGGAACTTCTCTGTCCGTGATGGGGAGGCCTACAATGCCTTCGTAGAAATCGAGCATGTAGTCAACCCCCCATGGGCCTATAACTGCTCCAATCCCACAGCCTGTGGCACCGATCGCAAGTGGGGCGATTAAATATCCAGTCATCAATGACTTCCTATTCACCCCGAGTGTTCGCAATGCTGCTATCTCTTTGGCTTGACTTTGTACCAAGCGTTGGAGGCTGAGGACAATCGTGATTGAGGCGATAGCAGCAATCATAACTGCAAAGGGTACGCTAGTGCGCTTAGCACCCTCAAGGTCTTGCCGCATGATTTCAACTGGCTCATTCTGACCTCTATCCCTGATTCGACCATTCAACTCGGTGTTTTCTAGAGCTCCAGAAACAAGATTCCTCACCAGATCAATTTCATCTCCTTCATATTCTTCTGTGTCAGGAAGATCGAATGAGGGATTGCCTTCCACATCCAACAGGATAGTATTGCTGTTGCCGATGGAGCTGTTCGTTAGACGGGCCATGCCACTCTCCGAGACATACCCGACTACATACTGACCTGGCTCTGGAGGGAAAATCGAGCCCTCTGGAGCCATGAAAACGTGAAGTGGGTGATATCCAATCCCAACGATCGAGAACTCGACTGGCGAACTTCCTGCACTGATGTTAACGGTATCCCCCAATGATAAATCGAGTGCTTCGACGACATGGGCATCAATGACAATCTCATCGGCGGCAGAAGCTACCCTGCCTTCACTATGCCCTGACGGCATCCAAACCCTGTCAGCGTTGGCAAACTCAGGAATTCCATGCCAGAGGGAATTGATTATTTCTGTGCCCCCGTTGGTTGAGTGAAACATTGTGCCTTGCACGATTGTTCGACCCTCGCATGAGTCCAGTTCGGCCATATCTGCAGGCCATGATGCTTCCAATGTTCCACAGAAGTTCATGACTTCCGCATGGGACCAGGTTGTACTTCGATTGTCTATCCACATGTCGGCGAGATTAGCGCCCTCGTCATCGTCAGCATGCAGGGTTTCATACATGCCGTCCAGGTTGTGCGAATACCCGCTGAATGTGATTCCTGCGAATACCCCTACCGATACCATCATCACAACCGCGAAGAGTCGGGTTTTTGTCCGCCATAGACTACGTGCCAAGCGTTTATTCAGCAAGGTTGACATTATCTCGCCTCAGTCTTCGTTAACATTGGTGACCATTTCGTCTGAGACGATTTTGCCGCTATCAATTCGAATCACTCGAGTAGCATATCTAATCAAGCCCTCATCGTGAGTGACAAATACGGAGGTTATGTCCTCCTGTCTGCAAGCATTCACAAGTGCCTCCATGACCTTCTTTGAGGTTTCTGTGTCGAGATTTCCAGTTAATTCATCCCCCAACAACAACTTGGGTCTTTTGGCAATACTACGGGCAATAGCAACGCGTTGTTGTTGGCCTCCGCTGATTTCTCCAGGGAATCGGTTGACTTCAGAGTGTAGCCCCACCAGCCCAAGAAGCTCCTTGGCGCGGGCGGGGTTCTTGGTCCCAGCAAGTTCTTGGATCAAGAGTATGTTCTCGAGAACAGTAAGGTCCTGGAGCAAGTTGAAAAACTGGAAAACATAACCTATATTCTCCCTTCGGAAGGACGTCATTTTTTCCGAATGATGGCGTGGTACCTCGCTACCAAGAAATTTGTATGACCCCCCGGTTGGGCTATCTAGGCCAGATAAACAGTTCAAAAGTGTAGTCTTGCCTGATCCTGATGGACCTAGGAGAATAACCCTATCACCCTCTTCCACGATGAAACTAACGCCATCAAGCGCCTTTACAACTCCTGCTGGAGTTTCATAGTGTCGCTGAATATTTTCCATTTTTAGTAAGGGCATGGGCATCACGAGTTATTGAAAAATACCAAATTTCAATCTTGTTTAAATGGTGCGTATTCTAATCCAGTGAAACTCTATTGAAAAATGACATTGATTCTCTGAAGAGTTCCTCTCTCCTCAGCCTTTTATTTCTCCTAAGATGGAAGAATGTGAATAGGAAAACTAGCCCTATTAGGAAGGGTATGAGAACCTCAGCCTGATATCTCTCCATGAACTCAATTATCCCTCGGGCAGTATACGCCCAAGTAATTGATGCTGCTGTGCCTCCGATCGTAGTTGCCAATAGGACTCTCTCAAACCTCATCCTTGCGACCAACCCCAGCATGGCCCCAACGAGTACGCCACTTGCCATGAATGGTATCCAAACGAAAAATATCAAGCCCCAGAATCCATATTTATCAATTCTATTTCTATTCCTCTGAGCGACATACTCCACACTGGAGAGGATGTCTCCTCCTACAGTTTGCAGGAGTGTCCCCGTAATTCCGGGTTGTTTTGCAACGAGTGCCTCCCCTGCAAAGTTTGAGCCTCCTTGCTCCACCCTACCAGCCACTGCTTGATCGGCCAAGGTACGTCTTAAATTTCTGGCGCTAACAATCACTTTTCTGCCTTCCAATAGGCTCGAAAGCCCCTTCTTTAGTCTGTCAGAAAGACTATTTTCTATCTCAATAAAGTTTCGTGGGAATAAAAAATAACTAAATCTTACTCGTGGACGGTATATCATTCTCACATAGACCGCCTTGTCGTCTGCAGAAACGAGGGTTCCTTCGTCTGCGAGGTCATATTCATCCAGTAATTCTTGGATAACTGGCCTCGCGGAATCTTCTATGGTCCCAACGATAGATATGGATTCGAAAAAGGGCCTGTAATCATCAACAACGATTGTTGGGTCAAATCCCTCCATGGTCAGGTCTTCGCCCAAGAGAATTTGCTCCTCTGTTTTTTTTGCATTTATTGATTGTACCCTGAGTTGAAGTGGCCTCATTTCCCCAAAAATTGCAAATTCCGAAAGCAGGTCCCGCATCAGAATCGATCTTACGTCTGTTTGGGTCATGATACTATGGGATTTTGGGACGTAGGGAACGAAAACGTCGATAGAGATTGACCTTTCTTGCATCCTGAGGAGCTCAAAATCGATTTCTATCGTGGCCTCATCTTCAGATTCTTCGAGGATCCTGGAGATAAGCCTCTTGACTTGTTTTTTATTGAGTGCTTCCTCGCCCTCTCTGTGATACATTTTGTGCATCAGTGGATATTGGATGTACAGAAATACGATTGACATTCCGAGAGAAACGAACGCCATCCACCATGCAGGAACACCTCCGCTTCCACCAGTCAGCATGGCAGTCTCTCTTCCACCAGCCCATTCAGCTGCCATCAGGAGCCAACCCCATTCACCAAGATCTTTGAACGTAAGACATGCCCTTGGCCCGGTTTCCTTCAGATCAATGTCAATGACCTCTCCCTTGGAGAAAAGCCATCCCTTGACGCGATTTTCCACTTCTATCGGAAAGGCTTGAGAGTATATTTCAGTTGATTCCAGAGTTATGTTCTCATCATCAGCACCTGGATTGTTGCTTATGTTTAGTATTGAGACGACGACTATCTGATCTCCTATCAACAAATTCTCTCCATCTATGGCAATAGACAGATCTCCGACCCCACGTATGACCTTCTCTACAACAACCCCTTCCAGATTAGTATGCGACACGATCATGCCCGTTTCGATCTCAGGAACGTTGTAAGACCTAATCCTGAGATCGTGATGATCTTCGAATACTGACAGCCAAATCTGTCCTTGTTTGTCTATGCACTCGCCACCATTATCCAGCGGTGTCTTTGACAAAGTTTGATCGATTACGACTGAATCCCCAGCAATTATACCAGTACTTGCGGTGGCTATCAGCAAGAGGAAAAATCCTCCAAAAGCAACTCCGAAGAGGAGTACGTAGTCCTCGACGGCCCACCTGAAAAAGCGCGTGTCACCAAGTCTTCTCTCTCTGATGGAGTCTAACTCTCTGTCTAACCTTACACGCTCTGCTTCGGAGAATATGTGAGTCACATCTGCGACGTCTACCCTTCCATCCTTGTTGAGATCCAATGAATGGGCCTCGCCACGTGATGGCATGGATATCGATTCGGGAGGTACTTGATCAAGCCGTTGGCTTATTTTCAAGAAATAGCACGTAAGTATGTGGTGCAGGGGACAGGATTCGAACCTGCGAAGCACTACGCACTGGGACCTAAACCCAGCCCCTTTGACCGCTCGGGAACCCCTGCTTGGATTTCACGGGGCCATCGTCCATATTTTACAATGCCGTGAGCGGGTTATCTTGTCATTCATCTAACAACATCCAAATGAGTGTTCGAATTTATGCTCAATTATTTGGGGTTCAATTCGATTTGGTCTGCGAACCTATGGCTGATTACCACATTGGCATCTTGAAATCCCCCATCAAGGTCATAACGGATTTGTGCTGCGGACGGTCATTGGTGGCTCCATGGCGCGCATTGGGATATTTGGTATGGGAAACTGGGGCACTGCCTTGGCGAAGATTTGGAGCGAAGATGGTCACACAGTCATTGGTTGGACAATAGAAAATGACGTTTACGAATCACTCATGATGGAATCCATCAATCACAAATACCTACCAGGCGTGGAAATGCCAAATTTACAGGCTACCATGGCACATGGGGACATATTGGATAGTTCTGAGATCCTCGTCTTCGCACTCCCTAGCGGAGTGATATTGGAAGTAATTGACTTGGTATTGCCAGATTTGAGGCCTTCTCATGTCATACTGGACCTCGCGAAGGGTCTAGCACCTGAAGAGGCGAGTGAGGATGGCATGATATCCAATGCCATTGAGCAGAAATTGAAATCAAAGGGCAAATCAAACCCAGTTCTTGTCTTGACGGGTCCAACAATTGCTCCTGAGGTGGCAAGAGGAGTAGTCACCAGCGCATTAGTCGCATGTGATGATGACTCGGTGGCGAGGAAAATAGCTCAGAGGTTATCCACGAAGACCCTTATCTTGACCTCTGCAGACGATCCCGTCGGAGCAGAATTATGGGGTGCCTACAAGAACACTGTGGCACTAGCATGCGGTATAGTTGATGGTTTAAGAGACTCAATTGGGGGTGACAACCTGAAGGCGGCCTTAGTTCAGGCGGGTTTCAATGAGGGGAGATTCTTGTTATCTAAGATGGGTGCTAGTCCCGATACGGCTTTTGGGCCTGCAGGGATAGGAGATCTGTATGTCACATCAACGAGTCCTCGCAGTAGAAACAGGACTCTGGGAGAGAAATTGGGGCAAGGAAAGAGTCTAGGCAAGGCTTTGGACGAGATGACCATGGTTGCCGAGGGCGTCCGCGCCGCGAGGATGTTTGCCGATACTGCTGATAGAAATGGATGGAATGCCCCATTCCTGAGTTCCCTATGCGACCTATTGGACGGGGAGATATCTCCAGAGGAATCTGTCAGAAAAATGGTCGAGTCATTGTAGCTCCTTTGAATCAAACTTATTTCCAAGTCGGCAATAACACCGATTTCCAAGTGGGTTTCTTGGTGGGCCTGTCGTCTGTGAAAAATGACCTAATATAAACAGAAATCGAGTCAATCACAAATACAACGATGAACACTAGTATCAGATATGCAATGACTTTGTCGTAGACCAGGAATCCAAGATAGAGGTCAATGTAATACCCTATTCCACCCGCTCCGACTATGCCTATGACTGATCCGTGACGAACGTTGTATTCGAACATGAAGATAGCCTGGGAAATCAAATCATTCGCAGATTCTGGAATGACGATATTGATTGCTTTCTCGATTCTACCTAAGCCGGCAGCTTCAGCAGCTTCCAATGGGAGGCTATTCATACCCTCGATTGCCTCATATTGAAGTTTTCCAAGATAACCCACGGTGTAAACAGTCATTGCAAAGATGCCGGATACTGGCCCAAAACCTATCAGAATAACGAAGAATATTGCCCATATTATTGAAGGTAGGCTCCTCATTGATGCGAGTAGAAACCGCGTGGCGACCGAGAGTCCCGGTTTGCTTATGTTGTTTGCAGCCAACAAGGAAAGGGGCAGCGATATCACCATCCCGAAAACCGTTGATATGAAGGCGATTTTCAGAGTTTCCATCATACCAATCCATGCTGTCGAGCACGTTATTGATAGTCCTCCTGGTGCTTGACATTCAGGGTACAATCTAGGCTCAAAAATACTCCAATCCGGAGGCCATAGAGATTCGAAAAAGAAGATTCTCAGATTACCCAATCCGTTTGAAAGTCGCCCCCAGTCGTCAACGGATCCAATCATCAGGTATACTGCAAGGGAGAAACAGGAAAACAACACAAGTCCTGGATTGATACGAAGCATTGCCGTCACATCTTGACCTCCAAAGTTTTTGTTTCTGATAAGAATGGGTTTAGTCGTCCGTCGTCCATCACAACTAGTCTGTCTGCAATACTTCTCGCACGGCTAATGTCATGCTCAATCAATACTACTGCAGCCCCTTCCTGCCGAGAATACTCAACAACTGCATTTGCGACTTTAGACATTGTTTCCTCATCCAACTCACTCAAGAACTCATCAGCAAGGATTAATTTTGGTCTTTGAGCGAGTGTTCTAGCTGTGGCGACCCTCCTTTGTTGACCCCCGGATAAACGTTTGATGGGTTCCCAGATCTTATGCTCCAGCCCCATTATGGCAATCGCTTTTTTGGCCCATTCTTTCGCTTGTTTAGAAGCGAAGATATCAAGCGGCCCGCAGAATTTTGCACGGGAGCCAATCAATACATTGTGGAAGACGGTTGCATGGCGAATAAGTCCCAATCGTTGTGGTATGTACCCTAACTCCCCTCTCACAGGCCTTCGAGGTGCCATGACACCACATACCTCAATATCGCCAGACAGTGGTCTGACCAAGCCGGCGATTGTCTTCACCAGTGTTGACTTGCCGATTCCTGAGGGACCCGCGATTGCTAAAATCTCACCGTTTTTTATTTTCAATGATGGAATTTCAGCCAATGGCTTGTTTTTGTCATAGCCGATAGTGACTCCATCCAAACGGACTACCACATCACCAGCTCCCGTGGTTGCCATTAATTTAGGCCCACCTAATCCTCTATTTGGATCTGGTGGGGATGGGGCCTAGTTTCATTCGTGCCAGAGTCCGGTTGACATGCACGCGTTCTGTTTCGTGAGACATAGAGTGAAGTGTGAGGGGGGACTTGCCTCATCATGCGCAGAGGTCCTACGCTGGCAATCATTGCGATGTTGTTGCTCCTTGGAATAAATGGGGTTGGGGTTGAAAATCGTCCCAATCTGCAAGATGAATCGGTAGTAATGAGTCAATTTGGGGGTGGAACCTCCTTAGAAGCGCAGTGTTCGAAGAGTTCCTTTGAAGATGTTTTTACATACACATGGGCTGACTTTAACGTCACAGTTGCAGACAATTGGCGCACTGCACAGATAGAGGCATTAGCATGGATAAACGGAACCATGGCAGATGACTTTCGGGCATTTTTGGACGACCTACTTGACGGACTGATACCGAGTGGAGGGGATGGATGGCTATCATCTGATGAGAGAGAAGCAGTTCGATCCGTGGCAGCAGATTGCGTGGAATACACAATGACAAGGGTAGGAGTCAGGGATGGGGAGCATCACCGAGGCGGTCCGGCAGTTGACTGGAGAAATGCCACATGGGTGGAAGATGGCGTTTCAATTGCTGAATGGAATATGGTCCCAGAACGGCACGAATCAGTCCGGTCATGCAGCACCTTCGGTAGCAACAATTGCTATGAGGTCCCTGTTGCGCCTAGTGAGTCCAGGGATTGCGACACTGAGGCAAATCATCTTGACGAGTGCAGAATTGAACTAATGTTGAGTGGCACCGTGAATTTGCACAACATACAATCACTTGAGACCCTTACTCTGGCTATGAACACTTCAAACATTTCAAGAGCGACTTACACTATTAACGCACCATATGTTGAGGGCATGCGGCTCTCAATGTTTGAAGAATGTGAGGGAAGGGATCTCCTCAACGGTGGCTCTCCAACTCCAATCAGAGGTTCTTGCATTGGTGACGGATCCTCTGTGGCTACCGCAGGGTATGACGAACAGGGGGGGATGGTTCTTACAATCATGCCAGACAGGCCAAGTTCATTCTGGCCCGCAGGAGAGGACTTATTCTTTGACTTGACAACCATCCAACCTCCAACAGATGAGAGTCCCATTTGGACCTCAACTGCGCCGGCTAATGGCACTACATGGATTTACAGCTCTGTGGCATCGACTTTGGAGTCCACCAGAGTTTTAGTCGCGGAATGGAACGAAATCGCGGGTTGGTTCTCTGACGAAGATGCGGTGTCATCTCTAGATTTGATTTGCCTGGAGGAGGGGTCCAACACCAATCTTGTGACAGATTCCAGGGCGATTGTGGTATCAATGGGGTTTGACTACGATTACAACGTTATTTCGTGCTCAGCGGAAGATGAATCCGGCCAATCTACATCTACTCGCGATTTTCACATCAAGAAGGGATTCTCGGTGAACACCCAGTCTAATTCCCTTGATATTCTAGATGACCTGAGATTAATCTTGAATGAGATAGACACAGTAAACCCATCAGACGGAGAGTTCCTCCAGGTGAGTCTTTCCATAGGCATAGAGTGGTCTGGCAGTGGTCCGGTATTCTACGACGAGACTATCGTATTGAACTCCTCAGACTCTGTCACAGAATTGATGTTTACCGGGGATGCCAGAATAGCAAACCCCGGCCCCCTCAGTGTCTGGTTCAAATATTCAGGAGAGGGGGTTTATGAGCGCTCAGAGAGGAGTGAAATCCTCCTTCAAAAGATTGGTTCCCCTCCAATTTTGTCAATCCTTGAGACTAAATGGACCGGGACGGAATGGGAGATGAATGGAATGTTCAGCGATCCGGATGGAGAATATGTGACATTTACAATGTACATTGACGGCGCAAATATTGGAACCGTTCAATCATTTGGTAACACATGGTCGGTTGGACCCATAGACTTCAGATTGTTTGACGTCGGCCCCCATACAGTTTCCGTTCGTGGATGCGATACATCAGGAATGTGCGCAATTGCTGAAAGTAGCCTTAATTCCACCTCAGCATTGACATCTGTTGGTCCAGAAGAGATGCCCAAGAAAGGAGATGATGACGGCGTGGGGTTTGTTCCCTTCCCAATTTATTCCTCCTCGATAGGTATTCTTGCTGCTGCATTCATGTATGGAAGGGGTCACCGAGGGGCACCATGACCGTCAGAGGCCGCATAGTTTCAATGTCCCATCTCGGTGGCCTGTTGGTCGATTTTGAGGGAGTGCCTCCAGGTTTGGGTTGGACGGTGCAAATCGAGGGGGGCCAGAATATTGGACGTGTTGATTCTGTAATCGGGAGCGTCAATTCCGGATTGATTCACGTCGTTCTATCGAAAAGGATAGACCCTGCTTCAGCGACGGGTGCGCCTGTAGAGATCTTTAGATCCTCAAATAGAAAAGGCCAATTTGGGAATCAGGGCAAGGGTGGCTCCAGAAATCGCAATTCCAAGGTGGCAAGAAAAACTAGTCAGAGAAAAAATGGAACAACGAATAGGGTCCTCCCAACATGGGTTTGCAACAAATGCAGGACCTTGAACTCCAGAACAGGGAGATGTACGAATTGTAACGAGAGGCGGTCGGAAACTAATAAACCAAACCAGAACCGTGGTTCCGATAGAGGAAGGAAAGGCAGACAATCTGGATACAAGAAGGATGGCAGGAGATCTAATCCCAGACATAACAGGCGCTCACCAGGGGGAAAGAAAACACAAAAGAGCTCATACAATCAGCCAGATAGGGGAAGGAAGAGAACTCGCAGGAAACCTCAGAGATAGGAGCATTCATTGTATGTGCTTGTCTCCGCGGGACGATGGCTGACACAGAGCATAACTCGGAATGGATTTCCGAAGTCAGGAACAATGAGTCTCGAGAGGATTCTCTCCGGATAATTGAAAACGCACTTGAAAAAGACTCTGATAACGCTCTACTCTGGGTCGAGGCGGCAGACCTCAATTTACCCCCCAGAAGCCGTGGTAAGCCGATTGATCCAACTCTCTCTCAGTCCGCGAATGCCCTGAGATGTCTCAGATCGGCGGTTGAATGCGATCCTTCCATGGATGAGGCATGGGCATTAGGGGGCCTGATACTTGTTGATCACCTTGGAATGTTGGAAGACGCCCTAGAATGGTGGTCGAATTACAGGGACGTGAATCCAGAATCACCGGTTCCGCTTATTGAGCAAGCCTCAATTTTAGCCAGATACGGCGATTACGATAAGGCATCGCAAGTTTCCGATCAGATATTATTGCTTGAAGGGGCATCACTGTCCACTTCACAAAGGAGGAGGTTGGAGGACATCCGAAGAAGTTTGCATGATGCAATGAAGAAAAAGAAGGGTCAAATTTTCAGACCACAGGACCCTAACGATCAAAGGTGGGGGAAGATAAGTAAATTTCGAAATCAGAAACCCGTCACTCAAACGTATTTTCTGTTTTTCATTATCGCGCCATTCGTCTTCATGATAGGTTTCGTCTCCTCTGCATCCCTCTCGTCCTATGGTGCAGGTGGACAGGTTGCCACATTCATGACTATACTCATCGCATTCTATACACTGACTCGTGCCTCAGAACCACTCTTCAGATGGATGAACCGAAATGCAACCGATCTTGATCGGGCTCTTGACATTGAGATGGCATCAGGCAAGACTTGCATTCCTGAGGATATTAGGAGCGGTAGGCTCCACAAGAAGATGTTGACCTATCGTCCACCCGCATGGCTTGAGCGACACGAGAAAATCGTTGCCGGAGGACAACGGATTTCCCGTAAGTGGTCAACAGAGTTCAAACCTAATTGAAGTCTTCACTTCTTGTTAAGATTCGCGTAGTAGTCCTGTGCATATTGCCTTGCATAGTCTTCAGGATACCCCTGGCCTACCATCTGCTGTACGTATGCCTCCACTGGATCCAGATCCTGGACTCCTTGGAAGGATCGTATCTCGTCACTAACTGTGGTTCTCGTCCTACCCCTCATGGCTAGTGTTACCCCTGCGATCGCGAGAACCAGAAGTAAACCCCCGACTACTGGGATAACAAGGCCGATACCTTGAGCGCCTGAATCGCAACCTGCAGCTGAGGGATCTCTGACGCACGGATCGCTGCTACGCTTGAGGAGGTATATGTCCTCACTCGTACTTATTGTGTACCTTTGTCCATCTCCTTCGATTACCCGAATATGCACCGTAGAGAGTACCCCCTCACTCTCTGAGTACAGGTCGGAGATATCGAGGGTTATCGAGAAGGTAGAGCCATCTCCCAGCAAACCTGTTTCGTTGTACTTGCCAATTTGCTTCTGAGTAGCCTTTGGAGTTGGCGACAGATCAAGGATCATAGGATCTGCTAAGGCAACTTGTATCCTGACATCGGAATTCTCCGCTCCAGAGGCGACAGTTCCGCTGATTGTGACTCGATCTGCTGTCTGGGAGTCATTCGGCTTGGGGGAACTGAAGGTCACGACCGGAGGTTCGTCTCCGAAATCCTCTCCGACCACTACGAAGTACATCCTTGCTTTTGAGGAGGACTTCCCTGCTTTGTCGTACACAATTAATTCAAGCCTTATCTGATTCTCGAGCGTACCATCGCTGGTGACGTTCCTAAAGGTGTAGCTAAAGGAGTCCCCGCCGGCAGTCGCGGGTATGTCGAAAACATGGCCATCTAGGCTGGGTTGGGATGTGACTGGATAGTCGAAATAGACCCTCCACGAGTACAACTGTATGCCGCTTTCTCCCTCCGGAGCGTCGGCATCGTTGCTTTCCGCCCCTGAGAATGACAGGGTTATGTCGCCAGTTGGGGTTAGTCTAACCCTGTGCACATCCCAATCTGTGCCAGCTACGGTCTTGGTTCCGTCGTCTTCAACATACTCATCGGTCAACGAGTCCTCGACGAGTTTCATAGATGCAGTTGGATCAGACTCATCGGCGAGAGTATCGTTTGTAATGAGGCGTACATAGGTCATTCTAGTGTGGCCTTCAGCATCGTGTAGGTACAGCGTCAAAAGCCATTCAGCACCGATGAAGCAACCAGTTGAGGACAGCGTGCTCTCTACGCAGAATGATCCCAATGTGGGTATCTCCGCGGAGGACTGTGAGACGTGTGAAAATTCGCCTGGATCCACTATTTCACTGTTCCAACCAGTCACGGCGTCTTCGCCACCAGGCTCTAAGGTCCAGTCTGCGATCAAATCACTCGCATCCGAGACATAACTGAACTGTAGTTCTGAATTGGATTTGATGTAGACCGTGTTGTAGGCCTTGGTGACCGTATTGATCGAAGGAGAGACTCCGTTTATTGTCAGGTCAAATGTGTCGCCTGCAATTCCGAAGTCAAATGGATATGGGGTCACAGAGTAGCCAAGCATGTTCGATAGCAAGGGCATGGTCTGGCCTCCGTAAGGCTCGGAAAAGCTGGGGTTCTCGACATCCATTGTCGTGACTATCATTCCACCATTGCCTCTGTTGCAGAGGCTCAATAGGGACTGTGAGCCGTATTCTACGCTACCTAGCAGGCTGTGGAAGGTGCCCAATGGATCGGATATCCTGCCACCACAAGCAGCGGGAACTTGATTAGGGAGGACCTGTGAAATGTCTAGGCCCGACATAGCAACATATTGTCCACCGTGGACCCCTTGCAACGCAGTCAGGTCGACTCCACCGAGGAGTGGGTGATATCTGTCGATCACTCGAACATCATCATAGTCGAATCTAATTGATGAGTTGGCTGGATTCCTCTCTTGAATGTCCATCCCAAATGGCAGATTATCAGGCACGTAATCGTTCCTGTATGGGCCTAAGTGGACTTGGAGTGTGCCACCGTTGACCATGAAATTATCTAGAACGTCTATCACTGAGAGTCCACTGGCTCTTACCTCGCTAAGCTTTTGGTAATAATCTCCGTATGCGGCATTGTAATCCGTCTGCCACGGGAGTAGTACCTTGTGGTAGACTCCTGTCCAATCCTCGGTGACATAGTCTTCCCACTCACTGGTTCGGAACTGAGTGTAGGTCATCCCCATTGCTTCCAAGTCAGATTTAACTCTCTGGAGGCGGTTTTGGTCGGTTGGATTGGAAAGTATTGCTACATCAATATCGTCCATGAAGGTGATGTCAAAGTATCTCTTGTTTCCATTTTCTGAGTCATCCGAGACTAACTTCGCATCCCAGCTCAGATTGTATGCCCTTCCTGACTCCCAAGAATTGAACATTCCAGTCGAACCTACCTGTGCATTGCTTCCGAGTGTCCAATTCGCGAAGGCTCGCTGATGAGGAACCAAATCGAATGGCCCGTTGTCCGAAGTTGCTTGCCAGACCATTTGGCCAGTGGTTGTGTCGACGATTGACATGGTCACCTCGTAAACACCCTCAATCACACCATTGAGTATCGGCAAAGAGAATGTGTGTGCTGATGTCGGACTGATCGGATAAACGCACTCATAGGTCACATCTCCAACGCAGTCCAGAACATTGGGCTGCAGGAGGGTGATTTCTGCGCTGTCTATGCTGAACTGGACCTTGGAGAAATTGTTGCTTGGATTAACCTCCTCTGCATTGTACCATTTCTGTGTTGGATCGTTGTTGTCGAAAATCGTTCGTACGTCGATTCTGTACAACCCAGAGTCAAAGTCGTGAGTTCCGAGGTTCACGACTTGACTCTCTTGGGAGTCGAGGCCATTGACCTCCACGCTGTAGTTACCGTCATCTTCGAATGTGAATTCCTCAAATCGAATATTGTCGATTGCAAAGCCGGCCAAACCTGCGTTTCCATTTATCCCATCTCCGTTCGAGATAAATCTCCATGTGAGTGTGACTTCCGAACCTTCTAGCGAAGTACATTCATCCCTCCACTGGAATGCTTCATCGGATGTCCTGTTCTCTAGGATGATGTGCGTGAGATCCAGCACGACCGACTTCACGATTTGCTCCGAGTCAAACCAAGTGTAGTATCCCCGATCTCCGAAGTCTCCAAAGTACTCAGCTTCATCATAATTACCGTCGTTGTCGAAGTCTTCACAGGCATGGAACTGGGGGTCTTCAGGGTTCGTCCGCTGGATGCCATTTTCGTTGAGATCTACCCATGATCCTTGGACAAGCCCGTTGTATGATTGGCCTTGTTTCGTCCATTCTATGAACAATGCGGCTTGGTCCCTGACTGTCTGAATATTGCCAAATTGATCTACAAGGTAGTCTCCCTCTGCGTAGTAGTCCCAGGATACGTAGGAATAGTCAGAATCTGTTTGGCCGACTCCTACTGGCCCTACAGACATTGGTTCGTTCCAATCGTCGCCGTAACCCACATCCGGATCACCTAGCCAATATGCGTAGTTCTTGAAAACGCCTTGATTTTGGGGTAAGACTTGGTTCGAAGTTGTGGAATCATCCAGTCTTGATCCGTTTTCGTTACCATCATCGGACCAGATTGGATTGATTCCCGAGAAGTCCTCAATTGCCGTAAGATCGGGTAATGCGTTGAATATTTCTGCTTCGGTAGTCCAATTTGTAATGGTGTTTCCAAAGTTCTGAACCATGATTTCGATAGGGTACTCAGCAGATGCGTAGCGGACGCCTGGTTCGAAGTCGACGAAAGGATCTGCCGCCAAACCAGGGTCATAGAGATTCTTGACAGTGGTCTGGAATTTCAAAGCATCATTGATGGGATCCTGATCTACGAATCCGTTGAAATTGGTCAAGCCAGCGCTAATGTAGTAGGTCGTGTTATCTAAGAAGTCTGCAGACAGAGTGATTTCCCTCTCTTCACCTGCTGCAAGAGGCTGGAAGCTCACTTGTTGCGAGATTGATTGTTCTTGGCCAAATATCGTGTTCCTCTTTATGATAGAAATGTTGTCGAATGCGAAACCATCAAGCCCGGTGTCATACGAGGTGTCCGTTGTCCCCACAGAGCCGTAAAGGCCGCTCCTGAATCTGAACCTAAGGTCAATCACCTCCCCAGCATAGGGAGTTAGATCAATGGCTTCTACTGTGTTGACGTCCTCATCCTCGTCACCGCCCTCTGTGTAGTTGGTCCATTCCGTGACATATTGCGGATATATGGCGAAGTTCTTTATTTCCAACTCTGGATCTTGATTCAGTTGAAGGATGTTGAAGTATCGGTCTAAATCATATCCGCCCTGGAACCAGACACTCTCCCATCCCCGCCCTTCAGAGAAGGCCTCGATGCCGCACGAATCCTCATACAGCCATCTCTCCTGCACAACATACGGCTCTGAAAGGAAGAGATTCGTGAATGCCACGCTGCACAATATTGAGACGTCAAGGAAGGCCGCATCGGCCCCAGTTAGATCAACGTCCTCCAGGATGAAGGCCTCATCCATGTTGTTGAAGTAGCCTGAGTTGTTCTCAGCAGTACCATTGTAGTCGAGTCCTGCCCACATGTAGGTTGTTGGATTGTGGTCAGCCTCGTAGGTGGATACGTTTTCAGTCGATGCAGTTGAACCCGTCTCAGCGTGCCAAGATGTCCCGGGGGCGAAGTCAGACGTGTATGACGCCCCTGTCCAAGTACAACCGGCGCAGTTTGTTGTGTCTTCATTTCCATCGAAATCGTTGGAATACACCAATGTGTCCACTCCGCCAACAACTTCTTTCACCGCGAGGTCGAGATCCACTGATCCACTAACCGGGTTGAGGCCCGTGTTCATCAGAGTGACATTGACGAATCTCGTACCTTCGCCAAGTTGTGCATTTCCAGTGGCGGGGTCTGTAGAAGCGGGTGCGATTGTCAATCCATCAATTGCGACATCTTGGTTATCAAGGGTAAGGACAGACAGGAAATCTCCTGCTCCGGGCCACCCAAGGCTGTCCATCCACATGGCTCCGCTCCCGAATCGGTAGGAGTAGTCTCTCTGCCCAATTATGATCTCCTGGGCGGTTGTGTCATCTCCTTTGAGTTGTGCTGGAGCGGCAACCGTGGGCCTTCTACCTACGTCGAAAGAAATCGGAGAGAGGTATCCAGTCCCCTGGCCATTGGAAAGGATGATCTCCACGCTGTTCAGTTCTCTGAGGTTCTCAACGGTCGTGTATGTTTGGTTCCTCGAGGATGAGTCCTGTAGCCGAGTTAGTGTCAGTTCCGTCGGTATGAAGAAATCCATGTTTCCATCGCCATTGACGTCTGAGATCGTGATCGAGGCGCCCTTGTAGTTTCCTAAGTTGATGTAATTCCTGGTGTCCCAATTTGATCCAACTGAGGATCGCGTCGCATAGCTTATTCTCCCTTCTATTCCGTCAACTGCAGCGACCATGTCGACGATTCCGTCGCCGTCTGTGTCCTCCACATCGATCTCAAGCTCATATCCATGCTCAGCATCCAGGGTAAAATCGTGGATAGAAGCGGCTGCAGATCCTCCAACGTTCGGGTCAGCATACAAGCCGGTGACGCAATCGAATTCTATTACGGTCATGTTGTCGTAGTTGCCCACGGAGTAACCGGCTCCGGGGTTGAACCTCGGAGTCCTCAAGACCCATAAATCGAGGTCTTCGCATTCACCGGGGAGAGTTTGTCCTGTGAAGGGGTCTTCTGCCAGATCCTCCCCCCATTGACCCAACTCAATGTAGCTGTAATGGCCATAAGTCGGAGCGGGGATGAGGATCGTTTGATCTGCTTGCGGGCCTGGATCTGGGCCCTTGAATACTTCTAGGTAAGTCTGGCCACCGTCTGGGGTCAGGGTTGCAAGAACGATGTCATCATCACCATCATCGTCTATGTCACCAATATCCATGCCTTGGCTAAATGGGTGAGAAGGGATTTCGATGATGTCGCGATCCCATTGATGCGTATTTTTGTTGCACTCGCCCCAAATAACCGTTAGGTTGGCAGGTCTGACGAAGGTTTCACCCACGAATCTAACATTCTCCTGGAAGTAGACGATGTCTGGCATTTGGTCCCCGTCTATGTCGGCGATCTGGATTTGTTGGCTGTTTGCAGTCTGGAATATGTTTTGCCGTTGGGAATCTCCCACTCCACCTGCAATGAATATATCTTGTCTGTCAGGGAAGCCTCCCGAGCCGTCGTTGAACATCGACGTGAGGTAGAAGCCCATGCTGCTAGACGCGACGATGTCGTTGTCCCCATCACAGTCCAGGTCCCCTGTGTCAACGTAATGCGGGTCCCTCTGAACTGCGTATTGTGTGATCTGAGAGGCACTAGCTGCTGGAATCAAACTGAGCATTGTCATGGATACCATCATGACGACTAAAGTGATCGCCTTGACTCTCCTATTCTCATTTCCTTTCGTCTTGCCCACGCTGCGCATGGCTCGCCGGAGTGGCAATGGTCTCTTATTATTTACCAACAAATGCGCAATGCTGAGTCTTGTTGTTAGTCTCTGTAGACTTGTATCCAGGAGGGTGAAGGAGCGTACTCATGACCTGAATCTGTTAGAATTCTGTCCACCTTACCAGAGGCCCACAAACGCTTCAGTGCTAGGCTGACGGCAATTTCGTCAAGGGCTGTCCTTTCCGAGAGCAAGTCGGCTATCTTCTGGGGGGTTAGTGAGGAAAGACCGTGTTCAGTGATGACGATCGCCATGACGAGCCTTAGCCACTCCTCAGTAAGCGGGTCCATTGATATTGAATCTGGGGGAATTTGCGGCTCGGGCATCTCAGAGATGAAGATTTTCAACTCATTTTCATCGAGATCAGGGGGCGAAGTGGCATCTGAATTCTGTGTGGGATCGAAGGAACCTATCTCTCGGATTACCGCTGGTATCCTCGATGGATCAGGTGGTGGGCCGGGCAAAATTGGCTCATCACTGCTAGGCCCCATTGGGTCCTTCCCTTCCCCATGGGTTAGTTCCATCATCCAACCGGAGTCTAAGCCTAGACCTATTTGATCAGAAAAATGTTTCACCCACGCCTCAGGACCCTCGATAACTGCGATGATCTCATGGCCATCATGTCTGAACACTAGTCTGGATTTCAAAGTTGCAACTCCTATTTTGCTAAACCCCTTAGCACTGTTTGAAGGATTCCGCCATTCTGAAAGTACTCGACCTCAACCGGTGTATCGAGCCTGACCTTGGCTTGGAAGATGGTTGATTTGCCTGCTTTGTTGGTGGCAGTTATCGGGATGAGCTGTCCAGGCCTTGTGGCAAGATGGGATGGAATGTCGAAAGACTCTGTCCCGTCGAGGCCGATATCAGCAAGCCCTTGTCCCTCTTTGAATGACAGCGGGAGTATTCCCATCCCTACCAAATTGGACCTGTGTATCCTTTCAAACGACGTTGCGATTACTGCCTTTACCCCAAGCAGTAGTGGTCCCTTGGCCGCCCAATCCCTGCTGCTTCCTGTTCCATATTGGCTGCCTGCGATAACAATCAGAGGGGTTCCCTCATCTTGGTACCTCATGCTGGCCTCGAAGACGGACAAAACCTCGTTGGATGGAATATGGGTGGTGTATCCTCCAGTCGTGCCCGGAGCCAACTTGTTTTTGATTCGGACGTTGGCGAATGTCCCTCTCATCATGACTTCGTGATTCCCGCGTCTGCTGCCGTATGAATTGAACTCTGTCTTTTCTATTCCGTGATCCTGAAGGTATTCGCCTGCAGGTGAAGAGGCTGAGAAGGCCCCTGCTGGACTGATGTGGTCTGTGGTGACGCTGTCTCCTAAAACCAGTAGCGAGCGAGCGCCAGTGATCGGCTTAATGGGCTCCATATCCAGGGGTACGTCGGTCAAGAAGGTGGGCCTTCTGACGTAGGTTGATTTTGGGTCCCACTCATACAACTCAGAGTCCCGGGCAGGGATAGCCTCCCAGCGTGGCTCGGACAAGACGTCCGAGTATCGTTCACGATACATCTGAGGAGAAATGGCTTTTGACATCACGTCGATGATTTCCTGATCTGATGGCCAAATGTCCTTCAGGTATACTGGCAGGCCGTCCCTATCTAATCCCAAAGGGTCGGAGGAGAAGTCAAAATCAAGGTGGCCTGCGATTGCGTAGGCGACGACCAAAGGGGGGCTCGCTAGGTAATTGGCTTTGACCTTGGCATGCACCCTACCTTCGAAATTTCGATTTCCAGAAAGCACGCTGCCCACTACAAGGTCTCCCTCGTCTATCGCCTTTTCTATGTCTTCATCCAGAGGTCCTGAGTTTCCTATGCAGGTTGTACAGCCATAACCAACCGTGTTGAAGCCTAGATGTGCGAGATCCTCTTCTAAACCCGCCGCTTCAAGGTACTCTGTCACTACCCTGGAGCCAGGGGCCAGGCTAGGTTTGACCCATGGCTTGATTGCAAGCCCTGCCGTGATAGCATTCCTGGCGAGTAGACCAGCTCCTATCATCACGGACGGATTACTCGTGTTCGTGCAACTGGTGATTGCGGCGATCACCACGGAACCATGGCTGAGGACAGTGCCCCTTTCCTCCAGTGGTTGAATTTCAGAAATATTGGCCTGGTCCAATCCGTGGCCAAAGTGCCCCAATGGTGCTGTGAGTGATTCCCGCCAATGATCTCTCATTACCGCCAGTTCGACCCTGTCTTGTGGTCGTTTGGGACCAGCCATTGACGAAGCCACTGAAGAGAGGTCGAGATGTAGAGTCGATGTGAATTTTGGTGTTGTTGAGGTTTCCTGCCTGAACAAAGAATTCGCCCTCAGGTAACGTCCTATGTCTTCAACTGCAGAGGGATCTCTCCCCGATGATACCAGATAGTCCAGTGTGACTTGGTCTGCTGGGAAGAATCCGCAAGTTGCCCCGTATTCAGGAGCCATGTTTGCGATGGTGGCCCTATCAGGGAGGTTCAATGTATCCAATCCACTACCGAAGAACTCAACAAATCGACCTACTACCCCATGTTCCCGCAGCATTTCCACAATTCTGAGTGCCATGTCCGTCGCAGTAACGCCTGGTTTCAAGGAGCCGGTCAATTCCATTCCAACCACTTCGGGGAGGAGCATGTAAATTGGTTGGCCCAGCATAACCGCCTCGGCCTCGATGCCTCCTACTCCCCAACCTAATACTCCCAATCCGTTGATCATGGTGGTGTGACTATCAGTGCCGACCAAAGAATCAGGTAACCAGATCCCATTTTCTTCACGGGCGAGGGACGCAATCCATTCCAAGTTTACCTGGTGGACAATCCCTCGGCCAGGGGGTACTGCACGAAAATTAGAGAAGGACGACTGCCCCCATTTCAGGAATGAGTACCTCTCCATATTCCTGTGATATTCAAACTCAAGATTGAGTTCAAGTGCATTGGGCACCAATCCTGACGCATCCACTTGTATGCTGTGATCGATGACAAGGTCAACAGGTACCTGGGGATTGACCTTGTTTGGATTCCCGCCCATCTCGACCATGGCATCCCGCATTGCCGCGATATCGACCACCGCAGGGACCCCAGTGAAGTCCTGTAGCAGGACCCGACTGGGCCTGTAGGGGATTTCGCTTCTCTCGCAGTCAGGGCTCCAAGATGCAATATTTTGGATATCCTTTGTGTTAATTAATCGTTCATCGCAAAGTCTCAGTGCAGACTCCAGCAAAATGCGGATCGTGTAAGGCAGGTCGTCAATAATGCACAGCCCCGCCTCCTCCAAGGCCTGTATGGATGCAAAACGAGACGTCGAGCCATCGGACTTCTCAAACTTCCTCATCGAATCAAACGGCAAGGTGTCGCCCATCATGCATTCCCTCTAGTGGGTGGCAATTGAAGATGCCGGGAGAATCACATTACAGCAATATTGCTGATTCTAGAATTACGGGATTCGTCGGTCGGTCATTACTGCCTGTTTGAACCTCGCTGATGCTTGTCACCGCCTCACAACCGGCAATAATCGTGCCAAAAACGGTATGTTGGCCATCGAGCCAACTCGGGGTGCTGTCATCCGGAATTAGGAAGAATTGGCTGCCACCTGTGTTAGGGGAGCTGGTTTTGGCCATCGAGATGGTGCAAGGCAGGTGCTTGAGTCCATTGTCTGCTTCATCTGGCAGTGTATACTGTGTGTAAGAACAGGCTCCTGCATTCGCCTCCTCTTGCCCGTTGCAATACCCATAGAAACTCGCAGCATATCCGCCTGTTCCATCTGAATTCTCAAAATCCCCTCCCTGTATCATGAAGTCATCAATTACCCGATGGAAGGTAGTCTGGTTGTAGAACCCTGCATCTACATGCTGGATGAAACTGGAAACATGGGATGGTGCCATATCAGGGTATAATTGAATATCAATCTCGCTGGTGACCTTTTGTCCTCCAATTTGAGGGTAATAACTCACGGTCAGCTTGACATTGTCTCCGTCAAGAGTGGTCGAAGCGTCATCTTCGCCCCAACCTGTGATTAAATCGCGCCCCTGCCCGAATACGGCTAGTAGAACTATACCCGATAGGAACATGGCTAGCAACCCAAATGGAGTAGGCTCGCCATTTGCGAATATAGAAAATCCCCTTCCAAGTTGTATGTTGGCCTCGTCCATCATAGACATCAGAGCATTCAATTGTTTTCGAGTCTCCTTGTTTCCTGGGTCTATTTTCTGAGCGCGCTCAAAGCTCTTCCTCGATTCCTTCCATGCTAGCCTCCTTATCGACTCGTCATTTTGACCTCGTGACATGTGGACCAGCCCCGCGGATCTAACTAGCAGTACTTGATCCCCTTTGCTTAGTTTAGTGTCCCAAGTGTCTCTCAATGTGGATAGGGCTGCATCATAATCTCCATCTTCCATCAGGTCTTTTGACTTTGCAACTGCGTTCCTCACAGAGGTAGAGGGCATGACCCCCCCGGGTGGTATCTGGAATGAAAAGATGACGGATGACGGGATAGGAATTTTTCTCGTGCTAGAACCGTTTATCAGATAGGAATACTCAAGTCCCTCATGCATCAGCGACGGCTCGCTCGCACTGCTGATGGACGCTTGCAAGGATGTGTATTCCCGAAATGGATGTATCAATAAACGACTTCGTAATCAACGTAGCAACTGCCAACGGGACAGGATCCCAATCATCCAACCTAATTCTCCTAAACTCAATGTTCGAGATGGGAGTTCCTGTCAGTGGAAAGAATCTATTCCCCAGCAACATATCCGGGCTTCCCACTTGGTACATCATTCGTGCGTCGGATCAGGGGTACCAGGCACCGGGGGACAAAACCGACATACAGGTCCTGATGAATGCGGATACTTGGTTCAAGGACATAGAGAAAGTTGAATCCGGTTCGGTAATTATTTTCAACGAGAATGTGAAGTTGCCGGTTGAACGGGATGATTGCCTAGTTTTCGGGCTACCGATGACAAAGCTTGCACGCGGAATAAATCCCAAAATGGCCAAGATGATTGCCAATATGTATTATGTCGGAGTCATTCAGCACCTTATCGGAATAGATCAGGTCGCCCTCGAAAAGGCAGTCAATCGGCAGTTCAAAGGAAAGAAATCGGCCGTGGAGGTCAATCTCAGAGCTATAGAAGAAGGCAGAAAGATGGCCGAAGAGGGCATCACATGGGATAGTCCACATGCCGTTGAAGCCCGGCAAAAGAAAGAGGGTACATTCCTCATCGACGGGAACGAGGCTGCCGCACTTGGATCGATCTACGGAGGAGTCAACATGCTATCTTGGTACCCCATTACCCCCTCTTCGTCCCTTGCAGAGGGCATAATTCACTGGCTCCCACAATTGAGAGAAACCGAAGACGGCATGTCTACATGCGCCGTGGTCCAGGCCGAGGACGAATTAGCAGCAGCAGGCATGGTTCTCGGAGCAGGCTGGGCTGGAGGCAGGGGGATGACATGTACCTCTGGTCCAGGCATCTCGTTGATGTCCGAATTCATCGGGTTGGCATACTTTGCAGAAGTTCCGGGCGTTATCTGGGACGTCAACAGGGTTGGGCCCTCCACGGGGCTGCCAACAAGAACGCAACAGGGGGATTTGAACCTCCTTAGAGAGGCAAGTCACGGAGATACTGAACATATTGTCCTGATTCCAGGTACTGTCGAAGAATGCTTTGAGTTTGGATGGAGGGCCTTTGACTATGCTGAGAGGTTCCAGACCTTAGTTTTCGGTTTCTCAGACCTAGATCTGGGAATGAATAACTGGGTCTGCAGTGGTTTTGAATATCCAGACGAACCGATAGATAGGGGCAAAGTCGTTCGATCAGCAGAACAGATGGCTGCAATTGAAAACTATGGCAGATACAGGGATGTTGACGGAGATGGGATTCCCTACAGAACACTACCAGGCTCGGGATTGGATCCCATTTTATACAGGGGGACCGGTCACGACGAGGATGGGATATACAGCGAGGATCCAGAGGTGTATCAAAAACTGATGATGCGCCTGAAGAGGAAATTATTCAACGCCAGAAAACACCTTCCTAGCCCCGTGATCCGCGAGGAAACGCAAAAAGATGTAGGGATCATCTACATGGGATCGATGGAAAACTCGATACAAGAAATCGACGACATCATTGAAGAAACTGGCCTGAAAGTGAGCCAATGCAGAGTGAGGGCAGTGCCCCTCCACCCCGACATCGAGGCGTTCATTGAACGACACAACAGGGTAATAGTCCTGGAGATTAACCGAGACGGGCAGCTATATGGTGTCTTAAGAAAAGAGCTCCCGATCAACCTAGTGCCAAAAATATCGAGCGTAGCCTACTCAGACGGTATGCCGCCCAGAGCAAGGATATATGCCGACCTAATACTAGAAGTCCTGAAGGAGGGGGCACAATGAGCAAAGTGATCAAACTCAATGTGATAGACAGGCCCAAGAGCGACTACACAGGGGGGCCATCATCCCTTTGCCCAGGTTGTGGACACGACCAAATTTCCGGAGTCATAATCCAAGCGTGCTGGGAGAATGGCATAGAGCCCAGCAGAATTGCAAAGATGAGTGGGATAGGCTGTTCATCCAAGACGCCTGCATATTTCCTTGGCCAATCGCATGGATTCAACACAGTCCACGGAAGAATGCCATCGGTTACCACCGGTGCCAACATGGTCAACAAGGACTTGGTCTACCTCGGTGTTTCGGGCGATGGTGACTCTGCAAGCATAGGTATCGGCCAGTTCATCCACGCCATACGCAGGAATCTGAACATGGTTTACATCATCGAAAACAATGGCGTCTACGGCCTGACAAAAGGGCAATATTCCGCTACAGTCGAGAAGGGATCAAAGAAGCGAAAGGGCGCACCAAATGAGCAACCTCCAATCGATATGTGCAAGTTGGCCATTAATTTGGGCTGTGGATTTGTAGCACGCTCCTTCTCTGGAGCGAAGAAGCAGCTTACATCTTTGATGAAAGCCGCACTGAGCCACAACGGCATGGCTGTGATCGATGTGATCTCTCCGTGCGTCACATTCGCAAACAACGACGAGTCTTACAAATCGTACGGATATGTCAAGACCCAATCCGAAGAGTTGCACGGCGTCGATTACATACATCATTTCCAACCCATGAACGAAGTGGATATTCCAGAGGGTGGATTTGAGGACGTAGAGCTATTCGATGGTAGTGTGTTGAGGCTTGAGACGTTATCTACGGAATATGACTACACCGACCCTACCGCAGCAATAGCGGCACTCCACGCGGCGGAAGTGGACAAGAAGCACATTACAGGATTGCTCCATCACAACACGGATATGCCAACCGCTGACGAAGATCAGGGCCTCGTCGATACGCCTCTATGCGACCTAAGCGAGGACATGCTGCGCCCCAGCAAGGAAAGGCACGAAGAGATAATGGCCAGATTCCGAGCATGACTGGGACTCACTGACATGGGTTCGTTGAAATACAGAACCACTCACCGACTACCAGAAGTCCCGTAGTGTAGTGGTCCATCATATGGCACTCTGGATGCCATGACCCTGGTTCGAATCCGGGCGGGACTACCAAGATCCTTCCTCGAATACCTTTGGCATTTGAGAAAGAAATCCTGGGTTGCCGATGGACTCTCCACCGACAGCAGGGTTTCATTCCCCTGGTAGTCTAATGAACGGAAGTTCTGTGGAAGTCGCGGCTTCCATGGTGTCCACGGTGATCAAAGGAGTCAATTTGCCGTTGAAGACGCCCGATGCACCGACGTAAAGTGAGAATTTAATGGCCATCTCTTCGGATGGCAGGTTGATGATCATCATGAAGTCCATTTCCCCATAGCACCAGTAGTATGCCTCCAAGGAGCCTCCCATGGAAGCGGCAGCTTTCTCGGCCTCCTCGTGCCTTGCCTTGCCTCCATCATTTAACAGCCCAGCAGCACCCTTTGAGGTGTAATTTCCTGAATACATGTATTTCGCCATGACCCCCCCAAGGGGTTCCCTCATTTCTTTTTTCCCTCTCAACTCAAAGGGTTCTGTAGAGGAATTGGGACACCCATGAGATCATTATCACTATCATGAACCAACCCAGGGTCAACCGCATCACTCGATTACGTTCTCGTTTTGGTGGAAATGGATCTATCCCCAACCTCATAGCCTCCGCAATTAGTTCTAGTTCCTCCTCGATTGTTTCTGGGTCCCTCTTGCTGTTCATGGCTCCACCGTCGGGTCCCATCCAGAGACATAATTGGAATCTAACTCATTCATCTCATCGATTATTCCTGAGAGATCGACATCCATGGATTGGAAGTTCTCAAGCTGTCTTCCGGGGTGGCTGGATTTCGGGATTACGACTGCCCCGTTATCTATACACCACTTTATCGCTGCCTGAGGAGCTGTGAATCCCAAACCCTCGCACATGGATTCCAGTCGTCTATCCTGTGCCTTTTGCCCCCTAGCTAATGGGGAGTATGCCATCGTCAGAGCTCCGATATCCTTGGTTGCCTGATGCAATTCTTTCCTCTGAATCCAAGGATTCAATTCAACTTGGTTTACAGATGGTAAAATGCGAGCATAACTCTTGAGTTGCTCCAGATGGTGGAGACCGTAATTGCTCACCCCGATTGATCTTACCATCCCTTCAGAAAGAAGATCTTCCATCGCCCTCCAAACGGGCTCTCTGGCAGTAGGGTCCTCTGGTGGTGCGTGGACTAGGTAGAGGTCGATTTGCTCCAATCCCAACAATTCCAAACTGAGTCTGCAATGTTCGATCGTAGATTCATAACCAGTTGCATGCACTCTCCTCAACTTTGTGACGACAGTTATTTCTTCCCTCGGTACGCTTGAGTCCCTTATGGCCTCTCCAACCTCTTTTTCATTACCGTAAGCCCTGGCGGTATCGATCAATCTATAGCCGATTGATATTGCATTTGTCACCGCTTGAAGGCACTCACCGGGTTGACTCATCATCCAAACCCCAAGTCCAATCACAGGCATGTCTATTCCTGAGATTCCCTCCTTGGTATTCGCATCATGATTCACTGCTCTCAGTTCGGCCATAATAACCGGAGGAAGTGATCAGTTTTAGCGCTACGGAGTGAGGAAAATTGTGTTTATGTCAATATTGACATGAATTTCCAACCCCCCAGCGCCATCAATGGACATCCCAACGATGTCAGGCCAACATACATTGCCATAGAGGGGAATCCGGAAGAGTTGCCGATCTCAACTGTTTGTAATGCGTATGCGGACATAGTCGTAAATGAGCCAAGTAGGCCGATGCCCAACAAATGTACGGTTTCCTTCGAGGCATGACCCATTGAAAACCCAGCCATAAGTGCCCCCAGACCGAATGAGCCGATCAGATTTATCGATAAGGTAGCAGTCGAAATGTTGGATGTGGGGAAAATTGATTCCGAAGACCACCTAAGGACCGCTCCGATCGCACCCCCAAGGGCAACGAGGAGTACGTTTTGCATGGCCAAATCTAGTAGACTAGGAAAATAGAAGTTGTCGCAAAAAAATGAAGATGAAATAGATTTGTGGGGCATTACAGGATTTCATTTGGGGGTGGTGTCACAAGGTGGTGTGGATTCACAACACAGTTCACCGGATAATCGGACGGGAGAAAGTTTCCCCTCCTGCCTCAGAGATGACAGTCAATCCTCTCCCAAGAGATGGGTCTTCCTCCTCTACGACCAACTCAACCTATCGTTGATACCCTTCCATGACGAACATCCAACTGAAACTGGACTCATTCTCATCGAGTCAATTGCAAAGGGCACTAGTCGTCCTTATCACAAACAAAAGATCGCAGTGTTGATTTCAAACATGCGTCATTTTGCAATTGAGGCCCAGAAAAAGGGTCACCCTGTTTCATACATCATGACGAAGGAGGATTATTCAGTCACACTCCAAAATCTAGGTGGTTTAGGAACCATTCACACAATCAGGGCCGCCGAGAAGTCTACGCGAGATGAGTTATCCCCCCTGATTGATTCCGGACTGCTCATTGAGCATCCCCACAATGGATGGATTACGCCCATCGATTGGTTCACAGAGGCCCTCGGAACAAAGCCTCCTTTCAGAATGGCACCCTTCTATCAAAAATTCAGGCAGGAAACTGGCATATTGATGCATGATTCCAAACCTATTGGCGGAAAATATTCGTTTGATTCGGAGAACAGGTCCCCATGGGACGGAATGCATGATCTACCCGAACCTCCATCCTATCGCAGAGACAACATTGACCTAGAAGTGGAGGAACTTGTAAACTCAAGATTTGAAGAGCATCCAGGCTCAGTTGACCTTTCTGCTCAGCCAACGACGATCAGCCAGGCGAACGATGCGTTGGACTATGCAATTTCAGTACTGCCTTTATTCGGGAAGTATGAAGATGCCATGACTACACAGTCTAGGGGTCTATTTCACAGCAGGCTTGCCTCAGTGCTAAATCTGAGTAGGCTGCTCCCCATGGATGTTGTTGACAGGGTACTCTCCACGGACGCCCCAATAAATAGCGTTGAAGGCTTCATTCGACAAATTGTCTGGAGGGAATACGTCCACCACATCCACGTGGTGACAGATGGCTTTCAGAATTTGGAGGTGAACAGGACCCTCAACACCGAGAACGACGCCGGGTGGTGGAAATCTGAACGTAAAGGCGTTGATCCAAAGCATAACCCCAATCACCTGAGTCAGAATCGTAAACTTCCAGTTGCTTATTGGGGTGAGAAATCAGGATTAAATTGCCTCGACCAAACTGTTCAATCAGTCATGGAAGATGGGTGGACCCACCACATTCCGAGGCTGATGGTTCAAAGTAACATCGCTAGCCTACTAGATGTGAATCCCAGAGAGCTTACCGACTGGTTTCACGCATCATTCATCGATGCATACGACTGGGTCGTGGAGCCAAATGTAATGGGAATGGGAACTTATGCACTGGGCGATTCAATGATGACCAAGCCCTATGTATCGGGGACTCCTTACATAAATCGCATGGGGGACTATTGTAAATCATGCTCTCTTGACCCAAAGAAAACTTGTCCCATATCCTCGCTTTACTGGGCTTACCTGGAAAGACATAGGAGCGCGTTTGAAGGTAATTTCAGAATGTCGATGCCACTAAGGACGCTCTCTAAAAGATCGGAAAACAAGAAAATTGACGATCGCATCGTGTTCGAATCCGTATACGAAAGCCTCTCTGCGGGCAGGATCTGGAGACCTGACGGAAGTCAGACGCTGTGATTCTTTTTTCAGTCATAGTGATTAGATACCTCCGTAGGCTCGGATATAGTGTGAATGGCTATTCAAATCGGCTTCCTAAGGAGCCTCGGCTTGCTTCGAGCGCAGTAATCACTAGATATGTGAACGGAGATGTGGAGATGTTGATGGGACTAAGACACCCAGAAGTCCCCACCTTCCCCGAATTTTGGGCCTTTCCCGGAGGGGGTGTTTCCCCCCAAGATAGAAAATTTTCGGACGACAGGATCTTTCTAGCGGGTCGGAAGGAGGGGGCCTCGATCGTGACGCTTTTCAGAGAACTGGCGGAAGAAACTGGGTTTGTTCTCGATACCGGTGGTGAATGGGTGGTTGTGAGCGATTCTATCAGAAAAAGGCTCTGTACAGACAACACCGCTTGGGCCGAGGCAATCGATGAGGGTATTTTCACAATTGACGAAAGATTGGCTTCCCTTGTCACCGAACGAACCACGCCCCCTCTAGCACCTGTTCGCTATACGAACAGATTTTATCACATACATTTCGGAGGGGCCGACATAGAACCGAAGCACCCGCCCGGGAGAAGTGAATTTACCCAATTCAAGTGGTGGGCTCCTAAAGAACTGCTATCTGAATGGCAATACGGCCGAGCAAGGATGGCCCCCCCACAAGTCACCTTTGTTAGGGACATTGTTGAACAGAGTATCGATGGAGAAGGGGTTCTTTCGACATTGTCCAAGATGTCAAAGATCCCCCCGATGGGACGACATAAGATAGAATTTGCACCGGGTGTCGAGTGCCTGCCAATACCAACGGCCACACTCCCTCCCGCCACCCATACCAATTGCTTCATCATCGGCAGGGGCAAAAAAGTCCTGATCGTGGATCCTGCGATTCAGAACCAGGAAGGTTTTGAAATCCTCAGAAGGAGGCTAATTGAGTTACAAGGAGAGGGTAAAACTGTGATGGGGGTGTTATACACCCATAAGCACCCGGATCACATTGGCGATCAGTCAATGATCAAAGTGTTGCTAGATGGCCAGATCTTGGCCTCTGCTGAGACTATCGAGGAAATAGGATGTGGCACTGAGATAGCGGATGGTCAGGTAATTGACTTGTTGGATGGATATCCATGGACTGTAATCGAGACTCCTGGGCATTGCCCTGGCATGGTTTCGCTGGTCTCCGAGATGGGGGTTTTGTCAGCTGACAATGTGACAATGGTGGGCACAATCCTTGTTCCCTCGAAAGACGGTTCAATGACAAAGTACTTCCGCAGTCTTGAACGACTCAAGGCCCTCAGACCCAAGCTTCTTTTCCCGAGTCATGGCCCTGTTTGCGCCTCGCCAGATAGGCTGCTCGGAAGAACTATCAATCATCGTAAACAGAGGCATGAGAGGATTTTGAAGGCCATCCAGAGTGGCATCCATAGTCTAGCTGAGATAACTCTGGAAGCATATCAAGACTCGCCAGGTGCTCCAGTCGCGCTATCAAGGGACCAAGCGCTTTCCCACATCAATGGACTGATCGAGCAACGCCTAGTGATAGAATCAGATGATGGCTACCGTGCCCTGAGTCAATAGTAGGCCAAGGTTCATCTCTTCTTCGGTCTTCCGGGCCCACATGGATGGCGCTACAATCGCATTACTGGCCGGTTCGAGTTGTTTTGGGATAGTCCTTTTAATCACTCTTTTTTGGAGCATAGGGCTCTACAACAGGATAGTTCGAAAAGAGAACAGAGTCGAACAGTCTTGGTCCAACGTGGATGTCGTCCTCCAACAACGATATGATCAGTTTACCAGCCTCGTTGAGACAGTATCAGGATATGCAAAGCACGAAAAGGACCTTTTCATGCAATTTGCAGATGTACGAATGGCCGCCTCTGGCGCATCAAAAGGCGGCGACGTCGGAGGTGTTTCTAAGAACGAAGCCCTATTGGGACAGATGCTACCAAAAATTTATGCCGTTGCAGAACAGTACCCAGACCTCAAAGCAAATGAGTCCTTCCTCCAGCTCCAAAATCAAATAAGTGAAATCGAGAATATAATCAGCGACAGGAGAGAATCCTACAATGCTGAAGCAACCAGTTTCAACAACCTGATCGAGGTTTTCCCAAACGTCATCATTGCCAATTGGATGGGCAAATCTGAGATGGAATTGTTCGTGATGGATGACCTAGACCAGAGGAAAAGGCCTTCTCTCGAATTCAATTGATCGTGGCAGGTTTGTGTTCGAGGCGTGAGAATTGTGGACGATCCTTGGAAGTCCATGCCGAAAAACAATGGCTTTGAATCCGAATCCAGAATGATAGAGATGGATGATGGATGGCAGCTGCGTGTCGTCATCTGCTCGCCTCAATCAGCAGTTGATGCTCCTCCATTGGTAATGGTGCCTGGTTGGAATAGTGTTCTGGAGGGCTGGCGAGAGATCGTCGAGACCTGGGCACTCACTAGGAGAGTGTATTACATAGAAACCAGAGAGAAAGGAAGTGCGCAATCCAAAGGGAAATTGAGAAAGTCAACACTATCGATACAACAAAGTGTCCAGGATCTCTTGACTGTGATTGGGAATTTCCCCGAGGTCCAGTCAGAATGCGATTGGTTCGCCTCATCTCTGGGTGCGACCGTCTTGCTAGAAGCATTGAATCAGGATGTTTTCAAAGCTAGGAGCGTGTCATTATTAGCCCCAAACGTCAGCTTCGACTTTCCATTATGGAGCAGGCCCTTGATAAAAATGCCCAGTATCTTCTACCCCCCACTGATCAGGCTAGCAATATTTTACCTGAGTATCAAATTGAAGGAGGAGGGTCAGAAGGTACGTTATCGAAGAACATTGCTCTCATCCAATGTTAAGAGGCTTAGGCTAAGTGCATTGTCCAATGGATCATACAAAATGGATATTGACCTCTCCAAGGTAGTTTCCAGAGTGGCTCTAATCACTGCAGAATCAGACAAATTACATGCAGATAGCGCGATAGCCTTTCTTATGGAAAATCTTCCCCGGGTAGCCTTAATTGAGGTCCCAAGTAATCAATTTGCCCATAACCCAGAAGTCATTCCAATTCTGGAGGCTTTCCAAAATGGCGATCGCCCACCCAAATAGTCCTCCAGCGACACATATCGAAGTCGAGATTATACATGGTCTGCATCATAGGGAGTATAGATATGAATTACGGTAGGGCGAAAAGCGCCATTTTTCTATCTTTCTTGATCATCGTGATGGATGCATCAGCTGGAGCATCAATGGTGAATCAAAACTCATTCTCGGGGGTCGAGGAATGGCCCTCCTATGAGATCCCCTACGACGCCAGTGACCCGGTCGAGGAGCCAGGCTGGTGGTTATCTTTTGGATACGATACCAATTCGAATGGCATGGATGATCGATTGGAGGGCATAATCTACGGATCGTCGGAGTCAATCTCTCCAACATCTGTGGTAGGCCCAGATGGTAGAAAAACTGTCGCAGTGGTGATAAACTACGCTTGGCACCCAGGGGAATCGGACGCGGATTCTCTGAATTCAACTCTGTTGGGCCATGGTTGGACCCCGGAAGGATCCTTTTTCTTCATAATGGACATTTTGGATTCAATTGTGGTTGACAGAGTTCCGGTTTCGGCATTGAATGACATACTTTCTTTGAGTGGAGTTGTCCTCGTTGAACAACAGAATGTGCTGGAGCCCTACCTAAATGTGGCCACTAAGGGCTCCAAGGTACGGTCCAGTGATTTTTACCCTGAGTCTTTCTGGAGCAACGGTTACATGGGCGATGGTGTTGTAATCGCTGTTCTGGACACGGGAGTTGATAACGAGCATTTCTCACTGGACGACTTCTCCGACGCTAACCAAGACAATCAGAACGAGCCCAGCGACCTAAATGACCCGAAATGGGTAGCTGGATGCGATGCAACCTCCAGCAACCAAGTAGAGTGTTCAGATGGTAATTTCGATCCGGATGATGGAGATGGCCACGGCACCCATGTGGCAGGAATCGCACTGGGCACCGGTGATTCGGATCGTGACAACATAGGATACTCCCCGGGATCGTATCTCATTGACGTTAAAGTTCTCAACGACATTGGTACAACGAACTCTCAGGCAACGCTACGTGGCATAAACTGGGTGGCGAACAACGTCAATACAGACTGGGGCAACAACGAATCCAGCAGGGGTATCGATGTGATGTCTATGTCTTTTGGTTCAATCAGCAACCCCGGAGGTGACGATCAAGGGGATGATGGCCAGAATGCGGATGCAAGGGCAGTTAATGCTGCAGTAGATGCAGGCGTGGTAGCTGTAGCAGCCATAGGGAATGATGGAGCCAACAGAGTGACCTCCGTTGGTGCTGCCGACAAGGCGATTACAGTTGGCTCCATAGATGATGATAACTCCATAGAGAGGGATGATGATGAAATTGCTTCCTATTCCAACTATGGGCCAAGAACAGACGATGGCGATGGAGATTCTCTGGATGAGTTGAAGCCCGACGTAGTAGCACCTGGAAGTGGAATCATTTCTGCTCAATATGCGGCCCCAAACCCACTTCCTGTTGGCGATCAACCCAGAGCCTCTGACGATTACACGAGTAAAGACGGAACAAGCATGGCCTGCCCCGCAGTTGCTGGTCTCGCGGCACTGATACTCTCATATGACAATACATTGACACCAGAGGATGTCAAAAACATCATCAAACAAACCGCCGAACAAAGAGGAGCCCCCAGTAGCCCTTCGATTGATAATAGGTGGAACAATCAATACGGATATGGCATAATCGACGGCGAGACTGCATTCCGTTGCCTGATCGGGGGCGAATGCACCCAGATCGTTGGCGGGGCGGAATGGGTTCATGTTCAGTCCCCTCTTGAGGGAGAATGGGTAGCTCAGGGAAAAAACTACTCTTTCAGTGGCATACTCAACAAGAGCGATCCGGGCATCAGCGGGGTCGACGCAATTGAAGTAAGTGCTGAGCTAACCTACAGAAAAGAGATGCCGAATGGTAAGATTGAATCATTCAAGACCATGGTATTGAACGAAACGAATATCAGTTTAGTTGAAGGAAGGTGGACCACGACTGTATTCGTTCCTGAGATAGATGTGAATGACTATTACAACGCAAATCTCAGACTATCTGCCACGGCGACAAATGAGTCAGGAAGAAGGAGCCAGACCAATCAAAGCACGCATCCCATTGGAAATATAGAGGTAGGGATATCAGCGCCGGAACAGGACTCGGTCGTTTCGGGTTCGATGCCCGTCGAAGGATCTTATTCGACAATCGATGGGGGGTTCTTGCGCTGGAAGATAGACAACGGCGATTGGGAGGATGGGCCGACTCTGTCGGAGCAGAATATCAATCGAGATGGGTACACAGGTGAGTTCCAATTCTCAATAGACACCCAAGACTACGAGGAGGGTGAACATGATCTCTATCTCCAGGTGATCTCGGGCAAGGGTCTGAAGAGCGAAGTTGAGCGCAGAACGATTGACATCGATAACCTGCCCCCAAGGCCTAACCTCATATTGATGGATGGGGTTCAGGTGACTGACTACGGGATTCCAATCAGGGATTCCCAGGTTGGATCATTTCTCGAGGTACGAGGAGAGGTAAGAAACGAAGGAGACGTTGGCGCCAACGACATACTGGTTTCACTCTTTGAGAACGGGCAACGGAGGTATGAGACCACCATAGAAAGGGTATCCGTTGGCGAGCAAGTTCCCTTCACGCTCTACTGGAGCCCATCCATTGCTGGTACCAAGGAGGTCAAAGTGATAGTTGACAATACCAACTCCATAGAGGAATTGGACGAGGCCGACAACACCGCGTCGATCGACTTTGAAGTCAATTCACTAGCGGAGGGAGTGGATATCGTGGTTCTGGAAGGAGGGGTATTTGCTTCGCCGGCCATCCCCACGCCCGGTGATCAGTTCATACTCAGCACGATGGTGAAAAATCAAGGATCTGAAGATGCATCTTCCGTTGAGGTCACATTCTACTCGATGAGCTCTGGAGGAGTTGGTTGGTTGCCGGTTTCTTCCAGATCCTTGTCAATGCTTCCATCGGGACAGAGTGTGATAATTGAGTTCCCAGTCCAAGGGAGTGACTCCGGCGTAATGAGATATAGATTCACTGTCACTGGACCGGAGTTGATAGACGAAGACTGGTCAAACAACGAGCTCGAGGGGTCGATTGTCGTTGAGGACTCCCAAGTGAATACGAGGTTGACTTCCATCGGAGAATTGGAACAGCCCCTTTCGGTAATTTCATTTCGAGAGACGGGTCTAATACTCACTTCTGAGGGCACTCAAATAATCATGCACAGGATTGAAGCGAATGGGGAGATAATAAGGTGCAATACCCCACTTGAGAGATTTTGGAGTGGATCGATTTCAACAACTGTTGATGACAGAAGTATTGCACATGTCGTTTGGACTCGGAGACTCGTGACTGGAACCGGGGTATTGAGCGAGACTGTCTCATACGCCACAGTTGATGATCAGTGCTCCTCGACGGTCCCACAAGACCTCATGGATCCACTCCCGAGGAATATAGGTGATTATTTCGGTGTGGATTTGGACGAGGATGATGGTGAAATCGTAATCGCAGGGTATCTCAGGGATATGCTGAGTGGCTCACTCTTCGAACCCTCAGAGTCCATCTTTACCCTTCGTGGAGAAAAGCCACAATCAGCAAGTGAGTGGGATCTGACTGAGAATGTGATACGGGATGTTGACGCGATGTCACTAAGCGAAGCGCCGATAGAGGTAGAGATTGGAGAAGAGTTGATTCACATCGCCTATGTATCATCCAGAAACGACACGTCCTCGGGCCCCGTCCTGGGGCTTTGGTACGCACACGGCGTTCAGGGGACTGATTCATGGTTCTACAAGAGGGCAATTGCCGTTCAGGCATCCTCTCCCTCAATGGCTGTGACTAGCGTGGATGGCGAAGATAGGGTGTCGATGGCATGGTTAGAGGGAGAATCAGACAGTTCTGTTCTAAAAATAGTGATTGTGGACGAAAGTTTCAGCCTGCCGATTGGAGTATCAACAACCATCCTTGCCAGAGGAGGAGAATATGTCAAAATCTCTCAACGAGGGGATTCCCTGTTTGTCGTGTATGACTATGTTAGCCCGGTCGGACGTGTGGTGAGCATAGGGGTGATCGACCCAGAAGAGGGTTGGATCGGAATAGGAAATAGGGTGTCATCTGGAAGAGCCTATGCAGCCTCGACCGTTTCGGACGGCCTTGTTTTTCCTTTCATGGTCCAGACTTCTTCCGGCGGTTGGGCCATCATTGAAATCACAAGCAATGGTGATTTGGATGACGGCCCGACGAATATCTTTGAGGCTGCAAGATTGGCACTTGGATTGGAAGAGACCGAGTTCAATTTACTGTTAATAGGGCTCGCGACTGCAATTTTATTGATATTGCTCTCCTTGCTCGTCGGGACCGTTAGACAGGGATTCTCGAATATTAGAGACAGGAGGAGATCTGCTTCCGTGGTAATTGAAGCTGACCCTGAGGATGCACTTGAGATTGATCAGGACGAGGTGGAGGAGGTAGCCCCAAAGGTGATACCCCCACGACAAGAGTTGGTTGTTGAAGCTAAACCTGTTCCCCCTCCGCCAACGGACCCAACTAACCCGTACAGAACGGTGATGTGCAGTGTTTGTCACGCACGTTTTGAACTGCTGAAGGAGATAAGAAAAACCACTTGTCCATCTTGCGGGGAGCGGGTTGAGGGCTTCTGATGAGAGTCATCCTGGCTTCCTCCTCGACAAGAAGGAGAGACTGGATTTCAAATCAGCATTGGATGAACGGGCACCAAATAGAATTTAGATCAATGGACATAGATGAGTCAAGGTACTCAATCGAAGGGGATGTCCCCGCCACTGTCAGGAACATAGCAAATGCGAAGGCTAGCCATGCTGGTCGTAGTCTCGGAGTGAAGCGGGGGGATTGGGTTGCGTTGGTTTCGGATACATTGGTTGAGGGCCCAGCCTCGAAGGTTGCATTGGGAAAACCGCTTGATGCTCTAGAAGCGGAGAATATGCTCAGAAGCCTCTCAGGGAAAAGGCATTACGTCCACAGTTGTACGGGTTTAATCACCTCCAGTCGAGAGATTACATGGGAGTTGTTTTCAGACACATGCGAGGTACACATGCGGCCATTGAAGGATAGTGATCTGGAGGAGTTAGTTAAGACAGGTTCATGGAAAGGGAAGGCTGGTGGCTACGACATAAAGGGACTTGCAGCTAAGCACCTAGAGATATTTGATGGCGATGAAATTACAGTTTTGGGGTTCTCGTCGAAGGCAATGGAAAGGCTGCGCGAAATTTTGTCTGTAGATATCTTTGCATCAGGCGAAAGTGACTCCCCCGTGCTCTAAGACAAATTCCCTCTGGATCTCTGTGAACCAATCAAGCATGCCTTTGTTGAATCTGACGCGTGAGATTTTCGGGTCTGCCAGCAAGTCATCTTGTATGCCCTTCAGTGTGCCCGGAGCAGCACCACAGGAAACGCAAGCTCCGTCAAGATCTATAACCAGTGATAATGACTCCGCCCCTGCCTGGTCCTTGGTTATCGAATGGGAATGTAGTACAAGTGCACCACCATGTCCAATCAGCGCCGCCCTCACAATTCCCAATCGTGCCATGAGCGCTGGGACAGTATCCACGGACGAAGAGGAAACTAACTGAATGATATCCAAATCCAAGAGTCTTTTGTCCTCCTTTGGATCAACGTGCCTATCGATGCGCTTTTGTGATTCTTCAGTCATCATTGACTTAATCTGTGATCGATAGAGGTCCTCAAGATCGTCGGTCGGGCGGGGGCTCGAAGGGGCGGACATATACACCCCAAAGCAAAGAGGATTATGTTATGTTTGATCTCATGGACGCATAAAGGGGTTGAAAAGCCGTGGCTTCAAGGGTATGGCAGGAGAGCGTCTAAAATGTCGGATAATCAACCCGTCTTGTCGATTAAAGACCTTCACGTTGGCATTGAGGGCAATGAGATTCTCCACGGCATTAACCTCGATATCGCTCGAGGAGAAATTCATGCTATCATGGGAAGAAACGGTAGTGGAAAGACAACTGCTGCAAGTACCATCATGGGACATCCAGACTATGAAATAAGTTCGGGCAAGATCTCTCTCGATGGCGAGGACCTCCTTGAATTAGAAGCATGGGAAAGAGCGAGAAAAGGAGTCTTTCTCTCTTTCCAGTACCCACAGGCTGTCCCGGGTCTGCAGGTCGGGCACTTCTTGAGAAAGTCCGTCGCATCTATCAGAGGAGAGGACTCCGCAAAGGGACCCGTGTTTAGGGAGGCGCTCAAGTCGGCCATGGAAGAGGTCTCTATCCCCAGATCCTTCCTCTCAAGATACGTAAACGACGGCTTCAGTGGCGGTGAGAAAAAAAGGTTCGAGATACTTCAATTGATGCTTCTAAAACCCAAGCTTGCCATTCTTGATGAGACCGACTCAGGGCTAGACATAGACGGAATTAGAGTCGTTTCACGAGGCATCAATGCTGCCATAAGGGGGTCAGACTCTGGTGCCCTAATTATCACCCACTACAGCAGAATTCTCGAGCATGTTAAACCCGATTACGTCCATGTCTTGATAGAAGGGAAGATAGTCAAGAGTGGTGGGCCTGAACTCGCCCTTGAACTGGAAGAAAGAGGGTATGAATGGCTCGAGTCTGGGAACAACGGAGGAGAGTGAATTCATGGCAATGGAAGAGGCAAGAGAAGCAGTCGGGGACTACGATCTAGGATGGCATGACCCGGAGCACTCAACAATTAGATTCGACTCTGGACTGAGTGAAGAGGTCGTAAGGAAAATATCCGCGATCAAGAACGAGCCCAGCTGGATGACGGAAATCAGGGTGAAAGCATATCACCATTTCGTGAATAGGCCGATGCCGGGATTCGGAGATCGAGAGGCCTTGGAAGGAATCAAATTCGACGAGGTATGTTATTACCTACGTTCATCCGACGCAACCGAGAAAGACTGGGACGATGTTCCAGATGACATTAGGAACACATTTGATCGGCTTGGTATACCAGAGGCAGAGCAGAAATGGCTGTCCGGCGTCACGGCCCAATATGAGTCTGAGGCAGTTTATCACAGTATCAGGGAGGACTTAGAGGCCCAAGGGGTCATCTTCTTGGACATGGACAGTGGTCTTCGGGAATATCCAGAACTCGTCAAAGAGTATTTTTGCAGTGTGATTCCATACCAAGACAACAAATTCTCCGCTCTGAACACCGCGGTTTGGTCCGGAGGCTCATTCATCTACGTACCCAAGGGGATCAAGGTGGAGATGCCTGTCCAGGCATACTTCAGAATAAATGCCAAAAACATGGGTCAATTCGAAAGGACCCTCATCATAGCAGATGAAGGTTCCAGCATCCACTACGTCGAAGGCTGTACTGCACCAACTTACTCCACAGACTCACTACACTCAGCAGTAGTCGAACTCATAGCATTGGATGGCGCCCACATCCGATATTCGACCATCCAAAATTGGTCGGCTAACGTGTACAACCTCGTCACAAAAAGAGGGATAGCCCACGAAGATGCATCCATAGAGTGGATTGATGGCAACATTGGATCGAAATTGACGATGAAATACCCATCAGTCATACTCAAAGGAGAGGGTTCTCATGCCGAAGTGATTTCCATCGCCTATGCAGGAAAGGGCCAGCACCAAGACGCCGGTGCCAAGGTTCACCACTTGGCTTCCAACACAACTAGCAAAATTCTCTCTAAATCCATATCCAAGGACGGGGGAAGAGGGTCCTACAGAGGGATGGTGACCGTCTCGCCCAAAGCAGAGAACTGCAAACTGAATGTTGTTTGTGACGCCTTGATTCTGGATGATGAGAGCCAAACTGACACCTATCCTACAATGGAAGTAGCCAACGCCTCTGCCCGATGCGAACACGAAGCCAGTGTATCGAAGGTCAGTGATGATCAAGTATTCTACCTCATGAGTCGTGGCCACTCAGAGGAGGAGGCATTGGCAATGATCGTCAATGGGTTCTTTGAGCCATTTACTCGCGAGCTCCCCATGGAATATGCCGTCGAACTAAACAAACTAATGGCCCTTGAAATGGAAGGTAGCATCGGTTGATATTGCTCGAAGGTGAAAGTAATGAATGCCTCAGAAGAAGCATACCTCTCATTGGAAGAGCCCCCAAGATCCGATCATCTCTGGAGGTACACCCCCTGGAAAAGGGTTCATCCCACCGGAGATCCAAGTGAGATACCCGATGAAATTTCAACCCCTCAAATCGGCCTGTCAACAATCAATGGTGGAGAAGCATCGGGCATAAGCATCGAAATGGGGAATGCCATATCTATTCCATTCGAAGGATCGCCTGTAAGTAACTCATTCCTAAGTGCCCTCACAGATGGCAAAGCCATCCGAATCTCGATCCCCGACAACTGGAGGAGTGAAAATCCGCTAATCCTCGACGTCAAGCCAACTGGTGGATTAGATGCAATACACATCCACGTAGAGACTGGGAAATTCAGTGAGGCCACGATATTGACAAGGGTTCAGGGCTCGTCCAAATGGTTGGGCATCCTTAGGACAGGTCAAACTGGAGTTGGTTCCTTCCTCCAAGATGTCTTCGTCAACAAGGCCCATGATGGCAATCTCATGAGAGTCGATGCGCTAAGATTGGGACGTGACTCCTCCGTGACAGCTGGTACCGTGAGTGCTGGAAGCACGTGGACAAAGGCTGACATCAGATATCACTTAGACTCTCCCGGATCCAACCTTAATGTCCTGGGATCCCTCCTGTCTGCAGACCAGATGCATCTAGATCACCACATAGAGATCAGCCACATAGCCCCCAACACCTACAGTCGCCTGGGATGGCACACGGCTTGCGGCGGCAATAGCACCTCAGTGGGAACAGGAATGTTGCGTATAGAAAAGGGGGCGAGACAGGCCGATGCCGGTCAACTGTTCCACAACCTGTTGTTGTCTGAAAAGGCGAAAGCGAACAGTATACCTGAACTGGAGGTCGAGGAGAATGACGTGGTCGGATGTGGCCATGGCACGGCGAATGGGCCGGTTGATGAAGACCAGCGATTCTACCTCATGGCAAGAGGGCTGTCCGAACAAGAGGCTGAGGATGCACTAGTGGCTGCTTTCCTAAACTCAACACTCTCACAGATGGGGAATGAGGATGTACATGCTTGGCTGATTGATGCGGTTGAAGACGCATTAGTTGGTTTGAACACCTGAGCAAGACTAAAGCCCTGGTTCCCCTAAATCATCCGTGGATTCAGACCATTGCAAAGGCATATTCTGTGAATGTGGCTACAAGGGGGATGCAGTCCCAATGAAACAACATATGGAATGCCCCCGATGCAGAAGGGTGGTAGAAGCCTGCTGTGAAGGCGTCCCTAGGTACTAATCAACCAGTTCTGTCTCTATGGCTGGCCATCAGGGCCGTGAGCAATACTCCCATCAGTATCCCAAAGATTCCACCGGCAACTTCTCCCTCTGTTCCAGCCAAATCCCTGAATGCAAAGAACATAGATGGAACCATTATCGGTCCGTAAAGAGCCAATCGAAGCAATACTTTCCCTCTGGTGGGGGGAGTTCCAGTGGGACGTAAGACCACGGTTGATTTTGATTGGATTATTTGCCATTGAGCCCGCTCGGCATCAATCTTCAATCGCTGCAATACAGCAGGCCGGATGTTGGGCGTCGAAACCTCACTTTCCCAGCTATCCTCTCTTCCAATTACAAGTCTCAACCTTCCCAATCTAGTTCTGTTGTCCACCAGACTCTGTACCACAGACACGGCAATTTCTGGGCTGAGACCAATTAAGTTCAGAGTGATGACTCCGCGGATTATCTGAATTTTATTTTCTGGAATCCATTGGTGCGCTAACCCCTCAGTCGTGGACATCAATACATTTTGACTCAGGCCTATCAAAAACTGCCTGGTCTCCTCTTTGTCTTCTTTATTCCTGGGATTGGTCGAGATGTACCTCAATCGAAGCAAAGTGAGGAAAAGAACAATCGCAAATGTGAAAATTCCTGTCTGGAGTCCAATGGACAATGAGTCAAAAAGAACCCATTCGCCACCCTCTTGGCCGATGAGTGAGAATATGGTCACAACCAAGGTAGCCATGGTCGCAATGACAAAAGATGCGATCAGGGCATCCCTCAACTCCACGCGATTCATGGTTTTCGAAAGGGGTTCGTCTCATCAATGCGATTGAGTAATGTTGATACAACTACGCATTCGTTGAGCCTTTGTGGAGCGGAATGGTGCGAGTTCTAGGGTGAGAGAGAAAAAAATTGGTTTCAGGATGGCATTAGTTGCGGGGACCTATACATTACTTGTTTTCATCACCCCCATGACCTTGGAGCCGGGTACTGTACCAGAGCTTTCTGGCCGCGCGAATTTGATCGACTACGCAACAGTTGATGGATGGGGTTCGTGGGGGAACAATAACCATGGTGAGGATAGTGAACTTGGACACGATCAACTCGCAAAAGGTGGTGCTTTCGCCTGGATGGACCACGGTCCATTAGTTGCTTTGGTATATTCGATCGGCGATCTGAATTGCCATCAAAAATATGAGAGGGCCTTCATGATAAATGGAAACCAAACTGCCGTGTGTGCACGTGACATAGGAATCTTATTTGGATTCGTGGTGGGTGCTTTGGCATGGAGTAGATTTGGTTTGAATAGGTATAGTATACGAGACTCCTTTCTCTCCCTGTTGCCGGACTCGTGGACAGAGCCGCTATATCGTACGGACAGGAGGCTGATCGCGATGTTTGCCATATTGTTTGTTGGAGTTTTACCAACAGGTATCGATGGTTTCACACAATTGCTCACCGATTACGAGTCCAATAACGCACTCAGGCTGATCACAGGGTCCACTGCCGGGGCTGCCCTAGCATGGCTGGTCGGTGCCACCATAAGCGCTCGTGCGTCTGATTTTGACAGCCTCGGAGAGGTTGAGCTCCCTGCAGGGGCGAGCCTCAAAATTCGTGAATAAGATTACTATGCCACCATGCTAAGATATGGTCTTTCTCCGACTGTCCTTCTCCTCTCAAAATAGTCGGGTAGAGCAGGTTTATTCTATCGGAGACTGATTTCAACTGTTCATCGTGGGCTACGATGTCTAGAATGCCATTGATCATGTGTTTGTAACTGGTCTTGGGGAACCTAGATCTCCATAATCTCACCTTGGCTCTCAAGGGGCTCAAAACGAGCATTAACTTCCCTGCAGCCTCACCTTTCTTTGTTATTCTATAATGGCTACCTTCGTTCCTTGATCCGGAAGATTCACGAATCCATTTTCCGGTTGAACATAGATGTCGGATTACCTTTGTGGCGTGTCCCTTTGAGACTTGCCTTGATGGTCCCATCGCGGCAGAGATTTCGTTGATGTCGCCTGAAGAAATCAAGGTCATGGATGTCATAATTGCATAAATTGACCTAGAATGTAGTCGCCGAGGAGCATTTTCAGTGGAGTTTTCTTGGCTTGCTTTTTTGTATGATCTTTCCATATCCCTGATCAGCTCCCATGGCCTGGATTTTGTCTTGGGATCTTTATCTGTCTCGTACCCTGGTAATTTGGTTTGGCCTGAATTCCATCGAATTATGGTTCTGATCAATTCTAAGTCAACATCATGGACGTATGTATTTCTTGGCTTGGGCCTCAATCTGAGGAATTTTCTCACTTCTTGGGCCACTTCATTTGAGAATCTCTCAACAGTCGATTCATTTCTTATTGGGCCCACCACTCTAACCGTGTCAAAGGAAGTCCCAGTCGGAGATTGGCCAGACAATACAACTTCGTATCCAGATCTGATTTTCTTCTGGATTTCTAGAGTTTCAAAGTACTCTGATTTATGTGGTGAAGCTTCCCTTAGACTACCACTCCTAATCCTCATAATTGCAATTTCTGGGTCACAATCAACCCACACACAAAGATCAGGAATCAGGGCCCCAGAGTTCAGAAGTCCGACATTCTTCGTCCCTAATCCGCCTACGATTCCCTGGTACACCAGCGAGGAATGTATGTTCCTGTCACAAACCACCACTGAACCTTTACTCAGCCTTGGTAGCATCCAATTCAAACCATGATCAAGTCTGTCAAGAGCGAAAAGTTTGGCTTCGTGTTCAGGGGTGTGCTTTTTCTCCTTTACAGCATCGATGGCTGCTCTCCCTAATGGGTGCCTCCTTCTTGGCTCAGCTGTGAGTTCTACAGATGTGAAACTGCCGTCTCTTTCGAGCAACTCACATATTATCCTCGATGCAAGGCCTTTACCACTCCCATCCCCGCCTTCTATTGTTATCAAGTACATGTCAATCGACATCCCCTGGGTTGTGAACAATCGCGACTCGAGTGGGTCTCTTGTGGAATTGTGATTTTGTAGAGGTGATTATCGCCATGCCGAGTAGTATAAACAAAGGCCCAATGAAAACGCCGCCTCTACTCCAGAGTCCGAGAAATGCAAAAAATTGAGTTCTGCGATACGCTTTACCCTGATATGCAGATATAGACGCTGAGATTCCGGCCAATCCAGTTAACATGGTGCCCAGGGCGATTGCGGTTCCCAGTAAGGCTGAATCATCCAAATGGCTATCTCCCCTCAGATCGATGACATTTGCCTCCCCTTGCCCTCTCTCCATTGAGATAACTAACTGAGAGGAGTCTCCGGGAACTATTAGGCGATGCTCGGATACTCTGCCTTGGACATCAACCTCCAAACGAAGTTCCACCCTAGAAACACCCTCGAAGGAAAATCTGCCGGCAGAATTGGAGAATATAGGTCCTGCAAGAAGATCGCCTTCTAATGTGTATAAGGTCAATGTCGCGTTGTCTATGGGCTCACCACCCGATGTCTCGCTTTCCAATGACTCGATTACCATGCCGTCCACATCCGCTGTATTGGCAGAAGTTCTCTGGCCATCCAGAAGATCGGTTGGATTGACGGCTATCAACAAAAATCCAAGGGCTACTCCAAGACAAGACCCGATCCCGATTAGGAAAGCTCCTGCCTTTCGAGCACTTGGATCATTTCGCAACTGGCCGCGCCACTCCAAGGCCCCTTCTCTCAGCGCGTCTCGGACCATGCTCATCCCTCGTCGTTGTCGATGATTAAGTCTGATGGAGATAATTTGGAGTGGATCCCCATGCCAACTATGAATGAAAATATTGTGATTAGAATTATGCCTCCGACAAGGGTTGGTGTTTCATTCAGCGAGTTTTCCGTATTTTCCGGTGCATTCCCGCCCTCAGAAAATGAGACTAAGTGCATGTATGTCCAATTCTTCCCGGTGATCCAATATCCCTCGCTATCTTCGTCCCATGCAATGCCATTCATGACTTCATTCCGGTCCCCAGAAGTACCCGATGGGAGCGCCGATAGGTCTATGCTGGAAAGAACTTCTCCGCTGGATGCTGAGATGATATGGACGAAGGGTGTCATCCACTGATTTGCCAAGATGTGGTTTCCATGGCATTCTAACTCATTCAAATTCCAGATTTCGTCCTCTTCTCCCACGACAAGACTCCCAATAGGATCCAGCGTTTCCGGGTCCCTGACAGAAAGTACGTTAGTGCCGTTGGATATGAATAGACGGTCGTCAAAAGAGCAGATGCCCCATCCTTCCCCTTCAAGAGAATGTTCATCGACTTGAGTAAAGTTATCTTTTTCGAACTCGAAGATAACACCGGATTTCCACGTTAGAACCAATATGGTTTGCCCTGTCACTGTGAGGCCCTCCCCGAAAACCGTCGACGGCAGGTCTACAGATCTGATCAATGATCCATTTGTTTTTGATATCTCCCTGAGTTGAGAGTACCCATACAGCCCTGTTGATTCGTACATGATACCCTCATCAATTTCGAGCCCTTGCGTAAAGGCTTGAGGATCATGATCAATACTCTTTATCAGATCATATGTGAATGACTTTGATGCCATGGAAGAAGAAAGGGGAAGAGTCACGCTGCAGACAACCAAGGCAATGACGGTCAGTCGCATAGTTGCCATGACGTACGAACGACGCTCCATCGATGTTAAAAGTCGTCTCTGAAGGCTACAATCTAAACCAAGGGGGAACAAGACGGTGTTGGGATACTGGTCAGGGCGCCATTCATCGCTCTTATTGGTGATCCTGCTACTTTCCTCGACGGTCATATCTCCCTTATCCACTGCGGATGAAGGCACAACATTCGATGAACCTCCACCAGAAGTAGAGAGTTCCGAACAAATCAGATCATATCCAGGCACGGACAATGAAGTGTCTTCTGGCTATGTTCAATTAAAGTTAGATTGGATCAACGACGGTTTCCCTGGAAGGGTCGATGCCCTCCAGATTACTCAGTCGAGAACAGCAGCTAAATCGTGTTCAAATGCATACCAAGAGGGTGATTCAGTCACCGTTAATCAAGGAAGTGATTCAACGCAGGCGACTGTCGCCAAGTTAGGATCTGGAATAGCCGTCTTGGTGGAAGTGGGCGTTTCAATACCTCTTACTACGCTCAATGATATTGCAACTACCTGGGACAACACTATAGAACCTACAGTTACAAATTACTTTGGCTCCATACCTGACATTGACGACACCTGCACAGTCGAGTTGCTGATACTTGCGATCGACGGCGGGGGCGGCATTGGCGGATATTTCAATCCGGGATTGTCCTCCTCTCGAGAGATCATATTCATGGATTCTGACGACTTGTCTTGGAGGAACACAATAATTTCTCATGAGTTCGCACACTTACTTCACTCTGCAAGAGACCCTGGCGAATACCTGTGGATAGACGAAGGTGCCGCAGATATGGCTTCGTACCTGACATTCGGCTTGACAAACACATTAACCGGCCATGCAAATAGTTGGACTGAGTCGTCAAACCTATCTGTAAGGTGGTGGAATCAGAGAATCGGCGATTATGGAGCAGGCTTTCTCATGATGCTCTATGTTGTGGATGCTATGGGTGGCCCAACCGCATTCCAACGGTTGATTGCTGACACCGCAAAGGGAGCGCAAGGCATAGTGAACTTGGCCTTGAATCCTGAGCCGAGCGCGACGCCAATTGGCACCACATTTTCTGATATTTTTGCCAATTTCTCGGCAGCTGCGACATTAGACAGCAACCAACTAGGATTGGGTTTCAGTAATATAGACCTCGCATTTGGTTGCTCTACGACTGTCTGTAGGGTGCAATACAGTGGCTTCAACGACACATGGTCTCAGATGGCCACAAGTGGGGTCCAAGAAATAGAAGGCTGGGGAATTCGCGCATATAGATACACAGGCGGCACCGGTGCCCAACTTAGCATCAGGGTTCAACCATCAGAATCTGGGTTCAGAGGATCACTACTGGAAAGAGACTCATCGACCGGGACTTGGTCGATTTCTGAGATGGTAGTCGATCCTGCTACATCAGACTTACTTGCATTGGTAGACTCCTTCGGTGGCGAAACAGATGACGTCTGGGTTATCGTGAGGTTTGAAAGCGCCATTGGGGACTGTGATTACTCGTACTCCAGCTGTGGCCCTCTCCCTCCCGAGGGGTACCCAGTTGCCTCTGTGGAGGTTTTCGCCCAGCTTGTCACTGATCCTGCAGAAATTTCGATTTCTGACTATTCCACCTTTGATCGTGACGCGGATGGGATCGATGACTCGGTAGAGATGAGCTATCAGGTACTTTCCCAAGCCTTCTATGAAAGGGTCAGCGTCCAGATCGAGGCTGTTGGGGTCGATGGGGGGGTAATATCCACGATGTCGAACAATATGATCGTGGGTAACAGCGTGCCCGTAGAAGCCAAGTTTTGGTTCACCCCCCCAACCGATGGTGACTGGACCTTCAGATTGAGCCTACTGAATACTGAAGGCTTGGAAGTAGATCAGAGCATTGGTTTCATCCCTGCCTTGGGGAATTTGAGGCCATCCGCTCTCGGATCGTCTTCGACAGATAACACACAGCCCTACCTCCAGATTGCTTTCTTCGGTTCTGGACTTGACAATTGGGGGATTGGCCTCCAGAATGAGACTTACTCCAACAGTGAAGCCCCCTCTGGATATTCATGGGATTTCGGTGACGGCTCCACATCATCACTGAAGAACCCTTACCACGCATATTCGCAGAATGGAAACTACACCGTGACTCTGGTCGTTATCGACCAAGGGGGGTCAAGTTCGGAATTTGTTACATGGGACATTTTTGTCAATGATTCTACTGATCCAGTTCCTGCAATATCAATCGAAGGACTGGCTATCGAAGGTGGAATATCTCTACTCACGGGACAGAGGGTTGCCTTCTCATCTAGACTGACTCAAGACAATATCCCACTCGATTTGCTTTGGTTCCAATGGGACTGGGGTGATGGTGTTGTGGAGTCTGGTTTTGGCCTGACTGAGGTGAGTCACGCCTGGAATGATGGGGATTCCGACGGAACTGTCTACACTCTGGCACTGACCGTTGATGATGGAATACACAGAGTTACTTCTGATTACCTGATTACGGTGATGAATAGGCCTCCATCAGTGATACTCTCGCAGCCTCTTCAGACATTTACCCTAACTCCTCTGATCTTGCCTGACGTATTCGAGGATGTTGATGGGGCTATTGTTTCTTGGACTTGGGATTTTGAGATCGGTCAAGAGGGCGATGGTGTGAATGTTGGAGGGACCTCACTGTCTCTAGGCTCTGATTTCACCCAGACAAGTTCCGACCTAAGGAACCCTCGTGTTGCTTGGAAGACTCCTGGCATTCGAAACGTAACCTTGGAAGTTGAAGATAATGATGGAAATAGATCCTCACATACATTCTACGTTATGGTTCTCAACCAGAGGCCCCTTGCTGTCATGCCAAGGCCGGTTGATGGAGAATCTGGCCAGCAATACGTGTTCGATGCAAGTGCAAGTTACGACCCCGACGGCTTGGTGTCTGATTTAACATACAGATGGGACATCGACGGTGAAATAATCGAGAATATCTCAACTATCTTCTACTCATTCGAGGAGCCAGGCACTTACTCAATTTCTTTGAGGGTGTTTGATGGCAACGACGAGCCATCTGGGCTCAAGACCTACACAATCGAAATCAGCAACCCACAACCCATCCCAGAGATTGAAGCACGCATAGCGACTGACGGGGATGCTCCAATCACCGGCATGCTAGAGCCAAGTGATCCCAGCATAACCTGGATGGTACCACACATATCAGACGGAGGGATATTTCTCGCACCCAATCAGCCACTTTACTTGGACGGCACCAAGAGCAGAGACGGAGACGTCGAATATCTGAATGGCAGCTCAACAAATCCAGAATCAGAGGATTGGACTGGCATTGTCGCTTGGTACTGGGACTTTGGCGACGGCAGCCCGATAGTGGAAAGTGAGTCCATCTGGCATTCTTGGTCTCAGCCTGGTGCTTATAGCGTCACATTGACCGTCAGAGATGGGTACCTCACCGGAGATGTACAAAGCACCACCATTGAGATACTAGTGTCCGAGCCACCCGTCATTCCTACCCAGAGCATTGTCAACACAGACCAGATAACGGAGGGGGATGTAATCGAAATATCCGCAGACTTCTACGACCCAGACATAGAGTCGGGAGTTGAGGCGTGGTTGGACAAGGATGCCTTTGTAGATAGCGACTTGGATGGCCTCGATTGGAACGATAGACAGTGGCTATTGACTGGGGAGCTTGAAGTCTACTGGGACACTGACATCCTGATCGACCTAGACGAGGATGGGGATCCAGCAAACGATTTCGACTGGGATGAAGGCGTCTGGTCCGAAGTGGGAGAGAGGCAGGTTCTGTTGAGGGTATGCGATGGCGTCGGAATTTGCACAGAGAGGGTGTTCGTTGTCACGGTCTACAGTGGCGAGGTGACTACGGATCCGAAATCACTCGGTGAGCTAACTATCGATGATCTGCGTCCCTCCGAAGAAAACCTCGGAATTCTAGCACTTGTGGCTCTTCTCGCCACACTCTGGTGGATGATACTTCGTCAGAAGGATGAAGAAGAGGCTGAGGCTGAAGAGTTTGATCAGACCTTCGATGTTCCAGAGGTCGAACGTGAGGGCGGCCTCCAAGGGATGGACCAGCATGTCGCACCTCCGCAGCCGAAATACTTGACATTGGAAGATAGGCGTGACGAGGATTCAGGATACATTAGGCCAGTAAGGTCTAGGAAGTGATTAATTGAGGTCGAAAGCCGTCGCGTTTCTAATCGCGATGACGGCTGCCATTAACATCCCTGTGATGCAAACATCGGCCCAACAATCCTCATGCTCCGTCGGGGCAGATGTGGGGCTCAACTCTTCTCAGGTTGACTTAATTCCCGCGGGTGGATTTGGTTTCTTTGACGATGATTTTTTTGACGTGTATGATGACGGCGTGTACAACACCAACTACGATTTGGAATCATTGACAGAGGACCAATATGCAGAGGTCCTCATTCCATCTGACGATGCAATAGCACTGAGGTTGGACCTTGTCAAGGGGTACAGATATCGATTTTGTGTGACATATTACAACGACCCGACTGAAGAGGTGGTTCCCGGGCCCCCGGTTGGGGATGTTTACCTACTTGCCAGTGGTGATTTTGACATATACAGAACTGATTATGACACGAGGATGGAGACATGGTGGTCAGAGGGCTTGGAACAGATACCCCTTGAGTGGAGGGACATGGCCACCTGGCTTCCCTTCAGGGATGTACACGCATATGAAAGCATACAACAAACCGAGTTTACGACTTCCATAGACTCCGAGCAAGAGGCTTTCATAGACTGGTTTGGGGATGATCCCGAGAATTACATGTACCTCGTACTCGACAATTGGAACTCATCCCGACCAGGCAGTCAATCCCAAGCGGGTGTGGGCCTAATTGCGGAGGTCACCATAGATGTAGAGAAGCGAGTTATGCTTCCAGCCATAACGGCCTATGCAATTGTCTGTCTACCCCCCATTCTCTTGATCGCCGCCCCAGCAGCGATCCACTCTAGATTCCACGGATGGAAGGACAAGAATGCAAAGGAGGAAGATTTTGGCAGGTCCGTACCGCTAGTTGAAGGGGATCTAGGGCTAGAGAAGAATGGGGATCTCGAGTAAATTTCCTCGGCCTGGCCTAGGCATACTCCAACATTTCCCAAGCAGAAATTAATTCAGTGGTGTTTATTTGACCCGAGGATGTTTCTCTAGGGTCAGATTCGCTGGTTGTGTAAACCATGCTTATACCGAGAACCGGGGCATGAATTCTCGTCCAGTCTCCGGCATTCCCTAGCCCCATGATTGTGTAGTTCAATCCCTCTTCTTTCAAGCCCCATGCTGACTCAAATAGGCACAGACCGGATCTCTTGCCACTCGTTTTGTAGCATAGTTTGACAAGATCACCGAGCGAGCTCATGTCCTTTACCCGGGAAACGATCTCATCGCTGCCGTCAGGTTCTCTATCGAAGTGCTCTGAGCAAATGATTCGAGTTGTTTGTCCAGCGAGATTTACAAGTTCTTCTCGGACGTTCTTCTTAATATCCATCTCCAAGTCAACCCATGAGACCCCTGACTCAATTGCTTTCCTCAGTATGTCACACCTCTCCTCCTCGGTACCTGGGAAGTGACCCCCCTGTCTAGATGGCCTGCATGTGAGGATGACAGGTAGTTCAATTCCAGCCTCTAATAGAGAAAGTACTTCATCGATTTCAAAATCGATAGTGTCTCTTTCTTGGAGCTTGATTTCTGTCTTTCTGATTCTGGATCTAGCATCACTTTGACCCTGTTCAGATTCTACCGCGACCTGATGCATGTACAGCATGTCCAACCTAGCTTCAACAACATCTGCCCCCGCTGCGGTTGCACGTGCGGCATCGGCAAGCATGTCATCCACAGTTGTGCCGCTTAATGTCGCACATATCTGTGGGAGAGTCACGTCTTCGCGCTAGGGCGTTTGGGTATAATCGTGACTCTCCCCTTGAGATATTGGGAAGGCCAATTTACAGCATAAAATGGGTCTTATCGTTGCGGTTGTCAGGATGTTTGATATACCGCCGGCGTTAAGTTTCAACGTTGGTAAACGAAGGTTCCCTACGGGAACCTTCGCGGGATGGGAATTATTTATGGAAGAAACTTATGATGCATCGAACATTCAGGTCTTGGAGGGACTTGAGGCAGTAAGAAAAAGGCCAGGGATGTACCTCGGTGACCCTCATGACGGATCAGCCCTCCACCATTGCATTTGGGAAGTTGTCGACAATTCAGTCGACGAACATCTTGCCGGACACACTAACCTAATTGAGATCTCACTCCACGAAGATGGATCTCTCTCCGTGAGAGACTATGGAAGAGGGATTCCCGTAGACACCCATGAGGAATACGGAATATCAGCCGCGGAGGTCATTATGACAAAACTACATGCGGGGGGCAAATTCGACAACAGTTCCTACAAGGTTTCCGGTGGTCTACACGGAGTTGGTGTCTCAGCGGTCAACGCGGTATCCGAATGGATGGAAATGACAATTCACAGAGATGGGAAAACCTATTTTCAGAGATACGAAGCAGGCGTCCCTGTAGAGGCTTTAAGGGTCACAGGGGATAGTGAGGCCACAGGTACGAAGATATCATTCAAGCCCGATCGCTCGATCTTCACAGAAGTTGTTGATTTCAATTATGAGGAGGTGGACACTAGAGTCAGCGAGACCGCCTTCCTGAATGCTGGCTTGAAGATCACAATCGCAGATGAACGTGGAGAGGAACCCCATGCCTCGGAACACCTGTATGAGGGTGGGCTCTCGGAATACGTTACTCAGTTGAATGAACGAAGGGAAGTCCTGCATTCGGATGTCATACAAATCACTGGGGAGAAGGAGATTGAAAAGGGCACTGTTGAGGTTGAGTTGGCGCTTCAATGGTCAGATGCATTTAGTGAATCCATAAGGTGCTACACGAACATCATCAGAAACAAGGATGGGGGGACCCATATGTCTGGGCTTAGAACTGCTCTAACGAGTTCGGTGAACTCTTATGCGAAAAAGAAAAACCTGTTGAAGGGCGATTCTCTATCAGGAGACGACGTTCGAGAGGGTCTGGCTGCAGTAGTCAGTGTGAAGCACCCTGATCCCTCCTTCTCCTCACAAACAAAGGATAAGTTGGTCAGCAGCGAAGTGACTGGAATAGTCCAAACCATTGTTTATGACAAACTAGGCGAGTTTTTCGAGGAAAATCCCTCGGTTGCAAAACTGATAGTCGAAAAGGCTCTGCTAGCCTCGAAGGCAAGAGAAGCAGCAAGGAAGGCCCGTGATCTAACCCGTAGGAAGGGTGTACTTGAGGGAGGGGGGCTCCCTGGGAAATTGGCAGACTGCCAATCAAGGGACCCAAGCGAGTGCGAGGTTTACCTGGTAGAGGGCGATTCAGCGGGCGGCTCTGCAAAAACAGGGAGAGACAGGAGGATTCAGGCCATACTGCCTCTCAGAGGCAAGATTCTCAACGTCGAAAGGCAGAAACACAACGCAGCCCGGGTTTTCCAAAACCAAGAAATCCAGACGATAATTCGTGCTCTTGGTGCGGGGGTGGGGAACAACATCGAGGAAGAAGGTGCCTTCGATTCCACCAAGCTTCGATACTCGAAGATAATCATAATGTGTGACGCAGATATTGACGGCGCCCACATCAGGACGTTGATGCTGACCTTCCTTTGGCGGTTCATGCGGCCCGCCATAGAAGATGGTCACGTGTACATCGCGCAGCCCCCCCTTTACCAGCTGACCAAGGGCAGGGTGAGCAGGTATGTCTACTCTGACGAGGAGCGGGACGAGGTTATGTCTGAGTTGCAGGGGGGCAACCCTAACGCAAAGATCGGAGTGCAAAGGTACAAGGGACTGGGAGAAATGAATCCAGAGCAACTTTGGGAGACCACCATGAACCCACAGACTAGGACTATGTTGAAAGTCACAGTCAAGGATGCCGAGGACTCAGACAGGCTATTCGAGATCCTCATGGGGGAGGATGTCCCAGATCGAAGATCGTTCATAGAGACGCACGCAAAGGAGGTGACGAACCTTGACATCTGAGGGAAGCGACGAGAACGATTCTGCTCCCGCCGCAGGGAACATCTTGAATCACTCTCTCAACAAAGAGATGAAGACCTCATACATCAACTACGCCATGTCTGTCATCATTGGCAGGGCTCTTCCTGACGTTCGAGATGGTCTAAAGCCAGTCCATCGGCGTGTCCTATATGGGATGCATGAGGGTGGACACACCTCAGAGAAAAAGTACAGCAAATCTGCTCGCTCCGTGGGCGAGGTGATGGGTAAGTACCACCCCCACGGGGATTCCTCGATATACGACACCATGGTCAGGATGGCCCAAGAATTCTCACTCAGGTACCCCCTGGTAGACGGTCAGGGAAACTTTGGATCAATTGACGGAGACCCCCCTGCCGCGATGAGATACACTGAGAGTAGGCTCGATAAGATCTCAAAGCACATGTTGGAGGACATAGAAAAGAAGACTGTCGATTTCCAACCGAACTTCGACGACTCGGAGATGGAGCCGACAGTCTTGCCCGCGAGGCTACCCAACTTGCTCCTGAATGGGAGCGATGGTATCGCCGTCGGAATGGCGACCCGAATACCGCCTCACAACCTCAACGAGGTGGCGGGAGCGTTGAGGCTGCACGTTGCGAGGATCCTAGAGGAGGGAGTGGCAGATCGACGTATGCCGATCATTCCAATTGATGAATACATGGAGCACATCAAGGGGCCTGATTTCCCAACTGGTGCGACTATACATGGCTTGGATGGGATACAGGACATGTACTCCACCGGTAAGGGAAGGTTCCACGTCCGATCCAAATGCGATGTTGAGGACGATGCTAAGGGAAAGCGAATCCTCATCCACGAGATCCCATATCAAGTCAAGAAGTCGGATATGCTGGTCCACATAGCCGACCTCGTTTCAAAGGGATCAGTCGTCGGCATACGGGACATAAGGGACGAGTCATCCAAGGAGGGGATTCGCGTCGTCATCGAAGTAAAGAACAACGCAGATCCCCATGCAGTCCTCAATCAACTCTTCAAGTCGAGTCGCCTGCAGGAATCCTATTCTGCCAACATGATGGGCATACTAGATGGGCGGCCAGTTCTTCTTACCCTCCCGGTGATGCTCCACACATACGTGGAGCACAGGGAAGCTGTGGTTGAAAGGCGCGCGGGGTACGAGTTGGAAAAGGCTGAGGCTCGGGCCCACATCCTTGAGGGTCTCGTCAAGGCGCAAGATAGGATCGCTGACGTCATCAAAGCCGGAAGAAACAGCTCCAGCAGAGAGCAATTTGAGTCCGTTCTCCAAGGTCGGGAGGAGATCTCGGGCATTATGGCCTTCGACTTCACAGAGGCACAGTCCAAGGCCATAGCCGAGCGGAGGCTTTACCAATTATCCCGGCTCGATGTCGAGAAAGTCAAAAGCGATTTCGAGGAACTGAAAATCAAAATAGCCGACCTGCGGGAAATCATCGCCTCTAGGGCCAGACGCCTGGAGATATTGATCGAGGAACTCGATGAGATGACCGAGCGGCATGGAGATGATCGCAGATCGACCATTGACCCGATGCCGCTCTCAATGGACAGAGAGGATCTCATCGAAGAGAGGGCGATCGTGATATCGCTGACACATGAGGACTACATACGACACCTGCCAGTAGAAGCCTTCAGGCTCCAGAACCGTGGGGGGAAGGGGATGAAAGGGGTCTCAACGAAGGACGAGGATGCCCCTGCAGCCATAGTGACCTGCTTTTCAAAAGACAGATTGTTGATTTTCACGGATCAAGGTCGTGTTTATGGCTTGAGAGCCTGGGAGACCCCCTCCGCCAGCCGCTACGGGAAGGGGACGCACATACGAAACCTGTTAGAGGGGATAAGGGAGGGGGAGAAAGTCGTCTCGATCCTCCCTCTGGACAGGGAATTAATTCAGAACCCCGAAGGGCACTACATCATTTTCGCTACAAGTCAGGGAAGGATAAAGCGAAGCCATCTCTCGGAGTATGTGAAGATCAACCGCAATGGAAAATACGCACTTAAATTCGCCAAGGACAGCGATACCCTGGTGCAGGTCAGGCCAGCTACCGAAGAAGATCACGTAGTCCTAGTTTCCTCCATGGGGTATGCATGTAGGTTCCTGCCCTCCGAGGCCAAAACGAGGGTCGATGCAGCCACGGGAGAGTCGGCAACAACCCATACCGTGAGAGTCCAAGGGAGAGTTAGCCAAGGAGTCGCGGGCATGAAGCTGCAGTCCGGGGATCGTGTCGTCGGGATGATCGTCACTGATGACTTTGATACCAGCGTGCTCACGATTTCGAAGCATGGAATGGCAAAGCGCAGTAGATTGGGTTCCGGTTCAATGGTTGAGATCAAGCTTGAGGATGGAACGACAGCGGAAGGAGATGACGGAGAGCCACTGATGGAGAGGGATGGATACCGAAAAACAAACCGAGGTACAAAGGGGGTGAGGACCATGGCATTGTCAGCCGGAGACTCCATCATCGGAGTTAGGCAGATCCCAGACCTGTCCGATCAATTGTTCATGCTCACAGATAAGGGCATGATGATCCGCATGCCAGCAACCCAGACCAAGGAGACCCTCGGCAAGGTGACGAAAGGGACCAGAATCATGGAGCTTCGAACGAAGGACAAGAAGTCATATGCCGACGAGATCGTATTCGTCGCCCGACTTCCATCGGACCTCGTCGAGAGAGGGGATGTCGAATCGGAAGGCGAGGAAGAGTGACAGGAACCGCTCGGCTTAAGCCGGGACCTTGGGTGGCAGGATTCCTGCGGCAGTCGCATAGCCTGGCCATTGCGCTGGATTGCTAATCCAGTGGTGTCTCACCTCGGGAGTTCGAATCTCCCCTGCCGCGCCAACCATTTCTGGGGATTTGGGTCGCGCCTCGGGCCTGTCCCCATCGGACAGAAAGTGTCTTTCGCAGGGCACGACCCGTGGACAACTGGAGATCGCAGTGGAGGCCATCCTGCTCAACCTCGGTGTTTCTATTGGGGGGTTCCTGTCACTCGTCCTCGCATGGGTTCTGTTTCGACATCTGAGGCTCAGGCCGTCCAACGAGAGGTTCTGGGTGAACGACAACGCGAGGATGGCCACAGCCGATTTCGATGGCGACAAGGTCACCATACGCAACGTCAGAGACTTCGTTTGGAGGTCGACGAGGGACTATGACGAGCGTTGGATAGACGTGACGTTGAGTCTCGATAAAATGGCCAAGATATGGTTCGTCTTGGAGTACTTCGAGCCTACGAAGAAGCAGATGGCTCATACCATCATGAGCTTCGAGACCGGTGACGGCCAGCGGATTGCCTGCTCCATTGAGGTCAGGAGAGAGCAAGGCGAGAGATATCACCCCATCAAGGGCCTCTTCCGGCAGTACGAGCTAATCTACGTCTGGGCGACAGAGAGGGACGTCATCGGGGTAAGGGCTAGATGTAGGAAGAAATCAGTCACCCACCTGTTCGAGGCCGTGGTGCTCGGACCGGGGAACGAGAGGAGGATGCTTGAATCGTACCTTCGACGGTCAAACAAACTGAGCTCAGAGCCAGAGTGGTACAACACCATCACCAACACCTGCACGACCAACATAGTCGGACATGTCAACGAGGTCTACCCCGGCAGGGTCCCTTGGGGGGTATCGATTCTACTGCCCGGCTTGAGCCCCAAGCTCCTGAGTCGAAACAACCTCGTCAAAATGACCGGTACGCTGGAAGAGACCCTTCGCAACAGCATCATCGATGAGAGGGCCAACAAATGGGATGGCGTAGCAGACTTCGGAGACTGGATCAGAGGCGAGGGTTCAACCGGTCCCCCCTCCTGAGGAGAACGTGATCGAGATACCGCCGTGTAGGCTGTCATCAGGGGGCCAATGGGTCCTCCCTGCCTCAAAGAGCCATCTCATCAGGTGGATCGCCTTGGCGTCCCAAAGCCGAGGTGCCATGCGAATCAATCATATTGGCGAGCTCGGGGAGGACTCCATCAACATGATTCGCGGGCTCGAGTTCCTCGGCGCTGAAATCCAGATATCTGATGGGATGGTAGGCGTCTCTGCATCAAATGGGACATTCCCACGTGCTCCCAGCGACCAAATAGACATAGGCAACTCGGGAACGGGATGCAGGTTCATGATGGCGTTGGCATCCTCCATGGGCTCTATCTCAGCAATCACGGGGGATATCTCCCTCAGAAGCCGTCCATTCGAGGTCATCACAGGTGCATTAGGCGACTTGGGATGCAGCGTTTCCAGAGGGGAGGATGGCGACTTCATGGTATCTGGCCCCGCAGTGCCCGGCAAGGTGGCCCTAGACCTCTCCAAGGGCAGCCAACCGCTGTCTGCACTCCTGATCGCAGCGCCGTCCTTGGGCGTGGATATAGAGGTCGAGATTCAGGGCGAGGTCGTCAGCCAGAGATACTTGGAGCTGACCTATGGCATATGCAAGTCGACTGGATCTCAGAATGAGTTCTCAGGACACAATGTCAGAATCGCCCCCTGGGATGTCATCATTCCGGAGGAGGTGACTGTGCCCTCGGAGAGTAGCCTCACACCAGTGATCATGTTGTTGGAGCGGCTACATGGGGTGGATCTCGGCAGTGGGAACCTCGTGGATTCGAACCTCGTTGCCCCTGAGGTCAACTGGCTGCAGTCAAATGATTCTGGTCTCTTGGACCTCACAGCAGCTAGCGACCTAGTCACACCTGCAGCGGTGTTATTGGCGATAGGGGGCGGGGGGACGATCGTGGGTGTGGGCCACACCCAGAGAAAGGAGTCAAAGAGATTGTCGACCACCGAGAAGCTGCTATTTGATTTCGGTTTGAAAGCGCATGTCAGGGCCGAGGGAGTCATTGACATACCGGGCGGCCAATCCCCCAAGAGGCCTGATTGGGATGTGAAAACCTACAGTGACCACAGAGTGGCAATGACCGCGATGGCACTCGCTAGCCTAGTCGGCGCCACGATAGAGGGAGAGGGTTGCATAGGAGCCACCCATCCCAGTTTCCACCAGATGCTGATGGCGATCTCATCTTGAGTCATGAGGTGAGAAGGTGTCTATTAAGAGTGGTCTCAACGTACACTTTCTGATGCTGATGGTCTCCATGATCTGGGGGGGTTCATGGGCAGTAGGTCGCCTACTCGCCCTATCCCTGCCCCCTGCCACAGGCGCATGGATGAGGTACATTGCTTGCATGATTGCGTTCTACATATGGTTCTTCTATAAGGCTGCAAGCGGTCAGAGTATCCGCTGGCTACCTGGGTCGAGGGACTCGTGGTGGCGCGTTTCCGTCATAGCCCTCTTCGCCGTGATGGGCTACCAACTTCTATTCATGCACGGGATGAGATTTACCGCCGCCGGCGATGCCTCCTTGATAATAACGATGAATCCGATCTTCACAGTACTTCTCGCAGCGCCGATATTAGGTCAGAGAATAACTCGGAAGATGATCTACGGGCTCCTCCTTTCATTCATCGGCGTGGTTGTGGTCACGGGTTGGAGTCCAAACACCGACATACCACTCGATGAACGTTTGAAGGGCGACCTGATGATAATGCTCGCCGCTTTGTGTTGGGCCACAGCGACTAACCTCACTCGGATCATGCTTGAGTCCGAGGGGGAGCATGGCGCCACCTCGACTGAGATCGTAGTCTGGTACTCCCTCGTAGGCACAATCCTGTTGACCCCATGGTGGCTGTTGGATGTCTACCATGGTGGGATTCAGGTCCCGAACAACGAAGACCTTCTTGCGATTCTGTATCTCAGCATTCTCTCGACAGTCCTGGCATACATCTGGTTCGTAGTGGGTGTCGAGAGGATCGGTGCGACATCCGCATCCTCCTATGTCTTCCTTGTTCCGCCCTTCGGAGTTCTGGGTGGCTGGCTACTCTTGGGTGAGCGCCTAGGAGTCTCACTAATCATCGGTTTCCTCTTGATCGTTGGAGGCGTCAGAGCCGTCCAGAAAGAGAGTAGCGTTGTCGGAAGGTCTGGCAGGTAGTCCCTTCAGGATTAAATACGAACGGCGAGTCGCCGCAGACCGAGGGGTTGTCAATGGCACGGAAACCTGCTAAGATGTATCGTCAAATCAAGGGTCCAGCCTACACCCGAAGACAATACACGGGCGGTGTGCCAAACAACAGAATCCTTCGATACCACATGGGCAACAGAACCGTAGCCGAGGCCAACGGGTTTGAGGTAGTTCTGAACCTCACAGTAGACAACTCAGTACAGATCAGGCACACCGCTCTTGAGGCTGCGAGGATGATCTCAAACGCCACTATCCGAAACGCTGCCACAGAGATGGGATATGCCCTCAGGGTGCACAAGTATCCACACCATGTCATCAGGGAGAACAAGCAGGCTACCGGTGCGGGTGCGGACAGGGTCTCTCAGGGAATGAGGCTCTCATTCGGCAAGAACGTTGGCACTGCCGCCAGGGTGAAGCGTGGCGAGGTCATAATCTCGATACACACCAGACCTCAATTTTATCTTCAAGCAAAAGACGCTCTCCGCAAAGCAGGAATGAAGTTGCCAACCCCCTGCACGATTAAAGTCGTCAAGGGTGCCGAGACATTGAAGGGTCTCGTCTGATACCGCCCTCCATGACTGCCATGAATGATGCTCTTAGGATTCTCGAGGACTCGTTGAGGGGGGCCCCAATTATCTGGAAGGGTGACTACCCCTACTTCATTCACCCAATATCTGATGGCATTCCAAGAATGGATCCTGAGGTACTCAAAGCGGCTACTGAGTTGATTGTTGGAACTACCGATTGGGAGGGAGTCGACCTCATTGTGAGTGTCGAGGCCATGGGACTTCCTTTGTTGGCTTCAGTGGGGAATGCGACGGGAATTCCAACCGTGGTAATCAGGAAAAGATCCTATGGGATGGAGGGTGAGGTATCTGTCGACGTATCAACGGGCTATTCCAGCTCCACCATATTCATCAACGACATTTTCCCTGGTGAAAGGATCGTTATCGTAGATGATGTTATCTCTACGGGGGGGACGTTAGAGCCGCTGCTACAAAAGCTAGAAGACATGGGAGTCATTTTACACGATGTCGTTATTGCTATAGAAAAGGGCGATGGTCGAGAGAGGCTAAATCGGGAGCGACCTGATTGGCCTGTAAGGTCTCTAGCGCGAATCGAAATCGTCGGAGGCAAAGTGGAGATTTCCGAGTAATGACGTTTATTCCACAAGATCTGCGATCCATTCAAATTGATCTCATCTCGCAAAGTTACCTGAACGATAGTCTAGGAACGCCTGATTAATTTCCTCCTTTGTGTTCATTACAAACGGGCCGTACCTTTCGATTGGTTCATTCAATTCAGGGCCTGCCAAAATCAGGAATTCTGCGCCTTTTTCGGAATATATTTCCGCTTGAGTACCATTGGACAATATTGCTAGATCCCCATCTCGGACTTGCTGACTGGCAGTTATTCCATGGGCAATGGGACTCATCTTTACCTGAGTCTTATTTTCTAGGTTTATTTTACCGCCGAAAACATAGATCATTCCATTCAGTTGGCTTCCGAAATCCTGAACCAACCGGGTGCCAGCATTCATCTTGACGTGTACTAGAGTGATTGGAATCACAGTATCGATTGAGGATGTGGCTCCCATGCACTCCCCTGCGATCACCCTCGCCCAGATTCCATCTTTCTCCACAATGGGAGATTCTGAGGAGGGGACTTCTTGGTATCTGGGCTCCATCATCTTGTGAGAGGAAGGCAAATTGACCCATATCTGGAATCCATGGCTCCTACCACCACTCCGAAGGAAGTCTTCGTGCGGCTCCTCACAGTGGATTATGCCACGGCCCGCAGTCATCCATTGAACATCGCCGGGATTCAGTTCACCGGTGTTTCCCGCACTGTCTTCGTGTCTCATCCTCCCATCTAGAAGATAGGTGACCGTCTCAAAGCCGCGATGGGGGTGCCATGGTGCCCCTAATGCCTCGCCAGGGCCATATTCTGACGGGCCCATCTCATCAATCAAAAGGAATGGGCTCTTTACTTTCCCCATCCTGTATGGCCGTCGTACCTTGAATCCCCCGCCCTCTCGTACGACATGGGTGGGCACTAGATCAACCACGCTCCGCTGACTCTGCATAACGATTAGTGGTCCATCATACCCTTAATGGCTCGTATTTTCATCAACATTGATGTCGTGTTAACGTCCTTGTCCAATGCAACCGCTGAAATACACGCTGGAACCCCCGAGAACAGGCTGATACCATGGATCTCGATCGTCATGACTTCGAATTGGACGATTTAGTCGCCAAAATAAAAGAGAACGACCATCGGCTCGTTGCTCTTCAAGTCCCAGAAGGGCTGAAAATGCAGGCACTAGAGATGATGGACTCGATAGAGACAGATTCCGCGGCTAAGGTTGTACTTGCTGCAGATCCATGCTATGGTGCGTGTGACCTCGTGCATGACAAAATGAAATTGATGGGCGTTGAGCTAGTTGCTCACATGGGACACAGCCAAATGAACATAGACTCCGGCATGCCTACTCATTTCATTCCAGTCACCTACGACGGGGATCCCGAATTGAGTCCAGTGCTCCCCCTCCTGACCCAACACAGGGCGATAGCGGAATCTCGTCTCGCATCTTCCTCAGACTTGCCTGAATCGGAAGAGCAGGCCAAAGAGAAATTTCTAGACGCAGTTGGTAGGGTAGCACCGCTAGAGGGCGCCAAACTAGGACTCGTGGGTTCCATACAGCATCTCCATCTCCTCCCAGACTATGTCAAGAGGTTGGAAAAGGCAGGTTTCGATGTTGAGATACCCATTGGCGGGGAGAGGCTGACTTTCCCCGGACAGGTACTTGGCTGCAATTACTCCGGAGACGATCCCTCAATCGGGCACTACTTGTTCTTGGGGTCCGGCGATTTTCACCCCATCGGCCTCGTACTCCACACTGGGAAACCCTTAGCGATGCTTGACCCGTATACTGGCGAGGCTACTGAGATGTCCTTTGAGAGGATCGAAAGGATACTTAGGCAACGTTTCGGATACATCATGCAAATAGCCGATTGCAAAACATTTGGCATCTTGATAGGGGAGAAGCCAGGACAAATGAGGAGGAACCTAGCATTGAGGATGAAGAGGATGCTTGAGAGCCATGGAAAGAAGGGCTATCTCTTGGCAATGGACCATGTCGGCCCTGATCTAATTGATTTCTACCCTGTAGACGCCTTTGTGAATACAGCATGCCCCCGAATCGCTATCGATGATGCTGTCAAGTATGCCAAGCCGTTGGTCACACCTTACGAGTTGGAAGTCTCATTGGGGGAGAAGAAATGGGAGCATGGCTATCAATTCGACGAGATCCCTTGACTGAGACTGGCTCTGGATATCTCTAAGAGCGGTGTCTCGGAACAGCCATCAAATGGCAGAGTACCTGAATCGTATCGGAGCGGGCAAGATCCTGATTGACCGTACTCCTCTTACCTATGATTGGATACCAAACACCCTCGTCGGGCGAGATGGTGCATTATCCCAGATGGCTTCGATATTTTCACAGATCTCTAGTCCTTCGATTAGTTGCAAGACAGTGATTACTGGGCCGGTTGGATCAGGAAAAACCGTGTTGACTCAAGTCTTTTGCAACGATTTGAAGAGACATCTGGATGGGAAGAGGAGGATCGTTCACACGCACATAAACTGCCGCAATCATCCATCGGGCTCTCAAGTGCTCCAGCAAATTGCACTCAGCCTCGATGAGAGGCACCCTGAGCGGGGCTTGAGTCCCGGTGAAGTCATTCAATCAATCAGGCGCTTCCTCAATGCACGCGAAACTCACATGCTGTTAGTGTTGGACGAAGTTGATGTCATGATTAGGCGAGATAGTTCAGACATAATCTATCGACTTTTGAGGATAGATGAAGGCAAGAATGAGTCAGGGACGATCTCGATCATACTCGTAAGCCAAGATCCCTCTCTTCTGAAATTGTTTGAACCCGCCATAATATCAAGACTTGGTGCAAGCAACATGTTGAATTTGGGCGCATATAGTGAATCTGAATTGAGGGCCATAGCGCTCCAACGTTCTGAGGCTTCCTGCCTCAAAGGCTCTGTCGGAGACGAGGTCATATCGAAAATCGCTAACTACGCTGCCAGCACAGGAGATGCCAGAATGGCGATTGAACTGCTGGAAGCCGCCGTGATAAGAGCTGAGGGGCACGGACGAAGCAATGTTCTCATCAAAGACGTAAAGCCAAGTGAGGCAAGAAATGCCGCGCTGGAGCCCAACTTGGTTGATGACCTCCCGGATCACCAGAAGCTTATCCTCCTCGGGATCTGCAGACGTTTGAAAAAAGAAGAGGCCATAACGAGTGGAGATGCATTGAAACTGTATCATGTGATCTGCGAGGAGTTTGGACGTGACCCGCGAGGCTACACTACCTTCTGGAAGCACATGAAATCGCTGGAAATTTCAGGCATGATAGAAAGTCGCACCGATTCTGCTACGAAAGGCAGGGGGAGAACACAACATATTACCATGGCGAATATGGCTCCGGGAGTCCTGGAGGCCAGACTTTCAGGCATTCTGTCGGTGGAGTGAAGTAGCCCACGCTCCGAACCGCTCTTATAGGGGTCGAGTGTCGCAACGCCTGTTCTCGGTGTGTGCAATGGCAGGGGATCAGACTTTCAAAGCGGTTTTGAACGATACAAACCCAAAGGCAAAGGGACGTTCATTCTCGATTGATATCTCCGGAACAGGATACAACCATTTCCTTGGAAAGAGCATAGGAGACACTGTAGACGGGATGTTCGTTGGCGAGGGTGACAAGACTCTCACAGGGTACACATTGGAAATTACTGGAGGCTCTGACACCACTGGTCGTGCGATGAGGCCTGATCTTGATGGTGGGGGCGTGAAGTCTGTTCTCGTGAGTCCGGGTGTTGGTTACAAGGGCAAGCGCTACGTTGACAAAAATGGGAAAATCTACCGCTACAAATACGACGGGATCAGGAGGAGGCGGAACCTGAGAGGGAATGTAATCAGCCAAAGTACCCGACAGATTAACCTCAAAGTAGTCGACTATGGCAAAAGACCCCTCGGCGTGATCTTCGGACTAGAGGACGAGGCCTCCGCTGGATCCTCCGAAGAGGAGTGAGGCGGCGGTTGTAAGATGGCGAACTCACTACCATCTCAGCCTGAAGTGAACATAGGGATGGTTGGTCACGTTGACCATGGTAAAACAACTCTAACCAAAGCTCTCTCTGGCGTGTGGACAGATACCCATTCAGAAGAGCGGAAAAGAGGGATAAGTATCAAACTGGGATATGCCGATACAGCATTTTACAAGACTGGGGAAGGGGAGTTCTACCCAACGGGAAAGAAGCCTGATGGGGAAAAAGACGACCCCTCTGAGCTCGCAAGAGTGGTTTCATTCGTAGATGCTCCCGGGCACGAGACCCTGATGGCGGTCATGATCTCAGGTGCATCAATTATGGACGGGGCTCTCTTGCTAGTCTCAGCCACAGAATCTTGTCCGCAACCACAGACCAGGGAGCACCTTGCGGCACTAGAAATAGCCGGGATAGAGAACATCGTTGTGGTACAAAACAAGATAGATTTGGTCACTCGGGAACGGGCGATTGAGTCGTACAACGAAATTAAGTCGTTCTTGAGTGGATCCATCGCATCAGAAGCCCCCGTTATTCCAATTTCCGCCCAACAAGCGGTAAATCTAGATTCATTAATTGAGGCTATAGAAGTGACGATACCCACTCCTGAAAGGTCAGAAAAAGAGCACGGGCTGATGTATGTAGCAAGATCATTCGACATCAACAGGCCTGGGTCAAGGCCTGCCAAGCTCAAGGGGGGAGTCATTGGGGGAAGTGTCGTCAAAGGATCCTTTTCAGTGGGAGACAAGATTCTAATCGCTCCTGGAAGAAGGGTTTCAAAAGGTGCTAAATCTGATTGGATACCGATCAAAACCGAGATAATTGGCATCAAGGGCGGTGGATTGGCACTTGATTCAATTCACGCAGGAGGGCTTTGCGGCATATCCACTCCCTTGGATCCCATGATAACCAAGGCGGACGACCTATCTGGGCAAGTAATGGCAAGAGAGGGGGAGCTGCCGCCAGTATGGGAGGAGTTGCGTATAGATCTGGTACTCCTCGATGCCATGGTCTCCTCATCGGGAGAAGAGCCTGAGAAAGTCAGGCCCCTACAATCAGGTGAGATGTTGATGCTTAATTCGGCAACTGCGACGAGTGTTGGTACTGTCTCCCAAATAAAGGGAAAGAATGCAACAATCAAACTGAGGCTCCCCATCTGTGCCGAGGTAGGGAGCAGAATAACACTCTCTAGAAGAATTGGTTCCAGATGGAGGCTCATCGGTCATGCCTCTATCAAGGAGTGATCAGTCTGTCAGGCCTGATTGTAGATGCGTGTGGCTGGGTCGCACTCGTAGATGCCAACATCAATCTCGACATCGAACTAAAATCGATTCTTGGAAAGCCTGATCTGATTCTAACTGACGCCGTACTCATTGAATTGAAGAAAATAGACGAGGGCCGTAAGGGTCTGTTGTTGGAACTATTGACCTCAAGAGCTAAGATCATTCATTCCGACGATTCCTACACAGATGATGGACTGATCAGACTTTCAATTGAGACCGGTTACCCAGTCCTTACCGTTGATCGAGAGTTAAAGAGGCGCCTTATCTCTGTGAGTTGCTCTTATGTTGAAGTCACTGCAGGTAGAACTCTGAGACTCGTTGACTAAGGCAGGGTGAAAAGCCGATCATCACCATGGCCATCGAGAAGGCCCGTCTTCACTGCGCAGTCTATCCAAGCATGCGCGTAATTTACCGCACCGAATGCACGAACAAAATCCCCATTCTCCAGAAAATGCTCGGAGTCGCTGAGGTAATCATCGAACATTCTCAACATTTTTTTTAGATTCTCCCTTTCTTGGTCAGTTGTCGCCAGCGAAGTAGCCTTTTCCCTGGCCTCTTTCGAGAGTTTGATGTAATACAAAACCCTTCTTTTGGTTATTCTGTCGTTTGATTCATCTGAGAACATCGAAGGCCTCCTCTGTTAACTTGAAAAACCTAGTTCGCCCTTCTTTGCGAACTTTCAGGAAACCATTTCTCTTTAATTCGTTGAACAATTGAGAGAGCCTGGGGCGGCCAACCTCGAGTCTGGCCTGCAACTCTGGATCAGAAGGTGATATCTCCCTTACTGAGGAAACAGTAAGAATCAGTTTTTCTGCTTCGTTGAGTTTACCGAGGTATGAATGTTGCAGTGGAGTTGAATCATCCCAATTTGGCTCTGGGTTGTAGTCGAAGGAAATGCTAGGGGGCATTGGTTGGGACCTTAGGCCGTGAGTCAATCCAATGGGATCGTGTCGGGTTTGTTCTTGCTGGGTGTTTTCGACAGGAGGAGGAAGAGTGGCCTCAAAATCTTCCCCAACGGTCCAAACTGCTTGCTCCGTAGATAGAACTGGAGAATCGTCAAGTCTCTGATTTGACTCGCTGGAGACTAAGGATGGCTCGATTAAAATCCTTGTGGAGTCCTCAAAATTGTTCATTGCGAGTCTGTCCGCATCAATAATTTTCGTCCCGTCACCACCTTTTGGCATTTCAAAGTGGGTGCTGACAGTTCTCTCTGCCAAGCCTTTGAATGACCCAGTCGTACCGGATTTTAGCGGTGTGACAGTGATTGGAGGGGGCTCTGTGCCCGGCTCCATCCAAAAATATCCATCTCGATCAGGGGAGTGGAGGTTGCTTGTCTCCTGCATAGGAGACATATTCTCTTCGATCGTCAACTCCTCGGTGAACTCTGATTCTGTCTCTGAGTGGTTTGGTTCAATCAAAGAATCCTGGATCTCTTCGTTGGTTATTTGCTCAGTCGCCTCTGACTCTAATTCGACACTCGCATCTGGAACTGCGTTGAACTGAGGGAGGCCATACTCATAGATCGATGGTATGGCGCCCGCAACTTCCGGGACTTGTTCATTCTCTGTTTCAATTTCTGTTATGGGCAACGACGCTTCCTCGACGTATGTTTTTTCGGACCATCGAAATAGCCTCTCAAGGGTACCAGTTCTATTCCTTATCCCTCTTCTCTCGTCTACAAGGTCCCTCAGCGTTCGGACGACTGCCCTTGGGATTCCCTCGGTCATGTCGTGTATATTTTCAATCAACTGAGGGTGCATAATCCACCTTTGACGTGCGACCCTCGCGATTCTCTTGTCCACTAGTAGTTGAATCTCATCCGTAGTCAGATTTCGTAGGCGGTGGGGGGGGTCAAAAATTTCCAATGTGTCTTCTTCGAGAGAGGATAGTTGGCCTGGGAGCATCGTGAATAGAACTAACGCCCGCATTTTCTGCATTATTTGGACTAATCTCGGGATCACTGTGCTGACATCTACATTGTAAGGCAAGTCGAAGGCTACAAGCGGTATTGGCCCATCTTTGTTATCGAGCTCTTCTGATAGTCTAGTTATTGTCTCGGAGATAACAGAGGGGAGATTATGCCCGATGAAATGAGCGGCAACTTGAGTGACCATATTCTTGACAGGATCATTGTCCATCGGCCAATAATCGCTGATGAATGGGTTTGAGGATTGAGACGCAACCGCGTTTAGTATCGAGGTTCTGCCCGACCCCCTTACTCCAGATATAATTACCATCCTCGGGGATCCAGAGATTAGATGTTCTCTGCATTCGATTACTATCTCATCCCTCCCAATCAGATCTTGTGCTTGTCCGATCGATAGTGGCCTAATCTCGAAAGGATTCCCACTGAGGCTTGGAAGTTCCAATACAGTCGGGTCGACTCCCATGTTGAGGGCGTTTGTGATGACTCATATAGTATTAACGTTTAATTACGCTTTTTTTTTCAAATTAACGTATTAAAATCTAATTTTTTTCTTAAAAATATCATTTTCTTGATGAAAAATGTATTTATGTTAACGGATAATTAACGTATAATTAACGTATAATTAACGTATTTACAATAAAATTAACGCTTCTCATTTTATTTTCCTTTGGATATATGGCCTATTCATTTGCCTTAATTTTCCTAAATTTAGAACTCTTTTCATGATATTTTCCGCATCACTTACAACCCTATCACCACTGCCACCAACAATGCCGATAGAGGACAGTAGAATGCCGGGTTTTCACCGCCTGACACCAAAAGAAAGGAGAGAGAAGCTCGCTGAGGTTGCAGGACTGACCAAAGAACACGTGGATGCTTGGGAATCAGGAATGCTTGAGATGGGGATTGCAGATAGGATGATCGAGAACGTAGTTGGAACATATTCACTTCCGATTGGAGTGGCTACCAATTTCGTTATCGATGACAAGCACTATGCCATACCCTTCGTGGTTGAGGAGGCTAGCGTGGTTGCAGCAGCCTCCAATATGGCCAAGAGATGTCTGAAGAATGGAGGATTCAGATCTAAGAACGATGATCCGGTGATGATTGGGCAAATCCAAGTTGTTGGGATGGAGAATGTGGATGATGGTCGATCGTCCGTATTGTCCTCCAGAGACGAAATAATAGAGATCTGCAATGAGGTAGATCCCATCCTTGTAAAATTTGGAGGTGGTTGCAAGGATATTGAAGCACGACCGATAAAGACTAATTCTGGTGATATGCTGATTGTCCATATTCTCGTAGATTGTAGGGATGCAATGGGCGCCAACGCTGTCAATACGATGGCGGAAACTGTCGCTCCGAAAATAGAAGAGTTGACGGGTGGGACTGTAATACTGAGGATAATTAGCAATCTCGCAGTTCACAGGCTCGCAAGGATCTCTGCAACGTTCACTCCCGAAGAGATGTCTGATAATGGGAAAGACCCGCAACAGGGGTCAGAGGTCATTAATGGGGTGATTCAAGCATACCACTTCGCAGCTGCTGATCCGTTTAGGGCAACAACCCACAATAAAGGCATAATGAATGCTATTTCATCGGTTGCAATCGCGTGTGGACAGGACTGGCGTGCGATAGAATCGGGAGCTCATGCCTATGCAGCCTTTGGCAATAAGAACTCAACATATGGCTCTATGACTGAGTGGTCCATGGATGAGGAGGGAAACCTAGTTGGATCCATAGAACTGCCCATGGCAGTAGGATTGGTGGGCGGTGCAATCAGGATACACCCGGGCGCAAAGGCAAATGTGGCACTATTGGGTGTTGAAACCGCCGACGAGTTGGGGAAGGTCATGGCCTCCGCAGGTCTGGCTCAAAACTTAGGTGCTCTGAGGGCACTGGCAACTGTCGGAATTCAAGCTGGCCATATGAAATTACACCTACAGAATATGGCTGCGGCCGCCGGAGCCGATGAAGACGAAATAGAGCAAGTCTCCAAGATTGTGAGGTCCAGTGGAGAAAGAATAACCATGGCTGCGGTAGTTGCTGCGTTGGAGAGTGTAAGGTCCTGATTATTCTTCTTCTGAATCCCTGCCAGTATAATCTTGGATTTTCGTTTGCCCATCGCCTAGCGATTCGGCCAATTCTGTCCCAGTCATGCCAGCCTCTTTCGCCTGTTGCCTGAACCAACTCCTTACCTTGTCCGATCTTACTTCTGGTGCTCCGAAGTATTCTGCAAATCTTCTTGTGGTCATTAAACGTCTAGTGGCCCCATCTCTTCGCCGGCTGATTAGACCCATGCTTGAGAGCTCCCTGACGTGATCATATGCTCTTTGACCCAGCATTTCAACCAGTGTGGATTGGGCCATAGGCTGATGGTACGCTATCAGGGCGGCAGTAGGCATCAGTCTTTGAGGAATGTCCGGCCTTACGTTGCCCGGCATTTTATTGGCTAATGATGGTTTCACTTCCATTATCCACCTACCAGATATCTCAGATATTTGCAAAGCCCCGGACTTCCGTCTAGCGAGAGTGGATTTAAGTCCCCTGAGCGCTATTTCGGCATCACTCTCGTCTGATTGGGACGCCAGGGCGATCTCAGATACTGTCATTGAACGTCCAGATCCAAACAAAATTGCCTCGATAACAGTAGGGAGGGCATCATTTTCCATTTTCAATCCTCCACTAATTTCTCTTGGGGATGAAGCCTCTCCGATAGAATGTCGAAGTCATTTTCCTCTGGATGTAAGTCACTAAGTATCACCTTCCCATCCATGCCATCTTCCTGGCGTATGCTGGCATATCCTCTGTTTACAAGGAACAATGCTGCTACCATTGCTGCAACTTGGGCTTCTGCATCTGCCTCATCCCGGGAGGTTCCTCTCTCCATAGACCTCTCTGCAAGCTCCTCTGAGACAGAAGATAAGGTGCATGAGCCGGTTTTAGGATTTGCTCGCATCCTCATTGCTTCCCATGTTCTGCGAATGTCCCCCTCCAAATCCTCCACATGGAGGCTGCCGCTGAACCTAGCTCTGGCAGTTTCGAGGGCTTCCCTCCTTTCCTCGGCAATCTTCATTCTCAGATTCTCTTCTTGAGATATCCTGCTTGCTGCCTTCAGACCTAGGAGTAGTTCCCCAAGAGTGACTGGCCTGCCCTCATCCCTCTGAATCCTACCCTCGAACATTCCAGGTAGGTTCTCTCTTTGGGAGCCAGTGATAACCCCCACAGAGAAATTGTACGCGTCGTCATCGTAATCAGACTCCCATCCGCCATCGTAAAGCCATTCCTCATCGTCGTGATCCTCATCGTGTTGCCTCTCGACAAGAGATTCTGCTTGTCCACGGAGGACCTGCCATGCCATTCTGATCAGTCTTCCGCAGGTCGGTAGGTCTACGTGTTCTGATTGCTCTATCCTTGAAGTGAACATTTCCAAAAATGCTGACAGGTCAACTGCCCATGGATCGAGATCCTTGTTCTGAAAGAGTTGCAGTACTAATGCAACAGACCTATCGAACGGATCGTTGAGAAACTGGTGCTCGGCTTCCTCCATCTCAGAGAGTTCGAGTATCCGATCCAAGTACTCACTTGTCTCAAGGTCCATGTCTGTGGCGATCAGGGTGGCGATGATGTCGTCCCTGAGTGATTTTGCATCCAACACGCCCATGGGCTCATCCGGCCTCCTGCTCCTTCGTAGCTGCCTCTTCCACTCCTCGGCCTTCTCCTACAGTCTCATCCAGTGATGCTGGTATGTCCCTTTGGCTACCATCATCAACGGCCTCAGCGCGGTCTCTCAAATTACCGAGTGGGTCATTCTCATGATCGGAGGCATCCAATTCTACTCCGGCGCGACCCATTACGCCCTCTAGGGAGGGAGGGGTGAGCAATGCGTCAGGCAGTGCTGGCCTGTTGGATGGATGGGGCAAGTCGTCCGGTAGCATCTCTGATGTGGATGGTGGTCCCTGAGCCTCCATTTCTTTCTCGAAGGCCTCCCCAAGGGCAAGCGCTGCCTCCCTGTTGAAATCGGTGATTCTCCGACTCACTCCGTCCCCGGCATGGGTTATTCCGATGTGGTGATTGGCCATGGAAAGGCTGACCTTTCGAAGAGTCACCATGATGAACTGAGCTGCTTCGCTCCTCCGGCGACAGAGCATGGCGATTCTCTGGCAATTGAATGGATCGAGATTTTGATCAACCTCATCGAAATAGTAGAATGTGCTTGGTTCAAAGTCCTGTATCGAGAAAACCAAAGCGAGGGCCGCCATTGATTTCTCTCCTCCCGACAATTGGGATCTTCGAGTCTTCTGGCTCTTGCCAGGAGGTACGCAATCCATCTCTAGGCCGCCATCAAATGGGCTTTCGGGATTTTCCAGCCTCAACCTACCGTTCCCGCCGGGCTGCAGTATTGCATAGACACGCGAAAAATTTCGATTTATATGTTCGAATACCGTCAGAAGCCTTCTCTTTCTCTCAGATTCTAACCTTTCAACGATTTCTACGAGCATGTTCTTTCTTTTTCTGAGCGTGGAACCGTCCTCGATTAGTTGGTCAATACGCTTCGCAGTCTCATCGTATTGCTCTATTGCGAGCATATTTACACCCCCTAGATTATCCAACCTTCTCTCTAACCTCGATATGTTGCGCTCCACCTCTGCCAACGGGGGTGCGTCTGAATTCATAGAAGGGATCTCTATGCCCTGTGCGATTAGAGCCTCCTCCAGTTCCTTGGCCGCATGTCTTGCAACCCCAATGCCGCTGTCTATTGCTTCTATGGTGACATGGATTCTCTCTCTTTCCGACCTGCGTGATTGGGATTCAGATCGAGCTTGAGTTCGCTCCTCAATTATCTGGTCTCTCCTTCTAGAGAGAATCCCCATTTCCTCACTCGCATGTTGTGCCTTGGACCTCAGCTCGACAAGCTCCTGCTCAGATTCAATTGATTGGATCTCTATACTCTTGATCTCTGTTTTCCAGAATTCATTCTGCGAGGCGAGTCTGTCATTCTTGCTCTTTAGCTCGTTCATCCTGTTGTTTAGAACGCCGAGGCTGACATCCGCGGAACTCACGTTGTTCACAGCCTGTTGGCGGGCGATCTGAGCCCTTCCTCTGTCCATCTCAGCCTCGGACAATGTCTTGGATAGATGGTCGGGGGATTGTTGTAGTAGTTTTTCACTTGCTTCATTCCTGCTGGTGACCGCATTCTCAAGGTTCTGTTTTGAATTATGGAGATCGGCCTCGGCGGTTCTCTTGGCAGCCTCGGAGCGTTCCAGATCCGTCCTGGCGTCTCTCAATCGCGATGCGAGTGATTTGACATCATTCTCAGCCCTATCGAGATCGGCTCTCCATTCTCTTAATTTCGTCTCAGTGCCCGACCCGGAGATTTCCGCTATTCTGTCAGTGAGCTCTTGCATGGAACCCCTTGCATCCCTGAGGGCGACTTCAACTGTTGCCCTAGCTAAGCTGGCTTCATTGACCTCGTTCTCAAGAGGCCTGAGAGAGATTGTAGGGTCAGAGGATCCAAATTTCGGTGCCGTCTTTAGTGATGATCCGCCAGTCATTGCTCCGCTTCCATCGACTACGGATCCGTCTATGGTGACCATTCTGACGCCTCCCATGTTCTTCCTGGCCACATCCAAATTCTCCACGAGGAGGGTACTCCTGCTCACAAGTAGAATGGCATTCTCTATTTCTTCGGGGTAATCCAGCAACTCATGGATGAATCCAATCACGCCTGGATTCCTAACGACCATCAACGATCTTCCTTGTGGCCTCTGTTTTCCAAGACGGTTCAAGGGCAAGAATGTAGCCCTTCCACCGCCATTCTTCTTTAACCATGAGATACAATCTGCTGCGACTTGATCGTCCTCAACGACTATGCTCCTCATCGCACCACCTAATGCGAGCGCTATGCCGTCTGAATGAGACTGATCTTTGGGCGTGGCTAGTTCGGCTATGGAACCGAGTATTCCTCTGATGAGTCCTTGTTGTCTAAGTTTCGTCAGAGCTGCTGCCACACCCGCTGACCCATGAGTTTGGGCTTCAATTCTCGCTCTGGCCTTTTCCAATCTCATCTCAGATTCGCGATGCCTAGAGTCTGCCCGATCTCTTTCCTCCCTGAGGCGAGCCTCGATTTTTCTGAGGCGTATCAGTTCCTCGCCCATTTTCGCGGGATCTTCACGATCGGACTCAATCTTCATGTCCTCCCCGTGAATTTCAAGATCGTCTCTTAGTAGAGTTGCTTGTTCGTAGTCCTCCTCCAATTGTACCACGGACTCTATTGATAGGGTCACCGATTGGTCCGCTCTGTCAAATGCCAGCGTCAACGCAGAATGCTCATCTTGTGCCTTTGTTACTGCATCGTTTGCCTTTCCTAGAGCTCGACTGAGGTCTAATTGGATTTTGCTCCCAGTTTCTAGGATTTCCTTTGCTTCTCTTATTGCATTATCCGACTTTTCAATTTCCTCGTCGGCTGTCGTGATTTCCGACAGAGCAGCGGCCTTAGATGTCTGATGTTCCTGTATTGATTTATCCACTCTTTCGATCTCGTCCTCGTTGAACTCTAGATCAGCCTGAGCCTCGTCCAAGGATGCGTTGAGGTCACTTATCCTGTCCTTTGCCCTCTCAATTTCAACCTCTAACTTACGCATCTTGTCGATAATCTTCTTGTTTTCACCTGTAGAAAGGGAATCTATCTGACGCCCAATCTCGGAAAGCTCGTCCTCCAATCTGAGGAGGTCCCGCTCCTTCCTCCTGGCCTCCTCGAGAAGTGTTGACGATCGAGTTCTGTATTCTTGTTGTTCGGTAAGTAGCGCGTTGATCTCATGGACCTTGGCAAGATACCTGCACTTGGAAATCATTGCCTTATTATGATCTAACTCTTGTTTAAGCTCCCTGAATTTGAGGGCTTGCTCCCTTTCCTTCCCCAGGCTTTCCAACTGTTTCTTCTGGTCAGCCTCGAACAAATCGATTGTCTCCATCGAGTTCTCAACCTGCTTTCTCTGGCTGGATGCTTTTCGGATGTCATCATCATATGCTGTGACGCCGGCTACGTCTTCCAGTATCGCACGTCTTCGATGGGCAGTCATCGTAGCGAGTGTCGTCACGTCGTTTTGCAAAACTACGTTGTACCCGTCCCCTCTGAGGCCCGCCTCCTTCAATATGCGTCTGAACTCCCCGGAAGTCGTTTTCTCTCCATTTATTCTAAACTCAGACTTTGGTTCGCCCTTCTCTGTCAACCTGACTGACCTTGTGAACGCAACCTCGTCGGTATCTACTCGAAGCTGTCGCGTACCATCCTCCCTCTGAGGGTTGGTGAAGGTCAGTGTTGCGGACATCTTCTTGGCTGCCCTACTGTTGTTTCCCCCATTGAAAATTAGCTCCTTGAGGTTCTCAGCCCTTAGGGCCTTCGTAGATCTAGTTCCGAGTACAAATTGAATCGCATCTCCGGAATTTGACTTTCCAGACCCGTTTGGCCCTGTTATTGCGGTGAAGCCTGATTGGAAAGGGATGGTCACCTCTCCACCGAATGACTTGAAATTGAGCACGTCTATTCTCATCAGCCTCATATCAAGCACCACGAAGCGGTTCTTTTCGCCGCCTCAGGTGGGAGTGCGCGTTGAATGACATTATCAACATTGAGTATCCACAAGGGCGCAGCGTGTCGATTATTATGCTTATTTGAAAAACCCGATGCGTGTTTGCCAAGGTTCAATTCATGGTGGTCCCTGCCCCAGACCAGGGAGGGTGGCATGATATGAAGTACGACGTAGTTATTGTCGGATCTGGTATTGCAGGTTTGTTCACCGCCTTGAGATGCTCGCAAAGGGGACTATCTGTCCTTGTTGTGACGAAAAGTAGGATCAAATCGTCATCTACAAACTGGGCTCAGGGTGGTATAGCAGCAGTCTTGGACCCTGCTGACGAGATGGCCATCGAGGCACACGTTCAGGACACAATTTCGTCTGGGAAGGGGCTATGCGATGAGTCAGTAGTGAGGTCAGTTGTTGTCGAAGCCGCACAAAGGATTGCCGACTTGGTGAACTTCGGGGTAAGATTCGACGGTGACTCCCAAAACTATCACAAGGCAATTGAAGGCGGGCACTCAGAGCCTAGGATCCTGCACTCCAAAGATCGTACTGGAGCCGAGATAGAGCAAGCGCTCGAGCTAGCGGCAACGAGCGAAGGCTTTGGTGGCCTGAAAATAAATGAGGATTGGATGGCAATAGACTTGGTACAGAGTAAGCATGGTATTCCGAGTTCCGGAATCTGTGGTATCTGGTGCCTAATATCAGATGGCACGGTGATGGAGATTCAGGCGAAGTCAATTATCTTGGCAACCGGAGGATGTGGAATGTTGTACAAATCGACGACTAATCCGACTGTGTCAACAGGCGACGGTGTGGCCATGGCACACAGGTGTGGAGCCGATATTTCAGACATGGAATTTGTCCAATTTCACCCAACATCACTGTATGGAGTCGACAGGCCGTTCCTCATCACAGAGGCCATGCGCGGCCATGGCGCCGTATTGATGACGAAAGAAGGGCATGATTCATGGCGATCGAAGGGGGGGGATCCAGTTGATTGGTCCTACATGAAGCAATATTCGCCACTGGGAAGTCTAGGGACTAGGGACGTAGTTGCGAGAGCCACTGACATGCAACTCAAAATTAGTGGTGAGAGCCATGTGTTGTTGGTGACCGAACACTTGGACAGTAATGAGCTACGAAGACAATTCCCAACCATATGCCGGAAGCTTGAGAGTCTGGGAATTGATTTCGGGCTGGATCCAATACCCGTGCGCCCTGCCGCTCATTATCTGGTGGGAGGTGTTTCAGTTGACAGGTTTGGGAGGTGCCAGAACAACGGAGTGCCAATACCTGGACTCTACGCTATTGGAGAAACCGCACGAACAGGCCTTCATGGGGCGAATCGATTGGCATCGAACAGCCTCTTGGAGGCTGTGGTGTATGCAGAGAGGTGCGCCAATCACGTTCAAAATTATGTCTCGAACTCTACTGATTTCTTGGAAATACCTGTTTGGAGGGCTGATGGTTTATCCCGACTGGTGGAACATGCACCATTGGGCACAGATCTATCAGCACTAAGGAACACCATGACAAGGGACGTTGGACTCGTGAAGAGTAATTCTCGACTGTCTAGGGCTCGTCGTAGAATTGATCACCTCAGAGTCGAATTTGAGAAGATCTGGAGTTCCAGCCTCCCAACTAGGGAGCTTGTGGAGTTGAGGAATCTTCTCATATGCGCTGATCTGATAACTGATGCCTCAATGAGGAGGGAGGAGAATGTCGGCCTCCATTTCAACATAGATCTGGAGTGAAAGTCTAACGATTCGTTGCCTCTATACCTTTGATGAGGGCAAGTAATGTGGTGTTTACTGGAGCAGGTATCCCTTGGGTCTCGGCGATTTCAGTTACCCTGCCACATAGTTGGTCAATTTCTGTCGGTCGACCAGCCATCACATCCTGAAGCATTGAACATTTATTCTCAGAGGTTGATCTGATCACGCCCAATACAATTTCCTCGATGTCCAGAGCAGACATGTCGACACCATGGGCATGACCGACGGAAGCCACCTCATTTGCTGCTTCGAATGATAGGGAAAGTAATTTCGGATTGGATTCGATGTCTCCATTCGTAATCCCAGCGATGGCACAGATCGGATTTATGGCCACGTTGATCATCGCTTTCGTCCAAATTGTGGTTTGGAGTTTTACTGTCCAGCGAGGGTTCAATCCTGCGGAGACGAGTGCACTCAGGATTGACAATTCATCCTCACGAGGATCGCTCTCTCCAGAACCGATGGCCATCTCTCCGAATCCCTTCCAATGAACCGCTCCGTCTTGATCCCTCCAAGCTCCATGTGTAGTGGAGCCGCCCATGGACCTGTGAGAGCCAAGAATATCCCTTATGGTCTCATAGTTCCCCAGGCCATTCTGGACGGTGAGCGCGATCCCCTTTGTTGAGAGGAGTTTTGACGAGAGTCTAGCTAGGTCGTACGTATCCCCTGACTTCCCGCAGATTATCGCAAAATCTGAGTTTTCGACATTCCCCCGCAACGTCTCCTGAACGTCTGTATCTATGACTGAGAACCTTGTTGGAGGTATCATGTCAATTGGCCCATCGTGTCTATGGATGACGAGCCCCTCTGTGCTGAGTCTCATGGCGGTCTCGCCTCTAGAGACAGCCACCAAATCATGTTCTGTGGAACAAAGAGCCCCCAGAATCAGGCTCCCGATCGACCCGGTTCCAAGAACACAAATTCTCATCAGCCACAGCCTCCCAGAGTACACCTAGTTGCAAAATTCAGGACGACTGCCTCATTGGTCGTTGAGATCCAGAATATGTTGTGTAGACCCTCTTGTTTTTCGGATGTTATTGTGACTAATGTTGACTGGTTTTGGTTCAAAATGTCAGGTGCGCTTACACTCCAAATGTCCAATGAAGGAGCATCTCCTGACCAATCCCTCAAGAGCGGCAATGTCACATTTTCAGAATTAATTATCACGATGCTTTCGTATTGAATGGCGACGCCCATGGGAGACAGTTCCAACATGGCGTCTGGCCCATCCCTTATCCTCAGGGATTCAATAAACTCAAGTCCATCACAGACCGCAATCCATCCCTCTTGGGGCACTCTGAGATTGATCTCGACCGATTCATTTGGCAGCTTGAGAGGAGATGTTTCTATTGACCAATTCAAACTTCCACCTGCGAAGGTGTGGGGGGTTTGCGTCTCAGTTAACACACAACTTGGGTATGTGTCATCAGATCCGTAAATAATCGTGGAATTAGGTACTGCCATCCAACTTGGAACGGTGATTGCCTTATTTGAGGCAATGATCCATGGCTCAGATCCAGTTATTGGAAGTTGCCAATGCTTGGTATCATTCTCCGGATCAACATCCGGGGTAAAGGTGATCAGAGGCCCCAAGGCCCTTCTCCTCTCATCCCTCTCAGCACCCTCGATTGCACCTGGCAAGGGGGTGATGCAGAAGTTACTTCTTGTTCCCTCTTCTATTGTCATATCCTCCGAGGTCCAGAATGGGTCGTTGACTGACCATGTGCCTGAATCGCCTGAGGTGGTCTCAATGTCAAGGCAGGCAACGCTAGAGTTCGTAGCCATCATCCAGGATGACGAGAATGGGGAGCTCCCCGACGGGGCAGTGACCAGTATTTGGTTCTGAGAAATGGTCTTACCGTCGTCTACGGTCATGATTATCCTTGCAGGGTGTGCAGGTATCAGACTCGACATATTCTTCTGAATATTGAGTAGAATGCTGCCTTCTTCGCTCTGCATCACACCATCAAATCGGTAGTAGAGAATTGAATCTCCGTTCGACCCAAGAATCTCCCACCCTGAGTTCGAGGGGTCGTCGATTTCAAAGTAAATCTCCCCCGAAAGCACTTCGGCGCCTATCGGGGAGAGGGAGATTTCGATTTGTTGCACCTCGTCAACCAATATGCTGGAAGGCCACGCTGATCTGTCTAGCCCCTCTTCCCAACCCTCAAACTCAGATGCTGGCAACGCCCCTGGCAGACCTAGTAGCAGGATCACGACGGCTGCTGTGGTATACCGTTCCAATGACTCCCTCGGGAAGCCCTTTGACATGTTGATCACCATGGGCGGTCTGAGTTGGTCATTGCCGAATCTTCGCATGCAAGCGATGGTAGCTATCACCAACCAAGGAATGAACTCGGTGGACACGAATACGCTGATCAACGCCCCAAGGGAAAGGACGAACAGTATGTTCTGGGTGGTCATGTCCATGTGCCTATCCCTGCCTAATATTGCGGAGAGTATCCTGTCCCCGGGAAGTCCGGGGATTGGCAGCATCAACAACCAGGCTATTGTGCTCAAGGACAAGCCGGCTAAGCCTATAGGGTGGATCCATTGAAGCCTGATCGCGAGATCAGGTCCGATGAAGAGGGAGGAAGCAAGGTTTGGGGCTATACTTCCATAATATGCCAATGGGGCGGTTGACAGGTCAGTTGGCGGCGTAGATGGCGTCATCATCAAGCCCGCGAAAATCAATGGTTGACCCGAAACAAATAGGATTGCGGGGACTGAGATCTCGATTCTGGCAAGCTGCCTCCTGGATGGGATGTATGTATGTTCAGGATTCCTCTGGCTGAAAAGTCCGAATAGACCGAATGGCCACCAAAACGAGGAAATCTGAGGCATTGCCAGGGGGATTAGGTGGCCAGAATTTATCCCTGCTTTTTTGTTTAATCTTCGCTTGACCTCGCTCGCTAAGAGCAATACTGATGTCATGGGAAATGCGTAGAAGAGTGCGGACTGGGCATATGGATTTCCAGCCGCACCGACTTTTGTAGCCCATGCACTACCTGCAAACAACATCATGACGACGGAGAAAGACCAGACTGATGCGATCTGCCAGTTTGGGAGGATACCGGATCCATAGGATCGTTCAACTATGGAAAGCACGGGTGGATCTGACTTGCTGATTGTTCCAATCAAACCCAGTTCGCTCAACTCCGCATTCAATTCAGTGATTGCATCGTTGTTTGAGAATCCTGACCTTGCCTCCACCACCCATGAAAAGCGCCCAGTGGATTCCTCCCCTATGATGAAGAATCTCGATGCTATGCGCTCGATGGACTCAGTACGGGACCATTCCCTTTTGTGAATAGTGATGGTATTCTGGCTATCCAAGTACTCTCCCCGTTTCCCTCAATCGGGGGGATCATTTCAATGGCGTGTTTTTCTGATGAGGAATATGGGTCATTTATTCTTGAAGCGCTTGAGCCTGAAGGTTTCTTCCCTTTCCATCTCCTCGAGCCGGAGTTGGATGAAAGTCTGAGCCTCCTTCATCTCGGGAATGACCTTGAATTCAAGGGCGTTCACCCTCCTCTTTGTTGATTCGATCTCTGCGAGTAGCTTTTTCAGAGTGGCTTCCATCTCGGCCGCCTTGACGATGTTCTGAATGAGGTCTGAGTAAGCGTCTGCGGCCTCGTCTATGTAGGCTGATCCCCCAATTAGCCCAATTCCGCGTTCTTGTATGGTCGAACTAAGGTGCTCACCGGTGACACTTGGAACCACGACGCCCATGATATTGCGTTTCGAGACCTCCACTTCTGGCCTTGTCGCAATGGCAATCGCAGTGCTCTTCACTGGGAGGGCCCCCTCGATGCTGCTCGCTAGGCTGATTGACTTGATTGCTTCTCTGTAAGTCGAAAGCAAGTCTTCTCTCGCCTTTATCATATCCGCTAGCAACATTCTGAATTCGTGGAATAGACCGTCTCTCTTCATTTTCAGGAGTTTGTACCCATTCTGAGTCTGTTTGATTCTTCTCTTTAGGTTGATTAATTCGCTTCGGGTCGGTTTGATATCCAGAGCCATCTAATCATCTCCTTTTGTGTTTTGAGTGACATCAGGCCTTCTTCTCTTCAGGGTGATACTTCTCGATCAACTCTTGATCCAATCTAACGAGATACTTTGTGTCTATGTTGGTCATGAGTTCCCAACAGAGATTCAATGTCTCGTCGATAGTTCTGTCCTCATCTCGATCCTGCCTGAGGAACTTGTCTTCGAAGATGTCGGCGAATTTAAGGAGTTGAAGGTCCCTTTCGTTCAGAGCATCTTCCCCGACAATCGCAACCAATCCCCTAAGTTCTCTGCCTTGGGCATATGCTGCGTACATCTGGTCGCTGACCTTCTTGTGGTCATCCCTGGTTGTCTTCTCGCCTATACAGGATCCCATCAGCCTGGATAGGGAGGGGAGGACGTTGATCGGCGGGTATATTCCAGCTTGGTGCAGCTCCCTTGAAATTACTATTTGGCCCTCGGTTATGTAGCCAGACAAATCAGGGATGGGGTGGGTGATGTCGTCACCTGGCATTGTGAGAATTGGGAATTGAGTAATACTGCCCTTCTTCCCTTTTACAATTCCAGCCCGCTCGTACAACATTGCGAGATCTGTGTACATGTAGCCGGGGTAGCCTCGTCGCCCCGGTACTTCCTCTCTTGCGGCACCAATCTGCCTCAGAGAGTCACAATAGTTCGTCATGTCTGTGTAAATAACGAGAACGTGGTAATCATGCTCGAAGGCCAAGTATTCGGCAGCGGTTAGAGCTAGTCTGGGGGTGATCAGCCTCTCAACTGCCGGATCGTCGGCTAGATTGACGAACAGTGCCGCATTCTCGAGGGCACCGGTCCTCTCGAGATCTGATCTGAAGAAGTTGTACTCCTCAGCGGTTATTCCCATGGCGCAGAAAACCACAATGAACTCTTCATCGCTGTCTCTGAGCTTTGCCTGTCTGGCAATCTGCAATGCAATGTCATTGTGCGGGAGTCCAGACGCGCTGAAGATTGGTAACTTCTGTCCACGAACTAATGTCGTGCAGCAGTCAATTGCGCTTACGCCAGTCTGTATGAAATCGTGTGGCGACTGCCTCGAATAGGGGTTGATCGCTGCTCCAATTATGTCTGCGTTTTCGTCTGCGATGATCTCTGGGCCACCATCCCTTGGTCGACCGGCCCCATCGAGAATACGGCCGATTAGGCCCTTGCTTACTGGAAGTTTGAAAACGTCTCCGAGGAATTTCACACCTGCCTTTCTGTCTATTGCCTCGGTGCCCTCGAAAACCTGTACGACCACCATGTCGTCGGATGTGTCGAGGACCTGTCCGTTCTTTTCAGAGCCGTCACTGAGCCTAATGCTAACAATCTCACCGTAGGCAACGGGTTCGGTCTTTTCCAAGAAGACCAGTGGTCCCTTGATGTCTGTAATTGTCTTGTATTCCTTGCTTGTCATTCATGATCCCTCCTTCAATTGGCCTCCGCCGTAGCAGCAATTTCTGCCACCATGGCCTCAACGAGGCCACCGATCTTATCCAAGTACCCCTCAGCGAATCTGGCTCTCATCAACTCAGTGCGTGATTGGACGTTCACCACATCCTGCAATCTCGCCCCAGCTGCCATTGCTTTCTTGGCTTCCTCTTGGAATGTGAGAATTGCCTGTGCCATTGCGTATTGCTGTTGTACTCCACTGTATGCGTCTATGGGATCGAATCCATTTTGTTGAAGGAAGTATTCCCTGATCATCCTCGCAACCTCGAGTGTGAGCTGTTGATCCATTGGGAGAGCGTCTGATCCCACCAGTTGTACGATTTCCTGCAACTCAGCCTCAACTTTCAGAAGTGCACTGATTTGAGTTCTGACCTCGGGGAAATCGCTTGCTATGTTATCCCTAAACCACTGATTTAGGCTCTGTGGGTACAATGAGTATGAGCTCAGCCAATTGATTGCTGGGAAGTGCCGTTGCCTCGCTAGACCTGCATCCAATCCCCAGAAAACCTTGACGATCCTGAGTGTGCCTTGGCTCACTGGCTCCGAGATATCTCCGCCAGGAGGTGAAACCGCTCCTATGACGGTCACAGATCCATCCTCCCCATTTAGCGTCTCGACTCTGCCAGCCCTCTCATAGAATTCGGCCAACCTGCTGGAAAGGTAGGCTGGGTATCCCTCTTCTCCGGGCATTTCCTCGAGCCTGCTGGATATCTCCCTCATTGCTTCGGCCCATCTACTGGTGGAATCAGCCATAAGAGCGACGTCGTAGCCCTGATCGCGGAAGTATTCAGCGATCGTGATTCCAGTGTACACGGAGGCCTCTCTGGCCGCAACTGGCATGTTGGATGTGTTGGCAATCATCACTGTCCTGTTCATCAATGGCTTGCCCGTATTTGGGTCGATGAGGTGAGGGAATTCGTCGAGAACCTCAGTCATCTCATTGCCCCTCTCCCCACAACCGATGTAGACCACCAATTGGGCATCGGAGTACTTCGCCAAGGATTGTTGAGTGACCGTTTTTCCAGAGCCGAATGGACCGGGAATGCCGGCTGCTCCACCCTTTGCGAGCGGGAACAGGAAGTCAAGAATCCTCATCCCAGTGACCAACGGAGTGTCAGGTGCGTATTTCTGTGAGAAAGGGCGAGGGTGACGAACTGGCCATTCCTGCATCATCTTGATTTCGGTACCGTCCTCTAGGGTGCATACCGTCTCAGTGACGTTGAAATCTCCTGATTTGATGGATTTGATTTTTCCAGATGCCTTTGGTGGCACCATTATCTTGTGTGTGATAGTGTCTGTCTCTTGGACGGTTCCGATAACTTGGCCGCCCAGAACGTCATCTCCCTTCGAGGCTGTTGCGACGAAGTCCCATTTCTTCTCGAGGTCTAGGCCATCTGCATCAACACCCCTCGTGATGAATACGCCCATGACCTCCTCGAGAGTTTGCAAGGGCCGTTGAATCCCGTCATAAATCTGAGTTAGCAGGCCTGGGCCCAGTTGCACTGATAGGGTTTGCCCGGTGCTCAACACAGGTTCCCCCGGCCTAATTCCGGATGTGTCCTCGTAGACCTGGATCACGGATTGGTCCCCGTGGATCTCGATTACTTCCCCCATCAGTTTCTCATTGCCCACCCTGACAACCTCATACATTCTTGCTTCGATACCCGTAGCGGTTACAACAGGTCCAGATATTCGATAGATGACTCCTTCATTCTTGCTCATTTTTTCACTTCCGTATTTTTTTATTTCCACAAATCAACACCTAGTGCTGATTTTATTGATTCTCTTAAGGTGTTATCCTCTTGAGTCCCGATGCCCAGTACAGTCGGCGTAATGCTCTCTGCGATCCTCTCTCGGAGTCTTTCCGAGAGTTGGGCGAGATCTGAGTTGTCGACGACGATTATGCCGACGGTTGAATCTTTCAGTAAATCGTTAATGGTTGATTCCATCTCCTTTTCTGTCGAGGGGTGATGCAGGCGGGTAACGCCAGCGAGTTGGAAACCCAATGTGAATTCATGAGACCCTATCACAACAATTTCCATTAAATCACCTCATATGCTCCTTGATTACCTCGTTTGATAAGCCAGCTGCTTTGCCTCTGACGAGTAAACGAAGGTTCTGAACCTCGTGGGTTTTGCTTTCAATGTAATGCACGACGGGAAGCACGGAAACAGGACTTCTGTGGGACATGCTGTACAGTAGTGCATCTCGTTTCTTTACGAGTAGTTGGATCACCGGGTCGAGCGTTCCCTCCTCAGAGGCCTCAATGGCTTCCAAGAGCCCACGTGAGTCGAAACCATGAGACTTTTTCACAAGTGTCTCTATCGCGTCGATCAAGGATTTCTCTTTGGTCATCGATGCAAGTGTTTCCTTGGATATGGATCGCCCACCCGGGATCATGATCTTGGCCATTGTATCTTGGTCGATTCCTTGCCGGATCGATCTGAGTATGTTGATGATGTTTTTGTGATCGATTTCTGTTTTCAGATACTTCTTCAATGTAAAATCAGAGCCGGGGGCGGAGACCGAGTCGAGTGCATGCGAATAATACGCCTTGTCTAGAGCGTCTTCCATCTCCTGCAAGGTGGATCCTTCGGGCAATCTCGAGAGGGCCTTCCCCCACGGAGTTGATCCCATGTTGTAAATTGCCTCAGCGAGTGTCTTCGACTTGGTAGTAAGTTCCAACCACTTTTTGTTGCTGTGATTTTCCTCGGGAAGGATTTCAGTTCTCAGAACGTCCAGGTCAGCACCGCTGTGGATGGCTCTCAGTACCGTCTTCGCGTTCGCGAATTCGAATCTCTGTGCATAGATTGCCACCTGGTCTCGAACGGCCCCTGTGCAGAAGTGGAGGACTTCTGCTAGATCTCTGTCGAGGTTGTGTGACAAGGCCGCTTCAATCAGTTCGGCTCCGTCGAGGCGCGAGGCATACACATCCAGGTCCGGTCTGTATCCTGAATCTGCAATGCTGGCGGACAGTGCGTTGACGTCTTGTTGCAGTAGTTGTTTCATTCTGACTTTGTCGATGAGGGATGATTTCCTTGATTTAGCACGGGCTGAGGATGCAGCGTAGTTCGCTTTTCCAAGAGTCTGTGCCATATTTTCCCTCCTCATCCAAACAAGATATCGTTAACCTCGGCGAGAGATTCCTTCCAAGCCGCGTCCAGTCGCGAGTCGAACCTGTAGTCTAATAGAACTGATCCGTCGGAGGAAACGAGAGTGAAGCCTCCCAGTCCCGATACGGATTCTCCAATCTTGAATCCGGGTTTCAGTCCTTCTATCTCCTTTTTGTCGGTCTCAACTGGGTGGAGTACCATGTCCTTCTGGCCATGACTCTTCGCATCTTCAACCAGGGACTTGATCAGTTTGCTCCTTCCTTTCATATTCGACTTGGAGACTGCTAGTGTGGCTGCATCATAGGCGGCATCCAGAACAGCTCGCCTAGCCATCAAGGTTGCATTCTGATTCTGTTGCCTGACGCTTGCGACAACTTCGACTGAGATCTGCTTTGCGTCTTTTTCTGCCCTTGCCAGAGCGGCATCAAGATGGGTCGCAGCCTCATCCTCAGCTTCTTTGCGTATCCCTTTGGCTTGCTTCTCTGCAGCCTTGATTATCGTCTCAGCCTCCGCCTTTGCTTCGGCTTTGATTTGATTTGAGAGCGAATCCAGAGACATAGTACATCCTCGTTAGGTCGTTCGTTTTCTTCTGAGCAGTTTTGCTCAGAGGAAGAACGCTAGTAGTCCGAAGAGTACGATTGTCTCAGGCAGAACTGTAAACAGAAGGGCTCGACCGAAGTTGCCTCCCTCAGCTACCATGCCCACAGCGGCAGCGCCGATCTGGCTCTGGCTGTATCCTGTTCCGATTCCACATAGACCCAGTGCTATTCCAGCGCCGATGTACTTGTATGCGTCGACCGTGCTGCTGTTGTCTACTTCCTGTGCTGTGACTACTGATGCAATCATCGTGATCGCGGTCAGGGCCATCAGTGCGTTCGTTCCTCTCATCATATTTTTCTTCATTTTTTTTCCTCCTTTTTTCCATGCTGTGCAGGAATATTATGTTGTTTTGTCCACCTCGATGTATCTCTCTTCGAAGCCGAATGCCTCAAAGGGCTCGCCCTCTGCTACGTAGAATTGCTTCATCCACTCAACGAAATGTAATCTGACTGCGTGTATGTTGGGGCTGACGAGGCCCAGCACCCATGCAAACATCTGTACCCCAAACCATCCCACCAGGGCTATTACTCCGATGAGGATTCCAGTGCCCCCATCTTGAAAACCCTCGACGGCGGCAGAGTAGAGCATGTCATTCCCGGCGTAAGCTATCTTTACACCGACTATGCCGACAGCGAATAGCCTGATGTAGGAAAGTGTGGAAGAGAGAAGGCCAATGGCCTCTATAGGGGCTAGAATGATGGATATCGCCAGGGGAAGGCCCTCATGCATCAGGTGAACGACCAGTAGAACTAGTCCGATTGAAACCAATCCTAAGCCGGGGAAGTGGATCGTGTCCTCCTTGTAAAAATCATAGCAAAACAGGAATCCGCCAACCATTATTATCATCCATGAAAATTTCCCGTACAGGGCTCCCTGCCATCCGTGGCCCACCCTGAATTCGTCGATCGCGCCAAGAACGAACCCAACCATCAGGTGGAATACTCCGATGTAGATGGCTATGACGATGAGATTCATCAAGTCCGAAGAGACGCGATGGAAGGGGTATGCCAATGTTAGATCATATGGCAATTCGAGTACGTAGTGGATCTTGCCACCGTCTGGATAGAGGGCCGTCATCCAAGAGGCCCAGGCTGGAACCCCCTCTGCGAGTTTGTAGCAGGCTCCGTTGGCCCATTCATAGTTGCAGGCAGCTTCGGTAGCATATTTCGGATAGGCGTGCGGGAGGAACTCAAACCCTGCAAATTCGCCATAAAGATATCCGAAGAAGACCGTGGCGGTGCCGATGTAGATCAGAAGCATCCCGAAATACCTGGTGAGCTGGTTTGCACTGTCTTCTGGGAAAGAACGGCGGATTATGACGCCCAAGGATATCGTTAGCAGACCGTAGGCCATGTCACCCAGCATGAGTCCGAAAAAGAGCGGGTAGGAGAACAGCATGAATACCGTCGGATCCATCTTTCCATAGTCCGACCTTCCTATGGCGTCGGTGAGTAGCTCCATTGGCGCGGAGGCCCCGTGGTCTCCGAAAGCGACGGGGGGCTTTGGCTCGGACGAGTGATGGTCATGGTGATGGTGATCCAATATCGTTGGTTTCACCGGTTCGTATTCGATGTGCTGGCAATAGGGGTTCAGGGCTTCAATTACTTCTTTGGATCTGTCATCGGTGACCCAACCGTCGATCACGAATGTATGGTCTGTGACTGCGATCTTGACGGGAGCCTCGGATTCGGAGAAATCCATCTCCAAGAGTTCTAGTCCGACACATAACTCAGCCCCATGTTGTTCTGTCCAATCCTGAATTTTAGTCTCGATCGAAATTAGCTCCTGGCTTAACTCCGTCTGAGCATTCACACCGTCTTGGATCAGATCGGACACTGAGCCTTTGCCTGAGGGGATTTCCAGTGGTTGAAATCCGGAGGACTCCAGAAGTGAGGACATCATGGCTTGGTGTTGAGGAGTGCAGAAAACTGCCACGATATCGTTGTTGGTGGCTGTCAAGACTCCTTCGGGGAGTTTCATGTCTGTTATTTGGGATGGCTTGAGGCATGTTCCGACAAAACTTGTGATGGATGAGTAGCCTACAAGAAGATCAAGGTCGATACCCAACGGTTCGAGTTTAGTCAGAACCTCAATTTCACCAGAGATGTTGTTCATCTCATCTTTTATCTGGTCAATCCGTGAAAACATATGAACCAGATTTTCGACTGTGGTTGTGAAATCTTGGCTTATTGTGCCCCTGGCGTAGTCCATTGAAACTGCCTCCGATGGGCCTTTTGCACCCGTCTGGGATACGATGGACCTGAAGGTTGACAGTTGGTTGCCGATAGAATCGTTGTTGTCCGAGGGAGTTCCGAGGTTGAAGCCCTCTTGATCGTCTTCATATTCGTTCATGTGGATGGCTTTTAATCTCGAGATGACCCTAACAGCGTCGTCAATGAGAGATCTAGAGCCCGCGGCAATCAACCTCCCAACCCTCTTGTTGGTGTACTCCCCGACCATTTTATCCACCTGACTGAAGAAACCTACTGGGTGAACGATCCTATGACTGCGTCAACGGCTTTCTTCTGATTTGACTCACCATTGGACTTCAGGTTGTCGATTTCCTTGTTTCCTGCCTTCCTGGTCTTTTCTGCTGCTTTTTCGGCTTCCTTCCTGGCGCCGGAAATCAGAGCTTGCGCTTTTGCCTCAGCGTTGGTCCTACCTTTTGCGACTATCTCGGATGCGTCACTTCTCGCGGTGGATACGATCGAAGCAGCTTCTTTGTTGGCGGTTTCCAATATCTTAGTCGCCTCAGATTCTGCTTCCCTAATTGCCTTGAGAACATCGTTCTTACTCATGATGACCGCCTGTTCAGATGGGGCCACCAACAGGGGGTATATCATGTTGACCAATATCTACAATTTTCTCTATCAACAACCCGCCCCTCACAATGTGCCAAATACCCCCCACTCTCAGGGATAGCCACCATGGACGCTGAAGGGATGGGGGACGTCGATTGGAACGAGCTCCAAAGGAATCTAGAAGCGACGATACCGGTCTATGACAAAATCAATCGTTTTGCAACGTTCAGGCAGGTCGATCGATGGAGGAAGATGGTTGCTTCAAGACTGCCGGCAGATGGTGAGATCCTAGAAATTGGTTGTGGCCCGGGCTCTTTTGCTGAAATTTTGGAGGGTCGGAATCTGACTTGTCTTGACCCTATACAAGCAATGCTTGAGGCCGCAGAACCCAGAGTCAATGCAAAGAGGAGGGAGCGGGGGGATCCCATGGCAAAATTCGTCGAGGGCACAGCCGAAAAACTCCCCTTTCCAGACAATTCCTTCGATGCAGCATGCACGCTTTTTTCCTTCCGTGACTGGTTTGACAAAAGAGCCGGTCTTTCCGAGGCACTAAGAGTGCTAAGACCCGGAGGAAAGTTAGTAATTGTAGATCCGGCGAAAATAAACGCTGTGCATGGATGGCTTGGACATGGATACATGAAGTACTGGGTTGGAGGCTATGCAAGGTGGATTTGTGGCGTTGAGGACCACCCATGGAAATGGCTAACAAAGACCTATGTCCATTTCGGAACGACCAGAGATTATGTGGAAATGTTGAACGAGGTCGGATTTGATGAGGTCAAAGCGAAGGTGATATTTCCGGGCATGGCGACAATATGGGAGGGTCTTGCCCCCTCAGACCCTCAATGAGAAGAGCGATCTGCACGTCACAGCACGCCAGATGAATGGTTTAGTGATAGGATTGAACAGCAAGTCTACAACCCAGTCTGGGAGCCTGAACAAGATCGAACCGAGCCCAAATGCCCTCTTGGATCTAGCCATGACAGTACCCATCTGACGTTTCCACTCCTTGTCATACTCGTCGAGGGTCTTGCCATCTAGTATATGATCCGCTATTGCATTCGCTGCAATTCTCCCACCGATCATTGCTATGGTGATGCCAGCGCCGTTTGAGGGCAATACCATGCCAGCGGCATCTCCCACAACTACGTGGTTCCCCTTGGAGAAGGACGAGATCGTACCAGACATCGGGAGTGCGCCTGCTCCACGATAGATTGTATCACCGTTGTATGAATCGATGAAGCGCTCTGCATAAGAATTCAGGCTAACTCCTCTTGCAAACCTGGTCTGGATTCCGAGACCTATATTTGAGCACCCGTCCTTTGGGAACACCCATGCATACCCCCCTGGGGCAACAGAGCCAAAATGGAGTTCAAGTGCCTCGGTGTGAATGCCCTCCTTTATTGCGAATTTTACGGGGATATTCAATGACGTCTCAGACCACATGGTCCTTCTGATAATATCCAGATGCCCCCCGGCCCCGACGATGATATCGGCTTGTATGGTCCTACCGTCCGAAAGGACTGCATCTCTGCCTGAGACCCTCTTTACCCTGACGCCAACGAGGTACTCCGCACCAGCTTTCTTCGCTCTCTCAACCAGCGCCTCATCGTGTGCGACTCTATCTAGTACCAAGCCATCGAAATCGTACCTCAGCCTCTTTCCTGATGGGGTCACGAGATGCATTTCTGGAACATTTCTGCAGATTGCACTCTCCGGCGTTTGAAAGAGGTCGTCGACCTCTGGCACCTTTGGGCATAGCCTCTTCATTTCCTGATTACTTGGAACGAGCTCACCGCATTGAAGTGGAGTGCCAATCGGATCCCTACCGTCGATGACGAGGACCTCTATTCCTCGCTTTGCAAGGTATACCGCGGTAGTCGAGCCAGCTGGACCTCCCCCTATCACGATTACCTGGTATTTCTTTTGAAATGACATTCCAAGTCACCTCATGTGGATCTAAGCGCTGATTTTCTGGCGAATTCGATCATCAACTCAATCTGGCCCGAGTTCGGGAGTATGGCTAACGACTCTACGGCCCTCTGGATGTGCGAGTCAATTAGGCTTCGAACGTAGCCAATGGAACCTGAGACTTCGAGCAATTCGATGAGTTCGTCCCACCTGTCCTCACTGAAATCCATCAATACATCCTCAAGGTTCTCACGGTTGTTTCCGTGTAATGTGGTCAATGCATGGATAATCGGCAAGGTCATCTTCCCCTCGTAGATGTCCGTCCCCCTAGGCTTTCCCATTCGGGGATTACCGGTCAGGTCAAGCAAATCGTCAACCATCTGGAACGCTCTTCCAACCTCCCATCCGAAACTTTCCAGTGCCTCTACGATTTCCTGATCGGCATTTGCTACCATACCAGCAACTTTGCAGCCCCCTGCTATCGGGCCGGCAGTTTTCCCATCGATTATCCTGTAGTAATCCTCGGGGGATGTCCCCAAATCGCCGATGTGGTCAAATTGCAACAGTTCCCCATTGGCGAGACCTATGCAGGTTTCTGCGAGGACCTTGATTACCTCTGGACCTTGTTCAGCACCAAGCCAGTACCCCAGCGTGAAGAGGTAATCCCCAGATATTATGCCATGGGCTATCCCGTGTTGGCTGTGGAGCGTCGGCCTGCCGCGTCTCAATTTCGCTTGGTCATAGATGTCATCATGCACAAGTGTCGCAGTGTGGATTATCTCGGCTGACAACGCGGTTCTGAGCATCTTATCATCCAAGGTTGCACCTGCTGCCTCGTACGCGAGACAGCCCAAGACTGGCCTGAATCGTTTGCCCCCAGCAAGTAGGATGTCCTTTGCGTATGTCATGGCAGGGTCTTCTGACCGCTCATCGACATATTCGATCAGGGCTTTTTCTACTATGCCCTGAACCTCTCGAAGGTTCCTCTGGGCGAGTACTCCATTGATGCCCTTCATGCTCCAGTGGGCGGGGGAGGGATATATCAACGGCTGTGCATACGGGCCCCTGAGGCACAACGGGTGTCTTCGAGGTTGCGCGATGTCTACTGAGTCGATTGGTTTTCTTAATCACGAAACTTGTTGGACTGCTTCCCGTGTAAAAGAAGCCTTTGAGCAGGATTGTTTGGAGCTCAAGGACCTTGGGGAGGCATTCGAAAGGCTCGCTTCAGATGCGCTTGATGTTGCTGTCATTCCCGCAAGGATGATCCATGGAAATCAGTTGCAGCTTCTGTCAAACGGCCTAGTTGTTTCAGGGGCTCTGAACCAAAATCGGCCATTCCATGTAATGGTCTCGGATGACAGGGTGAGGCATCTGCCCCGAGCCTCCATTTTATTGAGCAACTCAAGAATCGTAAGGAGGCAACTAAGAAGGCTCAGGCGTGACTTCCGTGTCCTCTCACCCAAGGCATGGGCCGGGATCAATGAGGTCGACCTGCCAGAGGAAGGCTTGGAGGCTTGGATGGAAGGGCTCAGGAGCTCTAGAGAGATTGATGGGTATACCTTGCCGAGGGACTCCTATGACAAGCATGTTCTGAAGTCCAGGAGATTTGCGCTGTGGCCGGAACCCAAAGAAGCAGGCGGCTCATTCTTCCTACCCCCGATCTACATTGATTTGCCACTTTTGATCACCAGAGAGGGGTACCCCAAGACAAAACTCGCTCAACTAAGCGGCGAGGAGGGTTTAGCCGCATGGCATGTGATGAACGAGCTATTCGGATCCGAAAGTCCGGAAATCATCGAGGGTATGGGGATGCTCGTGAAGCACCGGTCAGTATCCAGCCTGCTTCAACAGGCAGAATCGACAAGGGATCTCGTTCTTGAACAGGCCTGTCGGGACTCCGAGGGAGACATGTTGCCGGACGAGACTAGGTTGATGGTACGAATAGAGTACGTCTCTGACAACGGGACCAGGACCTTCAGGCTTGACAGGGTAATCAATCTGGACAATATTCACGGCGGATGCGTGACCATGAACCGGGAATGGAGATCAGTGTTCACCAAACTGAGTGAGCCCCAACCAGAGCACCCCCGATGGGGGCGAGCGTCTCCTGCTTTCTTCGTTGAGTAGGCGAATTGACCAATGACCCCCGATTTCGGCAGTGTTTCATACCCGATGCCCTGCCATTCGGGACACATGCCCATTCCGAACATTGGCCGAGAGCCACTGAACGGCTTGTATCAAGCGGATCTGAAAAGGCTCAGGTCGATCGCTGACAAACATGGAATCAACAAGAGGGGGTCAGTAGAGGTGCTTAGGGCCAGCTTGATTCATAGGGTCGTCTTACACAGTGTTGATTTGTCGTGGGAGGGCATCCAATCGAAGAGCAATGCAGAACTCGGGGATTTGCTCAGAATCTTTGGCATTAAGGCATCTGGCTCCCACAAAGATAGGCGTCAGAGGCTGTGGTTGCATGTCACTCAGGACGTCAACAAATTGAAGATTGAAACTCTGGGATTGGCCAGTCGTGAGGAGTTGGTTGAGCTGTGCAAGCGGCTCGAATTACCCACCAAGGGACCAAGGACCCTGCTGATCGGCCAGGTTGAAGAGGTTCTAAACAGTCAGAACAAGGCATGGGGGAAGATAAAGAGGAGCCTCAGAAGGAGTGGACTCACCTCAAAGCCGAATCTGAAAACGACCAATTTTCAGGACGATGATAATGAAAAGTCGATTTTTGTCAGAGAAGCCACAACTGCTGTTTTGGAAAATGCCCGTCAGATTTTGACCCGGATGGGACCGAAAGATGGACTTGGCTCAGGATTGGAAATCTTGGCTTCCAACCCTTCTGACTTTGCAAGGATGGTCCAGACCGTTGGGTTGGTGAGGGGGGCGCTTTGGTCCCGTGAGGCTACAAGTTTTCTCCTGAAGATGATGCATGCTCGCGGCTATCCCACTACAGTGGAGCATGCATCGGAGGCGATACACAGGGCTGCGTTAGCCATTGCGGATGATTGGGTCCATGGCGACTCTCCCTCGATCAGGACCTATGGCATAACCTCCCTGAACGAGCGATTCGATCATGCTGGAATCGAAGATCTTAGGGCTCGCGTCGATCGCCTCAAACTTCGGTCAACCTAAACCATCCGAACTTGTGCTCGGATATTCTACCTCCGACTGCCCTGAGGGAGTCAATGGCATCCTCGGCATCTTGTCGTGAGTGGCCTTGAACGCTGCATTCCCTAATTATCGCGTCGTAATCCACCCCCTCTCCCCGATCTCCTGCTGCGATGGTGGAAATGATCAGGTCATCGAGTGACATCGCACCCCCATTCTCGCTGACGGTATCTTGTGGGGGGCTCTCCTCAGCCACAGTGTCCAAGGGGACTGGCTCTGGACTCCTGTTCACGATTTCAACAGACCTGCCGAGTGCTGCATTTAGTGCTTGGAGCACATCCAGCATGTAGACCTCAGACTCAAAATCTGGGTAGTGGGCTCTGGACAACAACATTCCATCGACCAGGTCCTCCGGAATCCCTGCACCCCTGAAACCGGCCATGCTCTGTTCGGCATTGAGTGCCTTCTCGTAGGCGTCTATTCGGCGTAGCGTGGCATCCGCCGTCTCCGCCAGCCACTCGGCATAGGTCTGGCTGTCTATCTCGCGCATCTCCTGTGCATTGTAGGAGGTGAAAACACCTCCATCCTCAGTCGTGAATGATCTCTGCTTTCCCACGACCATCATAATGAATCGGTCACCTCTCTCGAATCTTGCGTGGATCTCCTCTGCCTCTGGATGCAGCTCGGGATTGAATGGAGATACCTCTACCCTATGCGTCCCAGTGACATCAATCAGATTGAATCTGAAACTCTGGCCACTCTCACTCTCCCTCCGTTCCGAGCTATCGATAGTCCCGGCTATTAAGGCCCGATTAATCTTGGCTCCCAGTCTTGTGACCATGAACCCTGGGTCGTATTCGCCTGATCCTTGTTCAGGGAGTGTTGCATCTCTGTACTCATGTGCGAAGACACGGATGGCTGACTGTCTTCCAACCCTGATTGGATTCGAAAATGTCAGAGGACCACCTCCCATCTCTCGATCACCGACTCAGCGATTTCAACAGGATTTGTCTCCACCACTACGAGGCTCTCAGCTTGGATCATGCATCCACGATCATCGTTTATCGATCGTCCATTCACAGTCACTCGACGACCAAGAAACCTTTCTTTTAATTCTGACATGAAGGGCTCCGGACCATTCGCCCTGATTCGTTCAGAAATCCCCTGGAAGGACTCTCCGATTACAGACTCCGAAGGCTCCCTTGAGACAAGTAGGCTGGCGTTCGAGACCCCCGAGTCAATGACCATCATCAGCCTGAGGTCCTCGGAACCCTCGACCTCACCGTGTTCGCCGCACATTCCATCCCTGAGAACTCTGCGGCAGCCCTCCTTGGTGCACCTCAAGATTATCCCAGAGTCCGACCTCACCGAAACAATCCTGCCGGTAGTTGATATCCCCCTTCTGGAGCCCCCCGAAGTAAGGACATCCAAATCCTCCGTGACCCAGTGATTTGAGGAGTCGATTGGCCCGAAGGGCGCCTCGTCCAGAACCACAATTTGATCGGGACCGTCTGTCACCAGATCTGGCGATCCTTGCCATGCCTGTACCCTAGCATTTTGGATCCTGATGAAAGAGCCCGGTTGGAGGTCAACCTTCGCCCATGATGTTAGCCTGCACCTTCCACTTGGATCTTGGACCTCCCCACTCCTGACCTCTCTGGACTCGCCCTCCTTTGTGGTGAATGTTCGAACGGTCCAATCGACGACCTGCAAATCGATATCGACATCCCTCTGACCATCACGGAGGCTCATTATGGTCGATTTTGACTCCTGTTGAATGTCGTCCTTGGTCGGGAATGCGCCGTCATGGTATGGCTCTATCTTGGTGTAGTCGCCGATGTTGATTTCTGGGGTCTCTCGGAACCTCTTCACCTGTGCGTTCTCGATCTTAACCAGGTCTCCCTCCTTCACCTCGAGTGCCTTCCATGAAAGAAATCCAATGCTGCCGGTCTGATCCCCGACCCTGCCCCTCACTACGTCGATAGTGCCTGAGCCGTCTCTTTTGACAATCTGGTCAGGTTTAACTGAAATCACCCGAGCAACCACGGACACAGTGCTTTCGCCTTTGGACGCCTGTTCTATGGTGATTGGTTCGCTGGTTGGGACTGGGGGTGTTCCTGATCCTTCCTTGAGCACTGAGACTCTTGATGTTTGATTGATGTTAATCGACTTCTTCCCATTCCACTCGTTGACAGAAACCCCTTCTAGCCTGACAATTGAGTTCGGGAGAAGGTCTTGGGCCTTGTTCCCCCAGTCCTTGTACTCCCATTTGGTTCGATCTCCCTCCCAAGGCGAGTCCTCGATAAAGCCGAATCCTATGTTCCTTTCTTCGCCCCTTACTTGTTGCAAACGGGAGTTGTATGAGGAGACTAGTACCTCGATTGACACATTCCTGTCATTTGACCCCAGCTCCGAGAACCTTGTTACCTTCTTCGCCACGATGGCTGGTTGACTAACCGTTTTGTCAGCGTCTGAGCCGGGTTCCATGAATTTCCTGACTACCGACCTGAGTGCGTCTCTGGGTGGTATCAAAAACTCGTTTTCGTATCTCTCGAATTCCTTGGCCACTTCTGTGGGGTCTGCATTGCTTACCTCTTGAAGAACTAACTTTACCTCTGTCTCATACTTGCCATCACTCAAACATACCACTTCCTACAAGCTAGAGCATCGAGTCTGCCATAGCCTGTTCTGTGGATTGAATTCCAATCAGTACAGTGTACGATGCGAGGGGGACATGTGCATGTTGGGGCAGACTCGACACAACCTCACCTTGGGTTTATGTCATGGATAGAGGCGGTTATTGAACATAGCCTGCCAAATTCTCTGATGGTACTGACTGGATTTATTCGTGATTCACCTCTCCGGAGAATAATGTCCAACTCAATCCCAGTGCAGATTGGAATTCTAACAGCCTCGGACCGAGCGGCATCAGGAGAGTACGAGGATCTCAGTGGACCCGAGATCGAGGCCTTCCTCGACGAAGTATTATCCTCGGCTACTACATTTCACAGAAAACTCGTCCCGGACAACATCGATGACATATCGGATGCTTTGATGGAATTGAGCGATGAACTTGGTTGCGCTCTTATTTTGACCACGGGTGGAACCGGGCCAGCCCCGAGGGATGTCACCCCAGAAGCCACAAAGGCCGTTTGCGAAAGGGTCCTGCCGGGCTTCGGTGAGAGAATGAGGTCCATATCCCTGAAATACGTGCCCACAGCCATCCTATCCAGGCAAATTGCAGGTACCAGAGGATCTTGTTTGATAGTCAATTTGCCTGGATCACCGAGGTCAATCAGAGAGACTCTTGAGGAGTTATTTCCTTCTATACCATATTGTGTTGATTTGATCGGAGGACCGTATATTTCAACCAAAAGCGAGAGAATGGATGCTTTCAGACCCCCTCACGCCAGAAGGGAATGATTGATGACGAGTCGGCCATGGGAACACCCATGGCCAAGATGAAGAGCGGCGGACAGCAGGATGGACGTAGTAATGAAGAAATGAGAGACATCGAGGTGGAATTTGATTTCACACCGAACGCTTTGGCCTCAATTCTCTACAAGCAAGGAAACACGATGGTCCTCGCAACCGTTACCGCTGACGAGGGATTGCCGAGGTGGTTTCCCCGAAATGCGACTCGAGGTTGGATCCATGCTGAGTACTCATTACTCCCAGGGTCTACAAACACCCGTTTCAGGAGAGAGAGGAACGGTGCGAAGGGGAGGACCCACGAGATAGAGAGGCTTGTGGCCAGATCGCTTAGAGGTGCTGTGGATCTGGAACAACTAGGGCCCCTCTCGATGACCGTTGACTGTGAGATTCTGAACGCCGATGGTGGCACACGATGCGCGTCGATCACCGCCGGGAGCATTGCCTTGAGGTTAGCAATTCGCAGATTGATCGCATCAGGGAGGTGTCTCCCAGCAAAACTCAGGCCCACCGAGCAACAGAGAAAGGAAGGCTGGAAGCCACCTGTTCTATCTAAGGAAGAGGCCCATGGCCATGAAATGGCAGTTATGCCTTGTGACGTCGCAGCACTGAGCGTCGGAATGGTGGATGGTGAAGTCAAAGTGGATCTGGATTACGTGCTGGACTCCAACGCTGATGTTGACATGAACGTCGTGATGACCAGTGCTGGAGCCTTCGTCGAGGTCCAAGGGACGGGCGAGGAGGCCACGTACACCAGAGAAGAGCTGGATTCACTGATCGACAACGCTGTCTCGGGCATCAAGATGCTTCACGAGCATCAAGTGAAAGTGCTCGAAGGAGTGAATTGATGGTGGGACTGGCCGGACTTGAACCAGCGGCCTCCGCATCTTCAGTGCGGCGCTCTCCCAACTGAGCTACAGTCCCGTGGGTAAGCCTACGCAACCCGATCATAGTATCAAGGCTTCTGAGCGACTCATTCAATACATAGTGGCTCGGCTGGCAACGCAGGGTGCAGGCATGTCAATTGCAAGCAGAGCAAAGCGGGTAACCACAAATACTCTCCAAGAGATGAAGGCAAATAATGAGAAAATCGCAATGCTGACTGCATATGACTTCTCACTGGCCAGGTTGGTAGATGGGTCTGGCATCGACGTTATTTTAGTGGGAGACTCGGCATCAAACGTGATGGCAGGTCACGAAACCACGGTCCCAATCACACTGGATCAGATGATATATCACGCGCAGAGCGTGGTCAGGGCCGTTAACCGGGCTCTTGTCGTTGTCGATATGCCTTTTGGCACTTACCAAAGTGATTCGAACAATGCTCTAAAATCGGCTATCAGGATAATGAAAGAGACTGGCGCTCATGCCGTCAAACTTGAAGGAGGGGAAGAGGTACTGCCATCAATAAGAAAGATCATTGATGCCGGCATTCCAGTAATGGGGCACCTAGGTCTGACTCCACAGTCGATATACAAGTTTGGCACCTACAGCGTGAGGGCGAAAGAGGAGGAGGAGGCGAAGATGTTGATGGGAGATGCGAAGCGTCTCGAAGAGGCTGGATGTTTCTCGGTTGTGTTCGAAAAGATACCTGCGGCCCTCGCATCGAAGGCGAGCTCATCCCTTAGGATACCAACCATTGGAATCGGCGCGGGGGTGGACTGTGACGGACAGGTCCTGGTTTTGCATGACATGCTAGGCATAACTCAGGAGTTTAGTCCGAGGTTCCTGAGGAGGTATGCGGATCTGGAGGATACGATCGGCTCTGCAATTTCTGCCTACATCCAAGATGTGCGATCGAAATCATTCCCGACTGCCGATGAATCATACTGACATGAATCATAGCATAGGTTGAAGGGCGATCTAACCTGAAGCCCCCATCATGGGACCAACAGAGATGTGGGTAGAGCGCCATAG
>MDTD01072891.1_pt1 | contig 168291 bp, 137 predicted proteins | sample 811221 | NCBI WGS metagenome assembly MDTD01 (sample SAMN05326646, study PRJNA326480) | marine metagenome | isolation source: seawater | place: Pacific Ocean: South West | collected 2011
AGACTTAAATTAGGAAACAGGCCTAGATTTTTTTGTTTACTTTTTTCATCAATGGAAAAAAGTAAAGACAGAAAGATGAAAACAAAATAGTTTAGTTATTTACTATTCAATTTAGCTAAATAAATGTATATTCATAATGATTAAAGAGAAAAGGCAATGAAATTCTCGATTCTCTGTACTCACATCTACCACAATTCATAACAAACACTTACACAAAAAAGCAGCTGCAGAGAAATTGCAAGGCTTTTGCCATTATCTCGAAAATGAACTATCCGAAAATAATATTAAAGCCCAAGCGAAGCGCCTCCATTTCAAGAAAGCATCCTTGGGTTTTTTCAGGTGCTATTGCTAAAGTTATTCTTGAATCCGACAAGGAACTGAACGAAGGTGATTGTGTATTGCTTTGCAATCATAATGAAGAGCCCTTAGCCAGTGGACATTTTGCCGATGGCAGCATTGCGGTGCGTATTTTGAGTTTTGAGGCCAAAGAACTCAATCAAAACTTTTGGAATGATAAAATCCTAAAAGCCTACCAACTTCGTCTAAAGTTGGACTTAACAAGCAACACTTCCACTACAGCTTACCGCTTAGTTCACGCAGAAGGCGACGGTTTGCCGGGACTAATTATTGATGTTTACGGAAATGTAGCAGTAGTTCAAGCACACAGCAAAGGAATGATAAACAGCTTAACTGCAATTACTGAAGCTTTAAGACAATGCTTTGGCAATGAACTAAAAGCGGTTTACAACAAGAGTGAAAAAAGCCTGGCAGAAGAAAACGACATTAAAGATGGCTATCTTTTTGGAGAGAGTGATTGCCCGCTTGTTGTAAAAGAATACGATAAAGAATTTAATGTAAACTGGATCGAAGGGCAAAAAACCGGATTCTTTTTAGATCAAAGAGAGAATCGAAAACTGTTAGGAAAGTATGCGGTTAAGCGTAAAGTTTTAAATACATTTTGCTACTCGGGAGGCTTTTCAATTTATGCTCTTGCAGCCGGTGCTCAATTGGTTCATTCGGTAGACAGTTCAGCAAAAGCGATTGAACTATGCGAGCAGAATGTAGCATTATTAAAAGAGCAAACAGAAAAGCACAAAAGCTTTGTTCAAGATACCTTTAACTTTTTAAAGGAAAGCGAAAGCAGTTACGACTTAATCATTTTGGATCCTCCGGCTTACGCAAAGAACATTAGAAGTAAACACAAGGCTGTTCAGGCGTACAGAAGGCTGAATGAAAAAGCTTTGCGCATGATTGAGCAGAATGGCATACTGTTTACTTTTTCCTGCAGTCAGGTAGTAGATCGCAAGCTTTTTGAAGATACCATCCGCGCAGCTGCGATAGATGCAGGAAGAAATGTAAAAGTCTTACATCACCTTTCTCAGCCGGCAGATCATCCGGTTTCCATTTTTCACCCTGAAGGTGAATACTTAAAAGGTTTGGTCTTATTTGTAGAATAAATGCAGGCTAAAAACAGCTATAAAAGTATTTGGAAAATATCTTTTCCAATCATCTTAAGTGGTGTTGCTCAAAACATTGTAAATGTAACTGACACCGCATTTCTCGGTCGCTTGGGAATTATTGAATTGGGTGCAGCCAGCAATGCAGGCATATTTTACTATGTACTCATGGTTTTCGGAATGGGATTTACCATTGGTACGCAAATAATTATAGGCAGAAGAAATGGAGAAGGTAACATAACAGCCATCGGCGGACTGTTCAACAATGGACTGTTTTTTCTTCTTCCTCTAGCGCTCTTACTTTTTTTGTTTATTCAAACATTGGCTCCGGCTATTTTAGCACAGCTAACCAACTCTACTGAAATACTTTCCGCTAGCTTAGAGTTTTTAAAGATGCGCAGCTTTGGAATTGGCTTTGCCTTCTTAAACTTCTTGTTTATTGCTTTTTATACCGGTATCACACAAACTAAAGTACTCACCTACTCTACTTTTATACAAGCTACGGTAAATGTTATTTTCGACTATGCCTTAATTTTTGGAAACTTCGGATTGCCGGAAATGGGCGTAAAAGGAGCGGCTTTAGCTTCAGTAATATCAGAATTGGCGGCTTTAATCTACTTTTTTGCCTATTCAAAAAAACGATTGTATTTCAAAAAGTATTTGCTCTTTTACCGCTTGCGCTTTGAAGGTAAAAAGCTATTGAAAATGCTAAAAGTTGCCTTTCCCGTAATGTTGCAAAACTTTATGGCACTTACTTCATGGCTGGCTTTCTTTATGATTATTGAGCAAATCGGCGAGGAAGAATTAGCCGTTTCTCACATTGTGCGAAGCATTTACATGGTTTTAATGATTCCGCTTTTTGGCTTCAGCTCAGCGACAAGTACCTTGGTTTCTAATTTAATTGGCAAGGGTAAAAAAGAAGAAGTACTCAGTTTAGTCAAAAAAGTGGTCTACCTCAGTTTAGCCTGCACTGCTCTATTCTTGCCACTAATTCTCTTCTTTCCAAGGGAAGTTACCCTAATTTATACTGACAACCTCAATTTACTCGATTCTTCAAAGAGTGTTCTATATGTCGTTTCTGCTTCCATGTTGTTTTTTAGTGCAGCTTACATTACTTTTTCTGCCGTAACAGGAACCGGAAAAACACTTTATTCTCTAGCGATAGAATTTGTCAGCATTTTCATTTACCTCATTGGAGCTTATTTTATAGGAGTATATTTTAAGCAAGACCTTTGGTTGGTTTGGTGCTCAGAGTTTATCTACTTTACTGTGATGGGAAGCTTAGCTGTCTTATATTTGAAGTTTGGAAATTGGAGGAATGCTAATATTTAAAATAATCCATAGCGCTTTGGGATTACATAGTTTAAAGTTAGATAAATTTTAAAAAGAATGAACAAAATAACTATGAGTAATGAATAGAGTGAATCTCAATACTCAAGTCTTATAGAAACTAAAATATCTGTAATGAAAGATTTACGCATCATATTTATGGGAACCCCGGACTTTGCGGTGGAGAGTTTACGCCAAATTCACAAATCAGGCAGAAAAGTAGTAGCTGTGGTTACTGCTCCCGATAAAAAAGCAGGAAGAGGTCAGAAAATTCAGCAATCGGCTGTAAAAAAATATGCTGAAGAGAACAAGCTACCGGTCTTGCAACCCACAAATTTAAAAAGTGAAGAATTTATCGCTGAATTAAAAGCCTTTCAAGCCGACATTCAAGTAGTTGTTGCATTTAGAATGCTACCCGAAGTGGTTTGGAATATGCCGGCTATGGGTACATTTAATTTACATGCTTCTCTATTGCCCAATTATAGAGGCGCAGCTCCCATTAATTGGGCTGTAATTAATGGAGAAGAATACAGCGGAGTAACTACCTTTTTCTTAAAACATCAAATTGATACTGGCGATGTTATTCTGCAAGAAAAAGTAAAGTTAGCGCCAAGGGAAACCGCCGGAAGTTTACACGATAAACTAATGAATGTAGGAGGCAAATTAGTCATCAAAACTTTTGATTTGATTGAATCGGGTGATTACGAATTAAAATCACAAGACCAATTAATTGACTCTAATAGTCCAATAAATGAAGCTCCAAAAATTTTTAGAGAGGACTGTGAGATTCAATGGCATAAAAGTGCGGAGGAAGTTGATCGTTTAATCAGAGGGTTGAGTCCTTACCCGGCAGCATGGACGTCGATCAAAAGTTTGTCTAACGGCAAAAAGCTAAACCTCAAAATATTTAAAGCAAAACCAACTGAAATTCAATCCAAATCTAAAGAGATAAAAATAATTGACCGTAAACTGCACATTGGCACGAAGGATTATTTTTTAGAAATTGAAGAACTTCAGTTAGAGGGTAAAAAACGAATGACAGCTAGCTCTTTACTCAATGGTTTTTCCTTCAACGATCAAGAAATTGACTAAAAATAGGCTTTAGAGGCATTTTTTCCCTTCCAATTTTTACAGTTTCAATTATTTTAAAGGGTAAAAAAAGTAGAAAATTTTCCTCAATCGCATCTAGTTGAACTACTTTACAGTAGAAAACAACCGCAGTTATTAACAATCAACCGTACTTTTCAACAAAATGCAGTCTTTTTTTCCGAAATCCTTGCACCGCTTGAGTTTTACTCTATATTTGTAGTCGCTTCATTGAAGCAATTAAATTAATTTTTTAACCAAAAATTTTTACAAAATGAACAAATCTGAATTAATCGATTCGATCGCGGATGGCGCAAACTTATCAAAAGCGGATGCAAAAAGAGCATTAGAAGCATTTTTAGATTCAACAGGATCTGCCTTAAAAAAAGGTGACAAAGTTGCTCTAGTAGGTTTCGGTACTTTCTCTGTATCAAAAAGAAACGCTAGAAAAGGAAGAAACCCACAAACCGGTAAAGAAATCAACATTCCTGCAAAAAATGTTGTAAAATTCAAAGCAGGTAGCGAGCTTTCTGATAAAGTAAAGTAAGTTAATCAAAAGCTAAAAAAATGCCGTGTAGACTCTGTCTGCACGGCTTTTTTTGTTTTAAAAACGCAATCAATACTTTCTACTTAGACAAGCGGTAAAATTTTATATATTTGTTATTCAATAAAATTATATAAATAATATTATGGGAAAAGGAGACATTAAAACAAAAAAGGGAAAACGAGCTGCAGGTTCTTATGGTGTAACAAGACCGAGAAAAGTGGAAAAGAAAAACGATTATGTGGCCAAACCTCCCAAAGCAAAAGCTGAAACTCCTGAAAAGAAAGAGAGCAAAAGCACAGCGAAAAAAGCAACTACTTCTAAAAAAACGACTACAAAAAAAGCAAGTACTAGCAACGAAACTAAAAAGTCGACCACAGCTAAGAAAGCTACTGCTACCAAGAAATCAACAACTGCAAAGAAAACAACGACAAAAAAGAGTCCTGCAAAAAAGACAACTAAAAAGAAAGAGGATTAACACCTATTTAACTAACTACCAAAATAAAAGCCACTCAAATGAGTGGCTTTTTAGATTTCTAAATATCTACTTATCAATTACTTCTTCGCATACTTCCTCGCTTCGGGCAAATAATCTAATATATCTTGAATTCTACGTTCATCGCTTGGGTGCGTACTCATAAATTCCGGGGGTGCTTGTCCATTTTTGTTAGCTGACATTCTCTTCCAAAAATCTGCTGCAACAGCAGGATCATAACCTGCCATAGCCATAAACACTAAACCCATTTTATCGGCTTCTGTTTCATGCATTCTTGAGTATTTTAAAACACCCAATTGCGAACCGATCCCATAAGAGGCTAAAAATAAGTTTTGAGCTGTTTCAGGTTTTTCTTGCAATAAAACAGATAGCGCCATTCCACCTGCTTGAACGGATAATTGCTGACTCATACGCTCATTTCCATGGCGTGCAATTGCATGAGCAATTTCATGTCCCATTACGGTGGCTATCCCATCTTCCCCATCACAAATTGGTAAAATTCCAGTGTAAAACATTACTTTTCCTCCCGGCATACACCAAGCATTAACCGTTTGCTGATCGGCTACGTGAAACTCCCAATCAAACTCTTTTAGGCGATCTTTCATTCCATTTTCCATCATAAACTGATTAGCAGCCGCTGAAAGCTTCTCTCCTATATTCCTTACTAATTGTACCCTCGGATCCGTATCCGGCAAAGGTGGTGTTTCTTTTTTTACTTGTTCATATTGAGAGTGGCTCATACTCTGAAGCTCAGAAGTTGGCATTAACTTTAATTGTTTTCTTCCGGTAATTGGCACAGTTGTACACTGAGCTAAAAATGCAGCTACTGCAAGGACTATGAAACCTTTTTTCATCTATTATAATTTTAAAGCAAAAGTAATAATATAGTACTTATTCAAATCTATTTAATTTCTGCTGAGAGCTGCTCCTCTTGCAAAGCCAACATCATAGGGACTAACTTCTTGTAATTCCCCTGCTTAATAGTGCACTTTCCTTTATAATGCACAATGTATGCACATTGCTCAGCTTGTTGAGTAGAATGAGAACAAATCTTAACCAAGCAATTAATAACATGATCAAATGTATTTACATCATCATTATGAAGAATTAATTCATGCTCGCTTGTTAGTACTTCCTTGAGTTTTACTTGATCCTGCTCTTTCGTTTCCATACTACAAAGTAAGTGAATTTTAACGATTCTGCAAACGTGCTGCCTCATTTAGCGTAATCCGCTTACCTTGGTAGTAAGCCGTTACAAATGCATCTTTTATAACTTCACTAATTCTAGCTTTCGCCTCCTCTGCTTCTTGAGCAGTACGATAAACACCTGAATTATAGCGACGCATGCCGTTTGAAAGTAAAACTACATTTAAAGGTTCGTATTCGCTAAATGTTCCTGCTTCAAGCGGCTTAGAGAATACGCCAATTTGTACAGTAAAGAAAACACCCTCAATGGCTTCAACTTTTATCCTACCTTGTTCGTCCTTCTCATTAGCAGCTATTGGGGCTTCTTCTGTTTCATCAGCTAGATTAAACTCATCATTAACTGTAGCTGAAGATAAATTATTTTCAATTTCTCTCGCTCTTGATACACCAATACGCTCTCCATTATAAAAAGCCACTACAAAGGCATCTCTATAGCCTAAATCTCTAATTTGATCTCTAGCTGAATTGGCATCATTTTCACGATTAAAAAAACCTGCTGTGTAACGAGTAATGCCATTAGGTCCTTCTTGTGCTGACAAAGGAGCAAAGCCCTTAAACATGTCCTGCGGAATAGGGTTTCTAAATGCACCTACTTGTACTTTGTAGACTAAGCCTTCCGGTAAATCCTCTTTATTTACTCTAGGGATTGGATTTTCTCTATTGTAAACAGAAGTTGGCTGATTTAATCGATTAAATATTGAAGTTTCCAACTTTCTAGGAATTTGCTCAATATTAACAATCGAACGAAGTTCATTAGTCGGTTCAGCTTCTTCAGTCTTTTCAATCGGACTCTCAATTGTTTCTTCAATGATTTCATCTGTTGAGTCCTCAACTTGGTCTTCTTCCGGTGTATCACTTTCAATTAAATCAGACTCTTCATTTCGAACATCATCTGCTATCTCCTCTGACTGCTCTTGAACATCCTCATCAATCCCATTTATTTCCTCTACCTCTGCTTTAGTTGTCACTTCAGTTTCTTCAGCTGCCTGATCATCCTCTATAATTGTGTCAGCAGTAATAGCTAAATCCTCATCACTCTCACTCCTACTCTCACTCTCGCTCTCGCTCCCATCCGTATTAACTAACTCTTCTCGAGCTACAGTTTGTTCTTTTTGCTCTTCAACATCAGCACCAAGCTCACTCTGGTCATTCTCTGAACCTTTGGCTTCAACCCTTGCAACTAAATCCTCATCTATTGGCTCATCAATATTCTTAGCAGCTAAGCTAACAACGGCTTTTCTCTCAAATTCATCTAGTTCCGCCAACTGACGATTTAACTTTCGATCAGACTCTTGAATTAAGTAATTTCTCACTCTCGTAATCTTATTAATTGAATCTATACTTTTTGACATAGATTCCGCTTTTTGCTCTAAAACTATTGCTTCTTTGATAAATCTTTCTGTCTGTTCTAAAGATTCATTCTTTGCTGCTTCTTTTCTTAATTCCTGAGCATCTATCTTTAATTGAAGCTGCTCTTTTTGTATTTCAAGTGCTTTCTCATATTCCACTTGAGCTGACTTTTTCAATTGTTTATTCTCTTTAGCTTCTTGTAAGTACTGAACATAAGCATTAGACTGCATAATTTGCTCAGCTTTACTTTCTTCCACTTGAATCGTATCTATATCAACTTTAACTGAGGACTTAAGCGGTGTTTGTATTCCTTTTCCTAGGTAGTCGCCAGTTTTACCGTCAACAATCCCTCTTTCAATTTGTGCTTCTCTTTGGTAGTATACATTCGCTTGCTTTTCCAATCGGTCTGCTTCATTTCTAATGGTCTCTACTTCTGCTAACAGCTCATCTCTTTCACTACCAACCGGCAGTTTTTCAGCCTCTAATTGAATTGAATCAGCTTTTGCTTGTATTCGACCTGCTTTTAACTGAATTTCATCTCCTTTATCCTTGGCAATTTCAGCACTTGAAATTTTCAATACCTCAGGATCCATGATGGACTGTATAAATGTTCCATTTTGAGGTAGTTCTCCTACAAACTTCTCACTTTTTGCAAACTCATCATCAACCAAATCCAATAATTCTAGCGCTTCTCTTTGCTTATTTATGGCCATCATTTCATAGTCATAAGCTTTTTGCAATGCCACTTCTTGTCTAGAAAATCGATCATTTGGGTTAATAGTAGCTCTCACCTCTGCAGCCTGAGCAAAATAAACTTCCGCTTCTTCTGCTAAAAGGTTTGCCATATCCAAGTTATCCGACTCAAAGTCCTGGCTATATTTATTGGCATTTAAAAGTGTTTTTGAGTTACTGAAATACTCTTTGCTGTTTACTTCTTTAAACTTTGTAGCCGCTTGCAATAGTTTATCTTCAGATGCTTTCTTAAATGCATTGGCGTCTTCAAAGGCTTTAGTTCGTTCCTCTACAGTTGGTAATGAGTATGCTGCTTCCTGAGCTTGTTCCGCCTTTTGTGCTAAACCAGAAGCTTCATAAAGCGACTTTTTAAGTTCACTTAGTTCACTCCTTGCCTCTTCATTTGTATATGTATATTTTTTCTCAAAATTTAAAGTGGTAAAGTCATCATTAATCTCCGAATCCGCATCTACTGATGAGACATCAATATTAGACTGAACTTTACTTTCAGATGGGTTCGTATTTTCTGTTATTGTCTCAGAACCTTTTTCTTCTTCCGTCGAAGTTCCTTTTACCAATTCTTGCTTTGAACTTAATCTATTCTTTCTCTGCTCATTAATTTCCTTTTGTTGGAGTATTTGATCAATTTCATTTTGCAAACTCAATATTTCACTTTCTGATTCCGTTTGAGTTAGTCGACTTTCCTTTTGAATCATTTGTCGATCCAATTCCTCATTCCATTTTTCTAAAGAAGTGATTGCAGATTCATTACTCACTTCTTTCGCTTGAAGAAACTGTTCTTCATACTCTTCATTTATTGACTCAACTGTTGAATTAGTTTCACTTAAACTCTGTCCTTCTTCTCGCTCACTTTCCTCTTCAGCTGCAACATTGCTTTTGGAGCTTTCATTTGTGTTTACTGTGTTTTCTACAATCTCATCTTTCGTTTCTTTATTCGAAGCTAAGTAAGCTATCTTACCTTCGTCTTTGTATTGTTTCACTGAATTTTTAAGTGCCAATTTTTCGTTCTCAGTAACAGTTTGCACCTTGGTTGAAGTTTCTTCTATTTGTTTATTCCACGCAACTAGTTTACCCTTTTGTCGCTCAAAAGCTGAAATACTATTTTCTACTGATCTCTTGTCCACAGCAAGTTTATTCATCTGAAAGGCTAAATCTGCACTATCTAACTGTAAATTCTCAAGCTGACTTTCTACTTGCTTTTGCTCAGCATCCGACTCAACCTGATAAAGCTCTTCCCTTTTTTCTGCAATTCTCTGATTAAGTTCTGTTTGTTCTTCCGAAATGTGCTTAACTCCCTCTTCTATATTAGTTAGTTCTTCTTTAGCAGAAAACAATTCATCTTCAATTTGTTTTTGTTTTGACTGAACAAATTCCCTTTCATCATTAACTAAACTATACTCTTTTTTCAAAGATGCCAATTGCTCTTCACTTTCGTATTTTTCAAGTTGGTTCCAGTTCTTTTCAGTCTGACGAACTTTTGCTAAAAGTGCTTTCGTCATTTCACTTTTAGCTTCTAACTCTTGCGCAAAACTCAATGCAATGGCAGCATCAAACGCTTTTAATTCAGCATTTTCTTTAGCTTGAATAAATGCTTGATCACTATCTGACTCTTTAGTTTCATCAAGTTTTTTAAACAATTCTTCAGCCTCAACTTGCTTTTTAGCAGCAATGCTATAAGCCGCATTTATTTGGTTTTCTTCTTCCTTGATTTGCTTTTCAATCTGCTTACTTAACTCTTCTAATTCAGCGTTTTCCTCATTAATTGTTTCACTGTCGACTTCCTCAATACTATTGCTCTCAGCTAAGTCTTTATCTTCATTCTGAACAATTTCCTTGCTAGTATCTTTATTATCAGACTTGCTACTTTCCTCAGCTTCTGCAATCTCATTCGCTTCAAGATTCACACTCAAGTCAGCTTTTTTCTTTAAAAGCTCTGCAGAAATCTTTGGTCCTGCCGAAGCGTATTGATCAGCTGCACTACCATCAAAAATGTTTTTTATCACCAATTGTTGATTAGCACCACCGCCTACTAAACGAAGTTCTTGACCTAGAACCTCAAATTCATCTTGCTTAGGCACTTCAATGATTCCTGTATGAATTGGCGCATCTGCCGTAGTTTCTAAAACAAACTTATACTCCCCTCCATTTTTAGGAATTTCAATTTGATATTTTCCATTATCATCTGCTTTAAAAGACCCAACAGTCTGATTGGTTTCACGATCAACTACCGTTACTCTTGCACTTTTTGGCGGTTCTCCTCCTTCAACAATCAACTCACCTTTAATAACAGTTAACTCAGCCGGAGCTTTATTAACCATCACTTTATATACAGTAATCTCCCCACTTTTGTTGGTTCGATTAGAGGCAAAATAAGCAATCGACTTATTTTTATCAGTAATAAACAACACATCATTGTCAACTGAACTAAAAGCAAAATCTAAGTTTACAGGTTCTGTCCAATCGGCAATTGATTCATCATAAGTACTCATAAACAAATCATAGCCGCCCATGCTGTTATGCCCTTCTGAAGCAAAGTAAAGTGTTCTTCCATCAGGATGGATAAAAGGATAATTTTCATCGTAAGCTGTGTTAATTGAACTACCTAAGTTAACTGCTTCACTCCACTTATCATTTCCCAACTTCACTATTTTATAAATATCCCTTCTGTTTTCTCCCTTTTTTCCATAGGATGAAAAGTAAACTTCACGAGCATTATTCGGTAAATAAATAATCGAAGATTCGCCTATTTTCTCATCGTATTTCGACATAAACTCTTTGGGCTTTTTTACAATCTTTCCGTCTATTCCTTCGAGCTTGTAGATTCTGAAAAAGTTATCCTCATTAATTACTTGCTTCTCCAACACCTGAACTTCATTAATTCTCGAAAGCAAATCATTACCATTTTTACACATTTCAATTTTCCGCTCTAGCTGGTATTCCTCAGCTGTAGATGAGTTTACTTTGCTTTGAAAACGCTTATACGACTTAATCGCTTTTGCAAAATGATAATTAAGATGATGCGCTCTGCCTAAGTAGTAAAAAGCTAAAGGGTCTGTGTTGGGTTTTGAAGCAGCAAAGTTTAAGTACTTTAAAGGTTTCTCTTTATCAGCAGAGGAGGCCAATAAACAAGCACCATACTTAAAATTGTAGGAAGGATCTTTAGGATACAAACTCAATAATTGAGCAAAAAGTGGCTCAGCCTCAGAGAATTTTTTATTTTCAAAAAGCTCTGTTGCTTTTTCTTTTAACTCTTCCTCAGAAGAGAAGCCTTCTTGACAATAACTGCCAACTGAAAAGAATATACAGAAGAGAAAAATAAGAAAACGACTTCTTTTCATTGACAGCCTAAATGTGTTGATTATGCATTATACAAATATTGCTATTTATAGGGAAATCACCTATTTTTTATTTGAATTATATTAACATACAAATGTGAAAAGTAAAAAAATAAATTTCTTGTTGTCAATGCTCTAGAGTGAAACACTAAAACTCACTCTCAAAATCACTCAAAAACCGCTCTTTTTCTCTCTCGCTTCCAAACATATAAGTAAATGGAGCTTCTCCTTTCGCATTCTTATATTTTCGATCATCTCTTTTCATTTCTTTAATTTTCAGGTTAAACTCCTCATTCGTAGAAATAGCTTTCAGCAAATTTCTTCTGTAAGTAAAATAGTACCAATTACCCTCTTCAAGTTCAAGTAAAATATCAACCATATCACCACCTCTACTCTTAGTAATCATTATGGCTCCTTCAACATACTTATACACTTCTTCTTTATTGATATTCGTAATACCAAGTTTTCCAAATGACTTGTATGCATTCATCTCTTCATTCCACTTGAATTTTACATCATTAAAAACCAGTCTTTTATTTAATTCATCCGGTAATCTTTTAATTTTTCCGTTTAAACTGAGTTGCGAAATCATTTCATCGGCTTTTTCTACGCCAATTAGCTCTCTCAAACCCTTTTCGTACGTTTCTCTAGTAAAATCAATTGGCTGTAAGTTAATACTTTCATTGATGTCTTCTGCCAACATCTTAAATAGATTATCGTCAAAATAAAAGTCAATTGTCATTGTTAAATCCAATACAATCGAGTTATCAATTAAATTATGATTAATATTCCCTGCAGCTTCAAACTTCACATTACCACTTCTGGCACCTATATCCACTGCACCTTCACCATAGACTTTGCAGTTTTCTGTATGCAGACTTAAGTAATTACCGGGAAGGGAAAGCTCTTGAATTTTCTCTATTGTTGATATCTTGTATTGCTTGTCATTTAAGTCATAATGCAAGAAGCCATAAGCCGGCAATACATTTATATCACTATAGTTTCTTCTTTCCGTTAAAAACCCTGAATAAAAATAGTTAGAATCGGTATTTAAATTCATACTTGATGCTACAAAAGCGCCACTTGGCGTTCTCATCGTCGTATCAATTGGAATATAAATTTCATTCGGATCAATCTCTGCTTCAAAATCTATCCACGGTCGATCCAAACGTTGGCAATCGTGAGAAATCTGTGTTAAACCATCAAAAACTAAAAACTGTTTATTGCCGAAAAGCTTGACTTTACCTTTAAAGGCAAACTGCGGACTTAAAGTAAAATGTGCAGAGTCTGAAACTCGACCTTCACCCGTTGTCTGTCCGGTTGTATCAACTGTAATACTTTGCAGATAGACTGTTTGAACGTTCTCATTGCGATCTACATAATCAATATAGCCGGAAGCTGAATAGTTTTTCCTGCCAAAAATATTTGTATTTGCATTGTAAATATTATGATACTCAGTAACACTGTTTGCTACAATTCTAGAATTAAGCAAAGGCTTCATCTCTGCCTTTTTCAGTATTGTCACATTTCCGCTATCCGGATAAACTCTGGCATCGGCAGCGTTAATATACAAAACTTCTTTGGCTTCAATAATGTGTTTTCTTGAATTGTACTTTGCGACCGGAGAGTAGAAGAACAAACTATCTTGCTCATGATGAGTTGAAATAAACTTAGAGCCTTCCAGCCTCACATCAGCAGAAACTTGCGTAGATTTTGAACTACTCAACTCAATTGAACCATCGTCCATAAACCATTTAAACTCCTCCATATAACAGAGGTATTGATTAACCGGGAACTCAATTGGATCAGCCTCTCCATTGGATTTAAATTGCGCAAATCGGCCTTCGAAATCAACATGTGCATTTACATTATCGGTTTTTAAAGCAAAACTACCAGATGCTTCATCACTTAACTGAAAGTTTGCTGTATCAGCATCAAATGTCTGATAACCAAACTTCATCAAGTTTGAGCCTAGATCTGCCCGTTCAAAGTGATAAATTCCATTGCCTTCCATCCCAGAAGGTCTATACGCAGATGTTCCTTCAAAGTTTGTTTTCGGATCATACATTTGCATGCCCGAACTAGTTGTACTTGCATACATCACATCATTGTATGGCAACCAACGCATTTTTGTAGCTTCGGCTTTGGCTTCAGGATACTCCGGTCCTGCTTCTTGCGCATCTACGAAATACTGTTCTGCCTTTGTTCTCATTGAGTCAGGATAGAAAATAAAGTCTTTTGAATAGGTGGTTGAATTAATGTATTCTAATTTTCCATCTCCTCTCAGTCCTTCATGACTCAACTGAATGTTATCGTAAAACTGTCCTTTCCCTTTATATGCCGGATAACCTCCCGGAGGAGTTGAGCGCTTAAACCCTAATGAGAAATCTTCCTGTAAAGTCAATTGCTCTTCAAATTCCGGGAAAATATCAGCTGAATTAAAGCTTCCGCTAAATTTTAATTGATCATTATTAAAGTTATCTAAACTATCAATGGTAAATGGATCAAGTTGAAAGTAAAACCGATTTCGATCGTATACTCCACCCAAGACTTCTTTTTTATCGTAATAAACATAACTTTCCTTTTTAGAAGTAAGAATAGGGTATTCAGGAAAATCCTTTAACCCTGATTTATTTCCAAAATTGTCAATTAACAACTCACCATTCAAATCCTGAACCACCGTTTTTACCGGTTTAAGAATAGGGAAACCGCGTTCATCCTTCTTTCCGGTTGGAGCTTTAATCTGCATGGAATCAACATTTACCAAAGCAATCTTAAAATTCTTATAGTCAAAATCAAATTCTTTCCCGTAAAAATCAAATCGACCTGCTTTCACCTGACCTGCAAAATCAAAATAGCGGTTGCGCTTCATTTTAATTTGACCATTTTGGGGTATTAAAACCACTTGCTGTGAATCACTCACAACTATTCCGGGAATTCCATTTATGGTTAAATCATAGTTTAACAAATTTATTTTCCCATTAGGCGCACCCTCAATATTTGAGTAAATACTCAACACATCGTAATCGATTCTGCGCTGCATCGACAAAACAAAATCTATTAACTTTTGCTTTACAGTAAAGGTACCTTGATCAAAATCGAAACTTAAAAAACCCATAGAGGTAAATTGCACGATTAAGTTTTTGGTATAAGGAACTTCCATATTTAAATATCCGGCTAACTCACTAACCGGCAATATTCTCTGATTATAATTATCCACCATTCGTTTAATTTGATAAAGCGGATTGTTTTGGTCAAGACCTCCAATTTTGGCAAAAATTTCCTCCTTAAAAAAGTCTATTGATGTAAAATAGGCATCCTTTTTTGTTCCTCCAATTAGGTTAGTAAGCTCCAAAATTGGTTCATCCATTTTCCAGTTTAACACTTCAAAATCCATCTCAATATTGTGAAACGTATTGGTGTATGGCGTTCCGGAAACTCCACTTCCTTCTCGATACAAGGTAACCAAACGCTGATCATTCAAAAACTTAAAATCCAATCCTGGATGATAAACAGAGTCTTTACCAAAATATATCCGAATTGCTGCTTCTGTAGAAACAACACGATCTGTTCGAATAGAAATATTTTCTGAGAGCGCTTTCAAAAACAAAGTATCGTTTCTATAAAACTCAACAAAAGCATCTTGATTTTCATCACCGGTACCTAATAGTTTGGCTCCACGCATTGAAAATCCACCGTCAAAATTCACTCCCGGAAAAAGGTTTTCGATGCGAATTCGCTTATCGTAAGAGTCAAATCGCGGGTATGAAGTTCGGTCAGGCGTCATATTGGCTAAAACTTTATTTTCCAGCCTGCCTAAGAGCGGCTTATCTAAGTAAAAAGAATTGTAAAACTTAACAGAATCAACTATGTAGTCGTTCTTTTTTGTATCAATTTTGTAATCGTTAAAAGTAGCATATACTTTTTCTTCCTCAAGACCGGCTTGTACCCAATTGACTGTCCCTCCATTTCCAATCCATAAATTTTCCGTTGGATAATAAGCTCCCCTTGTGTCAATTATTTTCATGCTATCTCCCCTTGAATAACAAATCAAATCCAGAGAATCAAAAGTAACTTTTGGTAAGCTGTCAAAATCAAACTTATAGTCTCCATTATTTGATGCCCAAACATTTGAGGGTGAATTATACAAAGCATTTTCTCTAAATAAATCGTTGCAAAAGTTCAAGTAAGCCGTAAAGTTCTTTTTCCTGCGATCATCTAAAAGTTTAAAGAGCGTATTCTGCCAAGCAGTAAAACTTTCATCACTTTGATTTTCATCAGTAACAAAGCTACCAACGGTAAATAAAAAATTTCTAAAATCCGGAAATGGGCGATAATTTTTCTTCAGCATTCTGTTGCTTACATCATAAACCCCTTCTCTCTGTTTTTCAGAAAAATATCCACCATACCACACTAATTCAAACTGCTTCATAAAGTCTTTTCCCTCTTTACGAGCATCTGAAAGGTAGTCATTCATGACATCAAAAAATTCGATAGAGTCCCTTGGAAACTCTTTGGGACTTTGCGCTTTTGACTGATTATAAGTAACAAAAAGCACTAAAAATAAACCTACTAGCTTTCTTAATCTTTTCATAGAAATTGCATATTCCATGCTTGAAAGTTAGCAAATAAATAAAAAGGCTCAGTAAGAATTGCCAAAAGCTGTTTACTCTATGCTTTCTGCAAGTGAATCATTGCCCAGTCGGAGTGGCTTAATGAGTTTCTTAGCACTAACTTATACTGATCCAATAGCGCTTCAAAATCACTCACATCAGAAGGAAAAAAACCACTTAACAAAAGGTTACCGCCGGAACTAAGATGTTGTATATAAGTGTCGAATTGTCTTAATAGAATATTTTTATTGATATTGGCTAAAATACAATCAAATTCACCCTTACCATCTACCCAATCGATATCCCCTAAATAGGTATACACATTTTTGCAATCATTGCGTTGTACATTCTCCTTCATGTTTTCAGCAGCCCATTCTTCAATGTCGACGGCATGCACTTCTGCCGCTCCCATTTTTTCAGCTAAAATGGCTAAAATGCCCGTTCCACTACCCATATCCCAAACTTTTTTTCTATCGAGTTTTAACGACTTCATCCCCTCAATCATCAACTGGGTTGTTTCATGATGACCGGTGCCAAACGACATTTTGGGTTCAATGATTATTTCGTGAGTAAAATTTGGTTTTGATTCATGGAAAGGAGCTCTAACAATACAAAAATCGCCCACTTCAACCGGTTCAAAGGACTGCTCCCATTTAGCGTTCCAGTTTTCCTTTTCAATTTCTTTATGCGACCAACGAATTGTAACTAAATCGCTTTTAAGCAGATCAATAGAATCAAGTAATTTTAAATCAAATTCCTCAGATTGTATGTAAGCTTTAACCACAGGCTCTTCTTCCACAAAGCTCTCAAAAGGCAAATCACTCAATTGAGCAATTAATATTTCATGAAAAGGTTCAAAAGGGGCTAATTCAAAAGTACATTCTATATAGTTGCTCATAGTATTGTTTTAAAGAGCATTAACAATTGCCAAAAAATCATTTGAATTGAGCGAAGCTCCACCAATTAAGCCGCCATCTACATCGGCTTGTTCGAAAAGTTCTGCTGCATTATCCGGCTTACAACTTCCCCCGTAAAGAATACTGCAATTTTCGGCAATCGGCTTACCGTAATGCTCTTTTACTAATGCGCGAATGGAAGCATGCATTTCCTGAGCTTGCAAGGAGCTTGCCGTTTCACCGGTACCAATTGCCCAAACCGGTTCATAAGCAATCACTAATTGAGCAAATTCCTCTTTACTTAATTCCCAAAGAATTTTTAACTGCTCTGCTACTGTTTTAAAATGCAAATCAGATTTTCTTGCCTCTAACTCTTCTCCACAACAAAAAATGGGACGAATCCCTTCTGCTAATAAGGCTTTAATTTTTTTAAGTAAATCTTGATTACTTTCATGAAAGTACTTTCTTCTTTCGGAATGCCCGACCAAAGCGTAGTCAATTTTCATAGAAGCCAATTGCTCTGCCGAGATTTCGCCCGTAAAAGCACCGTTTTTCTCAAAATGAACGTTTTGAGCACCCACCTTAAGTCCCGCTGCTAAAGCCACTTCTTTTACCTTTGAAAGGTGTATGTAAGGGGGAATTAATATTACTTCTTCTTGATTCTTTTTGGTATAAGTCTTTGCTATTTCAGAAGAAAGCTGAATGCCTTCTTCAAAATTCATATTCATTTTCCAGTTTCCTGCTACAATTTTCGTTCTCATCTCTAAATCAATCTCTTTTCAGTTGTTAAACTCTAACTCTTGGGTCTAAAACCCCATAAATTATATCTACTAAAATATTAATGCTTACAAAAATAACAGCAATTATTAAAACAGCCCCCATAACAATGGGTAAATCGTATTTTTCTAATGCATTTACGATCTCCCAGCCTATGCCCTTCCACGAAAATATAATTTCGATAAAAACAGCACCTGCCATCAATGAAGCAAACATTCCGGATATTGCGGTAACAACCGGATTCATGGCATTTTTTAAACTGTGTTTAAATAGCACTACTCTTGATGAAAGTCCTTTCGCCCTTGCAGTTCGCACATAGTCCATTGACAAAACTTCTAATAGAGAGTTTCGACTCAATTGCAAAATAACCGACAAGGGTCTTACACCCAAAGTAATAGCCGGCAAAACTAAATTCGACCAATTGATGTACTCTCCTCTTCCTAAATCGTCAACTTCGTACAAACTGCCACTCATATTGAGTCCGGTATAATCTGCCCAAAGATGACCAAACAACCAAGCTGCTAAAACCCCAACAAAAAAGGAAGGCAATGCCATGCCTGAAGTGGCAATTAATAGTAATGAGCGATCGAGAAAACTATCCTGAAAAAGCGCTGAAAGTAGTCCCAACAAAACACCTACTAGCGTGGCGAAAGCTACTGCTGCCACTGCTAAAACAGCTGTTTCAGGCAAACTTTCAAGTAAAATTGAAGCCACTTTTTTCTGACTTTGATAAGACCGTCGCAAATAGGGAGGTTTAACTACCCATAAACTACTCTGAGTTTCAAAAAGGGTTTTACCGGAATATTTACTTTCTACATAATAAGTAGCAGAAGACTCAGCCTTACTGTGGTAAGAAATGGGAGATAAGTCATTAAGGTAAAGTGCATATTGCACCCAAATGCTTCTATTTAAACCAAGTTCTTTTTTAATTTCTTCGATAGCTTCTTGGTCAGCACGTTGTCCTAACATCATACGCGCCGGATCTCCGGGTAAAATAGTGAAGATAAAAAACACTACTGTAATTACTCCCCAAAGAACCAGTAATCCATAAAAAAGACGTCTTATTATAAAAGCCGGCAAAGTTTACAATTTAAAGTTCCTCAACTGATGGCAAATCGTTAACATGCCACTTCCCGCTTACAGTACCTTGTTTTAGCATTACCAAACCGGGGTTTGAACGAACAATGGTTTTTAAGACAATTCCATCGGTAACATAAAAATCAAAGTTTAACTGATGTTGTTTAATGTACTCATTTACTTGCTCTTCTCCTGCGGCTGACAATCCGATTACTTTTATGCCTTGCGCCTTAGCTTTTTTAACCAAATCAGTAATTTCAGCCCAGCTTTCTGTTTCTGAAACACTTAAATCGTAAGCTACAATCCACAACACTTGGTCTTCGCTTAAAATAATATCTGTATAATCAACACCATCGTGTCCGGTAATAGTTAAATCAGTAATTGGCGCAACATCACCTTCTTCAATTAATCGACTTTCAGTATCCTGCCATTCCCAATTCTCATCTTCCCAAATTTTAGAGGCCGTATATTCTTCATCGGTCAACTCTTTTACTTCACCGGTACTTTTATTTTTGTATATCAACGTATTCTGATAAATAGGTTGTTTTGCATCAGGAGGAAGTGTCATTTGTTCAGGCAGATTTTTTCCGACAGCATAAGGTCTAAAATCTTTGAATGGCAAATGCTCAACAGCAGCAACACTTAAATAAATACCGTAAATTAAACTAAAAGCAACGGCAAAAACAGCTGCCAATTCCGATTTCTTTGTAAGGTATTTTATGGCCACTGCAATCCACAATAATGCGAGAATTTCCACTTCCATATTCCACTGCAACATATTTCCTAATACAATCATTATGAGTGTAGAAACTGCAAAAACAATTAATAAACTATTGGCATTTTCCCAAGGTTTGATTTCGTCTTTTTTGAAAAAGATTAAAAGAATTAAAACTAAAAGAATCAAGTCTTTATAAAAAGACTCCCAAGGAGTTAATGGAATTGCATCACCAAAACAACCACAAGAGCGAACAATTTCAAAAATGGCACTTGCACCGGTTAAAATAGTAAAGAAAACAATCATTAAAAGCAGCACCCAGCTGACTTCTTTCATGCGATACCCCACTAGCACGGCAACCCCTAAAACGATTTCAACAATACACAGAGCTGCAGCTAAGGGCACAAGAATTTCGTGGAGCCAATCCCAATTCATTCCAAACTCCATAAAATACTCTTCGAGTTTATAAGAAAAACCTAATGGGTCGTTTGCTTTAACAATACCACTGAATATAAATAAATTACCTACAATAATTCTAGCAACATTCAATAAATACTTCATGATTGTTTATTTTAAATTTTCTACCTTTTTAGTTATTTTCTGTTTCAAAATCACCATTCTCTTTCAATTGAATTAATGCAAAAACAGCATAATTTATCATATCTAAATAATTGGCGTCGATCCCTTCAGAAACAAGTGTTTTTCCTTTATTGTTTTCAATTTGTTTAATGCGAAGAAGCTTTTGTAAAATCAAATCAGTTAGCGAAGAAGTTCGCATCTCTCGCCAAGCTTCATCGTAATCGTGATTTTTATTCTCCATCAAGCCTTTGGCAGTTGCAACGAAAGTATTGTACTCCTCCATTACCTCTTCAACAGGCATATTCGTTTCTTCACTATAGCCTTTTTTAAGTTGCACCAATGCCATAATTGAATAGTTGATTATTCCTATAAACTCAGGCACTATTCCTTCTTGCACCTTGCTCATCCCCTTCTCTTCAATACTTCTAATCCGCTTGGCTTTGATGTATATTTGATCAGTTAACGAACTCGTTCTAAGGATTCGCCATGCACTGCCATAGTCTTTCATTTTCTTTTCGAAAATAGAGCGACAAGCTTCAATTGCTTCATCGTATTGCTTGGAAGTATTTGCCATGCTTTTCTATTACTTTTGGGCTATGAATTTGAAATACGAAAATACCCTTTTTAAAAATAATTATTCAATTCAAATTAATGGCAAATTAATGGACTTTTCCACAGCCAAGGTAATGGGTATTCTCAATCTTACTCCCGACTCTTTTTACGATGGCGGAAAATACATAAACAATGAGCAACTCATCTTATCTCAAGTAGAGAAAATGCTAGCAGAGGGCGCTGATATAATTGACATTGGCGCATTTTCCAGTAAACCCGGCAGTCAGTTAATATCAGTTAAAGAAGAAGAAGAGCGACTACTACCTGCATTGCGAAGCATCATAAAATCATTTCCGGAAGCAATTATATCAGTTGACACTGTAAGAGCTGAGATTGCTAAAAAATCCGTTGAGCATGGTGCTTCAATTATTAACGACATTTCTGCCGGAAAATACGATGACAAAATGTTTGAAACAGTAGCGAAGCTCAATGTTCCTTACATTCTTATGCACATGCAAGGAGATCCGGAAAACATGCAAGTTAAGCCTACTTACAAATCAGTTTACAATGAAGTATTTCATTTTTTTACCGAAAAACTGCATCAATTAAATAAGGTGGGAGTAAAAGATGTGATTTTAGATCCGGGCTTTGGTTTTGGAAAAACCTTAGCACACAATTATGAGTTATTAAAAATGCAAAAGGGCTTACACCGACTTAATTGTCCTTTATTAGCAGGTCTCAGCCGAAAAGGAATGATTCAAAAAGTACTTGATGTTTCTGCCAATGAAGCGCTGAATGGAACCACTGCCGCTAATGTAATTGCATTGCTAAATGGTGCAAATATTTTAAGAGTTCATGATGTAAAAGCAGCAAAAGAAGCTGTTCGTATTGTAGACTATTATCAAAAGCATTAATATTGCTGTATCTATGATTAAAATTCTATTCAATATTCCACTTTTCATAAGCGTCAAATGGCTTGATGTGTTAGACATTATTTTGGTAGCAATTTTAATTTACCAACTCTACAAGCTGATTAAAGGTACTGTAGCAATTCGAATTTTTTTAGGAATTCTTGCCATTTACCTTTTTTGGAAGTTGGTTTCTGCGATGCAAATGGAGTTGCTTTCAGAGATTTTAGGTCAATTTATTGGTGTAGGGGTATTGGCATTAATTATTGTTTTCCAACAAGAAATCCGACGTTTTTTACTTTTGTTAGGCTCTCAAAGTCCCTTTGGTGGTCCAAGTTTTATCAAAAAAATTGTTTCATGGTCGAAAAACGAAGCAAAAACAACCAACCTTAATATTAATGCCATTGTAAGGGCTTGTTTTAATATGTCGAGAAATAAAACCGGTGCATTAATTGTCATTACAAAAGACTCCGAATTAAAATACCACGCTTCTACCGGTGATGAAATAGATGCAAAATTGACTGCCTCTCTTTTAGAGTCAATCTTCTTTAAAAACAGTCCACTTCATGATGGTGGAGCGATAATTTACAATAACCGAATTGCTGCTGCTCGTTGTATACTTCCGGTATCTGACAATCAAGAACTTCCTTCAAAGTACGGCTTACGTCACCGGGCTGCAATTGGAATTACTGAAAACTCTACAGCTGTAGCCATAATTGTTTCCGAGGAAAGTGGAGAAATATCATCTGCTAGAAGGGGGCAGTTAAAGACCAATTTATCGACCGATGAGTTAAGGGCATTTTTAAAGCGAGAGTTTGAAGAGTAAAATTTTAATAAACTTGCTTCACTTCAAAGTCTTCGTAGCGAACAATAAAAACAGAATGGTTTTCAAAACCACTTTCAAAGCCGGTTTTAAAGAAATCAAATTTGTGGCATAAGGTCTCTGACTTAAAGTTCTCAAAGGCGGCTTCAAAATTTAGACCGTAGTTTTTCAACAAATGGGTGTAATACCATGCAACATCAAAACCTAAATAAGCAAAGTCATCCGGAATCGCCTGATATTGCTTAGTGTACTCTTTTTCAAAAGATTTGACACTTTCTTTCTGATAACATAAAAAGTCAGACAGTATTAAATGCACATTCAAGGAGTGAAGGTAATCAACGTCAATATTATCAAATTTTTTCCATTGTTCTAAGCCGTAGATTGAAATTGTAGTATCATCAAGCATGCTCATCATACTAATGAAGCGAGTAACAAATGCCTGATCTTCTGAAGGAACAATCAAGATATTTTGTTTAGAAGAATCTAAAGCTGCTTTTACCTCAATAAAGCGCTTTTCATTCCATTTAATTTCTTTTGGTGGACGAACTAATAAAGAGTCGTTAGATTCTCTTAATTGGTTCAAGAAAGCACTTTTTATCAACTCAGCATTCCTAATCTCTTTTATATGATCCGGATAAACCATAATTAAGTTCTTAGTGCGTAAAGAATCGTAAAGGTACTTACCCAAAAAGCGCATTAAAACCGGATCGCTACTAGCCACTTTACTCACTTGCTTATTGCCTAACAAAATCTTATTACTTTGTTTTACAGGAGAAACAATATGAATATCATGTCTCTTTGCAAAATCTGCCACTAAGAGGAATTCATCAAAAAAGAGTGGTCCAATTATTAAGTCAGTTTCGATTAAAGCAGAATCTCTGATGAGTTTTGAAACTTTTGCTGTATCATTTGCCGTATCATATACGCTGAGTTTAATGTTCATTCCGGCTTTTGTCATAGAATCTACAGCCATTAAAAATCCTTGATAAAACTCAATAGCATATTTTGATTTTGCAAAAAGTGCTTCATTTATCTGCTCTGCTTGTTTGCCTGAAGTGTCTTTAGCTTCTTCCATTAAATCTAAATAAAATGGAAGCAGTAAAGCAATCTCATAAGAAGCTTGAATTGCTGTACTATCAAAAGTTACCTCAAAAGAAACGGTGTCTTTATAAACTTTTAATATTGGAATATTAATTAACTGACCGACCTTTAAACCTCCCGGTAATCCATTGTTTACCCATTTAATGGAATCAATCGTAACGTTGTATTCCTTTGAGAGTGAATAAAGCGTTTCTTTAGGTTCTACAAAATGAGTAACATAAGGACTTGTAGCTGCCGGAACAACATATTCCTCTTCGTGCTTGTCGCTTTTTAACTTTGCAACCGGAATTCGTAACTTCATCCCTTTTTTTAAACCCTCTTCAACTTCAGGATTGGCAGCAATGATGTCATTAATTTCAATATTATACTCTTTTGCTATAGAATAGAGCGTATGTTTTCGCTGAACTTCGTGAATTAAATAATTCCCATCTACATCAACTGTTTCTTCAATATTTTTTCGTTTAACTTCATCTAGTGGAATGAGCAAACGATCACCAATGGTTAACTCAGTAGTGTTTAACCTAGGGTTTTCTTCTTTTAAAGTTTCTATGGGAACAGAGTACATTCGGCTAATGGCATAAAGTGTATTCCCCTTCTCCACCACATGAATGTAATACTCTTTGCCTTTAATTTCATGCACTTGAAATTGATTCACTGTTTGACTGCTGTCTTTTTCTTGAGCAAATAAAGAAAAATTGAGAAACAAGAAAGCAATTGCAAGTAAATGAATATTCTTCATGGTAAATTCTAAGAATTAATTAAAATCAGTATACGAATGTATACAAAGTTTTTTTATTGCTTTGCAAATACTATTCCCATTCAATGGTAGCTGGTGGTTTACTGCTAATATCGTAAACCACACGGTTAACTCCACGAACCCGATTAATAATCTTATTAGAGATTTTTGCTAAGAACTCATAGGGTAAATGGCACCAATCTGCGGTCATTCCATCGGTAGAAGTAACCGCTCTTAAAGCTACTGCCATTTCATAGGTTCGTTCATCACCCATAACCCCTACTGATTGTACAGGCAGTAAGATAGCTCCGGCTTGCCAAACATCATCATATAAGCCATCAGCTCTTAAACCTTCAATAAAGATATGATCAACTTCTTGTAAAATGCGAACTTTATCCGCAGTAACATCTCCCAAAATTCGAATAGCCAAACCCGGACCCGGAAAAGGATGTCTTCCCAGTAAATTAACCGGCAAACCTAAGGACTTCCCTACTCTTCTCACTTCATCCTTAAACAAAAGCCGTAGTGGTTCCACAATTTTTAGCTTCATAAAGTCGGGTAAACCACCTACATTGTGATGCGACTTAATTGTAGCAGAAGGTCCGCCTGTAGCAGAAACAGATTCAATCACATCGGGATAAATAGTTCCTTGAGCTAACCATGTTACACCTGTAACCTCATGTGCTTCGTCATCAAAAACCTCTATAAAAACTCTACCAATGGCTTTTCTTTTCTTTTCAGGATCTTTCTCACCCGCCAAAGCTTCTAAAAAGCGACTTTTAGCATCAACGCCTTTTATATTTAATCCTAGGTCTTTATACTGCTCTAGTACCAATTCAAATTCATCTTTTCGAAGCAATCCGTTGTCTACAAAAATGCAGTACAATTGCTCGCCAATTGCCTTATGCAACAACATTGCTGCTACTGAAGAATCTACACCACCACTTAAACCTAAAACAACTTTATCAGTGCCAATCTTTTCTTTCAATTCTTGGATGGTAGATTCTGCAAATGCGGCAGGAGTCCAACTTTGTTTACAATGACATACACCCACAACAAAATTTTCCAACAATTGTAAGCCGTCTGTACTATGATATACTTCAGGGTGAAATTGAATGCCGTAGCTTTGTTCACCTTTAACATGATATGCAGCGACTTTAACATCCTCTGTTCCGGCAATAATTTCATAATTCTCCGGCAGGTTAAAAATGGTATCACCATGCGACATCCAAACCTGTGAATCCATAGGAATTCCTTTCATCAGCGGAAACTCCTTATCAATATAATTCAGATTTGCTCTACCATATTCTCTAGTTTCTGAAGCTTTCACTTCTCCGCCAAACTCATGAGCCATTAATTGAGCTCCATAGCAAACGCCTAATAAGGGAAGTTTTCCCTTTACTGAGCTAAAATCAAATTGAGGAGAATTTTCATCCAAAACCGAAAATGGGCTTCCGGACAAAATTATACCTTTAACACTTTCGTCAATTTCCGGTAAATGATTGTATGGATGAATCTCTGAATACACATTTAACTCTCTAACTCTTCGACCAATAAGCTGAGTATATTGAGAGCCAAAATCGATGATGATAATTTTTTCTTGCATCGGGCAAAGATAAAACTATTCGCAGGCATAAAAAGAGAAAAAGGACTGAAAATTTTACTACTTTGTAACTATTGTGACGCATTGTTTTATTACAGCCTACTACTTTTGTAAATTTATATAAATAATAGCAGATGAAAGAATTTTGGAATGAACGATATAGCGAAGATGAATACGTTTATGGTGAAAATCCTAATGAGTACTTTAAAGAGAGCTTGAGTAAACTAAAAGTCGGAAAAATACTGTTGCCTTGTGATGGAGAAGGAAGAAATGCAGTGTATGCTGCCACGCAGAAATGGGAAGTAACTGCCTTTGACCAAAGTGAGGAAGCCAAGGAAAAAGCACTTTTATTAGGAAATAAAAAGAACGTTAAGTTCGATTTTCGCATTGCTGATGCGGGAGACTATGAATATGGTGAAAATAAGTATGATGCCATTGCCCTCATTTATGCTCACTTTCCTGAAGATCTAAGAAAGAAAGTTCACACATCCGTGGTTAAAGCCCTTAAAGTGGGCGGCACTTTAATTCTTGAAGGTTTTAACCCCAATCAAATTGATTTAAAAAGCGGTGGACCTAAAGATGAGAAAATGCTATTTACTAAAGAAATGATTGAAAGTGATTTTAAAGAGCTAACGACTATTGAATTAAATTCGCTTAATATTGAACTTAATGAAGGTAAATATCACAAAGGTAAAGCTGCTGTAATCCAATATATGGGAAGAAAATGAAGAAAATAACTTTTTTACTATTAACGAGCATTTTATCGACAAGCATATTTAGCCAATCTGTAAAGGTGGTTGGTGAAATGAAAAAGGTAATGATGGGAATTGACTGGAGTGATCATATTTCTTGGGATACACTCAACACTCATAATCTTTTTGCTTTAGCGCCCATAAGTGGCTTAAAAGGAGAAGTCACAATTATTAATGGCACTGTTTACCAAAGCACCGTAAAAGCTACCGGAGATATTGAACTTTCTAAAAATCAAACAGGAATTCAATCGCCATTTGCGGTTTATGCTCACATTGAAAAATGGGATACCATAGAAGTAAAGCAAGCTATTTCCTCTAATCAGGAACTATACCAACTCTTAGAAAAAGAAAGTAAAATAGACTTAGAGAGCGCCTTTCCCATTCGATTAATCGGAGAATTTGAAAGTGTCGATTTTCATATTATCAATGCAAATGAAAAAAGTAAGGAAAATCATAGTCATGCTGCTCATAAGGAAATTCAAGAGCACTTTTCAGTAAAAAACTCTAATGGTGAAATTTTAGGATTTTATTCTAAGAATCACCAAGGTATTTTTACTCACAAAGGAAGCTACTTTCACCTACATTTTGTTGATTCTGAAGAATTCAATATGGGACATGTAGAAGGTTTTTCCACGAAAAAAAATGTTCAATTACTACTCCCAAAATACAAGACAAAATAAGCAACTAACGAATTAATATGCTTACCTTTATATAGAAATCATAAAAACAGTTATCATGGGAACTATAAAAGACAAAGTAGCCATTATTACCGGAGCAAGCTCGGGAATTGGAAAAGCAATCGCAGTATTATTTGCAAAAGAAGGTGCAAAAGTGGTTGTTTCAGATATTGATGAAAAGAAAGGTAAAGAAGTAGTCAAAGAAATTAATGACAAAGGTGGAGAATCATTCTTTGTTAAAGCAGACTCATCTTCTGCTGAAGACAACAAAAAGCTCGTTGAGAAAACTGTAGAAAAGTACGGTGCACTTCATATTGCAGTTAACAATGCCGGAATCGGTGGTCCGCAGGCAAATGTTGGTGATTATCCAATCGACGGTTGGGAAAAGGTAATTGCTATTAATCTCAATGGTGTATTCTACGGTATGCGCTATCAAATTCCCGCCATGGAAAAATCGAATGGCGGTTCAATAATTAACATGGCTTCTATTTTGGGAAGCGTTGGCTTTCCTACTTCAGCAGCTTATGTTGCCGCAAAGCACGGTGTTGTGGGCTTAAGTAAAAATGCTGCTTTAGAATATGCCACAAAGAATATTAGAATTAACTCCGTTGGTCCGGGCTTTATAAAAACTCCATTAGTTGAGGAAAATCTCGATGCTGATACCTTAAAATTTTTAGAAACGAAGCACGCTATGAACCGCTTAGGAGAACCAAATGAAGTTGCCGAATTGTGTTTGTGGTTAGCATCCGATAAGTCATCATTTGTTACCGGTTCTTATTACACAGTTGACGGAGGATATACTGCACAATAAAATTTTTAAAGAAAGAGCGAAGTTTAATCTTCGCTCTTTTTTTGATCAATCAAACTTTGCATGTCTTCAACTTGATCCGTTTCATCCATAATTTCATATCCTAGAATTGTTTCCAAAACATCCTCCAAAGTTACCAAGCCGGTAACACTTCCATAGCGGTCAACAACAATGTGCATGTGCTGACGATCTTTATGTTTGTTCTTAAAAAAAGTAGCCAGAGGAGTATTCTCGTCAACTCTACCAATCGGACGAAGTATTTCTGCTAACTTCAAATCTCGGTTTCCGGAAATAACCGCTTTTAATACATCGCTTTTTAACACCATTCCTTTTACCACTTCCTTATCTTCATCGTAAACCGGAACTCTAGTAAACTGCTCAAAAGACTCTTCAGCAATTAAATCCTCAACATAATCTATTTCCTTTGCAGTAAACATCACTGTTCGGGGAGTCATAATGTGCTCAATGTTTTTATTGGGTAAGTTTAATACATTTCGAATCAATCTACTTTCAGACTGCTCTAAAACGCCATCCTCAGATCCGGCTTGTGTCATCGCTAACAAATCAGCTCTATTAAGTACCGGTTTTAATTTATCCTTTTTCAGTCTTCTAGTAATAAATTGACTGAGCCAAACGAGTGGCCACAATACCTTAATTAACAAGTTTAATGTCCATACTGTAAAAGGAGCTAATCGCTCCCAATTATTAGCCCCAATAGTTTTTGGAATTATTTCACTTAAAATTAATATCGCTAAAGTCATTCCGGCTCCAATTAAGCCTTCCACCGAGATATTAAGTCCTAGAAATGACCAAGCTGAAGATCCAAAAAGCACTGTAGCTTGCGCACCTACACCAATTGCCCCTACAGTATGAGCAATCGTATTTAAGGTTAATATAGCCGAAAGCGGTCGGTCAATATCTTGTTTAAAAATCTTGAGTTTTAAAAAGAGTTTTGAGTTTTGCTTTTCTTGACGACGAACAAATGAAGGTGTAATGCTCAATAAAACCGCTTCCAGTACTGAACATAAGAATGAAAAAAAAATACTTAATAGAAAAAATGTAATTAATAAAGCCATATTAGCTATTTAATTTCAAAACTACCTTCAAATACTTTAAGGGCAGGACCGATCAGCCAAATATCAGAGAACTCTTGATCATCATGTCGATTTAAACTAATTTTTAAATCTCCTCCTCTAGTAAGAATCCTCACTTTACTTGCTGATAAATTTTGTTTAAACACGTATGAAATAGCTACTGCAGTTACTCCCGTTCCGCATGAAAAAGTTTCCGCCTCTACTCCCCTTTCATAAGTTCTCACTCTTAAAAAACCATCTTGCTCTGTTACAAAGTTCACATTGGTTCCTTCTTGCTTATATTCCTTGCTGTATCGAACTTTTCTTCCTTCTTCAAAAACATCAATTGCATCAACATCTTCTACATAACGAATATAATGAGGCGAGCCGGTATTGATAAAAAAATCATCCCCAATCTCATTTATTTCATTCACATTACCCATTCTTGTTGCGAAATCATCGCCATCTTGCTTTCCTTTGTGCACTCCATCAATGGCTAAAAAAGTAGAAGTTTGTTCAATTAAACCCAACTCTTTGGCATAAGCTTGTGCACAACGACTTCCATTTCCACAAAAACTCTGACTTCCGTCTGAGTTATAATAGTCCATTTCAAAATCGTATTCATCGTGGTTTTTAATAATAATCAAACCATCAGCACCAATACCAAAGCGTCGCTCGCATAGTTTTTGAATTTGATCCACTGAAAAATTGACAGTTTTTTTTGTTCCGTCAATCATGATGAAATCATTTCCAGTACCTTGATATTTTGAAAAAGCTATTCGCATATAGTCATTTGTTAATAAATCTTTTAGCTTAACATTATTTAACAGCGCACCAAAACATCAACATTTCAAATGGCGTTAAAATTGATAAGCGAATTCACGAAATTAATTGCAATTAACCTAAAAATTGAAGTATTATGAAAAAGAATTTAATATACGGCTTAATAATGGCCATTTTAGGTGGTTTTATTTCCCTAAGTATTTATAAAGTTTTTGAACCTGAACTTGGGATAGTAAAACACACAGATAAACAAGAAGAAAGTAAGTTAGTCAACCTCATTAGTCCTGAACCTAGTGCTAATGTTGACTACATTACAGCTGCAGAAGCTAGTATCGATGGTGTTGTTCATGTTAAAACGGTTGGCACTGTGGAGTATCACCAAAGAGCATTCGATCCATTTCGTCATTTCTTTTATGGAGATGGAAGCTATCATCAAAAATATATTCAACCAATTAAAGGTGCTGGTTCAGGAGTAATAATTTCTCCCGAGGGTTACATTGTAACCAACAATCACGTAATTGAAAATGCCGATAAAATTGAAGTTACGCTAAACAATAAAAAAACATATACAGCAGAACTAATCGGTCGAGATCCAACAACTGATTTAGCCGTTTTGAAAATTGAGGCTAATAACATTCATCATCTTATATATGGTAATTCTGATAATTTAAGAATTGGAGAGTGGGTTTTAGCGGTTGGAAATCCATTTAACCTAACTTCAACTGTAACTGCAGGTATTGTTTCTGCCAAAAGCAGAGATATTAATATTTTAGGTAGCGACCCAATTACCAATATGTCGTCGATTGAATCTTTCATTCAAACCGATGCTGCAGTAAATCCCGGAAATAGCGGTGGTGCGTTAGTCAATACCAAAGGTGAATTAATCGGAATTAATACGGCCATAAAATCAAATACCGGTTCTTATGCAGGTTACTCCTTTGCTATTCCCTCAAATATTGTTCGAAAAGTAGTGAGCGACATTATAGAGTTTGGAAATGTTCAAAGAGCCTACATTGGGGTTTCTATCCAAAACATCACACAAGAACTTGCTGAAGAAAAAGATATTGAAGACTTGAATGGTGTCTATATTAATGGACTTGCAGAAAATGGTTCTGCAAAAGACGCCGGTATTAAGGAAGGTGATATTGTAAAAGCCATTAATGGAATTGCCGTTAAAAATGCCAATGAATTACAAGCCAAAGTTGGGGAGTACAGACCCGGCGATGAAATTGAAGTAAGCTTACTGAGAGGAGAGAAGGAGATTACCAAAAAAGTTGTTCTTAAAAACATGGAAGGCAGCACTGAAATCATCAGCAATGATAAAGTTGACATGCTAAAGTTACTTGGTGCGAAACTTGAAAGTCCTTCAAAAGAAGAAATAAAGGATTTAGAAATAAAAGGAGGAGCGAAAGTGATGAGTTTATTTCCCGGAAAACTTCAAAAATCTGGTTTAAGAGAAGGGTTTATTATCACTAAAGTAGATAATGCTCTAGTAGAATCACCTGATGAATTGCTTGAAATTCTTCAGAACAAAAAAGGAGGCGTGTTAATACAGGGAATTTATCCGAATGGCAGGGAAGCATTTTATGGCTTTGGGATGTAAAAGTTGCCTTAATTCTTATTGCCAATGGAGCCCTTCACCCCTACAGTCGAAGGGCTTCTTTTTTTAGCCTTCTTTTGCTTTTTAATCAGTAGAAAAATGCCGAATTTTGACAGCTTTAATATTAATGCTATCATAATTTTAAGATAACCTAAAGCCAAGCTCAAAATGAGTACAGAAATGAAAAAACCTGTAGTAGCTGAAGAGTTCGAATCTGAACTGAACAGCTGGGTAGATCAAGAAAAAAAAGCCGTAGACCTTCAAAACACCTTAGGTCAATTACTTTATGGCAAATCAGTTGAATTAGTTTTATTTAGAAATCACTTGGTAGATCGAAGTGTTTCTGAATTATTGAAGATGCATAAAAATGCACAAAACTTCACCAATCGCCCGGTAAGTGTTTACGACACTGCCGACTTAGCTAAAGAGCTATTGGAATTGGACTTAGCTCCTTCTAAAATTGACATTGGAAAGCTCGCCAATGAATGGCTGATTGAAGAAGAAAATTACGCCAATCGTTCTGAGTTTTTAATTCAAAAATTAGAAGCGATGATTGGTGTTGAAAAACGTCAACTTGCGCCTAAGGATGTTGTTCTTTATGGCTTCGGAAGAATTGGTAGAATTGCTGCTCGTGAGTTAATAAAACAAGCCGGCAAAGGACAACAATTGAGATTAAGAGCTATTGTAACCCGAAACGACGATGAAGTGGCTTTAGAAAAAAGAGCAGCTTTATTGAGAAATGATTCTGTTCACGGAGCATTTTACGGTACAGTTGACGTAGATACAAAAGAGCGAACAATGAACATCAATGGCCAGATTGTTCATATGATTAACGCGAGTAATCCGGATGAAATCGATTATACAGAATACGGAATTAACGATGCATTAATCATTGACAACACCGGAGTTTTTAAAGATCGCAATGCTCTTTCACGTCACTTGAAGTCAAAAGGAGTTAGCAAAGTGCTATTGACTGCTCCCGGAAAGGAAATCCCAAATATCGTATATGGTGTAAACCACAAAGGTGATTTGGATATTGAAAAAGAAAATATTTTCTCGGCAGCTTCTTGTACTACAAACGCAATTGTTCCTGTATTAAAAGTTATTGAGGATAATTTAGGTGTGGTTAAAGGACACATTGAAACGGTTCACGCATATACTAATGACCAAAACTTATTGGACAATATGCACAATAAAACCCGAAGAGGTCGTTCTGCTGCTATTAATATGGTTATTACTGAAACAGGAGCCGGAAAAGCAGTCACTAAAGTTATTCCTAGCTTACAAGACAAATTAACTGCCAATGCTGTAAGAGTACCTACTCCTAATGGTTCTTTGGCAATTATGAACTTAACAGTTGAAAAGGAAACTACTAAGGAAGATATTGACAACCTAATTCGCAAAGCAGCGCTTGAAGGTGAATTAGTAAATCAAATTTACTTTTCTACAGATCCTGAATTAGTTTCTAGCGATATCATTGGAAACACTTGCTGCTCTGTTTATGACAGTCCTGCTACAATTGTTTCAACTGATAAAAAGAACATCGTTCTTTACGTTTGGTACGACAATGAGTTTGGTTACACCAAGCAAGTTATTCGTTTAGCAAAATATGTTGCAAAAGTGAGAAGGTTGATTTATTATTAACAAACAAACTATAAAACAATTGAAAAGCCCTATGCAGAAATGCATGGGGCTTTTTGTTTATTAAAACTATACATTTTAATGATGTAAAGGTACAACTCTAGGTGAATAAAACTAAATAAAAAACCTATTTATTCATTACTAATTCATTAATATTGTGTACATAGTGATTTTTTAGTCAAAAACTGATATTTATCATTTTTTAGTCATTGCATCAGTCGGACATTTGTCCCAGAGATTAGATAGAAACTCAAAAATCAATATACAATGAACAGATTAGTAAAAAAATTAGGCTTATTAGCAATAGCAATAGGTTTTGCGGGTTCTACATTGCTTGCCCAAAGTCATCAAATCAGCAATGCTAACTTTGAAGTGGAAGGAACCTCTACACTTCACGATTGGACAATGGAAAGCAAAGCTGCTAGCGGCACAGTTAATATGACTATGGAAGGCGATAAAATCAAATCTATTTATCGATTTGATGTAAAACTAAAGGCAGAATCGTTAGAAAGTGGCAAGTCTACCATGGATGATTTGGCTCATGAAGCACTAAAAAGTGAAGATCACCCGATGATTAGTTTTAAACTAACAAACATAAAGTCTATTACTTATAGTGGAAATACTGCAAATATTATCGCAACAGGTGTATTAACCATTGCCGGAAAAAGTAAAACAGTAGACATAAAAGGTACCGGAGTTAACAATAACGGAACCATAACTCTTAAAGGAAGCAAAGATTTAAAAATGACCGATTTTGATATGGAGCCACCAACAGCAATGTTTGGCACGATCAAAACCGGAGATAGCATAACAATAAATTATTCACTAACTTTAAAAACCAAGTAAAATGAAAGTAGCAAGTAAATTAGTAGTAGCGGCTCTAGCAACCGGAATGAGCCTAACGGGTTTTGCACAGCAAGACCGCTCTATGCAGTTCTACCGTCCGGACGGACAAGACGGATTAAACGTCTTTGAAACATCAAAAGAAGATACCGTAGAATTTAAAGGTATCAATGTAAGACTCGGTGGTGATTTCACCATTCAGTTCCAAGGATTAAGTCAAGAAAACTCAGGTGACAGTTTGAATACCTTAGGCTCTGACTTTAATCTGCCAACTGCCAACATGGACATCGACGTTCAATTAGAGGATGGTGTTAGATTGCACTTAAGAACCTACCTTTCTTCTAGAAACCATAACGACTCTTGGGTAAAAGGTGGTCATTTGCAAATCGACAAGTTGGACTTTATTAATGAAGGCTTTTTAAGCGGTTTCATGGAAATGGCAACCATCCGTGTAGGTCTTGATGAGTTTAACTACGGTGATGCACATTTTAGAAGATCAGACAATGGTAACTCCATTTACAACCCATTTGTAGGAAACTACATCATGGATGCATTCTCTACCGAAGTGTTTGGAGAGTTAACTCTACAGAAAAACGGTTTCATTGGAGTTGTTGGTTTAACCAACGGTAAATTGAATCAAAGTACTGTTGTAAACTCTAACCCCACAGACCCTAACTCCGAAGACGAAGACAGAGCACCTTCTATCTTTGGTAAGTTGGGTTATGACAAACAGATCAATGATGATTTTAGGTTTCGTTTAACAGGGTCATTCTACTCAAACCAAGGCGAAGCTACAGGTGGATACCTTTACGGAGGAGATCGTGCAGGTGCAAGATATTACAACGTAATGGATGACAACTACACTTCCGGTCGTTATAACCCAAGATTCAAAAAATTGACTGCCATTCAAATCAACCCATTTGTAAAATACAAAGGATTGGAGTTCTTCGGAGTCTATGAAATGATTTCCGGTGGAGAGTTGGAAAATGAAACCAAAGAAGGTAGCTTCACCCAATTAGGAGCTGAATTGCTTTACCGCTTCGGTGGAAAAAATCAGTTCTACGTAGGTGGACGCTACAACTCAGTTAGTGGAGAGCAAACTGAAGATGCAGAAACTCAAACCATCGATAGAATGAACGTTGGCGGTGGATGGTTCTTAACCAAAAACGTAGTAACAAAAGTTGAGTACATGACTCAATCATACAGCGGAAAAGCCTATGAAGGCAGCAAATATGAAGATGGAAGCTTTAACGGTGTAATGATTGAAGCAGCAATTAGCTTCTAAGTAAATTAACAATGAAAGTTCTGAGTGTCGTTTTGTTCTTATTGACCAGCTGGATGGTTCCCTCATCCGACGAAAGCTATCTAATCATTTGCGGTAAACAAATTACCGTTGAAGGGAACACCACAATTGGCTCTTTCACCTGCCAATATGAAGAAAGTAAACAAAACGACACTCTTTTTCTCTCTAATGAGCGTAAGGCAAAACAGCCTTACGCTTTTTCATTAAAAGTACCTGAATTCAGCTGTGGAAATTTTCTCTTAAACAAAGATTTCCAAAAGACACTACAAGCTGAAAAACATCCACAAATTGTTGTTGAAGTCACTAACCTTCACAAAAACGAAAAACAAGAGTTTATTGGCTCTGTTAGATTAACGCTCGTGGGTAAAAGCAAAACCATTGAAGAAATTAGATTTTACAAAAAAACAATCGATAATCAGAAAGTGCTATTTACCGACTTTGTTTTCACTGCTTCTGAATTTGAACTAACTCCTCCCAAACGACTTGGCGGCTTAGTTGAAGCCGACGACTGCATGAACATTAGCGTAGAGTTGGAATTGAGTTAACAATTTTAAGCGAATGCGTTTCTGTTTTTTCGTGCTTAAAATTATCTCTTAACTTCTATTTAAATAGACCTGTACTCCTCTTTCCCATCAGCATGTATTGCAAATCTCTCAAGCCTTCTATCGTGCACCGGATCCATTCTTCCCCAAGGCCAGCCGCCAAACTTTGTACGTTGGTAATCTTCAAAAGCCTCACGAATTTGCTGTTTGTTATTCATTACAAAAGGTCCGTGTTGTACTACAGGCTCATTAATCGGTTTTCCTTGTAAAATTAGAAAGTGACTTAAATCAGTTCCACTCTCAATTGTAATGTCAACATCTTCTCTCAAGTCAGCCGAATGGTAATGAGGAATTTTCTTGCCATCGACAATGATCTCACTGCCTTCGTAAAAATAAAGTGTTCGGTTAACACCTTTAGCTGCTTTTGGCAGTTTCCAACTTGCTCCAGCTTCCATTCGCACATTGTAAATTGCCACATCGTTATTTGGATCTGCAGCCCAAGAGTTGGGCGGTGGAGCAGGTGCTTTTTCATTGCCTAAGCGACCTACAGCTACTTCCAATTGGGTTTTCTTGCCATTGTTATCAACGGAAGTAATTTTAGGCAAATACTCATTCCACATCATTTTAAAATGAGGGTCTACCATTTTATTTTTAGCCGGAAGGTTTAACCAAATTTGAAAAAGCTCCAGCGGATTGTCTTTATCTTGATTAAGCAATGGAAACATTTCTGCATGCAAAACTCCTTTTCCGGCTGTCATCCATTGCACATCGCCATTGCCATACCTGCCTGAGGCACCTAATGAATCTGAATGGTCGACTAGCCCTTTGCGAACAACCGTAATGGTTTCAAACCCACGATGTGGGTGACCTGGAAAGCCTGGCACTACTCTACCATGATACATTCGCCAACCGTCTTTTAACATAAAATCTTGCCCCAAATCACGACCACTTAAGCTGGCTGCCGGACCCATTTTTTCATTTCCTTTCGGAAAAGCATCTTCATGATGAACACAAAATAAAAAAGGATCTTTGGTTTCCCACTGAAAACCTAAAGCTTTAATGTTTGAGACTGTCGGCTCTTCCTGATTTGCATTTGGATTAAAGCTAAAGCCGGTTTTTGAAATCACAATTGCTCCGGAGGTTAATGCCAGCGCTTTTTGTAGAAAGCTTCTTCGATTCGTGGTTGATTTCATATTTTTTAAATTTATTAGTCGTTCTTCGGCTTAATTTGTTTCGAATTAATACAAATATAAGGCATGAATTGTTTTGTTTCAATTCAAACCAAAGGGACAAAAGCTTTGTTTAACTTTGTAGTATGCAAGAGTTCGAAGAAATTGAAGTAGAAGGAATGACTTGCGCCAATTGCGCAATGGGCGTTCAAAAAGGCCTGGAAAAAATTGGCTTAGAAGAAGTTGATGTAAACTTCTCCACCGGTGAGGTTCGCTATAAAAACTCCCCCAAACTAAGCGCTGAAAAAATCAATAAAACGGTTGAAGAAATCGGCTATCATGTAAAATCTTCCAATACTGAAGAAAAAAGCAGTACACTCTCAAAAATTGAAAAAAAGTTTTACTTCAGTTTAATCTTTACCATACCGCTCTTTGCCCACATGTTTTTGCCTTTTGCCTGGTTGCACAATGCATGGGTGCAACTAGGACTTTCTTTACCGGTCGTTTTTGTAGGTTTTTTTCACTTTGGAAAAAGCGCTTACCATTCGCTAAAAAATGGAGTACCCAATATGGATGTACTCATCTTTATTGGCTCTATGTCGGCATTTGGCTACAGCCTATTTGGCACACTTCAGTATATGGGAACTCCTGAAGTAGCCAATTACTTATTTTACGAAACAGCAGCCACTATTATCACTTTAGTTTTACTGGGTAATGTTTTAGAACATCGCTCTGTAAAGCAAACTACCACTGCTATTTCAGAATTAAGTGAATTGCAAAAAAACACTGCCAAAAGAATCATTTTAGTCAATGGTGAAGAGCAAATCGAAGAAATTGATGCTTCGGAATTAAGCATTAGTGATCAGCTACAAGTAAATGAAGGCGACCGTATTCCCGTTGACGGAAGAATTCAAAAGGGAAATGCAAAGGTTGATGAATCCATGATTAGTGGTGAAAGCGATGCGGTAAAAAAAGATGCAGGTGACAAAGTGGTTGGAGGTACCATTATACAATCCGGAAATTTCCAGATGATTGTTACTGCTGTTGGTAAAGACACTGTTCTCTCAAAAATCATAGATTTAGTTAAAAAAGCACAAGCAGATAAACCCGAAATTCAACGTTTGGGAGACAAAGTAAGTGCTATTTTTGTACCAGTTGTGGTGGGCATCGCACTTCTTACCTTCTCTATTTGGTATTTTGCCTTGGGAGCAGGTCTTCAAGTTTCTATGATGAACGCTGTTGCCGTCCTCGTTATTTCCTGCCCTTGTGCTATGGGACTTGCTACACCAACTGCCGTAATGGTTGGTCTCGGTCGGGCAGCAAAAAATGGAATTCTCATTAAAGGTGGCGCTACAGTAGAGCAATTTGCTAAAATCAAACACATTGTTTTCGACAAAACCGGAACACTTACAACAGGAGATTTCAGCATTAAAAGTGTTGAGATTATCGACCCTAAAGTAAAAGAAAGTGAAGCGCTTTCCATTGTTTACAGTCTTGAAAAATACTCCACCCACCCCATAGCAAAATCTTTAGTAAAAACACTCAAAGAGAAAGGAGTAAAATCCATGCCTTTAATGAATCAAGAGGAAGTTAAGGGCAAGGGAATACAAGCAAAAGATTTGGAAGACAACTTTTATCAATTGGGTGCTGCAAAATGGTTAAACCCCAATGGTGAAGCTTCTCTATACCTCAGCAAAAATGAACAATTGATTGCCGCTTTAGTGATTGAAGATGAGGTTCGATCAGATAGTAAAAGTATGTTGGAAAGCTTCCGTAAAGTAGGAATTACAACACACCTACTGAGTGGTGATAAAGAAGAAAAAACTTCAAAACTTGCCCTTGAATTAGGCATTGATAGCTACAAAGCAGAGCAAATGCCGGAAGAAAAATTGATAGAAATTGAGCGACTTCAAAATGAAGGCTATACTGCCATGGTGGGCGATGGCATTAATGATGCACCTGCATTAAGCAAAGCTACAGTTGGAGTTTCCTTGAGTAACTCAACGCAAATTGCCATTCAGTCGGCACAAGTAATTTTACTCAATGCAAAAAGTTTGAAAAGCATTTACGAATCATTTTTAATCAGCAAACACACTTTTCTAACGATAAAGCAAAATCTTTTTTGGGCATTTTTCTATAATGTTTTGGCCATTCCATTAGCTGCAATGGGATATTTAGATCCAATGATTGCCGCTTTATCTATGGCCTTTTCAGATGTCATTGTTATTGGAAACTCCATCCGTTTAAAACGTAAAAAAATTGAGTAAATCTAAGGTAAACATTCATCGCAATGAAATTGCAGACTACTACTTTCAATGCAATAACGCCTACCGAGATGCTTGGGGGCTAGACCAAAATATGCAGCTGAATCTAGGATTGTGGAAAAAGGGCACAAAAAACTTAAAAGAAGCGCTATACCACCTAAACGAGGAAGTTGCTCAATATGCTCAATTAAAAAAAGGTGATAAAGTATTAGATGCCGGCTGTGGCGTGGGTGGAACAGCCATTCACCTTGCCAAAAAATATGCTTGTAGTGTCACGGGAATTACTCTTGCAACTAACCAATTAAAACAGGCAAAAGAGAACGCTAAAAAAGAAGGAGTGAACGAATTGTGTAACTTTCAATTAATGGATTACTCCTCAACTGATTTTGCTGATGAAAGCTTTGATGTAATTATTGGCATTGAAAGTATTTGCTATGCTGAACCTAAAAGTGCCTTTTTAAAAGAAGCCCATCGCTTGTTAAAAAAAGGTGGTCGCTTGGTGTTGGCTGAAAACTTACAGGCAAAAAATAAGCTCAATCAAGAAGAGTACGATTGTCTATACACCAATGCATTCAATGGCTGCAAAGTAAAATCATTAGATACAAAGGGCAACTACCTCAAAAATTTAAATAACTTAAACTTCAGTTTTGCACACTGTTTTGACTACACTGAGTTTATTCGTCCGTCAATTAAGCGGCTAAGAAGGTTCTATTATCCTGCATACCTTTATAATCGTTGGCACCGATTTATAGGCAAGCCTTTTTCTGCAACGCAAGAAGCAAATACAAAAATGTGTTATTACCTACTAAGCTCCTTAAATAGGGGTTTGTGGAAATATGGAATCATTAAAGCTGTAAAGTAAATGCAAAAACTTTTTAAAGGACTAAAAGTAGTTGAATTAGCCTCAGTGCTTGCCGGTCCATCTGTTGGCCTATTTTTCTCTGAATTAGGTGCGGAAGTACTTAAAGTGGAAAACCCAAATAGTGGCGGCGACGTTACCCGCTCTTGGAAATTGGCTAGCGAAGATCAAAAACATCCTTTTTCTGCCTACTACAGCAGCGTTAATTGGGGCAAAAAGTCCGTTTTTTGGAACTTAAAAAAGGAGAAAGACTTTGAGGAATTAAAAATGGCTATTTCTGCAGCTGATGTTTTACTTGTTAACTTTAAAGCCGGCGATGTTGAAAAATTAGGGCTTGATTACGAGAGTGTAAAACAGCTAAAAAGTGACATTATTTATGGATCAATCAGTGGCTTTGGCGAATCAAAACGCATAGCCTACGATGTAGTTTTGCAAGCTGAGAGTGGTTTCCTGTTTATGACCGGAGAAGCCGGAGGCAAGCCGGTAAAGATGCCTGTTGCACTTATTGATTTATTGGCAGCACACCAACTAAAAGAAGGAATTTTACTAGCCATGCTGCAGCAAGAGAAAAAAAAGCAAGCTGTTAAAGTTAGTGTTTCCTTGTTCGACGCTGCAATTGCGGCTCTTGCTAATCAAGCAACTAATTGGTTAATGGGAAACCACATTCCTCAAGCCATGGGGAGCTTACATCCCAACATTGCCCCTTATGGAGAGTGTTTTGTTAGCGCCGACAATAAACAAATTGTCTTAGCGGTAGGTAACGACAAACAATTCAAAGCTCTTTGTAAGCTATTAAAATTAGAGCAAATAACAAAAGACGATAGGTATAAAAATAATCAAGCGAGAGTAAATAATCGCCATCTTCTTGCCGAAATACTTAGTGGTAAAATCATAAAATGGAAGAGAGATGATTTACTCAGTCAACTTATTGAGCATAATGTGCCGGCAGGAGCTATTCGCAATATGAAAGAAGTATTTGAATTACCCGAAGCCCAAGAACGACTCTTGGAGGAAACCAAAGAAGGCGAGCTGTTAAAAACAGTTCGCGGCAATGCTTTTAAGATAGAGGTTGGTTAAAAATTTCAATTGAACTGCTTTTTAGCAAAACGCTTTTACAAAAAATAAAAATCAGTTCTGCTTACACTTTAGTCTTCTCTACTAAAAAGTCCTACACTTAATATCACTTATCAATCCGCACTAAGTATATTTGCCAAAAATTTAAGCTACCATAAATAATGGTTTATATTACAAGAAGAGAGCGCTTCAGCGCAGCACACAAACTCGCTAAAAGCGAATGGAGTGACGAAAAAAATCTAGAAGTTTTCGGAAAATGTTCAAATCCCAATTGGCATGGGCATAATTATATTTTGCACGTTACAGTTAAAGGAAAGCCCGAACCTTCTACAGGTTTCGTTGTTGATTTGTCGGCTTTGAGCGATGTAATCAAAGAGCACATCATCCAAAAAGTAGATCACAAAAACATGAATGTGGATGTGGACTTTATGAAGGGATTGATGACTTCCACAGAAAATATAGCGATAGCCTTTTGGAATCAATTGGTTAAACCCGTGGCGGAGCTCGGTGCAGAACTGCATTCTGTGAAGCTGCAAGAAACAGAAAACAACTATGTCGAATACTTTGGAGAATGAGCTAAAAACTATGGCTGAAAAAGACACCCACGAAGGCTACGAAAGAATTGATTATTACAACAACGAGAAAATCGATCGACTTTCTGCCCATTACAGTAGTATTATTACCGAACTAGGTGAAGATGTAAACCGAGAAGGTTTGGAAAAAACACCGGAACGTGTGGCAAAAGCCATGCAATACCTAACTCACGGATATGATTTAGATCCGGCAGCAATCCTTAAAAGCGCCATGTTTAAAGAAGACCATAGTCAAATGGTATTGGTAAAAGACATTGAGATTTACAGTATGTGCGAACACCACATGTTGCCATTTTTAGGTAAAGCGCACATTGCCTACATTCCCAACGGTTGGATTGTCGGCTTAAGTAAAATACCTCGTGTGGTTGATGCCTTCTCCAGGAGGTTGCAAGTGCAAGAGCGCTTAACCGATCAAATAAAAAACTGTATCCAAGATACTTTAAACCCGTTGGGCGTTGCAGTGGTAATAGAAGCCAAACACCTTTGCATGCAAATGCGCGGCATTCAAAAGCAAAATTCGGTGACAACGACCTCATCTTTTACCGGAGCCTTTGAAAAAGACAGTACCCGCAAAGAATTTATCGACTTGATTTCGGCAGACTTATATTAATCATCTGACAAAAATTCAGCGCTGCACAATGGGCATGATTTATGCCTAAATTTGCTAAAAATAGAAGAATATGGATAAACTAAATTTCAATTATAATTCAGACATCAGTCAAGAACAAAAGGTAGACAGTGCCTCTATGGCCAAGTCATTTTTGTCGAATGTTTTCACCTATATGGCCGGGGCGCTTTCCATTACAGGAATTATTGCCTATTGGTTTGCCAATTCAGAATCACTTTTAAGTCTGTTGGTTAACACTCAGACCGGTGGTATGAGCATGCTTGGTTATGTTGTAATGTTTGCGCCTTTTATTTTTGTATTGGTAATGAGCTTTTCATTTAATCGATTATCATCATTTACCCTACTCCTACTGTTTGTTGTTTATTCTGCCCTCATGGGAATGAGTTTAAGTTTCATTTTCTTGGCATATACCGCATCAAGCATTACCTCTACCTTTTTTATCACCGCAGGAACTTTTGGAGCAATGGCTGTTTTGGGCTACACTACTCAGCAGGACTTAACCAAGTTTGGTGGCATTTTAACCATGGCACTAATCGGAATTATTATAGCTATGGTCGTGAATATGTTTATCGGTAGTTCTACTATGGATTACATTATTAGCATACTAGGTGTATTAATCTTTACAGGACTTACTGCTTATGATGTTCAAAAGCTAAAGCGAATTGGATCAGGCGCAGAGTACGGTACAGAGTCAACCAACAAATTAGCTATTATGGGAGCTCTTAGCTTGTATTTAGATTTTGTAAACTTGTTCTTATTCTTGTTGAGACTCTTTGGAGACCGCAGGTAAAAATAAAATGTCGATTTACTTTACTTTTTTAAAAGTTAAGTCGATATAAAGTAAATTAAAAACACATAATCAATTGCCTGTCTGTATTCATTATGGATGGGCAATCTTTTTATAAAAATAAAACGAAACAAATGAAGTCATACGTTTTTCCAGGGCAAGGCGCCCAATTTATCGGAATGGGTAAAGAGCTTTACGATCAAAGTGAAGAAGCAAAACAGCTATTTGAAAAAGCCAATGATATTTTGGGCTTTCGCATTACCGACATAATGTTTAGCGGAACAGATGAGGAGTTGAAACAAACAAATGTAACTCAACCGGCTATCTTCTTACATTCAGTAATTCTAGCCAAAGTATTGGGCGAAAATTTTACACCTGATATGGCTGCCGGTCATTCTTTGGGTGAGTTTTCTGCATTGGTTGCTTGCGGAGCCATGAGTTTTGAAGACGGACTAACTTTAGTATCAAAACGCGCCAATGCCATGCAAAAAGCTTGCGAAGCTGAACCTTCTACCATGGCTGCTGTATTGGGTTTGGAAGATGATCAGGTGGAAGCCGTTTGCCAAAAAGTACCGGGCGTAGTAGTTCCTGCCAATTACAATTGTCCGGGACAGTTAGTAATTTCAGGAACAGTTGAAGCGGTAAATACCGCTTGTGAATTATTGAAAGAAGCCGGCGCAAAAAGGGCATTAGTATTGCCGGTTGGTGGCGCTTTTCACTCTCCTTTAATGGAACCTGCTCGTGCAGAACTAGAAGAGGCTATTCACCAAACAGAAATTAAGCAACCGATTTGTCCGGTTTATCAAAATGTTGTTGCTAAAGGAATCACCGACCCTACGGAAATAAAACACAATTTAATAGCTCAATTAACTGCTCCTGTACGATGGACTCAAACCATGAAGCAGATGATTGCAGACGGTGCAACAAAAATGATTGAAGTTGGTCCAGGTAAAGTATTACAAGGTCTGGTTAAGAAAGTTGACCGAAAATTTGAAACAGAAAGTGCATCTATCTAATTTCTTCGCTTATGCTTAGCTTTAACAACACAGAAATTGCTTTCGCCAATAAAAGCACTCTTTTTTTAAAAAAGGCCTATTGGTTATTTAAACTCATGTCAATGGGTTGGTTAATTAAGTTGGGAACTCCCTTGCTTAATTTTGCTTTAAAAATTAATTTACCCGTCAAGGGCATAATTAAGTCCACTGTTTTTGAGCACTTTTGCGGTGGTGAAAGCATAGAAGACTGCGAAAGTAGAATTCAAGAATTGGGACATTTTAATGTAAAAACCATTTTGGATTACTCTGTGGAAGGTAAGCAAAGAGAAAAAGATTTCGATCGCTTTTTAGGTAAAGCTGTGGCTTCAGTTGAACGTGCAAGTAAAGATTCTAACGTTCCCTTTTGCGTATTTAAAATGACCGCTTTGATTCCTTTTAATTTGTTGGAAAAAGTTTCTGCTCAAGAGCAACTTACAGAAGAAGAAAGCATGATTTTTCTGAGAGGTAGAAACCGTGTTGACATTATTTGTAATTATGCCGCCAATGCGGGAATTCCCATTATGATTGATGCGGAAGAAAGCTGGATTCAAGATGCCATTGACGAGGTGGCGTTAATTATGATGCACCGCTATAATCAAGAAAGAGCTTTAGTTTACAATACCGTTCAAATGTACCGCCACGATCGAATGGATTACATTAAAAGGCTTTTCAAACAGTCTTTAGAGGAGAACTTTTACATTGGCTTAAAGGTAGTGAGAGGAGCATACATGGAAAAAGAAAGAGCTCGCGCTAAGCGCAAAGGCTATAAAGATCCTATTCAGCCTAATAAAGAAGCTACCGACAATGACTTTAATAAAGCCATGGAGTTTAGCTTAGACCATAAAGATCGCATTGCTCTTTGTTGTGGAACACACAATGAAGACAGCTCAATGTACTTAACAAAGCTGATGGAAGAGCACGAACTGCCAAAGAACTTCCCTACCATTTATTTTTCTCAATTACTTGGAATGAGCGACCACATTAGTTTTAATTTGGCAAAAGACGGCTACAATGTAGCGAAGTATGTTCCTTACGGACCGGTAAAAGAAGTAATGCCCTACTTGATTAGAAGAGCGGAAGAAAACACTTCAATTGCAGGACAAACCGGTAGAGAGCTAACCTTAATAATGCAAGAACTCGAGCGAAGAGATAAAGCGGTAGCCTAGAAATGCACTTCACTTTTTTATTGGAAAAGTATATCTTTACCCAATTAGTTTCTTAAAAAATTTACTCTTTGGATAAATCAATTAAAGCTTTTCAAAAGAAATGCGGACTGCTGTGGGAAGAAAAAGCAGAAGCTATTGAACAATTGATTTCCCAAAAAAAGATTGAGCTCAAAGAGGTTAAAAAAAAGAAAGTCGGTAAAGAAGGTCCTAAACACCGAATTATTGAAGCCGATAATTTAGCAGCTTTAAGCTATCTGCAAGACAGAGCTGAACGCTTTAAAATTATCTACATAGATCCGCCCTACAATACCGGTAACAAAGACTTTAAGTACAACGACAACTATGTAGACGAAGAAGATGAGTTGCGACACTCCAAGTGGATTTCATTCATGTACAAGCGATTAATTATTGCTAAAGAATTACTGGAAAATGACGGGGCAATTTTTATTTCCATAGATGATTATGAACAAGCAAGACTTAAAATGTTGTGTGACGGTATTTTCGGACAACAAAATTTTGTCGCTAATTTTATTCGCAAAAATAAAGCCGGCAGCGGCCACGATAGCAAGCAAGTAGCCATTGAGTTTGACTACATGCTTTGTTATGCTAAAGATATCAAGCAACTAAATTTTCAATTAGCTGATGCTGAAGCTGAAAAGGACAAAAAATATCGCTATTCTGATGACTTTGTTAATAGAAGAGGAAAATACTATTTACGAGATTTAGACTACAAAGGAAGTTATAGTAAATCAATGGACTATCCGATAACTACACCGGATGGAAATGAAATTTGGTCGGGTGGAGCATTTGGTAAACCCAACACCTGGCGCTGGAATAAGAAAAAGTTCGAATGGGGTGTGAAAAATGATTTTATCGTTTTTAAAAAAAGACCCAATGGATGGAAAGTTTACATAAAGCAATATCAGTTTGTAGATAATAAAGACAAAAAGCGCATTCGGAAAATTCCACAAAGAGCCTTGATTGAGTATAGTAACTCTAAGGGAAGCAATGAACTAAAAGACATACTGAATCAAGATATTTTTACTTTCCCAAAACCTACTGACTTAATACGATTTGTGCTCAATTTATTTGAGGATAAGACAGCTAAAGTATTAGACTTTTTTGCCGGAAGCGGGAGCACACTGCACGCATGTATGCTGGCAAACAAAGAAGATAATGGAAAAAGAGGCTGTACTTTAATCACCAATAATGAAAATAAAATTTGTGAGGAAGTTACCTATCCGAGAAATCAAAAAGTGATCGAAGGTTATGTTAATCGAAGAGGTAAAAAAATTAAGGGCTTAAGCGATAACCAACTCAGCTATTACAAACTAAAATTTACTGATGAATAAAGCAGTAAACATACTGCTCGAAAAGGAGGAAATCATGCAGGCGCTGGAGAAAGCACTGCAAAATCAGTTTATTGACAATTTAAGAAATCGGCATCCAAATGTCAGCTTAGACAGCAAACTTAGAGGCTATATTGGAGAATATGCTTTTGCCAAATGGATGGGGCAGTACGAAATTGAGTTTGAAAGTAGTAATCAAATGGATGTTAGAAGTGGGATTGACATTGACTTTCTGTATCATGGAAAAGACAAGCTTTTACAGCTGGAGTTAAAAACTTCCCTTATTCCCGATGCAGATGAAACCATTGCTGAAATGATGGAAAAAAGAGATATCAAACTCATTAAACGAGGCAATCAAACAATTGAGGATCTAAAAGGAGACATTCACGTTCAAATTGTTTTTAAACAGCTGAGAATTAGAAAAGACGAATGGCTTAAAAAACAGCGAATCAACCTTAAAGCAACACTTGAAGAAATCTACCGAAAAATTGCTGCTTATCGCTACGAAAAAGATACTTTCATTATCGCTTGGATTGACAAGCCCACTTTAATTCAACAAATCAAACAAAAACCGGAAAAGCTCCAAAAGTGGTCATACGGCAAACGGTCTTTTTGGTCTTGTAATTTATTGAAAGAAGCAAAACGTCCAAATGATCTTGTTGGTTATTTAAAGCAAAAGTGAGGTCTTCGTTTAAGTTTTAAACTTTCTAAGTTAATTACCATAAAGTAGAAATGCTTCACTCTTTTTAAATTACAAATCTGTACTTACTTTCTCTAAATTTGCTTTATGACATTTCTTAAAGACGTTCAAATAGGATTTAGTAGCTACGGTAAAGCCATTGATTTTATTTTCAAGAACAAACTCGCTTGGTTCTTTCTTGTTCCGATTGCACTCAATATCATCTTATTTTTGATAGGCTATAATTTTATTAGCGAACTCACAGAGCAGGCAGTTACTTTATTTCAACTTGCATGGGAGCCGGATAGCTGGGATTTTTTTGGAGCCGACTTCTTAGCCGGTACAGTAAACTTTTTTATATGGCTCGTTTTACGCCTCTTTTTTTTCTTAATTTTTGCTTTTATCGGCGGATATATCATTCTCATTTTAATGTCTCCAATTTTGGCATTCCTCTCAGAGAAAACTGAAAAAATTGTTTTAGGAACAGACGTACCTTTTTCATGGTTACAACTCTTCAAGGATATGTGGAGAGGAATAGTTTTGGCCATTCGCAACTTTTTTATTGAAATAGGAGCTATGATTTTATTGTTCTTTTTGAGCTTTGTTCCGCTAGTGGGTTTAATTAGTACTCCCCTACTCTTTTTAATCTCCTCCTACTTTTATGGATTCTCATTTTTAGATTATACTTGTGAAAGACGTAGACTAAAAGTAAAAGACAGTATTCATTTTGTACGAAGAAATAAAGGGCTAGCCATTGCCAACGGAGCCTTGTTTGCTCTTGCTCTTCTCATCCCAATAATTGGAGTTAGTTTATCAGGATTTTTAGCCATCATTAGCACGGTTGCCGCTACACTAGCTGTTTTAAAAAAGGAAGAACTTTTAAGGCTAAAATAATAAGCTTCTCAGTAACTTTGCACACAAATTTATTCTCTTGGAAAAAGTAAAAATCTCAGCCGTTTCTTACCTCAACACACTGCCTTTTATTTATGGCATGGAAGAAGATTTAGACTTTTTAAGTCAAGTAGACTTACAAAGAGACATCCCCTCAGAATGTGCTCGTAAATTAATTAATAATGAAGTTGACTTAGGCTTAGTGCCGGTTGCTGTTATTCCTCAAATTAATAATGCTCAAATAGTTTCGAACTATTGTATTGGCGCTATCGGGAAGGTTAAATCCGTGCTTTTAGTAAGTGATGTTCCGCTTGAAGAGATTGAATCCATATACTTAGACTACCACTCTCGCACTTCTGTGAGATTATGTCAACTGTTATCGGAAGAGTATTGGAAAATTTCATCCAACTTTATCAAAGCCAAGCCGGGTTTTGAAGCTCTGATTAAAGGTAAAACTGCCGGAGTAATTATAGGAGATCGAACCTTTAATTTGCCGAAGCAATTCAACTACGTTTACGACCTTTCTGAAGAATGGATGAAATGGCAAAAGCTGCCTTTTGTTTTTGCAGCTTGGGTAAGTAATAAACCATTAGATAAACAATTTCTCCAAAAGTTTAATCAAGTTTTAAAGCTGGGTGTCAATAACATAGAAAAAGCCGTTGCTAAATATCAGATTGACTTAATTTCTCAAAGTGCCCAAATTGAATATTTAAACAATGACATTAGTTATAATCTTGACGAAAGTAAGCGTAAAGGCTTAGAGTTGTTTTTGAGGTATATACAACAAAAAAAATAATACATTTGTATTAATCAATCACTTATTTCTATGAAAACAATTACTTCGTCTACAACACTCTTAATACTTTTGGGAGTATTACTTTTAACTAAAAACACTTCTGCTCAAACTCAAACTTTAGATTGGGCTTTATCTTCAGGATCAGTGGGAAATGATAGGGTATACAGCTTAATATCATCCACAAATGGCTTACTATACACTGCAGGAGATTTCTCTAACACTGTAGATTTTAATCCTAATGGCAATTCTTTTAATTTGTCATCAAATGGAGGTCAAGATGCATTTCTTTGTCAATACAACTTTAACGGCAGTCTAAACTGGGCTGTATCTTTTGGAAGTAATAATGGCAACGAAATAATCAGAAACATAACCATTGATAATGTTGGGAATATTTACGCTACCGGTCAGTTTCAAAATACAGTAGACTTTGATCCGGACACTAGCAATTCTATACATTTTTCAAATGGTAGTGATGATGTTTTTGTTGTGAAATACGATCAGCAAGGAAATCATTTGTGGACCAAAACTTTTGGTGGAAGTTCAGAAGACAGAGGATTATACATTGAAACACACCCCAACGGGACAATATTAATTTCAGGATACTACAAGGGAAACGTCGACTTCGACCCAAGCACATTGCAAGATATTAGAAGTGGTAACTCAGGTGAAAATGCATTTATAATTGCTCTTGACACAAATGGCAGCTACTTATGGACAAACACATACAAATCAAGTAGCAATCATTCATACTTAAATAGAGGCTATAGCATTAATGTGAATAGCCAAGGAGAGATCTTATTTTGTGGTTCTTTTGTTGGCAACACAGATTTCGACCCATCTACTAACAATTACAATATCAATTCAAATGGATTAGAGGATGCATTTCTCACCAAACTTTCACCAAATGGCAGTATGATTTGGACAAAAAGCTGGGGAGGATATTCCGAATGTATTCCTACTGATGTTAAAACTGATCAAAATGATAACATATATGTAAGTGGCCTCTTTCGATCCTCAATGGATTTTAATCCCGATGTAAATACTTCATTAACAAAATTTTCCAATGGACATAGAGATATGTTTATTAGTAAGTTTGATACTAATGGCGTCTTATTGTGGAATAGAACTGTTGGCTCTGTTAGTGCAGATGCCCTTGCACAAATAAGTATAGATAATGATGGCTTCGTTTTTGGAACAGGCTACTTTTATACCAGCTTTGATGCTGACCCTGACTCAAATAACACATCAATTATTCAAAGCCAAGGAGATTCAGATGCCTTCTACTGGGAACTTGATAGCTCCGGTAACTTTATAAGTGCCCACTCCATTGGAGGAAGTGGAAACGACTTAGCAACAGGAATAGCTTTTGATGGTTCCAATGGAATTTTTGTAGGAGGTGCTTTTTCAAATACTGTTGATTTTGACCCTGATACTTCAATTTATAACCGTAGCTCAAACGGTGGTCGCGACTTTTTTATTCAAAAAATTAGCGTCTGTAAAACTACTATTGATTCAATTAATGCATTTGGTTGTCAATTCTATATTTCACCTTCTTCAAAACTTATTTCTTCATCAGGCATTTATATGGACACCATTCCCAATCAAAATGGTTGTGATAGTGTTCTAAAGATTAATGTAACACTTAACCAGCTAAATACCTCAGTAACTTCAAACGATCCAGACTTGTACGCAAATACTAACCAAAGTGTAAGTTATCAATGGTTAAACTGTAGCAATAATTTCGCTGCCATTCCAGGAGCAACTCAATCGACCTATACTGCCACTCAAAATGGTTATTATGCAGTAGAAATAACACAAGGTCAATGCAAAGATACTTCAAACTGTCATCAAATTATCAGTGTCGGAATTAATGATTTTGACAATGTAGACTACCTAAGCTTTCACCCCAATCCTTCCAATGGCTCTTTTAATGCAGATTTAAGTGATGATTATTTAAACGCAAATTACACTGTTTATAATTTGCAAGGAAAAATTATTGAGAAAGGTAAAGTGGAAATTGCCTCAAACTTTCAACTAAATATAAAGTCATCAGAAGGTCTTTATATTGTAAAATTTGAATCTAGAACTGGAACTCTGCTATCAACACACAAAATAGTTAAACGATAGTTTTGATTGATTAGAACCTTTTTAAATAAATTATAACTACATCGGATCCACATCTATTCCTACTCTCACTGACTTATAGTCTTTATGAACGGCAAAAGCTTCTAATTGCTTATTTAAAATTTCCTTGGCTTTTTTAGGAGATGCTTGTTTTTCTAGCTTCAGCATAATGTTTTGATGATAATAGTTTCTTATACGAGCAATTCCAGGTTCTTCCGGACCCAATACCCTATCACCAAATTTCTTTTTTAGCTCTCTAGCTAAATGATGAGCAGCTGCATGTAACTTACTTTTATCTCTATGTCGTAAAGTCAAATGAATCAATCGATAAAAAGGCGGATATTGAAAATTCCTTCGATCAATTAACTCATTTTTATACATTCCTAAATAATCACTGTCGATGACCTGACGGATAATTTGATGCTCCGGATTAAAAGTTTGAATTAATACTTTTCCTCTCTTTCCCTTCCTGCCGGCTCTTCCTGCCACCTGCGACATTAATTGATAAGATCGTTCAAATGCTCTAAAGTCGGGAAAATGTAACATATTATCGGCATTTAAAACGCCTACTAAGCCTACATCTTCAAAATCCAAGCCTTTGGTTACCATCTGTGTTCCTACTAAAATATCAATTTCTTTTTCTTGAAAAGAAGTAATAATTTGATGATAAGCTTTTTTCGCTCTCGTGGTATCTAAATCCATTCGAGCAATTTTTGCTTCCGGAAGAAAAATCGCCAACTCTTCTTCAATTTTTTCTGTTCCAAACCCCTTTACATGAAGATTAGTATCTCCACAAGTTGGACAAGTGTTTGGCAATTTTATATGATAGCCACAATAATGGCAATTTAGTTGCTTTTGGAACTTATGATATGTTAAACTTACATCACAGTTTACGCAAGTTGGAGAATTTCCACAACTTTCGCACATCATAATTGGTGAATAACCCCGACGGTTTTGAAATAAAATTACCTGTTTGTTTTCTTCCAAACACTCTTCCATCATTTTGAGCAGTTCAGGCGAAAAGTGCGATTTCATCTTTTTCTTCTTTGTAGCATCTTTTATATCTGCTACTAATATTTCCGGCAACTGTACTTTACCGTGACGCTTATTTAAGCTCACTAAACCGTATTTTCCTTCCTGTGTGTTTCTATAACTTTCTACCGAAGGAGTAGCAGAACCCAAAAGCACCTTGGCATTTTGCATTTTTGCCAACACAATGGCAGCATCTCTCGCTTGATAACGTGGAGAAGGGTCATACTGCTTAAAAGTATTTTCGTGCTCTTCGTCAACAATCACTAAACCCAGCTGACTAAAAGGTAGAAAAAGAGACGAACGCGCTCCCAGAATAATTTGAAAGTCTTCGAAATGACCGGGATTAAACTTTAAGACATTATTCCAAACTTCAACCCTTTCATTTTCATTAAATCGAGAATGGTACACACCCACCTTCTCTCCAAAAATAGCTTGTAGTCGAAGCACTATTTGCGTAGTAAGTGCAATTTCCGGCAAAAGGTATAAAACTTGCTTGCCTGATTTCACTGCTTCTTCAATTAGCTTAATATAAATTTCTGTTTTTCCACTAGAAGTAACACCATGAAGCAAAACCACATCTTGCTGCTGATAATGCTGCTTGATCTCACCAAAAGCCTTTTGCTGAAATTCGTTTAAATCTTTTCTACTCTGAGTTGCAGCAGAAGTTTGCAAGCGACCGGCTTCAACTTGATAAATTTCAAAAACTCCTTTTTTTACCAACTCATTTATTAATGAAGATGTTCCCTGTACCGCCTTCTGTAAATCTAGCTTTTTAACCTCCTTAAGTTCTTGGCTGTAATACTTTGCCATCTGGATATAGGTCATCAAAGCTTCTAATTGCTTTGGAGCCCGTTCAAGTTCTTCAAATATTTCTTTCAGTCGACTTTCTTTAGCAGCATTTTTGGTCAACTTAACATAATCAATCATTTTAGGCTTAAAGCGTTGCTTAATTTCCTCCTCAGTCATTACAACTCTCTTTTCAATTAAGTTTTTCACTTTTGAGTGAACATGTTTAATGCCTAAAATTTGAGAAATCTCACTTAAGTCTAAAACGTTACGCACCTCTAAGGCTTCCACTAAGATATACTCTTCATCGCTTAGCTCATTCACTAGCTCTTGATAATTGGGATGAAGTAAAACCCTTGTTTCACTAGCTAAACGCAAACCACCCGGCAATGCAGCATTCATCACATCTCCAATGGGCGACATATAGTACTCACTAATCCACCACCAAAAGTCTAATTGATTTTGATGTAGAATGGGTGATTCATCTAAAATTGCCTCGATGTATTTAGCTTGATAGTTCGTGGGAGCTTGTTCGTGAATCTTTTCAACAATTGCCGAATATTGCTTTTTACCTCTTCCAAATTCTACAATTACGCGCTGACCTATTTGAATAAAGTCATTCCACTCTTGCGGCAAACGATAAGTGAAAGTTCGCGGCAAAGCTAAGGGTAGAATAACATTAACAAAATAAGTTTTTCTTTCGCTCAAAGGTTAAATTTTATTGGCATTCAAAGATAGCTATCTAATTACTCTGTCTTCACTAAATCGATAAAACATCTGCCAATTTTAATAACTCCTGATTAATATCTTGGTTGTGTTTAATGGCTTTTTCAAATGGAGTAAAGACTACTTTTCGATTTACGATTCCCGCCATTTCATTATATCTTCCTTCAATCAATGCATTTACTGCGGCATTACCCAACTGGCTAGCCAATACGCGATCGGCAGCTGAAGGACTGCCACCTCTTTGCAGGTGTCCCAGAACTGTTACTTTTGTTTCATAATGTTTGAACTTTGCTTTTACTTTCTCTGCTACTTCATAAGCTCCGCCGGCATCATCTCCTTCAGCAACAATGATAATGCTGCTACTTTTTTGCCTCTCCCAGCCTTTTTTGAGCTTCTCAATTAGGCGATCAACATAAGTTTCCGTTTCCGGAATAAGAACAGCCTCAGCCCCCACACTAATACCGGAGCGAAGCGCAATAAAACCGGCATCTCTGCCCATCACCTCAACAAAAAACAATCGATCGTGCGCATCTGCCGTATCTCTGATTTTATCAACAGCTTCAACAACCGTGTTCACGGCCGTATCATAACCTATGGTATAATCTGTACCATACAAGTCATTGTCGATTGTACCCGGAACTCCAATAGTTGGAATTCCGTGTTCTTCGAAAAATATTTTTGCCCCGGTAAAAGTGCCATCTCCTCCAATCGCAACTATTCCCTCAATTCCTTCATTCTTTAAGTTTTCAGCCGCTTTAGCACGACCTTCTTTTGTCATAAACTGTTTATTCCTGGCGCTCTTTAAAATCGTACCACCTCTTTGAATAATATTGCTTACCGAAGATGATTGCATGGGCAAAAAGTCGCCATTGATCATTCCCTCATAACCGCGGATGATTCCAACCACCTCTAGTTTATTGTAAATGGCAGTCCGAACAACTGATCGTATGCAAGCATTCATTCCCGGCGAATCGCCTCCTGAAGTAAAAACAGCTATCTTTTTCATTTATTAAAAATTTAGCTAAAGATAAGAAGTTCCCAAAAACTCATCTATCAAAACGCTAAAAATGATTGAGAGTTTTCTGAATCCGATTAAGTGAGAATATTAAAGTTTTGAAAGCTTATTTTTGACGAAAAAAACAGCAATGATACAATACAATCCCAAAGAATGGTTTGGTTTAATTTTCAGATTTCACAAAAGCGACACTTTTCGTCAAATGTTTTGGGTGTTAGTTTTGTTTGCTGTTTGCACTGCCGGTTTGGTGTATGCAGAACTTCACTATCAACAACTATACGTATTTGCCAATTCAACCCGAATTCATTCTTTACTGGGCTTTGTCATCAGTTTGCTTTTGGTTTTTAGAACCAATTCAGCTTACGACCGCTGGTGGGAAGGCAGAAAACAATGGGGCGCCATGGTCAACAACTGCCGTAATGCAGCAATTAAACTTAAAGCCCACCTACCGGTATCAGAAACCGAAAGCCTAAAACTCTTTGAAACACTTATTCCCGCCTATGTTGATGCCATGAAAGAACACTTGAGGAAAGGGGTTGAAGTTGAAAAGCTTGAGCTTGGAGGTTTCATGAATAAAACTGAATTAGCAAAGTCCTCTCATATTCCCAATCAAATAGCATTGAGACTTTACAAAGAGTTAAATCAATTGTATGTTAATAATAAAATTAGCGGGGACCAATTGATCACCCTCGATAAAGAAATTAAATCCTTCACCGATATTATTGGGGCTTGCGAGCGAATTAAAAATACGCCTATCCCCTTTTCTTACAACATATTTTTAAAGAAATTCATATTTGTTTACACCTTGACTCTACCTTTTGGACTCACGCATGACTTTCATTATTGGGCAGTACCCATTTCTACCTTTGTGCTCTATGTTTTTGGCAGCTTAGAGTTATTAGCAGAAGAAATCGAAGATCCTTTTGGCAATGATGAAAACGACTTACCAACGGATAATTTAGCTGAAAAGATTCGTCTACATGTTAAGGAAATCATTTCTGTATAGAAAAAAGGCTAGGCTCATATTATTTAGTAATCAAACACTTGTTTTAATTAATAAATTGGCAGCAATTGTAAAAGTAAGATATCCTAAATCTGCCAGTCGAAAACTCTATATCATTAATTAACTATATCTAATCTTCCTATTTTATGAAATATTAATACCTTAGCATTTTAGAATTTTTAACGAATTTAATCATGAAACGCTACCTCTTTTTAGCTATCCAACTATTGACAACACTTGTTTACAGCCAAAAAAACCATGTTAACGAAGATTTCAACAACTCCACCCTACCCTCTGGTTGGTCAAACAATGCAGTTTCCGGTTCTCAAGCCTGGAGTTTTGGGATTGATGGAGCAAACTTGCACTCCGGCAATCAAAACTTAGATGGCACACCCATGGCTTTTTTTGATGATGATGTATTAGGGCAAGCCTCTAACAATAATACCGCTGAATTAATAACCCCTTCCTTTAACAATGCAGGAGATTCTATTACATATTTGTCATTTAATTACAACTTTAGAGAATTAAACTTTATACCTGACTCATTTTATGTAGATATTTTCAATGGCAGTCAATGGCAGAGAGTTTTTTCACGGTGGCAGGATGATTGTGGAAATTATGTTCACCCTACTTGCGCTAATTCTCCTTCTGCATTTATCGACATTTCAGCTTATGCAGATACAAATTGCCAAGTTCGATTTACCTATCATGATGGTAATGACTGGGGATATTATGTTGGTCTAGACAATGTTAAAATTTGGTCGCCTATTGCAAATGACCTATCTGTTGCTGAAATTATAGCGCCTGAAACAGGCTGCGAATTAAGTGCTACAGACTCCATTAAAGTTTTAATTAAAAATCTCGGGCATCTAACCCAACAAAATTTTGACATCACTTTTGAATTAAACGGCAATCAGGCTATAGTAGAAACCGTAACCGACAGCATTGCTTATCAAGACTCTTTAATATATACTTTCAGCAATACCGGTGATTTTTCAAATTTAGGGCTGCACGATTTAAAAGTTTACACCCAACTTCCGAATGATTCCAGCTTAACCAATGATACCCTAAGTGTTCAAATTTCAAATGACACAGCCTATCAACTGCCTTATTTCGATAATTTTGAAAGCATCAACAACGCTTGGAAAGCAAGTGGAACGAACTCATCCTGGGCTTGGGGAGTACCTGCAGGAAATGTAATAGATACCGCCTACTCCGGACAAAATGCTTGGGTGACTAATTTAAATGGTAATTATTATAATAATGAGTTAAGTTATTTGACTTCTCCCTGTTTTGATTTTAGCAATGAGGTGGGTGATCCATTTATTAATTTTCAGTTAAACTACTATACTGAAACAGCATTTGATAGGCTGTGGTTAGAGTACTCCATTAACTTTGGTCAAAGCTGGCAAAAAGTACCTAACTCTAGTTTATCGAACAATTGGTATAACTTTAAAATTTCATGGAATAACGAAAACGTATGGACAGGTAACAGTAATGGTTGGATTAAAGCCTCTAACTTATTAAGCAACCTTGCCGGTGAACCTCAAGTTAAATTGCGTTTTGTTTTTAAAAGTGACGGGGGTGTTCAAGAAGAAGGAATAGGTATTGATAACATTGCCATAATTAAGAGACAAAACAAAGATCTTGCAATCAGTGAAATTATTTACCCAACCAATTCGACCTTTTGTGACCTTGGAAATACTGAACGAATTGCATTGAATCTAACCAATTACGGTTATGACTCTATTGATACTTTTCAAGTATTTTATCAACTAGACAATTTACCCATTGACTCAGAAGTTGTCATAAGTACAATCGACACACTTTCTACCTATTCACACATTTCTATGCATGCATTTGACTTATCTCAACAAAAGAATTACACGCTTAAGACTTGGATTAAAGTAGTTGGAGATAGTAATCAATATAATGACACTTTGATTCACCTATTTAGTAACGTTACTTCTTACTCATCTTTATCTATTCCATATTCTGAAAACTTTGATGGTTTTACAAATGGAGCTGCCAATCAAAATGGTTGGAGTACTGACCCAATTTCTCAAGGTACTAGTTCTTTTGGGTGGCGTGCAAACTCAAGTAACACTCCATCTACTCCTACCGGTCCTAATTTTGATCATACAAGCGGCTATGGCAAATATATATACTTAGAAACATCGCAAGCAGGTAGTAATGGAATTTTTGAAAGTCCTTGCATTAATTTCAATCAACCCAATGGAGCTATTCTAAACTTTTGGTATCACCGTTATGGAGCCAATATGCAACCATTGAATATTGACTATTATGACGGACAAAATTGGGTAAACATAGAAACCATTACTCAAAAACCACAAACATCTTCAAACTCACCTTGGACGTATCACGAAGTTATTTTACCAATTAGCGGAATGAATACTAAAATTCGGTTCAGAGGAAGTTCTATCGGCTGTTGTGTTGGAGATGTTGCCATTGATGATGTTCGAATTGATCCGACTCATGTTCAAATGAATAGTTTGAGTGAAACTTCTTTTTGTGACAATCGAAGTAAACTACCCATTTCCCTTGAAATCATCAATAAAACATTGGTTGATCTTGGTCAGGACTCCCTTCTGCTCTCCTATACCATCAATGGACAACAAACTTTTTACGATACTTTACACCAAAGCTTGAATACAGGAGATACCACCTATTTTACTTTTTCTGATAGTATTGATTTGACTCAATATGGGGAAGTAATTTCTGTTGACATAATGAATTCGCACATCGACAGCAATCTATTTTGGGGCGATACAGTACATTTTGAATTCCATCAACCCTTTGTCAACAAAAACTTTACAGAAGATTTTGAAAAGTACACCATTGGGGATTTAAATTCTACTTTGTGGGATTTTAGTGATGACTGGCTGCTGATTAATGACAACATCAATAACAGCACTCCTTTAAACAATCATACTTTTAATGGTCATCAATTCCTTTACAACCTCAATAACGATACCCACGACGTACGTTTAGAAAGCATTTGCATGAATACAAACGATGCAGACTCTTTGGATTTGTTGTTTTGGTATAACATACAGGGAACGGCTAGCAGTAAATTGTACATCTATGATCACAGTGATACGGCTGTTGTTATAATTGACTCCATTGTCGGTTCTTCTCCAAATGGTCAATGGCAGCGTAAAAGAATGAATTTAAATGCCTATTTAGACAGTTCCTTTGCACTCGGTTTCCGCTTTGTGGATACTAACCAAAATCAATCCACCACCATCAGTTTGGATGATATTCAATTGCTTGAGCAAGCGGCTCCTTACAACTTGCGAACAAATGAAATGGAGGTGTCAGTGAATGGTTGTTCGTATGGCAATGGGAATGTTTTCATTACCGTTGAAAACATCGGTTTAGATTCCATTCCCGCTAATGCGATTAAAACCTATTATCAAATTGATCAAAACACAGCAGTACAAGACAGCATTGCTCAAGCCATTGCTCCGGGACGTACTTTTACGCATCAGTTTTCTACTGCTGCTGCCTTGAACCAGCCGGGCAACACCTACAATATCAAAGCGTGGACTTCACTTAACGGAGATACCCAACGATCGGATGATACGCTAACAACTTCTATTACCAATCAGACAAAAGTAGACAGTCTGTTTGAAGGTTTTGAAAGTTTTGCAGATGACAGTTGTTGGGTTAAAAGTCAAGAGAATGAATTATTAATCAATGGTTGGTCAACCACCAACCATTCTTGGGCGGTGCACAATACTGTTAGTTGTTTTGACACCATTATGAATGGTCCAATTGCCGATCATACATTAGGAAATGGCAATTACATTTACGCCAACAACCTCGCCAATCGAAGAGAATTGGAGCTTTTTACGCCTTGTGTGGATATTTCTCAAGTAGCCAAACCTAATCTCGCTTATTGGGTATACACCAACTTAGCAAGTACCGATACTTTTAAAGTGGAAGTCAATGCAAACGGTAATTGGCAGTTAATCGATTCCATTTACGGAGCAGACAGCAGCGGAGCTTGGGTAAATCGAAGTGTGGACTTAACGGCTTATAAAACAGCTTCCCCCATTCAAATTCGATTTACGGGGATTATCGATGGTTTTAAACTGCCGGTGCTTTTAGCCTTGGATGACATTTCCATTGCAGACTCATTGATTTCTTCAGTTCCGGACTTGAAAAAGTCAGCCGTGAACTACAAACTCTACCCCAACCCCTCCGAAGGACAATTCATTTTGGATGTAGATCAAAGTTTTATTGGTGAGCTTTATCAAATCAGAGAATTATCCGGAAAGTTAGTTCAGGAGGGTAAAATCAATAGCAATAAAAACCGTATTCAATTGAATAACAAAGCTAAAGGCATTTACTTCTTGAGTATACCGAATAAGAATGTGAGAGAGAAAGTGGTGGTTTATTAGAAGTTAAATGTCAAATGTCAAGTCGCAAATGCTAAATTGAGTAGTTAACAGTAATTTATTCCTTACGAACTAGGTACCTATGTTTCGCTACTGTACTTTCGGAATACAAGCTTTCATTGTGCAAAAACATTACTCATTATAAGATTAAGAAAGGTTAATTTCAACTACAGATTTAGCATATTCTTCCAATTCAATTAATTCTCTTTTAATTTTTTCCTTCCATCTAGCTTGCTCTTTTTTATTTGTAGAATAGGCTGTTTCTTTATCATAAAGTTGTTGATACTTCTCATAATCATCATACAGCATATTATAGATCTTTGAAAACTTTTTATTTAGTTTTGATGCTTTTGACCTCCCTTTTTTTTCATAATATGCTTTAATCTCTTTGCGAACTTTTCGAGCAAAAACCTCTGCTATATCAAAATGAAGATTCTCATGTGATAATAAGGACTCCGTTTTTTCCTTAGGCTTTACCCAAGAGCTCTTTTTATAAAAAATAGCTTTTATTTCAACTTGAGCACTACCTTCTCTAGGTACATTAAACCAATATGAAATCTCAAGTTTTGAGAGTGCATCATGCTTATATGAATTATACGGTTTACCCTTAAAGTCCTCCCAAGTCAATTGAGTATTTTCTGACCATTCAATTTTATCCTCACTGGGAGATAAGAACAAATTAAAAATTAACATTAACACATTTAAAATCATAAAGTATCAGTTTAAAATTATTCAATTTTTATTTCAACTCTACGGTTTTTGGACCTACCTACCGCTGTTGAATTAGATGAAACCGGATGTTGACTCCCAAAACCAATCGTAGTTATTCGACTTTCACCAATTCCTATATTCAATAAATATTCCATAACTGATTCAGCACGTTTTTCAGAAAGCAATTGATTTTCCTCTTCTTTACCTATATTATCTGTATATCCTTCAATTACGATTTCAGCCTTTTTATTAAGTTTTAAATAATCAGCTAAGCTATCAAGCAATGGAACTTTATCTTCTGCTATAATCCACTTGCCGGTTTCAAAAGTAAAGTCAGGTAGAGTTATTATTGATACTTTGTCAAAGATCAACTCTTCTTTTAAAGTTTCATTTGATTTTTTAGTAATTACTTCTTTACAATAAGTGTCTACACTCATATTTATAAGGCAAACGTTATCAACATAATAATATGCAAATTTTTTTCTAGGATACTTTTTACGTTTAAGCTTTTTAAATGAGTTCTTATCTCCAAATATACCTATTGTTAAATATTGTTCAGAGCCTTCGGCTATGTATTCTCCACTAACTTTAACCCAATTTGTAGTATCAATAATATATTTGCTTGTTTTAATTTGAGGTTGAAGATTTAAAATATCTGAAGTGGGACGGCTTAATTTTGATGCAGAAAATAAAGCACCAATATTTTTAGCAACTTGCATGCTATAATCTGCTAAACTAACATAAAACTCTAAGTAGTATGTTTCGCCCTCTTTTAATGATTCTACTAACCTTGTTTGTATATATTCTGCAGTAGGTCTTTGTAAAAACTGCTTACCTCCTCCCAAGCCAATATATCCATCACCCTCTTTAGTTTCTTGAAAACCATTTAAATTTCTATCAGGATGCATTTTTCGAGAACAAAAATTAAAATAATCTGTAGTTCCTTTTGTTGGTATAATCCAGTAGTTCAAAGTCATATCACTAACTCCCTTAGGACAATACCTATACACTTCAAACCCCGGATCAAAAATTAAGTTTTGATTAAAGCAAGGAAAAGAATTTATACAAAAAATAATTATTAATCTACACCAGCTGTACCCCATAATAACTTATGCCAAGATCTTAATAAAAAAGATTTCTCACCCACCTGCCATTCTTCCCATGCCTTCCATCTATACCGATATCTAAAGTTTACATGTCCATGATAGCCATTAATATTATATGCTCTAAATCGCAGCCCCCATACTTGATTAGTAAGTAATGGTTTATGATTAAAAGCATTTAACATCCAGGCAGCAAGTCCAAACCTAGAGCCTGGAGAAGGATTAAACAAACTAAATGAAGGCATTAAGTTACTTCCGGGTATATACCCTGCTCTAGCTTCAAAATAGTTGTTAGGCACAGGACTTTTTCCATCATCGTCAGAAAATAGTAATCTTAAATGACTTGGACTTCCCATATTCTGCAAACCATTAGAAGCAAACAAAGAACGTTGATGTCCCTGTGATTTGCCCCCTGTAACGCTAAATACAGTCCCGGGAGGTGCTTCTCCATGGATTTCAATACCTGTCATACTCACTCGGCTATCATTGGCTTTACTTGCCATTTCTCTAAATAAATTAACACTACTAGTTCTATCAATAGGGTTTCCATTTGTTGCTATAGACATACTAGACCAATTTCGATCATCATTACCATAACTCCATCCTTGATTTACCATTCTACCAGCCGGCGGACCAATATTAAGACTTCTAAAATAATTTGCCAAACCTTTCCATTTACCCAAATTAATTTTTGGTAAAACAATATTTTTAAAACTAAAAGGTCGTCTTAAACCACCTATATGCCATGGACTTATTCTTTTTAAGAATTTCCCAACTTTAGGCCAATCACCCATAGGGTCAGTCAGGTATATTGGATTATTTCTAAAAGCATTATATGGACTCTCCCATGCAACATATTTTGGCTCATGACTTATCCACCTTCCAAGTCTTGGGTCATATCCTCTATAATAAGTTGAATAATGGTTTCCGCTGCCGCTCCATTCATCGGTTCGCTGCATTCCTTGAAACCCATACTTGTAAACCTGTTTCGTCAACAGAACTCTTACTCGTTTGAAAACAACACACTATCTACAGCCTCACCTGCTCTATAAGTTATCGTTTTTAAAGTATCGCCTTTTTCCATAAAATAATAATAAACACCCTCTTTTTTCCCTTTCTCAATCTTGCCCTTCATTTGAACATTTCCATTTGAGTAATAGTCAATAAAATCACCGTTACTATTTGCTAGCTTCGTCTTCAATTGACCATTTTCATACCACATATACAGAACATCTTCTATAAAGTTTAATTGCTTTTCCTTTTTTCCACTTAAATAGTAATCCGTTATAATTTTAGCCTTATCATTTTGGTAATAAAAACTTCTTTCTAAATTACCATCAACATTATATTGATAACTAGTATCGACTCTTGAGCCATTTACAAAAGTGCCTTCTGCCCTAAGCGTTCCATTTTCATACCATTTCATCATTTTCCCATTTGGCACAGAGTCTTTATATTCTATCATAGCTTTTTTTCTTCCAGACTCATAAAACTCCTCTCTCTTAATTAAATTCCCTTCATTACTTCTATACAATACAGTTTTGGGCTGATCATTTGGGAAAGTCTCTACTACTTCTTTTTCAATTGTACTCACCCCACAAGCAATTAGATTGCAAAGAATAACTAAAAGAAATAACGGCTTAATAATCCTTAACAACATTGGTATCATTTTCATAATATTTTTTATAAATCTGTTCACTAATTCTATTCGAATCAATATTTCCTTTAGTTATTATTTCATTAAAGAAAATATGTAAAAATGGATGAGAACTCCCATCAGGAATTAACTTTATCGTATCTTTTTTATGATAATCCTCTGCCGTTTTCTCTACCTGTTTTTTTACATCTTTATCATCAGCAGACTCTAAAGCAATTTTTTTATCATCTGAATACCATTCACTAATGATGTCAGCCACGTTTCCTATAAAGTCAGGTAATAACTCAAAAGGAGAGTGGTCAAAACTTGGTAAACTTAAATTCCTCCAACGACTAGTGTAATATGTTAAATCTGAGACGACGCTAACATCAAAATGTCCATTCGGAATTATATTGGGGTCTGTAACCCAAGGCTCTGCTATTGGTGTATGATTTCTTGTATCAGGACTTGTAAGAATAAAATAATCTTGAGGAAAAGGCCTTCTCGGTCTATCCGCCGAAATAACTAATCTCATTAGAAATTTATGAATCAATCAACCGTGAAGGAATATATAACTCAAACCCTTTGTACTTAAAACCATCTTTCTTGTAGATTCCAAGTTTTCCTCTTTGATAATAACCTTTATATGGAACTTTAATTGATTCTTGCTTTAAATAGAATGTGTCTAACTTATTAAAGCTGATATAATTTGAATCGAAATCACCAATAACTAAACAAACAGAATCTTTATACTTTGAGTAATATCTAATGTTTAAATAAGAATCACTTTTCTCAATAGAATAAAAGATACTTCTAGAAGAATCAACTTTTCCACTCTCATCATAATTTATTATTTGATTTGTATGTTGAACTCCATTCAATTTAACAGTTGTTATTAATCTCTTTAAAATATTAAGATTTGAATCTAAATAAAACTTTACTGAATCTTCTTGCAATTTATTGCTTTCAACATTTCTTACTTCATAAAGTCCGTCGTTAAATACTATTTGGACTTCATTTTCTTTCTTCTTTTTAAAATTGCAAGAAAAGATAAATAAAACTGTTATTAAAATTATACTATAAGTTTTCATAAAATATTTCATTAGTTATTAAATTCATCAATACCGCTCCTTAGAGTATCACCTTCCCCCCTTTCATTATATGGGTCATCTACATCAACTTCAATTTCTCTAATAGTATCACGTGTATCATTAAACTCTCTTAAAATTTGCTTTTTCGGTTTTTTCTTTTCATTATAATCCTCTGCTGCTTTCTCTGCCTGCTTTTCTACATCTTTATCAGTAGTTGATTTCATTCTTGCTTCATCATTATAATATGCCTTAAATGCTCCAACAATTCGAGAAGTGAGATTTGCAATAAATTCCCATGGATGAAAAATATACGAAGGCAAGTCCATTGATCTGCCTGAAAGTGATGTCATAGCTTCAACCCCCTCGGCATTCCAATGACCTTCCGGAAACCGATCAGGTGCATCAGACCAAGTTCTAACACTCTGACTAGGAGCATTAGGAGTAGTAAGTGTTATGTATCCCCTTTTAAAAGGCACTCTCGGTCTTTCTGCCGAAATAACTACTTCCGGTATACTTGACTTCCACCCGGGCGGTGGTCCTTGATCTGTTGGATTTTGATTTTTAGATTTATTCCTTTTTCCATTAAATAAATCACCTATTCCTTGAAAGAAATTCTTAAACCAAGCTTTAAAGCCGGTTTTACCCATGTGTTTTTGTCCGGTAGATGTTTTACCGGTGAGTCTCTGCCACAGTGTTCTTTTTCCGGGACCTTTTGCTTCCAACCCACTTGGGTCAGTATAATAAATCGGGTTGTTGTTAAAAGTTGCATAGCTGCTTTGCCAAGGGTAAAAGACTGGGTCTGTATTCCATCTTCTGCCGAGCCTTGGGCTGTACTCCCAATTTGGTGCTGTATAATGGTTTCCGCTGCCGCTCCACTCATCGGTTCTCTGCATACCTTGAAACCCATAGGTGTAAGCATTTAGGCAAAAAAACGGCTCGGGGGCATTCTTTTCTAGAGCGTTTCCAAAAAAATTGGCAATCACTTCTGGAGCTTCCTTTGGCTCGCAATATGTTAGTTTAAGGCATCCCATTGAAGTTGCAATTTAAGAATTTCTCACTTTATAATCTGCTTAATAATTTCAATTATTGAAATGTAATCTTTGTTGAAGTAACAAAGTGCCAATATAATTATAACTGTCATAGCCTTCCAGCTTGGTAACTTAAACTCTATTCCTTCAACTCTCTTAATTTTTATCATGTCTTTTAGTTTTCCTTTATATACATTATGTCATTTTTTTCTCAGATTACCAAGGGCTATTGAGATTGCTACAAAGTTTTGACATTTTGCAAAGTGAAAATAGGACATAAGAAATCATTTAAAATTTAACCTATATTGCTATTAATAAACTAATTACTTAAAATGAAAAGTTTTTGAGGAACTTTAGAAAAATGCTATATTCCTAAAGTTTAGACAATTAATTGAAAAAATCGTATGACAATTTTTACCAATCTTTTTTTGTCCGAAATTTATCTTTCAACTAACGGTATTTTAACCACTTAATAAGTTCGATAGGACATTGGTTAAAATCCACACAAAAAGCAATGCCATTTGCCCGCTAAGATTGCTTTTTGTTCCGCGCTCTGCCCTGGGCTTTTTACTACCCATTTTTTAAGCTGACCCAATAACAGCAATTGAGTACAAAAGCTGTTCCCGGACAAGGAAAAATAAGTAGTAAAAAGCTGCCATGCTAAGTAACATAATGTGCATTATAGAACTCCTCACGGCTCTTGATCTGATTAATGGTGTTGCGGGTCAGCTATAATGTACATTATGCTAAATAGCTCCCTACCCCGCTTTTCCTTGCTGATTAGCTTTGTCTTGTAGCTTTATAATCTTTAACAGTAAATAAAGGCTTCTTAAAACGGTAGTTACAATTAGACAAAGGTTAGCTATTACTATGAAGTTATAGACTTTTGCTGGATATTGACCTTCCGTTATCTTGCAGAGAGATAAAGTCAAAAATATAAACAATAAGACCAAAGAAGCACGGTAAAACACTTTGACAGTAGGGTAATATGCTTTTGATTTAAAGAAAAGATCTCTTCCGCTATTGCTATCCTCTCTACTGTTTACTGAATCCTTGAACGTGACTATTATGGTTAATGCTGCTAATACGAATCCTGCGAGTGAGATTGAAGTTGAGATCAAATCAGAATTAAGAGATTTCATTACGGCATTATCAAATATAGTAAGCAAAGCTTTCTGTTGCATCAGATAAACTCCCCATAATATAGCTGCAGTTACAATCAAGTCAATCAAAATAGGGACTTTCAAGTATACATCTAAGACTTTAATGTAAAAAGGAACTTTATATTTTCTCATAAATATTTCCTCTCGTATTCAGTAATCATTTTAGGGAAAAAGTTGCTACTAACTATAACTCTAGAATTAGCCTTTTTCTCGGCAACTATTTGACTTTTCTCTTTATCAATAATTAAATCAAAAACATCTAATTTATTGTTGTTTTCTTCGTCTTCAGCTTCAACTCTAAATTGCTCAAAGTTTTCGATCTCGTCTGGTTTAGAGATAAGCTTCCTAACCCATGTCATTATTGAACCTCGAGCAATAGGAGTATCTACTTTTTCCTTGTAATCAATTTTCATATCGAGAGTAACATAATCAGAATTAGCATAATTCTGAGCATGATGAAGAGTTGTAGCTAACCCTTCATCAGTTTCCTTAATCCTATCAATATTATCTCTGTGAACTTTAACAACAAATTTAGAGACTCGATTAATTCTAGTTGTAATAGATTCAAGGCGATCTCTAACCAATGGGAACGCATCTACCTTCTTTACTCTTTTTGTTTCACGACCTAAATGAGATAGATACTTTACAAACTCTGTAATTCTTGCACCATAATGATTGTACTCTAAGGCTACTTGAGCTTTTGTTCGATTTCTATAGTCAATAAGGAAATGAGTTGTTTCTAATATTCCTTGCTCTTCATCTGTTACTAAATCGCTAATGTCTTCACTAGACATATTGATTAATTGGGGAAAGATGTCGTTCCGCACTTTAAACAGTCTCCCTTTTATGTATTTTTTGTCAGGTATAAAATCTAATTGTCCAAAAAATAAAGTGTCGTTCTCTCTTGTTAAGTATCTAGATTTATCTTTATCTCTAACGAGTTTATTGACGTGACGAAGGCATTCTAAGTAATTATGTTCAACGCCTTCGTACTTAACAAAATCGTTAAAAGTGAGTTCATAATAATATAAACTGCGTCTAGTTGTATCGGGAGTAGTCATTTGTTTAAGCTTCCTTGTTATTGCAATGCAAGAAAGATAGTAAATTTTAATTATCAACACATTTTATTGTTGGAACTCGCTACATTCCTTGCTCCAACGCAATAGCTTCCCCAAGAGCAATCCATATCCGTCTATGATTCCAACAACAAAATGTGTTTCCTATTCTTAATTAATTTCAACCTCTCTGTCTGTAAATTGCATTTCTTCTACAATCTTCTGAACCATAGTTCCATCTTCAAGTTCTACATACGCTCTTAAATATTCTGATCCATCATCATTTTTCAAGGTTATATACATGTGGAACCATCCTCTTACGTATTCTTGATTTTGATATCCCGGAGGATATTTTCTAAACTTCACTGGTCTTAAATCTTCTTTTTTCATTTTATTTATTTTTTTAATTCATATATCTATTATACCGTTTAGAGCTTAGAAGTTTTAAAAGATCACTCTTTTTTAATGAATAAAATTTGGTTGGGGGGTGTCAGTGTGTTTTGTTCATTAAAAAAGAGTAATCCAAACGCTTTCCGGGCTTTATGCGGAGCAAAAGAGTAGGCAAAGTGCGGAAGGTTAGCAGTCAATTTGATGCGAAGTTAAAACCATAATGATAATTAGAATGGATTAAGTTTATCACTGCTATTATTTTTAATATTTACTTTCTCAATTAAAGGTTGTAAAACGGAGTCAATCTTCTTTTTCAAGATTGGAACGTATTCCACAATATCATTTTGATGTAATTCTAAGACATCTTCAATAGCAGAAACATAATTTTTTAATTCATTTTTCAAAGATTCAATTACTTTATCATTGCCACTAATACCACCTAACCAATTAGTCAATTTAACAACCATTGTATTATCTTTTATCTCAACCTCAAGAGGTTTGAATCCATAAGTCTTGGAAGGCACACACTTAAAAAAATCCTTATTCCCTTTAAAAGGGATGGTATAATTTGCAACTTCAATATTATATCTACGTCCCATGACAAATTCTGTACCTGCAGGTAATTGTTGACCTGACATTTCTTCAATGATTATAGAGGACTTCGTTTGCTCTTTTAATAAACTTGGAACTTCTAAATCAAGGTCATCTACTAAGTTTTCAATTTCTCTTTCTTTATCAAGGTTTGCTAAAACGCTATCGCTGTATCCTGTAATTTTATTTTTTACTTCATCCTCTTTTTCAGTTAGATAGTGAGGTAATTGTATCTCTCTAAATAGATTAACGTATTTCTTTCGTCCGAACATAATTTTTTATTTTAGTTATTTATTAAATGAGCTGATTTTTAATCAGCTATTATGCCATCATTTTAATACTGACATATTTACTGATTAAACGAAATGTAAGGAAAAACAGCCTTGAGCCAAACGGCGTAGCCATAGCGCTGACATTGCGAGCCGCCTGCGAGTTGAGCAAAGGTGGGGCAAATAAAAGCATGAGGAACGAATGCAATTTGCCGCTATGTAGGGTTTTGAAAAACGGAGACACATCTAGAAAATAAACAGGAGGGTCGAGGCTTTTCAAAACCCGGACGAGGCTACCGATTTAATCGCCAGAGCGTCAGCGGAGGCAAGTCAATAAGGAAAACCGAAGCCTGCCGCGACCCGCAGGCGAGCAAAACATGGGCAAACGGTGGGTTTTTAGTTGTTGCAATATCTTCGATTTGCAAGGGCTAAAAACACAGAGTAGTTTGCCGTGACGACTGGCCGAGGAACGCAATAAAAGTGACAAGCTGCGAAGCACCCGAAGGGTTTTACAGCTTATTTTTTAATCCTTTTAAAAACCAACTATTCTAAAAAATGTGCTGTGAAAGCTTGGCGGTTTTATTTGCTGACGACCGAAGGAGGAACACCGCTTTTCCTGTTCTATTTATTCAATTTCCTTTCCATTTCTATCTCTTTTCGCTCTCTTTCAATTTCCTTTTCCAACTCTTCTTCAGTTGGTAAATAAGTCATGTATTTAGATGCAAAAATCTGTTTGCTTTCATTCAGTAAACTGTATTTCACAACAGTATGGTCTTTTTCAGTGCAGAGAATTAGCCCTATGGTCGGATTGTCGTTTTCTTTTCTCACTTTATCTTCAAAATAGCGAACGTACATATCCATTTGCCCAATGTCTTGGTGGCTCAGCTCCGTTGTTTTAAGGTCGATTATCAGAAAGCATTTTAAGATGTAATTGTAAAACACCAAGTCGGCGTAAAAGTGTTTACCTGTTTCAGTGGTTAATCGGTGTTGTCTGCCAACAAAAGCAAAACCTTTTCCGAGTTCCAGTAAAAAGTCCTGTAGCTTATCAATAATGGCTTGTTCTAACTCACTTTCTCTAAAATTGGGATTATCCTTTAAACCCAAAAATTCTAAAACATAAGGATCTTTAATAATGTCGCCTGCTTCTTGCTCTTGTGTTTTTTGAAGGGCTTCTTCTTTAACTACTTTGTCATTTCTACTCATGAACATTCGTTCATAATAGAGATTCCCAATTTGTCGATCAAGGCTTCTTGTGCTCCAATTACAGTCAATCGCCTCATTCAAATAAAATTCTCTGGCTTCTTCCTTTTCTACTTTCAAAAGCAAGCGATAATGTGTCCAACTCAATTCGGAACGCACTGCGTTCCATTTTGGAAAAACTCTGTAAAACTGCCGAATATGCCTTAAGTTTCGATTGCTAAACCCTTTGCCGTATTCTTTAGTTAGTTTTTCGGATAATTCCTCTAATAAAGCCTCTCCATATTCTGCTCGTTCTTCTCCCTTCTGTTCTTCTTCAACAATCAACTTTCCAATGCTCCAATAGGCTTGAACCATTGCAAAATTTGCTGCCCGATACACTTTGTCTCTCGACTCTTCTATAACTTGCTTTACTTCTTTGTAAAGGTTTTCTATTGTCTTTTGGGGGAACTGTTCTGCCATAGTTTTCAAATTTACTTTTTCAACTTGATATTCCAATTTGGAACATCAAACACTTATTCTTTCTAAAACGGATAAAACTCATCGATATCTTTCTGTAAATCTTCCGTATGATTCACTAAATATCCTTCCGTAGAACTTACATATCGATGTCCGGCCATGTACTGAACTTGCCTTAAATTAAATTGCTTTAGCCAATGTGTAATCACAGAAGTCCGAACTTGTTTGAAGTTGATAAAATAGTTGTTTTGCTCTCTGATTTCTTGACTTAATCGCTTCCAAATTTCTTTACAATCTGTTCTTACATTATAATTTCTTCCGAATGGTGGCGAGCTGATAAATAAATTGTTAGTTTCTCCTTTGCAGTATTTCAACAGCTCATTCCTTGTTGTAAATTGGTATTCCATCAGTTCAATAATTTGGTTTGATTTCAATTCCAATGTCCGTTCGTTGCTCTTTCTTCCTCCGGCAATAAATATTTTGCCTTCTTTCAATTTTAGATCACTCAGTTGTAAATTGCTTACTTCCGGAGTGGTTAAACCTTGATGGATCATTAAACTTAAAATGGCTTTGTTTCGAGCTTTACTCAATCGGTAACTTTCAAACCAATTTCGCTTGGCTCGCTCATCTTTTTCATCGGGAATTTTGTAATCAGTATAAAGCTTGTCCAATTGTTGTTTATCTAAAATCGGATAAAGCTTTTTCGTTTTTGCTCCTCTAATTCTCAGGTGCTGAACCGGATTGTCTGTTCGGTGGCCTTGTTCGATTTGATAGTTAAAAAACTGCTTGATCACATTCAACCTAATGTTTCGGGTTTTGCTTTCCTGTCCTTTCTTCTGCAAGTGGTTCAAATAACTTAGAACTTCTTTTGCTGTAGCGTTTTCCGGTTCTGTGTGGTCTTTGTCCAACCATGCTAAAAAATCAAGTGCGTAGCTGCTGTAATGGCTTACGGTGGATTTGCTTTTACCTTGGCTTTGTAAATAATCTTTAAAGCTTTTCATCTTTATCAATTAAGTGTGTGTAAATCTGTGTGCTCTCCAAGCTGCTGTGACCTAAGAACCGTTGGATCTTCTGCAATTCCATTCCGTTTTCTAAAAGGTGGGTTGCGATGGAATGCCGTAACGTATGTAAACCCACTTCCTTTTGCTGTAAGTCTGGATTATCAACCAACAGGATCAGTTTCTTTAATCGCGTGTACAAACTGCCGCCTGTCATGGCTTTTCCGAACATGCTGATAAAAAGTTTTCCGTCCTTTTGGCTCTTGATCAATTGTGGTCTGTAATCATAAATCCATTCCTGCAAGATTTTGGAACTCGACTTGCTGAACGGAACCAATCGTTCTTTGTAGTTCTTGCCTTTTCTCACATGCAGGATTCTCCGGTCAAAGTTCAGATCATCTACCTCCAAGCTGCTGCCTTCTCTTCTTCGTAATCCACAAGCATAAAAAACCACCAACATCGCTTTGTCCCTTGCGTTGAAGGCTTCTTGTTTTGGGTGTACAGTTTCCTGGTTGGTAGCTTCAAAAAGTTGTTTAATTTCTTCTTGTGTCAAAACGGTAATGTTTCCCTTTTCAACTTTGAGTTGCTTTAAAGTTACGGGCGGGATTCCATTTGTTCCTTTGTGTTGTAAGAACTCATAGAACTTTTCAAGTGCTTGAATTTGTTGGTTGATATAAACGTTTCCAAGTCCTCCTCCTCTTCGTTGGTTGGGTCGTGTGCTCAGGTAATCAAAGTAGTCTTTGTAATGTTGGCTTTGGAGTTGATTGATCTGGTTGCAGTCTTCTTGCTCTAAAAAATGCAGGAACTCGCGAATCATGGAAGGCATGTTGTAAACGGTCTGCGGATTGTAACCGAGTATGTCCAACCACTCTTTAAAAGCGACTTGTAAGTGTTCGTAGCTAGGGTTTTTTAGCGGTAAATTTTTCATTCGCTTATACCTTTTGGTGAACTTTTTGAACTACGCCTTTACAACTTTGGTTTTCTTTGACTTAGGTGGTTCATTTTTTGATTGAACCGCTTTTGAACGTTCAGACTTTTCTTGGAGTAAATTTTTTAAGGCTTCTAAGCTCTGATCTAGTGCTGTGTTGATTTTCTCTTTTAATTGCCTGTATTCTTCGTAGCTTGTTATTTGATATTGATAACCTTGGTTCTTATTGCCTTTGATTCGTTTTAAATAGTAGTTGCTTACTAAGCTAATTGTCCACCGTTTTTGATTGCTTTGGTTGATCCGTAGTTTCTTTCTGATTTCTCGATTACTAAAAGTTTTCTTGTTTTCTACTTCTAAATAAGCTTTGATTTGTTCCAGGTAGTTTCTGCAAGCTCCGTTGAGTTCATCGGATTTGCGGAGTAAGATTTCTTTTAACAGTCGGTTAGTTGCTTCTATGTCTTCTAAAGTGGTTTCAATGTAGATTTCTCCGGTTTCTTCGTCTGCTTTCTGTTCCCGCTGATGTTGATGATAAAAAGTAACCGCTTCAATAAATTGTAAATAATGGTTGTTCGTTCTCCGGGGCTTAAAAACCTCTTTCGGGATTTGTAGGATTTCAGCAAAGGGATTGACTACTTTGATGGGTTCCAATAAGCGTTGACAGTTCTGTAATAATTGGGCTGCTTCGGCTTCTTCTTGTTTGTTGATTTTTCCTGCTGAAGATCTCCGCTGGTAGTCCATAATTCTCTGGTCTTGTTCTTCGCTTTCATCTAAATAAATCAAAAAGGATCGGTTGGCGTTGTCTTCATAAATCTGTTCTTTGGTGGTGCATCCTGCAACGCTTACCGGACCTTCAACCACTAAATGCAATGTTTTGGTTTCTCCTTTGGTGTTCTTGTGGGCTACGGTTTTGGAGATTCGCTTTTTGGATTGTAATTCTCTTAGTGGATAGAGCACGTTTTCTGCTCCGTCCAAGTCTTCAATTAAGATCAGTTTATTTTTGAGTTCTCTTTGTCCAAAGTAGTAAAAGGCGTTTTCGCTTAATGTGGTAATTTCGATTCGGTCTTCTTCGGGTACCAGCTCTCCAACTTTTTCTTGTAAATGGGTTTTGCCTGTTCCACTTGCTCCAAGACTTACAATGTGTAGCGGTTGGGTTTGTTTTCTGCTCGTAAAAATCAGGTACATCAAAAGCCGGTTGTTTTCTTCGCCTATCATTCCTGATTTCCCGATCATTTCATTAGTTCGTTCTAATAGGTTTTCTGATTTGAGGAAGGTTTCAGCTTCCTTGCGTTCGTCATTGCTCAGTTTGGGCGGTTCGTAAGGTTTGGGCTGGTTCTCTTTAATTTGCTTCATGCGGTAGGCTTCCAACTGACCGGTGAGCTCGGCCATGCTCGCAGCAAGTACACTGGTTCCAATCTCTAACTTTTCTGCGGCTCTTCGGATCAGCTTCTCGGTTTGGTTGTCGTTGTACAGGTCTAAGTTGTGGCGTACTGGTGGTGCACTCGTCTCGTCTCCGCTCGACGTGACGAGTTCGATTTTTAAAGTACTTCGCATTCGATCTAATCCATCCAATTTGATTCCGCCCAAAACAGTTAATTTGAGTAGGTCGTTTTGGTAGATTAGGCTTTCCGGGTTCGTGGTGTTGAAGTTTTTTGCTGCCATCTAAAAAATATTTTTACTGATATATCTATCACAAAAGTATAAGATATATCTTATACACACAAGAGTCATCTGACTTTGTTCTGACATTTATATCCCCTATCTTTGTCTGAATAGCTTATTTCATTACTTATTACTGTTATTTATGACGTTTGGAGAACGCATTACAAGCATTCGTAAAGCAGCCGGATTTTCCCAAAATGAACTGGGGAAAAAGGTGGGTACTTCCGGGGATATCATCGGCAAGTATGAACGCAACGAGGTAAAGCCATCTATTGAGGTGGCTTCTAAAATTGCGGATACACTGGAAGTGTCTTTGGATTATCTGCTCGGTAAAACTTCTGTGCAGCTTGATAAAACTACCATTAAGCGTTTGCAGGACATTGAAGCCCTACCGGAAGAAGACCGCTTGCACATCTTTTATGCGCTCGATAATCTCATTAAAGCTGCTAAATTTAAAACGATTTAATTATGCCACTAAATGATGTACAAGGTTCTATTACCGTGACCGATAACAACGGTAACCAACACACTATTAATGCTGAAGACTTAGATTTCCAAGAAGTTGAAAGACATGAGCGGGAAATGGGACCTGAAGTAATTTATACTGGAGAAGTCCAAGCGGAAGATAGTAGTTGGTCTGCAACGGTTCAAGTCACTGAATACCCATTAGGACAACAAGAAGGAGACGAAGATATTGAGACTGATAATTGTACCGCTCAAAGTAATCTGACTTTTAACTTTCAAGTTGAGTAGAACTTGGATAACTTCAAGACCATAGAAATTCTTGAATCTCTTGCCAATGGTATTGATCCTACCGCTATACTTGCCGCAGCAGAGCTAATTACTCATCTCACTTAAATAACGGGCACTTACCCAACCTGCTTCTAATGTTCCTGTTCCCGGTTTTGTATAAGTAACGTATCTCCAATGATTAATCGATTTAACTATTGTTACTATTTCTCCTTTAGGAATAGTAAGTAGAATAGTTTCCTTCGATCTGGTATTGGGTTCACTTCGTAAATTGAGATTAGCTGTGGTTTCTCTATCATTTTCGGTTAATGATTGTATTAATATTCCTAACTGTTCTAATTTCTCTTCACTTATTACTTCCTCTTGACTTTTAGACTTTTCTAATTCTATAACAGAATATAAAGCCACCAAAACACTTATGATTGTAAAAATAAGTCCTATTTTTTCTCTTAATTCTCTTACTTTATCTCTTTGTGCTCGCTTCTCCTCTCGACTTTCCGCTTTCTTTAAAAGTTCATTAGTTTTTTGCTGCTCTGCAAGATTTCTTTTAGTAAGCTCTACTAACTTATTTAAAACCTGATTTGACAGAGTTCCTTCTTTTTCTACTTTATCTAATATCTCAGCGGCTTCTATTAAGTCCTGATCCTCTACAAGGTAATTGTTCCAAAAACTTTTAGGCAATAAACCCACTACCATATTGGGCAAAAATGCAGCCCCTTGTATATCGTGAATTTTACTAGCTTGCTCTAATCGACTATTTAAACTCTGCATGCTCTTAGCAATGCTCAAAAGGCTTTTATTTTGAGTTCCATTCGTTATATCTTGCAACTTATCATACATTGATTTCATTTTCAATAAATCCGAGGATGGAGTAAAACGATTATAGACCCTTTGGATTTTTTCAAAAGCTTCCATCACACCAGATGAGCCAAAATGTTTGCTAAAGTCCGGTAATGGAGTTCCTGTAGATAGTCCTGAACTAATAAACCTTCCTTCCTTCTTCTCCGGTTTCGACTCCCTCTTTTTCTTTGCTTTGTCTGGTTTATCCTTTAAGGACTTTTCCCCCTTTTTCTTTTTTGCCATTCTTTTTATTTAAAAAGCCCCTAATCTCTCAGAGGCTTAATGCTTTTTTATCCCGCTAGCTGATAAATATTCCCGCAGCATGCAAATAATGCGGAGCGGATACCAGAACATTTGAATACGGCGAAACAGGTCGCAGCAGGTATTTAATTTAAGTGACATTACCGCATTTACCTACCTAAAAACCCATTTAAAGGTATTCGAGAAAAGCAAGAATTTAACTCCTGTTTGGAAAGAGGATTAGCTCCAATTGTTGACTCATTAACATTAATGTAAAATACAGATTTAAAACAATCCAGCTTTGTTGATTGATTATCATAGCCCTTCAGTAAACAGTCTAAATCTAACTCTTCAAACAATCTATCTAAACTTTCCCACTTTGATATTAAACTTTCTAATACTTTTGTCTTTTTCCTATTTTTCAGAAAGTAATCAAACAACAAATTAATATCATTCTCTACATACCCTCCCACCCTCAAACAAGCATTACTAGCCATATCTTTATAACATAATAAAAACCTAGCTTGATTATAACTATTATCATCAGGTAATTTAAATAATTGAATTTGATAATTCTGAATATCAAATCCCAACTCATTTGGAAGCTTTAAACTAAAAACAGGAGTATTAACAATCTTCATGTATTTATAGTGATTCTCTCGAATAAAATCCCTCCTCTCCCAGCTTAAATCAGAGGCATAATGTCCATCTGTTTCAACACTTGTATACAATAACATTTTAGTCTTCTCATCAGTTTCATCCCCTTGAGCTAAAACTTGAACTTGCATGCTTAAAGCTAAAAAAACAGTTATCAAAATCCATTTATCAACTATGTAATAATTATTACTATTCTTTGCATTCATCATTTTTACGCTCTTAATATTTCAACGGATTAGGTCTACTACCACCTTTCATAATATAATCTTGATAATCAAATGAAAAGTTTGTAGATCCTCTTTGGTGATAAGGAAGCTCTCTATCTCTATATGATGACCTAGGATTCTTTACACTAAATAAAGCATCTCCAAACTCGTTTGCCATAGTGCTCACATTAAGTCCAAGACGATATAGACCGATATGAATCTCATTTCCACTTATTGTTGTTGGGAGGTCATATTGCCCCCCCGTTTTGAAGTCCTCTACCTTAATAATGTCTTCCTCAGGATAAGATATGAGAGTCTCACCATATTGACCCTTATTTCCTGAAAATCCACTCTTTAACCCCACAATTATATCAATCTCTTCGCCATTGAATGTTAAATTATTTAAAATATCAAACTCGGATTCATTTTTTGACTTAAATCCTTCAATTTGCTTATTAACTTTCTGGTATTTATCATATAGTCTAAAGTTTCCTTTATTTGCCCGATATTCTTTTCTGGCAGCTCTTTTCTCCGATTTAGTTTGAGCATTATCAACCTTACTACTTAATTCTTCTTTCAATCCTTCATATTTCGCACCAGCTTGATATTTATTCTTCACACTATCTCCCAATGGATCAGAATACATAATCGGATTCCCTTGCATAATCGCATACGGGCTAAAAGAAGTGTTTGGCTTAGGATCTAAATTCCATCTGTGAACTGCCCTTGGATCATATTCCCAAAATGGTGCTGTATAATGGTTTCCACTGCCGCTTACTTCGTCTGTTCGTTCCTGTCCGTTAAAGCCATAGGTGTAAGCATTTTCCTCCCTCATCGCTAGCGGCACAGTAGTATTCTCAAAAGTTTGCGTTATTTTAATGTTACTAAGCGTTAGTACCAATGAATGTCTAGCATAAGGAGACTCTTTTACCAATAGGAATACTTCAAGTTCTCCTCTTCTTTGAATGCTATTAATTTCATCTCCTTTCAAATCAAAGGTAATTACCTTATCATCTGCCTTAATAATTTCATCAACTGTAGCATCAGAACCGGCACTTGGACTACTTACAACTCCATCAATGAAGTCTAATTTTGCTGTTATCGGTCGACTCATAGTACCATTCATCTCAATTTCGATCCGATAATTTCCATCCGGGTCTATATTTTGAACAGTGTATGATAAAGGAATATCAATAAGTAACTTGAAATCTTTATTATCTCGCTGTTTAATTACATAGCTTTCAACATATTCTTGACCATAGATGTTCGTATTCGTTTCACAAATATCCTCCTCTAAGTCCATATCATAAGCATCACAATCTTTCAATAGCCCACTGTAGAGTAATTCAGTTACATCGGTGGTATAATCAATGTTTGTAAAGTTTCCGGAGCGGCTCATGATCTCCATACCAAAGGGATAGTAATCATACCTTCCCGTAACTTCCGGCTGAAAACCAATCGTGGTATCTACTGCATGTGAACCCGGTGGTAATAGCTCCTGAGGATGCAACTTTTTGTCACTAAACGTAGCTACTACATTGCCCAAATGGTCACTTAATTCATATTGTTTACCGCCTAACTTGCGGCTATATATATTATCATCATCTTCACGCTTACTTTTGGCATTCATGGTGCCTAAACGAGAACTGCCGTAAATGTTATATGAAGAAGCTAATAAATATAAACTATCCGACGGACAGCCCGCCAAACCAGGAAAGATAACATCTAAAGCACCTTCTAATTCTTTTGCATAAGCATAAGGACTCAGATGAGACACACCACTTAATGCAGTATTTAAAGTATCGTAATAATAGTGCTGTTTAACACTCTTATTAATGTGATACTCCTCAAAATAGTGAATAAGATTTACAAGATTTTCTGAGGAATGAAGTGCCTCTTTGCTATATGAATCGTCCTGAATTATATTAATAAAGTCACTAATATTTGCTCTTAATGCGCTAATTACATAAGGGTAGTAATTGCCCGGTGAGCTTTGATATAAGCTTATATCATTTAAATTAAGTGTTTCTAAGTAATTAAGCATTGGATTGATTATTCCCCATGAAGCATAATCCAAATGTATGAAATATTTTAGGAAATCACCATTGGTATCATAAGTAAAGTCAAGGGTGTAACTCAATGGTTCAAATGGATTTAATTGCCCAATGTCAATTTGGGACTCTACATCGTGGTAGGCATGAGCACCGTGAATTAAAAACATTAAACTGTTTAGAGCATCTAAATCATTCTGATTAAGCCAAGAGTATGCATTGTAAAAATGATTCAAATCAATCAATTGCATTACTTCTTCTAAAACACTACCATCCATATTACCAAGGATTAGTAAGGCTTTAATCTTTCTAATTAAATCTGCTACCCCATTAGGATCATTATTTTCTAACCGGGAGTTAAGTTGCTCCATTAGTTGACCTAATTGGTCAATTAAAAAACCGGAATCATGGATGGCTGCTTCCATAATGTCAAACTCGCCGGCAGAAATATCCAAAAGATTCTGAATCATAGTTAAATCTCCCATAGCATATAATTCAGCTATAATGTCTCTATATGCTTCATAAAAATAAATTGCATTTTCTCCTTGATCTGATAATGAATAATATGAAGTAAAATTGTTATTATAACTGGAGTAAAAATTCTGAATATCATTATTTTCAATTAAGTAACGAATATAAACTTCATGCTTGTTATTCACTGCCATTATAAAACTTGAACCAGATGAAGGGTCATAAAAGATATCTGCCCAATATTGTGGATCTTCATCAAAGATACGAAGCGCAGCTCCCGGATACAAGCCTATGTATTGGCTTACATCCATATAGTGTATTATGGTATCCCGAATATTGGGAACCATGTCTAAATAGGCAACTGCCTCATTTTTTAATTCATCTTTTTTACTAAATTGATTCAACAAGAAATAAAAAAAAGCATCTTCACCAATCTGTTCTATTGCATTTAGGGTATAGTACCCATAGCTTTCTGAAAATTGATAATAATAGTCTCCCAAAGTATCATCTCCGGCAAACAACTGACAGTTACGCTCTTCATAAGTTGTTAATACATTCCCTTGTGCATCCCTTACATAATAGGTCGTTCTTAAGTAACTTCTTCCGTCTTCAATAAAGCTAACTGTCTTTTTAACGCGGTTTCCCATTCCATCATATTCAAAGGCTAAATCAGCTTTTTGTCTGGTTGGATTTGTACGAACAATTCGTTTCACTTTACCATTTGGAAACCAACGAATTTTACATATACCTTCAGCAATATCCGCAGAAAGATTACCTATTTCGTCATAACTATAATTAGACATCGACTGATTGTCAATATCGTTTCCAAAAGCTTCAGCGGAAACCGTATCAGTAACATAACTTAGTTTATCAGTACTATTGATGTAATGGTAATTCATCACATCCATAAATCGTTCTTTTTCCCCATCAAAGCGGGTCAGTTCCGTCAAGTTACCATTTTTGTCATATTCATAAGTTGATGTATTTCCATTCATCATGACTCCATCCCAACTCTTTGACGCTTCATCAACATTATACTCATTCATCTCCGTCAAGCGGTTCAATTGGTCATAAATGTATTGCCTGCCATAAGTCATTTCTTGATTGTGTAAACTTATGGCGGCAATATTGCCATTATACAAATCAGAGTGCCCACTGTGTTGAATTAGGAAATCATTGTTACTTCCTATAGGTTCATAGTCATTTTGGTTGTATTGTATGGAGAAACCAAAAGCATCGGAGGCAAATACATTATCTTTTTCGTGATCCATGCCCATATCTGCATTTTTATGCCCGGCATTCACAGACTTTACCCAACCTTGCAAAGTGTAGGCATAGTCTATACCCTGAACGTTGTGCTCTCCTATTTCAGTTCGAGCCAAGGGCCCATGTAAATAATATTCATAGTTTGCATCTTCATCCCAAATAATTCCATCACGGCTCGTTTCTACTTTTGTAATCCGGTTTTCCGCATCGTATTCATAGCGGTGATAAAAAGCGTCTTTTAAACCAAGCTGATAATAAACCTGAAGTACATTGCCACTAATTACATCATAATCATAATCGATTCGTTTGAATCGGTCGAAGTTTCGATTCATGTTTCCTTGCTGATAGAAATCATTCACCAATGTCTTCACATTACCGGTTGGATCATAACTGTAATGTGTAGCAAACTCCCAATTGCGATAAGCTAATGTAGTTGTATCATCCAAAACCGGATAATAAGCCTGTGTAGAAAGCCTGGAGCGAAGGTTCTTTTGTTCAAAGCCATAAGATGATTCATCAAGAATTGTCGAATCATAAAAACTACGAACAACATCGTTTCGGACTTTGCTTTGAATGACAGAATCTAAATCTACCTTTTCGTTACCCATAATTTCAAGGACGCTTATTGCGTGTATGTCTTCCCAACTTAAGTCAGAAAGTTCATTTAAAGTCACTTCTCCTACTTCAATCACCCGGCTTTGAGCGTCATAAATGGTATAAGAAAAGGCATTAACCGAACGTTGTTTCGCATTTTGGCTAAATACTAAACGGCCGGCTTTATCGTACCAAAAATGAGTGGTGTCGGAATTCGGTGTTACCTGACGAATAATGTTATTGTCTGAGTTATACTTGTATGTTGTTCGTTTTGTATGGTTAGGCAATACCGGGGCACCACTTCCATTGCGATAAGCTGCAATATCGTCTGAAACTGTTCCATCATAATTAACTAGAAAATTGGTATCTATGCCATCAGGCGGAACAGTCATGACTAAGTTACCCGCTTGATCGTAATAGTAAAGTGTGAATTGGCGTTCAGAAGAACCGTAGGTCATATTCAGAAACTGATTTGTAAAGGCTTTCGTTGTGTCTTGATTCAAACAAAAACGGCGGTAATCCTTCCTAAAGGTTCCTTCTTGTTCTTCCAAGTATTTTTGATATTTTATTTGTGCTTTAGCAAGAGCATCTGAATACTTTAAATCTTCACAACTTTCTTTGACCGGAAACTCTCCCCTCCCTTGATAATCTCCCAATAACACTTGTCCGATTTTTTGGGCTGTAGCAAAGGGCTTGGCGCTTCCGGCAATTAACTCACCTCCATCTATCCCGCCTACATGAAGACGAACGTACTGCATAGCTTCTTGGTCAAAAATTGGTGATATTGAGTCGAAATAACTCCAGTAAGGTGAAGTATTATTTATATAAAGATCACTTAAGTAATAAACTGCATTGTATGGCTGATAGTAAAAATAGTAATCGTTATAATATGAAGAATCTGACATATTTAACAAACGCAGCCAGATTGTTCCATTTGAATATTGATATGCTCGATCTAAAATAAGACTTCTAGATATTGTGAATGATTCTACCGATAAATATCTTGTAATATTCAACTCTCTTGCCTGCATCATCTGGGCTGAATCCTCAATATCAGGAAGTAAATCATCATATTGTTTAATAAAATAAAATAGATCAATTAGAGTGTCCTTAATTTTATCAAGTTGAGCTACTCCATTTTCTAAATAATATAAATTGTACTGCCCATTTTCCAAATTAACCTCTCCCAGACCTAAATAATCCGTAGCAGATGAAAAAGAATAGGGGGTTCCTGACAAACCGGCATTGATAATGCTATCCCGTTCCTGATCGCTTAACTGATTATAATATACATCAGGATGATTGACCACAGCTGTTCTTATGGCCGCCACTTTTCCGGTGTCACTCCAACTCACCGTATCTCCAAATACAGTAGTGTCTCCTTCCAAAACACAACTGCCTGCCATTTTATAAAACTCATAAAAAGAAAGGTTTAACCCCAATCGGTTATTCATCCAGTTTTTGTACTGCTTTTGCTCTGTATTTGTAATACTCAACATGCCGGGGCTAAGTACCCGAGGCACTTGCATTGTTGTATTAATTATAAAGTCGTTGTGTGCACTTAAAAAATCAGCACAATGATATAGCCCCAAAGTAGAACCGTTCGGGCAATCAAATATTGGACTGGGATTTGTGCTTGATGTATCCATGAAATGTGTCCTGAAATCAGAAACAACAGATGATAGGTTTATGGAATACGGACTACAAAGCAAGATAGAATCACCCAATAAAGTATCTAAGTATCCAAAAGGCTCACAAACTATTAGTAAAGAATCAATATTATTGACAAACAAGGCTGAATCAAGTGGATCTATACACCCCTCAGCAAGTAAAAGTGAATACACTTCTTCTCCAACTAATGTTGAATCGAAAATATTCATCAGGCTATCTGCAATGCCATCAAGACCTTGTTTTTCTATTAATTCTGCTTTAAGTCCCTGATAGCCTACAAAGTGATCATATTTTCTGTATCGGATAGCATTGGTATCATCTATCCAAGGGTAATGATAATTGCTGGAATCAGCACCATAACAATAAAGCGTTGAGTCGGGGATTGGAACAAAAATTAAAGAATCTGAAGCTCCACCTGTAGTATCTATCGGTGCATGAGACTCAAAGCAAACCACACTGTTTAACACATCCTCAATCATACTACTCCGGGCAGCAAGATATAAGTCTCTAAATGCTAGAAATTTATCTTCTTCTGATTGCGCCACCATAAAAGCAAATTCCAAAATGCTTTTGTTTCTTGCTGTATCTGTTGGTTGAGCACCTAAATAATTACTAAAATAAGTCAATAACGCATGGGGAGAACTTTCAATAAATTCAAGTGCATTAGATGAAAAATTTCTATTTTCAGGTAAATAAGCATACTCATAATAAAAGCTGGAATCTATAAAATTATATATTGAATGATTATAATTGGTATACAATCCTTTCGTAAATAAGGTTAACATTAAGGTATCATAATTAAATATAACCGTTTTAAATTCACCGGGAATAATTGAATCATATTTAGCTGTATCATGTTCAGCTAGTAATGTACTAACAATTAAAGAGTCATCATAAAATAGAGAGTCTGCGATAGGATTAGCATATATATCTTTATTCACTGAATCTATAAAATACCCTCCTTTCTTTAAGTTTCTATGCAAATGACGGATTGAGTTACTTCTCTTTAATATACTTGTAAAACGTACACTTTCTTCGTTGTTATATTTACGGCACAACTCTATTTGGCAATAGGTAGGATGATATTGGATCAATAGATCTGCCATACGATTATCGTATTGTTCAAAAGTTAACACACCCGGCTCATAAAGTGAGCCGTTAAAATCCTCAAGAAGAAAAATAAACTCAGACTTAGAAATATCTTGAGCCAATTCATAACACCCACTAACCTCCATCAGCCTATCATAAATATAAATTGCAACATTATCATCCAATCTTGCTCCTTTAACAAAAGCTCCATCCGGATAATAAAAATCTTCCTTTAAGGACTGTTCAATATCAAAACAAGGGTCTTCAAAGTCTGTTCCACTAATATAGTCCGTTTCACAAGTGGTAAAGTCAGTACTATCTAATTCGAGGTTCTGAAAATACTCCAAACTCAATACACTACAATTTTCATTTGCTTTGTAACTCTCCACATAAGTTTCAATGGGATATTCCAAATACTTCAAACGTTTAATTACAGAGTATTGCCGCTGAGCCTCCAACTGTACATATATCCTATTGTTGTATAAAGTATCGCTGCTGTTTGATTTATAGGTCAGCTCATCCAATGCGTAATTTCCACTAAAACAAGTGTCCGACCGAAAAATGCTATCCTTTGCCTCCAACACCAACTCATTGGCGTCATTTATAATCTGAAAAACAACTTCATAATGGCAATCGTAACACAAACTGCTGTCGCAAGTTTGAAAAGAAGCTAAGTCGATCCCGTATTCAAATTGATAAATTGCCCCGGAAGGCACAAAAAACGAATGGCTTAATTCAAAAGTGCCGGACCTGTTATCCACTTTTTCAGCACCAGCAGTCAATAAATTTTCAGTAAAGTTTGAAGTGTTAAAAGGAATACTGTCCATATTTGCAGATGCGTTAGGCAGCCCGTCAATGGAGGTAGCAATGACATTATCGTTAATATCAATGTAACTGATGTTCATCACTCCATTCGGATCAACCCGGATGTTCTTTTTATAGGCATCCACCTCACCTACATTGGAGCCAAACAAACGCTCCAAATCGGTTTTTGTTGGCTTTGCATAAGCATAACGCGTATTTTTACTTGCATCTTGTGCATAACTGTCTCCCACATTATAAACAGTCTTTAACCGACCGGATCCATCTTCTAAAAAAGCATTCCGTTGATAAACATATCCCTTAGCATCCGGTAGGGACTTATATTTTTCATCTTTGTTCTTTAAATGATTCGTATCTGAAAAATAATAAGCCGCACCTTTGCTTGCCTTATTTAATTGGGGATATATATCATAACCCAAACTGTCATAATGCTCTTTGAGCAGTTTAGAAAAATCAAAAAGGTTGGCACTGTCCTGATATGCGAGTTCAGTTGATCGGACAACAGGAGCACTTAAAGTACTTATTACTTCATTGCCGTTATAATCGTAATAAGACTCAGCATTATGAATAATTGTCTGAAAAGGCAAAGAAGAATCCAATGCTATACCGGTTTGTGAATGAAAATCATTAACAATTGTATTCGACTGCCTGCTTTTGCCACTACCATCAAAGTAATCTATTGTTTCCCTTTTTTTGCTGCCTAAAGCATAGGCTGAGTTGTATCGCCAATTGATCTTTTCAAGCGTAGCAGAAGTATCCGAACCAATTACCAAAACATTTAAATTTGAGGTGGCATAAGCGTTTACGCTATCATTCATGCTCCAAGCTCCATACTCAAAGCGGTTCAAGAGAGCCGATTCATTACTATTAATAACCGGCCGTTTTATTCTACCTCTTACCACGAGGTAACCCGGAGCATACAACATACTTATCGGGAAAAAATTCTTATCCGTCAGGATTCTATTTGCTCCCCGGCTAAAGTCAATGTCTATGGTTTGTGAACTATTCGGATTTTCTTCTGGAATATGGATTATTTCCAATTCATAAGTAGATGGCTGTGGAGCTTCACTCCAATTAATTACTGCTTCGTGTTTTTTCAACTCATTATTTGGATTAGAGGAATTGGATTGAACAAAAGCTGGATCCATTCCAGAATAACTTTTTGTCGAATACCTTCCCATTTCAACATACAATTGAAAGTTAATAGCATTTAATGTTGCCGTATCAAGGTGATTGAAACCACTGATGTCAATACTTATTATAGCACTGTCCAGGTCATATAAGTCACGAGCAGTCAGTTGATCGTTATCTTTATTAAAAAAGTAGGTGGCTGTACTGTAGTCTTTTCTCGGAGACAAGCCTAATGTATTATCAGCAATATAGGTATCTGCCGTTTGGCTGCCTGACTCTGTTCCAAACACTTTCAGATTATAGTCAATGAATATGGATTCTAAAAGGGTAGCTTTAGTAACGTCCATATTCCTATAATACAAACGGGAAGATACATTGTAAAACAGATCAATGTAATTTCCTCCAGGAGTCTGTATATCGGAGATTATAATTTTCGCAGTATCTCCCGAAGCATTATCTACTAATTCTTTTAGCGTAAATGTTTTTTCCCTGTTGTCCGGATTATGGATCAAGTCGGCTTCCTGAGCAAGTATATTCAAGCAAATTATTGACAGGAACAACAAGCTAACATATCTTATTTTAAAAACTTTCATAACAGTGTAGCGCTTTTCACATTTTATTAATTGATCAATATCTTATTGTGGTAAGTGGCGGTTATTGGCCTGACGACTTTCAGAAATAGTAATTATTCCCGCGGCTGTTTCCCGTCTTACCCGGCTGGGTAGTCCTTCCTCGTCGTAATCATAAAAGGTAGCGTAATTGTTTTCATCTAGTTTAGCCGTCAGACGATTCGAAAAACGATCATACACATAGGTGTTCATATTACTTTCATAAGGGTGAATTCTGAAATCGTCGTAAAAAGCGCCCCATAACCCTCCATGGAATCGAATCTTGAGGTAGTGCAATTCATCATAACTGAACCGTCCTTCAATCTTTTGCCATCCGTCAATAACTTCTGCCTGAGTTTTTAAAATTATTGTATCAGTTCCTACAATAATTTCTACTTTGGGGCTAACTCCTGTGTAGGGTGTTCCCGGAGCAACTCGGTCTTTGACCCATACACTAAAAAGATAGTCTCCGCTAGTCGGACTGAAGTTACCGTTAATGGAATCTTTTCCAAGCGTAAGCAAATGAATATTGTTCCCGTTACCATCTATAGAAGTGATCTGTGTGGTTACACTCTGTTTTAAGTTCTGATTGAATTGATTGATGTGTTCACTCAGAATACTGGAATAATCCAAGTTTATCGTTTCTTGTTCGTCTGCCTCAAAACCACCTAATGTTACACTTGACAGTGGTGTAAGGTGTTGTTCTTTGTATTGAAGCGTAACAGTTGATTGATTATGCTCTCCTTTTAAGTATAAAGAATAATCTCCACTGTGAGCAATTCCTTTTACTAGTTGAACATTTTTTTCATAAGGAGCAAAGTAATAAGTCTCATTACTCTGAGCTAATACATTTTGATGCGTTAATGATTGTGGCGGCAAACAGACCTTAAACTTTTCACTGTTTGAATATTGATGTGTACCAAACAAGTAGTTGTTTTCAAAATTATCTGAGGCAATATTTGAATAGGTTGAATTCCAAGCTAAAGCTTTTAGTTTATCTCTTTGAGTATAGTCTGCACAACTGTATATACCGGACGCATTTTTGCTTTGCATCGGTTTGCCTGACGCAGAATACATTTCAACTACTTCCTCTGTTTTCCAGCCCGAAGAACTCTCTTCATTTACGAATGAAGCTTCTATGTAATCATAACATGGATTTTTTGTCCATAAGGTAGGTAGTTCCTCAAAATAACCGTCTTTTGCAACTTCAATGCTTTCTTTTGAAACTCTTGAGGAAACATATCGTTGTTTCTGTTTGGCATGAAAATTTCCTTCAACTCCTTGGAGAAACTTATTTATCGGCTGCTTATAAGCATGATTCACTCTAAAGGAATCCGAGTACAAATTAGAAGTAGCTTGAAAAATATTAATCTCCTCAGCTGATTTTGTACCCTCATAATAACCATCCTTAATTTTTATGGGATCTTTACTTGATTCAAGTGCTCCCATTGAATGATTAAGCTGGTTGCGGTTTCCAGAACGTATCACTTTTATATTATCAGCCTCACTTAAATTAGCGATGGGAGTTCCTTCCCTTGATAATATTTGGTATGTATTAGGACAAAATACTTGTTCATAATTACTGCCCGTATCTATAGGGGGTGGCGGAATATTTAATGTATCCCATATTTCATTATAAGTGGTTTCATAATCCTTGTCACACAAGGTTGGAAAAAAGTGTCCCCTTTTTATTGGAACTTTAAATTCTAGCACCCTTTCAATATAATATGCATAATCTATCTCATTATTAGGTAATCTAATTTTATATTTCACTAAAACGAATGGTGCTTTACTTGAAATATTCATTTTTGTTATTGGTATTCTGAAAACTGTTGCACTAGTACTATAATAGCCACTTAAGAATTGTAATTGGACACCCCAACTATAAAGGTCTGCTCTTGCTTTTAAAAAAAAAGAACTATCTTCAATACAAGAATTATATTTTTTTGAGTAGTTAAATAAACTATTTTGGAAAGTTTCTTTTGTTTTAATACATTCAACCTTTAACTTAATACTATCTGAAAAATCAAATAAAGATGAAACTTCTAGTGTATCAATATTATTTGGTAGTTCTTTACTTAAGTCCCATTCATCAAAAATTGTATTTTCTAACATTCCATTTAACAAATTAACCATTCTCGGACAGTTACGAGCACCTAAATGCCTGTAACATCCTTGAGTTCGAAACCAACCCATTAAACCATCATGTCGTTTTATAGTTTGATTTAAAATTTCAACAAAATCAGTCGACATTTGATAAATAACAGCATCCTCTAATATCTCTCCTCTTTCCCCCTTACGATAAATCCCTTTTCCTACATCCTCGTAATAATCTTTATTCCAGAAAGTTAATATGCGAGTTCTAGGGTTCGCTTTTCTATAATCAAATGACTCATCGCACTCTAACATTGTAATTGCATTAGGTTGTTTTTTATTAATCCACCCCCTATATTCATTATTATAAGCAGTCATATCACTTGAAGTTTGAATTAAAACTTCATCACCATGTTTCAGGTGTTGAAAATCAGTATATGAGTTATCATTGGAGTCACATTTAACAGAATCCTCTCTTTTTATTTGTGTCGTAAACCCAATATTTTCAAATGCTGCTCCCATTCTTTTTTGTTGTTCAATCGTATGAGCAGGTATTTCATAAGTAAATTCATTTTGCTTGTGCTCGTCTTTAGTTTCCGTTAGAAGAACTTCTCCGGTTTTCCCATCAAATAACCTATTATATGCAGTAGACTGATATTGATCAGTATAACTAATTACAGAGTCAGCTGTTCCATACATTTGAATAACCTTGGTTACAGTAGCTAGTCTTGTTTCCTTCTTTTCTGTAAGTCTATTGTATCCGGGCATTATTAATGGAACTGGCACTGGAAACGGACCCGGTAACGGAATTACATCTACATTAAATTGGTTGGATGTAGACTTTGATTCAGTATATCCTCTACGATTATATACTGCTACATCATAATCAACACCCACTTCCTTTTCTTCAACTTTTCCTTCAGTAGTTAATACCCTTACCTTATTATCAAGCATTTTGCCTTCCGGAACTTCCTTCCATTTATAGAAGTAAGTTGTTCCATTTAAATCTTTTTTTGCTTGAAAAAGTTTTCCATTCTCTTCTTTTTCAACCAAGGTGTATTCATTTTCGGCTTTGGGTTTCCCATGCATATCATTTAAAATGATTACATAACCTTGCGAGGCTGAAAATTTGGAATGTACTGTAGCATTTGAAAATGGAAAAGAAAACATCGGTCGGTTGTCAGGATCATTATTTTTTTGAATATCAACTTCTCTAACTATAGAAGGAAAATCTTTGGCCGTATAGTATTCATAATCTGTAAACTTGTTTGAGGTTTTTCCCTTACCATAATTGATGTTTTTAACGGTAACTTTTGAATAACCCACTACAGGTGAAGCAAAGAAAGACTCTCCAAAAGGTTTCTCCTGATACCCTTTAATTACAGGAACATGCCCATTTCGAGCTTGTGAGATAAAAGGCACAGGTTCCCTAAAAGGGTTTTCATCATTACCAACCAAGGGTTCATAAGAGGCGACCCCACTACTTATTTTTCCTTTATTTTCATCATCTATTTCGTAAATATAATATTGACCATAAGAAGAATTCTCCCCTTCACCACTCATCTTTTTCCAATTGTCATTTACAGTTAAACTTTTTACCCGGGAACCACCTCCCTTCTTGTATCCGTCGGCATTATTTAAACGAACAAAAGATTTATTCACTTTAAACTTATTGGCAATTTCCCTTTGTCGTAGTCGATCCTCAACACCAACAAACAAATTAAGAATATCTCCAATATTTGCTTTCATTCCTTTTAATACAGACTCTAAGGCATTATCATCCACATTAGGTTGTTCATACAATACTTCAAAAAGATTTTGCCTAAAAAAGCCCCAAGCAATTTCTGAAACTGAAGTAATACCTTCTTCATTTGATTTTAGTTCAATATAAATGTGTTGTTTAGTACTATCATTATTGCAAAATCCAATATCACTGACAGTTGTATATCCGGGCACATATTCAAAGCCAGAACCGATGTCTGTTAAAAACTTAAAATACATCTGTTCCCCGTCAAGCAGTAGTCTTTTTAATGCTGTGTTATTTAGTTCAGAAGATATTGAGGCAATTGAACTTGGAGTATTCATGTATAAATACTTATTACCATATAAATTATCAGAAGAGGCATACTCCTTAGAGCTACCGGCTCCTATAACCGGATACATCTGCATGGCAGTTTTGTCTTGTATAAAAGCATAATCGTCCGCTTCATATTCAACATTGATCTTGCCTCCTATAGGAGTTATAATTTCTTTTAGGCTCCAAGCATTTGCCCATGTATTTAGTGAATCTGTATATTCTTGAGGGGAATAAGGAAAGTCAGCATTCTTAATACCATCAGGATTCACGCTTTTGGGTTTATAATTTCCCCAACGATCCACTGCATCCGGATTGTAATCAGGGTTAACATTAGAATATATAAATAGATAAGGACTTTTCTTTCCATTATTACTGTTTCCATTTAAAATTTCAATGGATTGAAGCGTTAGTTTTCCTTTTCCAACCTCTATTTGACCTTCCACATTTTCACAAAGTGAATAGTCGTAGTCAAAAATTACTCGTTTAAGTGGAATAGCCTCCTCTTTGTTTACAAGTCGATCCAACTTGTCGTATAAAACAATGGAATCAAGTTTAAAAGAACGGTTATTATCACTGGTGTCTGTAGGTGCTACCCCTTTTTCTTCTCCTTCTTCTCCTTTTACTCCTACAGCGTCTTTACGTGGAGAAGTATAAAACTCCGCCACTTGGTTTTTACTTTCAATGGAATGCATATACCACATCTCTTTTGTACCGTAGGTATAAGTAGCTTTTTGATCCAAGTCATCGGTTTTATACCCCTCGTGAAAATTATCTCCTGAATAAGGCATTCTCCATTTATAATTATCACTTGTTTTGGTATAATTAAATTTATAGGCATTACCTAAATCATCCGGGGTCACCCCGTTTCCGGTTAAATCTTGATAATCGGGTGACAGTTGAGCCGTTAGCAAAAAACTGTGTGCATAAGGTGGTGTTTTAATTTTGGAATAGTAACCATCAATACCTGCATCATTGTGAATGGAGGCTTCATTATCACCAAAAGCAACCCTATTATCACCAATTGAAGGTGATTCTTTGCCAGTCGTATAGGTTACTTCATGCTTACTCTTGTTGTATGCCGGTATGCCATAAACATACCTTCTACCATCTTTTTCCAAATAGGTAATTTCAGAAATATGATGCTCCTTTCGAATACCACCTACTCTACTGATATCTTCAATGTTATAACCTTCAGAACCTCCCTGATAAAACTTTCCAGTTATTGATTTTATTCCATCAAGGGCTACCTTTTCAGCCTCTACCGCTGTTAGTGTACTTAAAACTTGACTTCTGGGATTTCTCCAATCCTCTTTTATGCTTGGAAGTTGACTGATTTTACTATTACTCCCACGTTTTAATTCCGATAATAAGGTATGTCCATCTAATTTAAATGTAATCGGATCATAGGCTCCAATTCCATTAAATTTCTCATTATTAATTTCAACACGATCTCCTGCCGGTTTATAAAACACATTCTCCTGAATTTGATCAACTCTGCTAGATGTAAAATCAAGCCCACTTACATAGTTATCAGTATACCAAGGACCATCTTCAATTTTTTCATATACCTTGTTTGTACTAATTCCCGCATGCACATATGCTCCAAGCCCAACTTCAGCTCCATAAGAATTAGAACTAGAAGAATTATAACTGTATGCTGGGTCATTCAAAATTCCTAAATCATTGCGTTGTGGACGAAAAGCGGATGCTACACCTTGCCCTTGCACAGTAAAAACATCATAGGTGAAGTTTATTGGGGATAAGTTTGTCGTCGTTTTATTTAACTGAACCTGGTTTTCTTTATTAAAATCTTTAATTGCGGTTGGTGATGCTTCTTCAGTATATGTATACCCATAAGCTGGAGTACTCACTTGCTCTTGACTAATCTCTTGTTTAGTTTGTGAACCATTTAGTCTACCACTTCCACTTACTCCATATACCTCCCCACCTAATGAGGCTGAAAAGTCTATTGTTTGACTTTTCAACTTAAGCGCTGAATATGGAGTATATGTTCTCATGCCAATTGGAATATATGAAGCCCCAACTGCTCCGATTGAGCTATTAAAAGAACTTTGTCCTGTACGTAAGCTGTACCCGGCACCTATGTTCCCTACAAGTACTCCTGTCATACCTGTAAAACCTACTCCATCTAATGTGTTAAGTGAATACCCTAAAGAGGCATCAATTCCATTTTCTCCCAAACCGAGTGGTACATTGATTCCATTATTATATGAAAAGCCAAATCCTTTGTAATTGTTATGAATAAATGTCAAACCAGAGGTTACCGATAAATATTTTGCTAATTCTTCTCTTCCCAGTACTTCAATACTTGCCCCAACATTAACTTTAGTAATCACCATCGGCTTCATAGAAGTCTCCGTTTCAATTTTATCACCCTTAAAATCATCCGGTATCCCCCTTACCGATCGATTAATCGTTCCAACATTTAAATTCCAGCCAAGCCCCACCCAGGAGGCTTCTTGCTCCATGGTTACTCCACTGTTATATGCGATATTTACCGGATAACCTTCAATGTCCATCAATGGAATATTATAGGTAAAATCCCCTGTAAAAGGGTCAACCATTTCAGTGGTTCCGGCAGGTGTAAATGCCGCCATTTCAGGCTGTGATGGACCACTACCCAGTGCCATTAAATGCATGGGAGAAAAAATTTCTGTCAAAAAAAGGATCAATAAAATCCAAGCCTTAATTTCTAGGTTTTTACGCATGATGTTTAATTTTTGAGAAATTGCTTTATTCTTACTTAATATAATCCGGATTCACATACTTAATAAAGAAGCGATAGTTTTTTCCATCTTTTGTTTCCAATTGTATGCGGTATTCTTTTAAGTGTTTTAAGTACACTTGTTCTTTTAAGTCCAGTTCAAATTTGTTGACTCCCCGTTCTACTTCAAAACTATTGTCGGTAAGTTCAACTTTTTTGTTTTTGCCACTCTTTTTGTAATGTTCAAAGAGTTTTGCCTGTATTTCCGTCTCTTCTTCCGAAGGGTATTTAAACTTAAACTCCCCCACAGCAAATAATGTAGCTCCATCCTCGAGTTCAGTAATGTCGACATAAGACAGGTTTCGGGGAATTTCTATTAATGAGTCTTGTTCTTTATATCGAAAAAACCATGGCTCTGAAGAAATAACTTTCTCTCCTTGATAGTTTAATGTAAGCTGCCAAGCATAAGATTTGTTGTTTTCCAAGGGTTGAGCATCTGCCGGATAAAGCAGCTGGTTAGTTTGTAGGTTATTGATATGAACTAAAGGCATCTTTCTTCGGAGGGCTGCATTGGCATTTTCATCTTGGTCAAGCCCCACCAATTTAAAGTCATATGTATACCCTTCCATTCCACTAAAATCTGCCCAGCTAAATACTGGTCGGCTCTCAAATATTTCGCCTTCTTCACTTGGATATAAGGGTAGTAAATTCACAAAGTCCGTTGCATTGTATTCAATACACTCTTCTGATCGAATTGAACGATCACCAATTGCTTGTACTTGTACACACAACACATAATTCATGGGTGGAAGTCCCACTCCTTGTTGATATAAACGACTGAACGCAGCATCTTTGTATAGCGTCTGAGCTTCAACATTACTTCCTCTCAGACTTTTAATTTCATTAGCGTTTATATTAACGGTTGTTCTTTCAACCATTAATTTCTTGCCTCTTCTACTTTGTAAAGTGGCTTGTAAAGTCAATTGCCCGGTATATGCAGATTGATTAACGATTGATAAGTTAAATAGCGAATTTTGTTGAGCACTATTTATCGGATCTAAAAGCAACTGGATATTATGTGCACTAAGTGCTACTGAAGTAATAGAAAATAATAAGATAGATAGGCATTTCAGCCCAAGTGACACTTGTTTTTTCATAAGTAGTTTGCTAATTGACTAGTGAATAAGTCGTTAAATCAACAGGGCAATTATAAATAGATTTTTTAATAAAAAAAATATTTTTTTAAGTTTTCTTTAGTTTTTAACATTTTAACCATCAAAAATGTCATTTATTTGTATTCAACTAAATTTGGATATTAACAATTTTGCGTTTTTTCAACTTAGCAATTCTATTAATTTTAACTTTCTTTTTTTCAACAATTAAAGCTCAATCTTTACGATCAATCGGCATTAATTATGAATGGAAAAACGATAGTGTTATAACAATAAAGTCAAAAGGAATTAATACCGATCCGGCATTCTTAGCTAATCTTTTTGTATTTAGAGAAGATGCAATTGAACAAAAATTTGACTCCTTATACATTGCAAAAGGAATTTTTCAACTTACTAAAGAAATCAGTTTACCGGCTAGCCTTTTTAAGGATGAGTCAAATTCAACTATTTTAAGAGTTAAACTGTTTGCCGTTACCTCAAACAAACTCATTCACAAAAGTGAACTAAAAATTACGGCTCCACCCAAACCAAAACTACAGTTCACTTATACTGATAGTAGCTTTCACTTTTCTTATTCCGGCAAGGTCTCTAAACTAATTACCATTAGCCTAATTACGGAAGATTCAACAGAAAAAAAAGAGAACCACTCCTTTAAAGTCAGTCAGGATACTTCTTTTTTAGCATGGGAGTTAATTAAAACCAATCCGCTTCAAAACCGGAAAGTCATTATCGTTCAGGAAAAAGATACCTTAGCGACGTTTTTCTACCGTGAGGGTATCTTTACTCGTACTCCAACCGAACATCAAATAAATGAAGACTCACCAAAAAATAAAAAATCAAAGGCAATCAACATAAGTGGTGAATTCTTTATCGAAAACAATGCCTTTAGTAAACCACCGGAACATGCTCCTGCCTTGCAATATCCTAGTACCATTATAAGCACTTCAAATCAAATTAGTCTGTTCGGGGCTCCTTTTCAGTTGAATGCTTATCATAATACGGCAGAAAACATTGACCCTAATTTTCGAAATTTTTTCTCTTTCAGTTTGGATGTAAATGCACTCCGCAACCAAGTCAAAGAAAGGTTAATTGCAAAGGATCTGGAAAAGGTTCCAAATGTCAACGAAATAGAACAAGCAATCCTTTCCAATGAAAAATCTATTGAAAAGCTAGAGCAGTATAAACGAACACTGATTAATTATCCCAACCAAGAAATTGAGATTGATGAATTTTTAGAAAAAGAAAGTGAAAAACTTAAAGATTCGAAAGTCAAAGATTCACTCCTATCATCCTTGAATGAGGCTGACCGCTTAAACATAAAAAAAGATTCACTGCTTCCAGATAGCATAATTGTTTCAGATAGTATAAATCTTGAAAATAAAAATGCAAAGGAGATCAATCGAATCAATGGTTTAATTCAACGGTTAAAAGCCTCCAACAAATACAAGGAGAAAATCCGGAATAAACAACTTGAAAATCCAGTTACGCTCGACTACTCCAAATACGACTCTAAAACCCTTTACCAAAAAGCAGCAGGAAGCGGAATTGAAAATCTTCTGCTTCGATTTGAAAAGTTGGAAGTCGGAAACTTTTATGAATACACCGGAAGGTACTCTATTCGAGACATTGAAATGAAGGGAGTAAATACATCTTTTTTACTAGATCCGAAAAACCAAATTAGTTTTTTACACGGAAAGATTAACAACTTTCAGTCTTTCAATCTAGATGAAATTGATAAAAACATAAAAGTAATAAGTATTGGTTTTCAAAACACTACATCCGATTACTTTCGACCTTCCATCCGCTTTAGCGAATTCCGCGATGAAACGATCAATGAAGAACTAAGTCCGGTGGAAAAATCAAACTATGTGATCTCCACAGCTGTTTCAGGTGATGTAAGTAGCTTTTTATATTATGAATTGGAATACAATCAGTCCGCAAATAAACTTAACCAAACCCTTTCAAAAAAAAAGGATTTTCAGAAGCAAGCTGCCTATTACGGTAAATTTAGTGTGCAACCATTTTCATTTTTAGAGATCAATACACAGTTCGACCAAGTAGGTTCTAATTACCGCTCCGAAGGAGTCTATTTTTTAAATAGAAACACACAATCCTATTCAGTAGGAACATACCTCAAACTTTTTAAAAACAAGATCTATCTAAAAAGTGATTATGCCATCATCAACCGGAACTTTGAACAAAAAGAGTTAGTCAATCAAACGAAAAAGCTCTTCTTTGATATGGGTAGTCGCTTTAAGCGAATCCCGAATTTTCAGCTTATTCACAGTCCGGTTACTGTTGATATTGCCAATAAAATTGATACCGCTTTTAGTGGATTAAATGGTTTTTCAACTGTTACTATTGCTCGGTTATTTTACATCAAAAGGGTGAAGCGTACCATGCTGAACACCGCATTAATTTACAATGAAATCACAAACGATTTTTTTGAGTCATCTCAGACCCAAAAAGGATTTCAGCACTTTGTAAGTGTTTCCAATGAGAAGACACAGCTTTCATTTACTTCTTCTTACAACAATGTTTTTGAAAAAGTTCGTTTTGTTTCTACCTCTGTCAATCGACAGTTTAAAGAAGGAAAATACCAGACGAGCCTTTATTATGCGAAGAATTTTATGCTTGACCGTTATAAAGATATTCTTCGATTTAAACTAAGTGGTCTACTTTATCAGTATTTCACTTTAGGTTGTGGGGTAAATATATTGTTTGAAGAAAATGGAGAAGCTAATTTAGGTTCGGTATTGAGTTTGAGAATAAAGTATTAACTACCGAAATCTTCTTCAAAACAAAAAGCCCCACATTAAAACAAAAAGCCCCACATTTCTGCGGGGCTTTCTTATCGTGTTCTGTTAAAGAAGAATTATTTTTTCTTCTTTCCTTCACCTTCTTCAAGCTCACTTTTCAAGTTTGCAAGGGCATCAAGGTCTCCAAGAGTTGTTCTCTCTTGTTTATCTTTCATGCTCTTAATCGCTTTCTGAGTTTCTTTCTGCTCAGAGCGAGCTTTATTACGCTTAACCACTTTCTCTTCCTCTTCTACATCTCTGTGAATTTGAGTGTGAGAAACGACGATTTTCTTAGCGTTTTTGTTGAAATCAAGGATTTTGAAATCCAATTCTTCATCTTTTTCAGCATTTTTTCCGTCTTCTTTTACTAAGTTTTTCTTAGTAGCGAAGGCTTCAACACCGTAAGGTAAGATTATAGTAGCGCCTTTAGCGTTTAAGTCAGTAATCGTTCCTTTGTGTATGCTTCCAATTTCGAAGATCGTTTCAAAAGTTTCCCATGGATTCTCTTCTAATTGCTTGTAACCTAAGCTTAGTCTTCTGTTGTCTTTATCAATTTCTAAGATTACAATCTCCATTTCATCACCTACAGAGGTAACTTCTTTTGGATGATTAATTTTCTTAGACCAAGATAAATCAGAAATGTGAACTAAACCGTCAACACCATCTTCTAACTCAACAAATACGCCGAAATCAGAAATGTTAGTTACTTTACCTTTGTGCTTAGAATCTACAGGGTAACGCTCTTCAATTCCTTCCCATGGATCCGGAGTTAATTGTTTAACACCTAAGGACATTTTGCGCTCTTCACGATCCAATGTCAAGATTTGTGCTTCTACTTCATCTCCTACATTAAAGAAAGCTTGTGCAGGTTGTAAATGGTTCGACCAAGAAATCTCTGATACGTGAACCAATCCTTCAACACCAGGCTGAATTTCAACAAATGCACCGTAGTCTGCAACAACTACAACTTTACCTTTCACCTTATCTCCAACTTGTAGTTTATCGTCAAGTTTATCCCATGGATGACCTTCAAGCTGCTTCATGCCAAGTGCAATACGCTTCTTCTCATCATCAAAGTCAAGGATAACCACTTTAACTTTCTCATCCAATTGAACAACTTCTTCAGGATGATTCACTCTACCCCAAGAAAGGTCAGTAATGTGGATTAATCCATCAACACCTCCAAGGTCGATAAACACACCGTAAGAAGTGATGTTTTTAACAGTACCTTCAAGAACTTGTCCTTTCTCTAATTGAGAGATAATTTCTTTCTTCTGTACTTCAAGTTCAGCTTCGATTAATGCTTTGTGAGAAACCACAACGTTTTTGAACTCTTTGTTGATTTTAACCACTTTGAACTCCATGGTTTTGTCAACGTAAATATCGTAATCGCGAATTGGTTTAACATCAATTTGAGAACCTGGCAAGAATGCTTCAATACCGAATACATCTACAATTAAACCACCTTTAGTTCTACACTTAACGTGACCTTTAATGATTTCTTGAGTCTCTAAGGCATCGTTAACACGTTCCCAAGCACGTAGTGCACGAGCTTTTTTGTGAGAAAGTACCAACTGACCATTTTTGTCTTCTTGGCTCTCGATGAAAACTTCTACTTTATCACCAATTTCTAAGTCTTCTCTGTATTTCAATTCTGACATTGAAATTACTCCATCAGACTTGTAGCCAATGTTTACAACAACCTCTCTTGGAGAAATGCTTACCACTTCACCATCGATAACGTCTTGCTCAGCAATAGAAGTTAATGTATCTTCATACATTCCTTCCATTTCCTTCTGCTCAGCATCAGAATATTTGTCGTCGTACTTACCAATCGCGCTCCAGTCAAACTCTTTACGGAAGTCTTCTAGCTCTTTCTGACGTTCTTCTTTCGTCTTAGGAGCTTCAACTTCTTCCTGAATTTCTTCAGCATCGGTAGTTTTGTCTTTGATAATGGCCTCCTGACGAGGAGCCACTTTTTGCTTTGGCTGCTTTACTACTTTAGCAGATTCTTCTGCTTTCTTCGTTTTTGCCTCAGCTTTTGGTTCAGCCTCTTTTTTAGCAGCTTTTGCCTCTTCCTTTACAGGATCTTTTTCGGGAGTTGCTTTAGGAGTGTCTGTGTTTTCCGCTTTTACTTCAGCGGCTTTTTTTTCTTCTGCCTTTTGGTCGGCAGCTTTTTCGTTAGATTCAGCCATTACTTTTATGACTCGTTTTTGTATTTCGCTTTTTAAATCGGTATGAAAACGAAAGTGGTTATTAATATCCCCAATATACCGATAATTGAGGGTTTCAAAAATGAGGGTGCAAATGTACTAAAATTTACAACACATTCAATCAATGACTCTTTTAAATTCAGTCCATACCAATTTCAATGAAAATCAATACTTAAGACCTTAGAGTCTGCTTGCCTGTGTACTGAGCTATAAAACAAGACATTTTAGCACTTAAAGCATGTAAGTTTAAGTTAAAACATTCGCTTTATTTTTTGAATATCCGTTTATTTATCAAAACTGATTATTAAACAACTAAATCACCTCGGTTTCAATATTATGCTTTTATTTTTTTCCATTGATGAAAAAAGTATTGGTTATCATCACAGTATTTAGATATGTTTATTTCAAACATTCGCTTTATTTTAATGTTTATCATTTTTCATTAAACTGCTATGATTAATTTTGTTGACAGTGTTTTTAATGAGCTATTGAACTCTAGCAACTCAATAGTAAAAAAAAAATAAACTTTAGATTATGCAAGATAAATGATTTAAAGATTTTATTTCTTGCAATAAAATTTCAAGCCAATGAAGCAATTTGACATTCCACTAACATATAGAAGTTCATTTATTTCTCAAATAAAAAACAGCCGAAAAGCCAACGATCCAAGAAAAAAGGACTTTAGACCCACTACCCTAGACTTTGGCGATGTGCAGTTTTTAATTGCCCGTCATTTTGGATTTTGCTACGGAGTGGAAAACGCTATTGAAATTGCCTATAAAGCCGTTGAAGAAAACCCCGGCAAGCGCATTTTTCTTCTGAGCCAAATGATCCACAATCCATCGGTAAATGCCGACCTTCAAGCTATGGGAATTCGTTTTATCATGGATACTCACGGCAATCAATTTATTCCATGGGAAGAAATTAATGCTGAAGACATTGTAATTGTTCCTGCTTTTGGAACTACCAGAGAAGTGGAAAAAATACTAGTAGACAAGGGGATTCAAATTGAAAAATACAATACAACTTGTCCTTTTGTCACCAAAGTTTGGAAGCAATCTGAAAAACTAGGAAAGCAAGACTACACAGTAATTATTCACGGGAAACACAAGCACGAAGAAACCAGAGCCACTTTTTCTCATAGCTCCGAATACGCTCATTCTATTGTAGTTCGCAACCAAGAAGAAGCTGAACAATTGGGTGCTTTTATGCTGGGCGAGATGGATATCGATCAATTTCATGAAACTTTCGGCAATCAATACTCCAAAGGCTTTGCTCCTGAAAAGCATTTAAACAAAGTGGGAGTAGTCAACCAAACAACCATGCTCGCTTCAGACACACAAGCCATTGCCGATTATTTTAAAGGTGTAATGATTGAGAAGTACGGTGAGGAAAATATCAAAGAACATTTTGCCGATACCAGAGACACACTTTGTTATGCCACCAACGACAACCAACAAGCTACCTATGGTTTGCTTGAAGAAGATGCGGACTTAGCAATAGTTGTTGGAGGTTTTAACAGCTCTAACACCTCACATTTAGTGGAACTATGTGAGCAAAAGCTTCCTACCTATTTTGTTTCGGGACATGATGAAATTGTCTCCGCAGACAAAATCAGGCACTTTGACTTTCACAATAAACGTATGCTAATTTCAAAAGACTACCTTCCCGAAAAAAGACCGTTGAAAATTATTTTAACTTCAGGAGCTTCTTGTCCTGATGCAGTTGTAGACGGCGTAATGGATAAATTACTTTCATTTTTCAATCCCAGCAGATCTAAAGAGGAGTTACTCATAGAGTTTGAAGTCTAATTTCTTTAAATGAGTCCTATTTTAGCAGAATTAAAAATTGAGCATTACATTTGAGGTTTTAAAATCGTTTAGCAAGATATGAGATATAGTCAAAGTATTGTTATCAATCAATCCAGAGCTAAGGTAATTGAACTTTATGGTGACCCGAGCAAGTTAAAGGAATGGCAAGCCGGACTTAAGAGCATTGACCTTTTGAGCGGTGAAGCCGGAAAAGAAGGTGCCAAAACAAAACTCTTTTACCAAAGAGATGACCAAGCTTTGGAAATGCTTGAAACCATAACTGACCGAAGTACTCCCGGAGAATTTCACGCTACTTACGAAACTAAAGACATTGTCAATATTCAAGAAAATTACTTTAGAGCTATAAACGACAAACAAACTGAATGGGTTTCCATTTCTACTTTTAAGTTTAAAGGCGTGAAAAAGGTTATTTTCAATCTAATGAAAAGTGCTTTTAAAGAACAATCACTAAAATACATGGCTGCTTTTAAAAAGTATGCTGAATCTTTTAGTTAAATCGCTTTTCAATCTCCTCAACAATCAACTGAAGCTGTTCTTCTTGGTTTAAATGACTATTATCTAATACAAAAGCATCCTCAGCTTTAACGAGCGGGTTTTCTTTGCGTTCTGTGTCATTCTTATCTCTCATTTTTAGATTTTCAAACACTTCCTCAAAGTCCACTTCTTGTCCTTTAGCTTTTAGCTCATCGTATCTTCTTTGCGCTCTAATTTTAGGATCTGCAGTCATAAATATTTTAAAGTCAGCATTGGGAAAAACCTTCGTTCCTATGTCTCTTCCATCCATTACTATTTTCTTATGCGCTCCGGCTTTTTGTTGCAAATCAACCATTCGCCTTCGAATAGCTTTAATTTGTGCCACTTCACTTACAGCATCAGACACCGCCTTACCACGAATTTCTTCTTCAACTACTTCGCCATTTAATAAGGTAATTGAGTTTCCATTTTCATCTCTTTTAAATGAAATGTTTATTTTATCAATCAGTTGATTAATCGCAGCATCATTTAAATCAAATACAGAAACTTTATTGTTTAAAATGTAAAGGGTAACTGCTCTATACATGGCACCGGTATCCATATAAGCGTACTGAAGTTTTTTGGCAAGTGCTTTTGCCAAAGTACTTTTTCCGCATGAAGAGTAGCCGTCGATAGCAATGATAATGGGCTTCATGCCGCTAAATTAATTGATAAAATCGGAAAGTCGTGTAGAAACTGAAAAGGTATTTGTAGCACCTGCTTGATGATAAGCTGAACGCCCATAACTTAAGTGAAATTTAGAAATTCTCATTCCCACCCCCCAAGAAATACCAACGGTTCCCAATTGTTCGTCAATTTTTAACTCAGCTCTTCGCAAGTAATTATACCCAAAGCGAATATTAAAATTCTCTGTCAACAAAAATTCAGCATTGAAAATAATGTGCCTGCCTAAGTTGTCAAAAAAGCCCGGTTCTTTCTCCTCTTGCTCATTGGCATCCGTTAATATTGAAGATTCACGATTGTCGTTTGGGTTATCATATTGCAAATCCCATTGTTGCAAATGCTGAAAAATAAAACCAAATCGAATGGGCACTTTTTCCAATCGCTTACTCAAGCCCAACTGAATTTCAAAAGGCAAATCTTCTTTTTCTTGATTCTCAACATAGGTGCTCAACTGTCGACCAATATTTTTTGCTAAAAGTGAAACGGTCAAACCTTTTCCGGAAAGCGCATAGGTTAGTCCTACATCGGCAGCCAAACCAATCGAGTTATAATCATAAAAAGAAGAATAAATTGTTTTTAGATTCGCTCCAATTGAAAAATTACTATCCAACTCTCTTCCATAACCTAAGACAAAAGCATACTCCCCGGCAGTAAAACTTCCGATTTCATTTCCCGCCTGATCGGTTTCCGTAAAACTACCATAGTCAATGTATTTTACCCCCAACTGAAAAGTACCTGCTTTTTCAAAATGTTTGCCATAATGTGCCACTCCATAACTAATGTCGGCCAAATAACCTACATAAGTCATGGCGAGTTTATTGTCCATTTCTTTGTTCAGCAATGCAGGGTTTTCTATTCCTAAAAATAAATCGTCGTCTTTTACAGCAATTTGATTTCCGCCTAGAGAAGAAACTCTTGCCGAAGAAGTCAAGTTTAAGAACTCATAAGTATTGTTCCCGCCCATTTGGGCGAAACTTAAAAAAGGGAAACAACTAACTAAGAAAGAAGTAAGTACTTTTTTTATCATATCTTCAGATGGAAAACGGAGTAAGCGAAAATAAAGTTTTTATTGCCAAAAACGTGAAGTCTTCTATTAAAATTGCCTTAAACACTTTTTTAATTAAACATTTTATCGAACAATTGGTTTTTTTAACAGTTACATAAACAAAAATGATAGTTAAGCTATTATTTTTGCACTTTAAACTTACAAAATGCAAGACTTAAAATTAAATATTCAGCTGCAGGTTCATGAGAACCTATATCTAAAGCATCCTGAATCAAGTAAATTGGGAAAGCGGATTATTAAAGCGGGAATTGACTTAATTTATGAGGTGGGCTTTGAAGATTTTAATTTTAGGAAACTAGCGCAAAGCATTAATACATCGGAAGCTTCTATTTATCGATATTTTGAAAGCAAAGTAAAAATGCTTTTGTATTTAACCAATTGGTATTGGTCTCGGAACGAGTATAGACTGGCTTTTTTATTGGCAAACATTTCAAATGCAAAGGAAAAACTAAAAAGATCAATTCAGTTAATTACCGAAGAAGTAGAAAACGACGGTGCATTTGAGCACATTAATGAAGCCAAACTCCATCAAATTGTAGCCCTAGATTCCCCAAAAGCATATTTGAACAAACAAGTTGACTCGATTAATGAGGAAGGGGCATTTTTAAAATACAAAAACTTTGTTGATCGGATTAGTGAGTTAGTTTTAGAATTAAATCCAAACTATCTTTATCCTCATATGTTAATATCAACTGTAATTGAAGGAGCACACATGCAAAGGCATTTTGCTGCACACCTTCCCCGACTAACTGATCAAGTAAAAGGGAAAGATGCGGTAGCTGATTTTTATGAAGAAATTGTTTTTAAAGCCATAGAAACTACGAAATAATGAATGAAGATAAAGAACTTACTCCGCTTAAACGATTAGTTCGCTTACTGAGTCCTGATAGTAGAGAGATCAGAAATGTATACACCTATGCCATTTTCAGTGGCCTCGTTAGTTTAACGCTTCCCTTGGGTATTCAAGCAATTGTTAACTTAATACAAGGAGGACAAGTGAGTACCTCTTGGATTATTCTAGTTGTTTTAGTGGTTGCAGGAGTTGGTATAAACGGAGTACTTCAAATTTTTCAATTGAGAATTGTTGAAAATTTACAGCAGAAAATTTTTGCGAAAGCCGCTTTTGAATTTTCTTATAGAGTTCCCAGAATTAAAATGGAAGAGCTTTATAAACAATATGCACCGGAATTAATGAATCGCTTTTTTGATGTTATGACTATTCAAAAAGGACTTTCAAAGATTCTAATCGATTTTACCGCCGCTTCTCTACAAGTAGTTTTTGGCTTAATATTACTTTCATTCTATCATCCATTTTTTATTCTATTTAGCTTACTGCTGAGTATTATCGTTTACATCATTTTTAAACTTACTGCAAAAGAAGGCTTAAAAACAAGTTTAAAAGAATCTAAACTTAAGTACCAAACTGCTCATTGGTTAGAGGAACTGGCAAGGACAAACATTACCTTTAAACTTTCGGGCAATAGTAAACTTCCTTTGCAAAAAACCGATGCAAATGTGGAGAAATACCTGGAAGCAAGAGAAACGCACTTTAAAGTATTGGTTCGTCAGTTTTCATTACTCATTGTATTTAAAGTTTTGGTAGCTACCGGACTTTTGGCCATTGGTGGAATTTTGGTTATGGAGCAATTGATGAACATCGGTCAGTTTGTAGCTGCCGAAATCATCATTTTAATGATCATGAACTCGGTTGAAAAACTAATTCTCTCCTTAGAAACAATTTACGATGTTCTCACTGGAGTAGAAAAGGTAGGTGAAGTAACAGACTTAGAGTTAGAGCATACTGAAGGGGCTGAATTAGATCAAAGTGAGCATGTAAAAGGCTTGAATTTGAAGATTCAGAACTTAAGTTTTCAATTTCCAAGAAATCCAAAGCCTACTTTAGAGAACATCAATTTTGAAATTAAAAGTAATAATACACTTATTGTTACCGGCCCAAATGCTTCAGGTAAAAGTACATTACTTCACTTGATTGCCGGGCTTTACGAAGTAAGCAATGGACAAATTTTATACGATGACTTGAGTAAAGTCAACATTTCCATGGAATCATTGCGCAGTGTGATCGGTGATTGTTTATCTCAAGAAATGTTATTTCAAGGTACTGTTAGAGAAAATATTTGCATGGGAAGAGATGTAAGTACAAATCGTTTAAAAGAGGTAATCTCTAAAGTTAAACTAACCGACTATGTAAATAGATTATCGCTCGGTTTTGACACTGAGTTAGATCCTCAAGGCAAAAGGTTACCCAAGAGTATTGTTCAGCGTTTGTTAATTGCTAGAGCTGTTGCCAACAATCCTAAACTATTAATTATTGAGGAGAATCTGGAAAATATTAACGAATCAGAGCGCAATGAAATCATTGATTATTTAACTGACAAATCAAATAATTGGACATTAATTGCCGCAAGTAACGATTCCTATTTTCAGTCGAAGGCAGACCATATTCTAACGTTAAACGATGGAAGAATTGAGCATTTATATGCTAACTAATTTATTAAAGAAAGAATGTTAAACATATCCGAAAATAGAGTAATAAACGCAATCAAGCAAACTGACTATAAGTCGCTTGCCTACATCAATCGCTTGGATTCAGGTAGGGTGTTTTTAAAAATAATGGGGGTTCTTTTTGGAATAACGATGGTGTTTATGTTTTTGCCATGGACTCAGAATATCAGATCCTACGGCAGTTTAACTACATTAAAACCCAATCAACGACCACAAACCATTCATTCGGTAATTGCCGGTAGAATTGAAAAGTGGTACGTTCAAGAAGGTGAATTTGTAGAGAAAGGAGATACCATATTATTTATTTCAGAAATAAAAGATCAATATTTTGATCCGGATTTAATCCTGAGAACTCAAACCCAACTCAAGGCCAAGCAATCAGCAGTAAAATCCTATGAAGAAAAGGTAAAAGCATTAGAAAGCCAAATAGAAGCATTGGAGCAAACTGCTGACTTAAAATACAATCAGGCGCAAAATAAATACAAACAAGCCGAGCTTAAAGTGGAAAGTGACAGTATTAAATTAGAAGCTGCGCAAACAAACTTTGAAATAGCAGACAGACAATATAAGCGTTTTGAGGAATTGCAAAAAGATGGCTTAAAGTCCTTAACAGACTTAGAAAACAGAAGATTAATTCGACAAAAATCTGTAGCAGAGCGCATAGCTGCAGAAAATCAACTTTTGAGTAGTAAAAATGAATTAATCAATGCCAAAGTTGAATTAACCTCAATTCGAGCGCAATACAGAGAAAGTATTTCAAAAGCAAAAAGCGAAATGCAAACTGCTTTATCTAACTTGTACGATTCAGAAGGAGCGGTTGCCAAAATGAATAATGAATTGACCAACTATACCATCCGCTCGGGTATGTATTTTGTAAAAGCACCTCAAAGTGGATACATTACAGAAACTATTTACTCGGGAATTGGAGAAACCATTAAAGAAGGCAGTCCTATTTTAACAATCATGCCGTCTGAATATGAATTGGTTGTTGAGCTTTATGTTAGGCCAATTGACCTGCCGCTGGTTCACAAAGGTCAAGAGGTAAGAATTCAATTTGACGGTTGGCCCGCCATTGTCTTTTCAGGTTGGCCAAATACAAGTTATGGTACTTATGGCGGAGAAGTTTACGCCATCGACAACTTCATAAGTCCCAACGGTATGTATAGAGTACTAGTAAAACCGGATCCGGAGCAACCGGAATGGCCAAAAGCACTAAGAGTTGGAGGTGGAACAAACAATATGATGCTCTTAGAGGATGTTCCGGTATGGTATGAATTATGGCGACAAATTAATGGCTTCCCTCCTAACTTTTACGTAAGTGTAGAGGGTGATGCAAAAGAAGTTCAAAAGTCGAATGTTAGCCCATGATAACTTTATTTAGAAATAGTATCTTTTTTGGTGTGCTATTTTTTGTATTGGGTTTTAAACTCAATGCTCAAATGGAAGTACAAATTAGCTTTGAGAACTACATTCAGAGGGTAAAAAAACACCATCCTTTAGCTCGCCAAGCTAATTTACAAACAGAATTAGGAGAAGCAAAAGTACGTTCTTCTCGAGGCGCTTTTGACCCCAAGATTAAAGGGGATTTAAGTCAAAAGTACTTTGATGAAAAGAAGTATTACAGTTTATTAGACGGAGGCTTAGTAGTTCCTACTTGGTTTGGAGTAGAATTAAAAGCAGGGCATGAAAGAAATGAAGGAGTTTACTTAAATCCAGAGAATAACAATCCGGAAGATGGGCTTTATTATGCAGGAGTTTCTATTCCACTTGGTCGCGGGCTTTTTATGGATGATCGAAGAGCCGCATTAAGGCAAGCACAGCTTTATGCAGAGGCAACTCAAGCCAAAAGAACTTACTTGTATAACCAATTGCTATTGGATGCTGCAAGTGCCTACTGGAATTGGTTTTTGGCATATTATAATTTGAATGTATATCAAGAAGCTTATAGATTAGCTGAAGTACGATACAATGCCGTTAAAAAGGAAGCTTTAAGCGGAAATATTCCAAGCATAGATACGGTTGAGGCAGGAATTCAATTTCAGAATAGAGCACTTTTATTAGAAGAAGGAACATTGGCTTATGAAAATGCAAAAGCAGAACTCTCAGTTTATTTGTGGGATGAAGGATTTGTTCCGCTTGAACTCTCTGAAGGCAGTATTCCTCAATCTAAAGAGCAAAGTGAATTTAGCTTTGCCGATCCTCAATGGAGAATAAATTTAGACAGTTTGATTGCTCAACATCCTGAGCTAAAAATGGATCGTTTGGAGTGGGAGCAGCTAGACATTGACAGACGACTGAGCATTGAACAACTTAAGCCGCAAATCAATTTAAATTACAATCCCTTGACAGAAGCAGTTGGCACTGATGCTTTTGAAAATTACAGCGAAAATAACTACAAATGGGGTGTGACAGTTAGTATGCCGCTATTTTTAAGAAAAGGTAGAGGCGAATTTGCAGGCGCTAAGCTAAGGCAAGAAGAGTTGACACAGGGTATCAATAATAAAAGAGAACAGTTGCGCTTTCAGGCAAAAGCTTATTTAAATCAGTGGACAACCACTTTTAATCAAATTGAAATTTACCGAAGAACTACTGCTGATTACGAAAGACTCCTTGAAGGTGAGCGTAGATTGTTTGAAAACGGAGAAAGCTCTTTGTTTATGGTAAACTCAAGAGAAACTTCTTTTATAAATGCAGAGCTAAAACTCAACGAACTCATGCAAAAAAACCGACTAAGTGAGTGGGCAGCTTACTATTATTTGGGTGTTTTGTTGGAGGTGGTAGAGTAGCACTTAAATCACATCATCTTTAAAACCATTTTGTTCTTTTGGTTTTCAAATCCATTTGCTGCAAAAAATGCATAAGCACTCCTATTTTTCTCCCAATAATCGATTTCAATTTCCTTAATATCATTCTCCTGAGCGAGTTCAACGGAACGCTTTAACAACTCCTTTGCTATTCCCTTTCTTCGATATTTTTCAAGCACACAAACTTGATCAATGAGTAGTACCGACTGACGATATTGAAATTCAGTTTCTTTTCGTTCTAATACAATACATAGCAAATAAGCTGCTACTTCCCCCTCATACTTTGCCAAATATGCATAAACATTTTCACTTGACAAAAGTTGAATAAAAGCCTTTTGAATCTCAAATAAATTAAAAGGTTTGAACTTTTCAGGATAAAGCTCATGGTGTATGTTCTGAACACTTTCATTGAGCTTAGCTAATTCCAAAGCATCTGTTGTTTTCTCAATGGTTATCTTCATAAATATGACTTAACAGTTAAGTATTCAGAAAAACATTTAGTTTTTCTTAGGCTGAGCAATTGAATGCCTAATTTCTGACCTTTAGCTCGCTTTCATAAAGTTTCAAGGCAGCGATGATGTTTTCATCACTCATTTTGTTCTCTTTTACAAAAGAGAATGTCTTTTCTTTTCCTTTTGAAAATTTCTTGAGTTTTCCTTTTTTACTATTAAAAATCCCGATGCTGTACTTCTCATTTTTTTCATTGAATAACTCGAGAGAAACATCCTGAGTAGCATTCCCTGAGTTCCAATAATAATTCTTGTAAAAACCCACTAAATTAGCATACATCAATTCTAAAAGTCGCGGATAACCTTCTTTCTGAACGAAAACTCTCCTATTGCCTTTAAGATCTACTAATTCAAGCGATTGAATTTGAATGTATTTGTACTTAGTAACTGATCCGTCTTGAGACCGAAATAGAACCTTTGCGTTAAAACTCGACTCAATAATCATATCGGGAACTACATAATTTACTTCACTAATAATTTCACCTTGAATCGTGTCGTTTGAATTCAATACAATTATTGCATCAAGCAAAGCCGTCTTTGCCTGAATACTCATGGCTAATCCTAGGAAAAGACAAAAGAATGTCGACTTGTAAATCATTTATTTTTCTTTAATAGTTATAAGTGTAAAGATTCATAGCTCCGTTCTTGTCTGTCAGCTACGTAGTTTATTTCTTGCAATATTATAGAATTTTGACACTTACTCGCATTGGTTTTGTTGAGCTTTCGTTTTATTTATTATGAAAATGGACTACTTTTCATGAATTATGGTTATTAATTAATTACTATCGTGAATTTCAATTACAACTATATAAGTAAAACATGAATGAAGCACAACGTTTACTGATCGACTAGACAAAGGGGGCTTCACCCCAACTGTAGATTAATCTTTTCCAAAGTTTTATAGAGCAAAAAATAAAGTGCTACCAATAATAGCTAAACTTACTCACTAATTGACCACTACTTTCAACTTTGGAAAAGTTGCGTCAAGCTTAAATAGTCTTTTCTAAAGTTAAATAAAAATCATCGAAAAACCCATCGTGAAATTCTGAACCATCCTCCGATTGTGAATGAAGCTATAGTCAACAGCGCATTCATCTTGGGTTGCCGATTTTTATCGGAACCGACCACAGGAATGCTTAGTTATTGGCATTAGTTATTTTCTTTTTCCGATTACATAATCTTGAAGAATCCTTTTTGATTTCTTATCAGCTTCTGACTTTGATATTTTCTTTTCGCAGTCAACGGTAATTCTTCTAAGGCTTGATTTATCTTTTCCCTGAGATAGTTCAATGTCCCAAGACCCATCATCTCTTTCGGTTTTCAGTAGTTGAATTAATTTTCCCCCTTGAGACGACCGCCACCTGAAACCATTTGGTTGTCTGTTCTCCACCCAATTATGATTTAACTCTACCTTCTCCAATGCGTGTCTCATTTCTTCTGCGGAATCAAATCTTTCTGTCGGTTCTACGTTTAGAGCCTTATTAATTATTTTCTTCAATGAAACTGGTATAAAGTCTCTGTAGGACTTTCTATCAGGAAACTTAGCTTCCAACGCTTTGCTCCGCATTTCGGAAATTGTAAGTGCAAGCAAAAAACTATCTCCGTTAACGAGTCGATATAAGGTCATGCCACAGGAATAAATGTCTGAGAGATAATCATAGTCAGACAGTGTTGTGACTTCGGGTGCTAAATGCATCCAATATTGATACTTCTTTAAAACCGATACATCTACCTTTTTTATGTCTGGCAGTGCCAAGCCAAAATCTGATAATTTACCTTCACCTGAATTCCCAATCATAATATTCGCTGGCTTTATATCTCTGTGAAGTATTTTTTTTGAATGAGCGTGTTCAAGTCCCCTTAGTAGGTCTATCATTAGCTTCTTAGCTCTTGTCAGAGGAATATATGCTCCGCTTGCTTCATCTTCTAAGCTGCCATTTGAGAGAAATTCCATTTTCACATAAATTCTACCATCGTCCATTTCTCCCGTTTCGTATACTTCGACAATGTTATCGTGCTCCGCTGCTTTTAAGGTTTGAGCTTCTTGATAAAAATTGTTTGGGTTGATTACTTTTTCTGGTGGAATCAGTTTGAGGGCAAAGGTTGAGTTCAAACCTGTATCCTTCACTTTCCATACTTCACCAAAGTAACCGGAACCTAGTCTTTTTATGAATTCAAATGTTGCTGCCATATTAATTCAACATACTTACTGCAGCTTGAATAGATTCTTGAGTATTCTTGTTTGCTGAGTCATATCCTGAAATTCCTGAAAAGTCAGCTTTGGTTTCAAGATATTTACCTTTCCCTTTCATGCCAAGGTCTTTTGCAATTGTACTTTTCACCTTTCTTTTTACGTATTTAATACCGCAAAGAGAAGCTTGCAGGAAAATTATTCCTTCTTTTTCCATTCTAGCTCCGTAGCTTTTTCCTTTCATTCCCATAGGCTCTACGCCCTTTATTCCTATTCCATGAACCTGGTGTTTTTTAATGATTCCTTCAATCTCTTGGGATAACCATTTCAGAGTGTCAGATTCAGAATAGCCTTTAGGAAAAGTAATTGTACCTGAGTCTACCAAGGTGACAGAATCTTGTTTTCCCTTTACAACGGAAAAGGAAAAATCCTTTGAACTGCATCTTATTCCTAATATGCTCATGTGTTCGCCTTTTTAATTAATGCCAACGGTTTGAATAAAGCTAGTGCGGCTTTCCGAAATTTTGAAAGTACCGAAAATTTCTTTTTTCAGACGACATGTTCGACCGAAGACGTAATGGCCGCATTAGCTTTATTTTTTGTTGGCCACAGTTTTTATTTTTCAATTTTATGTTTCTTTCTAATTGTCACGAGTTCGAAGTCATTAATCAACGGTTTCCATTTTTGAATTAATACGCTGTCCCTGTAAAGGTATGTTGAGTCCTTTTGTCCGTCAAAAATGAAGTAGTCGTTGGGTCGAATAAGGTTCTCACTCTCAGTTGTTCCGTCATGCTCGTAAATAACATGTTCAATTACTTCTGCTCGGTCGTCTTTTATAACTACATAGTAATCATCAGTTCCTTCTCTTATGTCATATTGCTCTGTGGTCGAATTAGTCAGGTCAATATATAGCATACAAGTATGAACTTCATATTCATTTACAACATTTGTTATCCGTCCTTCGAACGACTCATTAAACGTCCCAAAATAGTCTTGATTCAATGTCTCAAGTTTTTTTTGGTCATATATTGAATAACCAATAGCTAGAGTCATGAAAACCACTCCGCTAACTACTGCAAATCCTATTTTTCGTTTTGAGTCCAATCGTTTTTTGAAATTGTGGCCAACAATTGGCTAAAACACACTCTTGTGCTTTATTCACCTTCTGTCTGTTTAAAATTAATTCTTTATTACGCTGAAATTCAGCAGATAATTTTCAAATTCAAACATACCAAAAATTTAAACAGCATCAACGAAAACTATAAAATTAAATGGTTACAAGCATTTATTAATTACTTACAAACGAAAATTTTAAATCATCAACAAACCCATACAGCTCTTCTGAATCTTCCTCCGATGGTTATCGAAGCTATAGTCAACATCGCATACATATTGATTATTAAATCCTTATCGGAACCGACCACACGAATGATTAGTTATTAGGTAGCGTTTTTAATTCGTCTTCTATTTTGTTGTATAGTTCATTTTCCCAATTTATTTCGTCAATTTCTGGATAACTTGGATTTGTCCTAAAATCTCTTGGACTTATTATTACTTTAATATTGTTAGTAATTGCCTTTTGTGTTAGCACAAAAACTTCTTCGATTGCTTCGTCACCTATTGGGATACACCCAATTGTTACCGCTTTTCCGTGTATAAAAATATCACCGCCTAATTCTGTTATATTTGTCAATTCAGTTTTTGATTTGTCAAAATCATTTGGATAGCTTACTTTTATTGATAAATAATAAGAACTATTTGGATTCAAATATTCAACGTTATAAATGCCTTCAGGTATTTGTCTATCGCCTTCTTTTAATTTAGGTCCTAATTTACCGCTATATGCAGTAAATGGATATTCTTTTATTATTCTAATTCCGTTGTAGTCTTTCGCATAAACTTGAAGTATTTGCTCCTCTTTAAATGCCACAAGAATTATTTCTTTCGGATAATCCATTTTGTAACCTGCCAAACTCAAGTTGTTTTGAAGTCGATTCCAAACCTTTTCTTCAATTTGTTCAATTCTTGTCTCAACAGTTTCTTTTCCTTTAATCTTACTCACAAAAGGCATATAAATTGACCTTCCATAGTATAGAAAGACAATTATAATTACAATAATTCCTAATATTAAAATAAGTTTTCTCGTCATCTTTTTTTCAAATGCTACCTAACGTTTTGCAATCGAGTAGGCAAGGGGAATTTCACCCCAAGCCTCTCACAGAACCGTACGTGACAGTCTCCCGTCATACGGCTCTTCTAGTTTTCACTTACAAATATAGCTCATCCTCTTTAGAGTTGGCTAATGTATTTAAAAACTAGCTATTCCCTTCGCTCCACTTCCATTACAGAAGTTTCATCACTACTACGAAATAGTCTGCCTCCTGCATCTCCCTTTGGTATTCTGCCTCTAAGTTGTGCTTATTGTACATTTCCCTTAACATGGTGATACAGGTTTCCCAAGTTCCGTAAATAAGCCCGAATAAAGTTCTTGCCATCTGAATGACGCCAGCCCTACAGCAAGTAAATAGGTCTCCGCTGTAATTAAAGTTATTACTAACTCTACTTTTTCACTCCGTGTCATACTTCGTAGCTTTTGACTGGGGGTTCGCACTTCTCGACACCTCATCAATGGTTCACTCTCGTTCAACTCCTTTATTCATACCAGCTAACCTCATGGGTTAGATTCTCCTAAACGCTCAGTACCGCAACGTTGCCCTCACAGCACCTTTAGGTGGTTTAGAGCCCTTGCCTATACAACGACTCTGATGGACCTACCATCATCTTATTTACAGCATGCAGCCATTTTATTGCCGTGGCTGCTTCTTGGCACACTATGGCTTGTGGCGGTTTCGAAGCACGTTCCTGTCCACCAAAACCAAAGCTGGCTACGAAGGAAAAACCTTGATGGCAGCCGTTCACCCGCCATAAGCTATATGTGTTGTTGTACACCGTTTTTATTCTTCTTCAAATTGCGTTGTTTCTTCAAAAGAAGGGTATTTGTAAAATTCGGGATGTTTAATCTGTCGAATATTGTCACCTTCTTTCCATTGCTTCATAAAGGTAATCTGAATCTTGTCGTAGGAGTCCGTGTTCTTGATTTCGTCCATTACGAGCTCGGCAATTTTTCGTCCTTCAATTTCAAGTTTATTCTTATCATAAATGTCAATTGTCGGACTGTTGTATAAAACAAAGTGAACCCAATAGTCTTCGTTAATTTGTTCCATGGTCTCATTGTCGTATCCGTGAAATGTTGCGATTGAAAACCTGACTTCTTCTGCTTCGTAAAGTCCCTTAATCTTAAATTCCAATTCGTCTTTCGATGAGTTGAATTCAGGTTCGACTGCGTATGAGTAGTCAGCTTCTGGCATATTTTCTAACTGCTTCAAAGCTTTGTAATATGGGTTGCCGCAACTGATCAAGAATATCCCGACAAGTCCGAGTAGTAGTCTTTTTATCTGTCTCACGCAGTTCATTTTAATGGTGTACAACTTGTAAATACCCGCATAAACATAGTACTTTTCACTCTGCAATTTCTCAATCTCACAAACATAACCATTTCACAATTAATTATTAAACTATCCCCAATCCACTCTTCTTCTATATTCCGCCAAAAAAACCGTTGTTGCCATAGAAACGTTTAAGGATTCCACTGAAGCATCGTGAGGGATGCGCAATTTTTGGTGCAGTAATTTTTCCACTTTTGGGCTAAGTCCGTTGGCTTCGTTGCCCATCACCAAAATAGCGGGCTGTTGTAAAGTGGTTTTATACAAATTCTCGCCCTCTAAATGGGTACCGTAAATGCGCTTACTTTCTTTTTCTTGGCTTAAATAACTTTCCAAATCAGTGTAAACTAAATTTAAATGAAAGAGGGCTCCCATGCTTGCTTGCACCACTTTAGGGCTGTAACAATCTACCGTATCAGTAGAACACACCACCGTTTTTACACCAAAAGCCACTGCCGAACGCAAAATGGTTCCCAAATTCCCCGGATCTTGAATATGCTCTAGGGCTAAAGTCAAGTCGCTTTCAGCCACTTTTTCCTCATGTTTCATAGCAACTAAAGCCAAAACTCCGGGCGGCTGACTGAGGTTAGAAACTTTTTTTAAATCAGCTTCCTCTACCTCTCTTACATTTTTAAAATCAATCCCTTCTGTTGCCAACCATTCTGAGCTAGCAAAAACTTGCACTAGTTCATAAGCCGACTTTTGTACTTCGCTCAACAGCTTTGTCCCCTCCACTATAAAAAGTTGCTCCTTTTTGCGGTATTTCTTTTGTCGCAAGGAGCGGATCAGCTTCTCTTCTCTTTGGCTTAATTTCATTGATTGATGCATTATATCTCGCTCTACTGAATATTTTAATTTCTTAAAGTTTTGGTCTTTTCAGATTAGTTAACTTCGCAGAGCATCTATTTCACCTATGGTTAAACTTTCAACTGCTGTTTACAAAGTTAGTTTTTTAAGTGCGATTATACTGCTTAGCATTACATGGTCATGCGGTCCGGCGAGGCATTTAAAAGAAGATCAGCGCCTGCTTACCAAGGTAAAAATTAAGGCAAGCAGCGGAAATCAGTACAACGAAGATTTGCTGTCAGTGGTAAAACAACGCCCTAACCGCAAGCTTTTAGGAATGTTTAAAATTTACTTGGGCGTATACAATTTATTCTACCACAAAGAAGACAGCAAAATAAAAGAGAACATTGGTGAGCCACCGGTTATTTACGATTCTACTACCAATGCAACCTCTGTAAAGTTAATGACCAAATACCTACAAAACTTAGGATATTATGATGCTAAAGTCAGCTGGGAACATAAAGTCAAAAAGAAAAGAGCTTGGGTTAAATACAAAATAGACAAGGGAAAAAGATACAAAATCAACAAGTTGAGTTATCAAGTTGAAAACCCAAATATTCGTTCCATTTTTTATCAAGATACGGCTTCCTCTCACCTAAAAGTGGGTAAAAATTTTGATTTAGACTTAATGTCGAAGGAGCGGCAACGAATTGAAAAACAACTAAAAAATGCAGGATATTATCGCTTTTCGCGAGAGTTTGTGGTTTTTGAAGCAGACACTTCTCGAACCAATAAAACAGCGAACCTTACGCTAAACATTAAAAATAAGGTAGATAAATTTCAAGATACCGATTCGCTGGTAGAAAGTCGCCATCAAATTTACACCATTAGTAAAGTATATGTCCGCATGAACTACAGCGCTCAACGAATGCAAAACCGCAGCGGCGACACTACTCAAATTGATGATTTAACCTTTATTGATCTGGGCGATTACGAATTAAAAAAGAACTTTTTGGCGCGATTAATTAACATTCGTCCCGGAGATCGCTATCAAGTGAGCGCACAAGAGCAAACTTATGCTAACCTTTCGGCTTTGCGCGTATTTTCTTATGTGAGTATTCACTATGAAGATGACTACGACAGTAAAGGAAATAAGCTGGATGTTTACATCGACCTAAATCCTTCTAAACAAAAATCTTATTCAGTGCAAACGGAAGGAACAAATAATGGTGGCAACTTGGGGGTAAATGCCAACCTGGCTTTTCAAAACAACAATACTTTTAATGGCGCTGAACTGTTGGACATTCGCTTTAAAGGTGGTTTAGAAGCACAGCAAATTCTCACCGAAGAAGAAAATACCGACATAGCAAATAACTTTTTGCCGTTTAATACATTTGAGTTTGGACCGGAGGCGAGCATTGAAATTCCGCGCTTTCTGTTGCCGATAAAAATGAGTCGCTATTCTTTTAAAGGAAATCCTAGAACCACTTTCAACGCTTCTTACAACTACCAAGAACGTCCGGATTACATTCGCAATGTTTCTAAGGTTTATATGGCTTACAGCTGGAATGAAACGCCGCAGAAAACACACATCGTTCAGCCCATCGACTTAAGTTACATCAACCTAACCCCTAGTCCGCGCTTTGAGCAAATACTTGAACAAATCAACAATCCTTTTTTGAGAAACAGCTATACCGACAACTTAATTTTAGCTTTGAAGTACAGCTTTATTTGGAACACCAAAACCAATAACAGCAAGAAAGATCATTTTTTCTTTCGCTTTAATGCGGAGTCTGCCGGAAACCTTTTGTCGGCATTAACGAAAAACAGCAGTTTACAGCAAAACGAAGACGGTTCATACAATGTGGCGGGCATTCGCTTTGCACAATACGCTCGCAGCGATTTTGATTTCCGCTACTATCAAAACTTCGACTACAACCAATTGGTCTATCGTTTTGCGGCAGGTTTGGGAGTTCCTTATGGAAATAGTAAAGCGCTGCCTTTTGAAAAGAGTTTTTATGCCGGCGGTGCCAATGGGATTAGAGCATGGAGAGCAAGAGAACTAGGTCCCGGTAGTTTGCCGGATTCCTCAGAGTCGAATGTAGATCAAATTGGTAATATGAGCTTGGAGGGCAATGTAGAGCTGCGCTTCCCCATTACCGGAATATTTGAAGGAGCAGCTTTTGTAGATGCCGGTAACATTTGGAATGTAGACCAAGAAGACATTCGTCCGAGTACAGAGTTTTCAATTGAAAATTTATGGAAAGGTACGGCAATCGGCATAGGCGCGGGACTTCGTTTAAACTTCACCTTTTTTGTGATGCGTTTAGATATTGCCACTCCTATAAAAGACCCAGGCAGCCTTGACCCCTACTTAATTAAAAGCAGATGGAATCGCACGAATTTAAATTTGGGTATTGGTTATCCGTTCTAAGTTGAATAAAGTTTGAAGTTTTTTTTAGAGTATAGAATATAGAGAAAAGACCGCTTCGCTGCAAGAAACAAGAGGTTAGAAGTTTTGCATCAATATACTGCGAAGAAAGACACCAATTCTCGCGACAGCGAGACGCTTTCAACTTTCAATGCTTCATATTTCATATTTTAAAAGAGTTTCATCTTTCATATTTTCACAGTCTGCATCATTTTATTATTTATTTGCTTGATAATAGCGTGAGATTTTTATTAGCTTTGCCACGCTTTTTTAACATTGAAAACAGATGTCATTAAATAAAATTGAAGAATTATTAGGAGCTGAAAAAGAATCACTTCTTCAGCATGAAAGTAAAACATTTGACAAAAGTATGCTTCATTTGCCCGGTCCTGACTTTGTGGATCGAGTATTTAAGGACAGCAATAGAAGTCCGCAAGTGCTTAAAAGCTTGCAGTCTTTATACAATCACGGTCGCTTAGGCGGCAGCGGTTATTTGTCAATTTTACCGGTTGATCAAGGAATTGAGCATTCAGCAGGAGCTTCATTTGCTCCCAATCCAATTTATTTCGACCCGGAGAACATTGTAAAGTTAGCTGTAGAAGGCGGTTGTAACGCAGTTGCATCAACTTTTGGTGTTTTGGCTTCTGTTTCAAGAAAATATGCACACAAAATACCTTTTGTGGTGAAGTTAAACCACAACGAACTGTTGACTTATCCAAATACCTATTCGCAAATTTCTTTTGGTTCAGTAGATGAAGCGTGGAATTTAGGTGCTACTGCAGTGGGAGCAACCATTTATTTTGGCTCAGACGACAGCAACCGCCAAATTGTAGAAATTGCAGAAGCTTTTGAAAGAGCTCACGAATTGGGAATGGCGACAATTCTTTGGTGTTACTTACGCAACAGCGGTTTCAAAAAAGACGGAAAAGATTACCATACGGCTACCGACATTACTGCTCAGGCGAATCACTTGGGGGTAACCATTCAAGCCGACATCATAAAACAAAAATTACCAACTTTAAATGGCGGTTACACAGCTATTGGATTTGGTAAAACTCACGATAAAGTATATAGTGAATTAACCACTGACCATCCAATTGACCTTTGTCGTTACCAAGTAGCCAATTGTTACATGGGGCGCTCAGGATTAATCAATTCTGGTGGTGCTTCTACCGGTTCCGAATCATCAGATTTGGCTGATGCAGTTACTACTGCTGTCATCAATAAAAGAGCCGGAGGACACGGATTAATTTCAGGCAGAAAAGCGTTCCAAAAACCAATGAACGAAGGTGTGGAACTTTTAAATGCCATTCAAGATGTTTATCTTGCAGAAGAAATTACGATTAGTTAAAAAACACTAAAAACAGCAATCCTTTATGGGCTGGTTTAAAAGAATAAAACACGGAATCTCAACTCCTACTCAGGAGAAAAAAGAAACACCGGAAGGACTTTGGTATAAATGCCCAAGTTGCAATACGGTAATTCCACAAGATGATCACAATAAAGAGTTAAGCGTTTGTCATGAATGTGGTCATCACGAGCGCATAGGCTCTGAAGAATATTTCAACATTTTGTTTGATGAAGGAAAGTATTCCGAAATCAACAAAAGCCTTTCTTCAGCAGATCCACTCAACTTTACGGATACCAAAAAGTACAAAGAGCGCATTAAGGCTACCCAAAAGAAAACCAAACTAAAAGATGCTGTGCGCACTGCACACGGTACTGTTGAAGGACATAAACTTATGGTAGCTTGCATGGACTTTGGTTTTATTGGGGGATCTATGGGTTCAGTTGTGGGAGAGAAAATTGCCCGGGCAATTGATTATTGCATCAAAAACGAAATGCCGTTTATGATGATTTCAAAGTCGGGTGGCGCGAGAATGATGGAAGCAGCTTTTTCTTTAATGCAAATGGCGAAGACTTCAGCTAAATTAACACAGTTAGCAGAAGCTAAACTACCATACTTTTCATTCTTAACCGACCCAACAACAGGTGGCGTTACCGCATCTTTTGCCATGCTGGGCGACTTAAACTTTGCGGAACCAAACGCCTTAATCGGCTTTGCCGGTCCGCGCGTGGTTAAAGAAACCATTGGAAAAGATTTACCGGAAGGATTTCAACGCTCTGAGTTCCTGCTAGAGCACGGTTTTCTCGATTTTATTGTAGAACGAAAAAACTTGAAGCAAAAAATGGCTCAATTAATAAGAATGTTTTACAATAAAAGTGAAAGTCAACAATAATTTTAATACATTTGCACCCTTAAAATTTATAGGAAGAAAATATGGCGCTTACAACGGAAAAGAAACAAGCAATCTTTGAAAAATTCGGTCAAGGTAAAAATGACAGTGGTTCAACTGAAGGTCAAATTGCACTTTTCACTGAAAGAATCAATGACTTAACAAATCACTTGAAAGAGAATCAGAAAGATTTTGCAACAGAAAAAGCTTTGGTTACCCTTGTAGGTAAGCGAAGAAGATTGTTAGATTATTTAAAAAACAAAGATATTTTAAAATACAGAGAGTTGATTAAAGAGTTAGGCATCAGAAAATAATGTTGTCTACACATTCAACACTTTTTACAATTTCAATAGAGGGGGGCATTTGAAAACAAGTCCCCCTTTTTTTATATTAAAAATCGAAAACTGCTTGAGAAAAGCTCAAGTATATTAACATTAAAAATTACAGATTAATACATATTTATGTCACAAATTGCAACAACACAAACAATCAATCTTCCAGACGGACGGGAGATTACCCTAGAAACCGGAAAGCTTGCTAAGCAAGCCGATGGTGCAGTGGTTTTAAAAATGGGAAAAACCATGTTATTAGCCACTGTGGTTTCAAATAAAGAAGCCGGAGAAAACATTGACTTTTTACCTTTAATGGTAGATTACCGCGAAAAATTCTCCTCAATCGGACGTTTTCCCGGAGGATTTTTGAAAAGAGAATCTAGGCCTTCTGACTCAGAAGTTTTAGTTTCAAGACTAGTTGATCGTGCATTGCGTCCTTTATTTCCCGACGATTATCACGGCGACACCATTTTGCAGATTTCTCTAATTTCTGCCGAAGAAAATGTACTTCCAGATGCTTTAGCATGCTTTGCTGCTTCTGCAGCCCTTGCTGTTTCAGATATTCCTTTCAACGGCCCAACTTCTGAAGTAAGAATTGCTCGCATCAACAACGATTGGAAAATCAATCCAAATTTAGATGAATTAAAAGAAGCTGATATCGACCTTATGGTTGCCGGAACAATGGACAGCATTGTAATGGTAGAAGGTGAAATGAAAGAGGTTTCTGAAGAAGAAATGCTTCAAGCCATTGAAGAGGCTCATAAAAGCATTCAGCAACAATGTCAAGCTCAAATTGACTTGGCAGCAAAAGTTGAAAAAGCCAACCCAAAAAGAGAATACAATCACGAAAGCAAAGACGAAGCACTTTTAGAGCAAATCAATGCTTTTGCTTATGAAAAATGTTACGCCATTGCAAAAGAAGGTTTAGCCGATAAACACGAGCGTTCAAATCGCTTTAAAGCAGTAAAAGAAGATTTTATTGCCACTTTAAGTGAAGAAGAAGCTTCAGAAAAAGCATTTTTAATCGGACAATACTTTGGTAAAGTTCAAAAAGAAGCAGTAAGAGACTGTGTATTGAACGAACGCATTCGTTTGGACGGTAGAAAAATGGACGAAATTCGCCCAATTTGGTCGGAGATTGACTACTTACCTGGAGCACACGGTTCAGCTATTTTTACTAGAGGAGAAACTCAATCCTTAACATCTATTACTTTAGGTAGTAAAATGGATGAGCAGAGAATTGACGGTGCAGTAATTGTCGATTCAGACAAATTTATTTTACACTACAACTTTCCATCATTCTCTACCGGAGAAGCTCGTCCTAACAGAGGACCCGGAAGAAGAGAAGTTGGACATGGAAACTTGGCAATGCGTGCACTTAAGCCAATGGTTCCAACAGGAATTGAAAATCCATATACGATTAGAGTAGTTTCTGATATTTTAGAATCTAATGGTTCTTCATCAATGGCAACTGTTTGTGCAGGTTCATTAGCCTTGATGGATGCAGGTATTAAAATGAAAAAACCGGTTTCAGGTATTGCCATGGGTTTAATTTCCAAAGGTGATAAATACGCCGTTCTTTCAGACATTTTAGGTGATGAAGATCACTTAGGAGACATGGACTTTAAAGTTACCGGAACTGAAGACGGTATTACTGCTTGTCAAATGGACATTAAAATCAGCGGACTTTCTTTCCAAGTAATTGGAGAAGCCTTAAAGCAAGCAAGAGCAGGAAGGTTGCACATTTTAGGAGAAATGCAAAAAACCATTTCTGTGCCTAGAGATAACTACAAGTCAAATGCTCCTCGTATCATTCAAATGGTTATTCCTAAAGAAATGATTGGTGCTGTAATCGGACCGGGTGGAAAGATCATTCAAAGCATTCAAGAAGAAACAGGAACTACAATTGTTTTAGAGGAAGTTGACAACAAAGGAGTTATTGATATCGTATCAACCGACCAAGAAGGCTCTGATGAAGCTGTACGCCGAATTAAAGCCATTACAGCTGTTCCTGAAGTGGGAGAAACCTACAAAGGAAAAGTGAAGTCAATAGTTCCTTTTGGTGCATTTGTTGAAGTTTTACCCGGACAAGATGGATTGCTTCACATTTCTGAAATCGCTCATAAAAGAGTAGAAAATGTGGAAGACTTCTTGAAAGAAGGTGATGTAATCGAAGTGAAATTAGTAGCAATTGACCCGAAGACGAAAAAGTTTAAGCTTTCTAGGAAAGCTTTACTTGAAAAGCCAGAACAACAGAACTAAACTCTAACTTACAAGTAAATAGAAAGGGTCGCTTAAAATTAAGCGACCCTTTTTTATTTAGAATGATTCTAAATTAATTTGTTAATAAATGTAAATAAAGGAAAATGCTTGAAATTTGGTTAGTTTTATAGGTGACTTATCTACCCGGAGTCTATACTTACGAACTAACCAAAGCTTAAATGTATGAGACAACTTAAGATTAGTAAGAGCATTACCAATCGAAAAACTATTTCGCTCGATCGTTATTTACAGGAAATTAGCAAAGAAGACCTCATTACTGCGGAGGAAGAAGTTGAATTAGCTAGACGCATAAAGCAAGGAGATGCTGTTGCTTTGGAAAAGCTAACCAAGGCAAACCTCCGATTTGTCGTATCTGTTTCAAAGCAATATCAAAACCAAGGTTTAAGTTTACCCGATTTAATTAACGAAGGAAATTTAGGTTTGATTAAAGCTGCTCAGCGATTTGATGAAACTCGAGGCTTTAAATTTATCTCCTATGCCGTTTGGTGGATTCGTCAATCTATCCTGCAGGCATTAGCAGAACAATCAAGAATTGTGCGCTTACCTCTTAACAAAATTGGCACGATTAATAAAGTGCGAAAAACTTTTAATGAGTTAGAACAAAAATTTGAAAGAGAACCATTAGAGCATGAAATTGCCGAATGTCTAGAAATGAACTTAATCGACATTAAGGCATCGATGAAAAATAATCGCCGACATATTTCTATGGATGCGCCAATTTCAAGTGACGAAGACAGCAGCAATATGTATGAGCTCATGTGTAATGAAGACAGTCTCGATCCCGATAATCAACTTGTTCATCAATCACTTTGTGAGGAAATTGAGCGCCTGTTAAAAGCACTACCGTCAAGAGAAGCAGAAGTTGTTCGTTTGTTTTTTGGATTAAATAATAGAACACCCTTGAGTTTAGAAGAAATTGGACAACAGTTTAATCTAACAAGAGAAAGAGTTCGGCAAATTAAAGAAAAGGCTGTCAGACGTTTAAAGATAAACTCAAAATGTGAAATGCTAAAAAGCTATTTAGGTTAAAAAATTGCCAAGCGAAAGCGCTAACTTTGCCAAAAAAAAGATGGCACATTACATTGCACCCTCCATTTTAGCTGCGGACTTTTCTAACTTAAAAGAAGCCTGCGAAATCATCAACAACAGTGAAGCAGATTATTATCACATTGACGTAATGGACGGTCATTTTGTACCCAATATCTCTTTTGGAATGCCGGTAATGGCTTCCATTAAACCTCTTGCTAAAAAGCCCTTCGACGTACATTTAATGATTGAGAAACCAGAACGTTATATCTCCGAATTTAAGGCAGTGGGAGCTGATATTTTAACGGTTCACTTAGAAGCTTCAACACATCTACATAGAACAATTCAAGCCATCAAAAAAGAAGGAATGAAAGCGGGTGTTGCTATTAACCCACACACTTCAGTTGACTTATTGCGCGATGTGATTCAAGATATTGACTTAGTTTGCGTCATGTCGGTTAATCCGGGATTTGGAGGACAGTCATTCATAGAAAATACTTACGGAAAAGTGAGAAAGTTGAGATCAATTATTCAAGAAAGCGACAGTAACGCCCTAATTGAAATTGATGGTGGAGTTACAAGCGCCAACGCAAAACAATTAATTGATGCAGGAGCAGATGTTCTTGTGGCCGGAAGTTTTGTGTTTAAATCAGCTAATCCTGTAAAGACAATTGAAGAGCTGAAGAGGGTTTAGCCCCCTACTCTTTCCCTTCAACATAGTCTTGTAAATACTCAAAAGCGGGCATTAACTTTCCATTTTGAGCAATCGTAGCCCGCTCTATTACAGTATCATCATCTCTACCAATTAAGTTTGGCAATACCTTTTGAATCAACTCTTCGCCAAAATCTTCAGATGCATCTTTGGGAAGCTCACAGGGCAGATTGTCAACTGCCATTACACTCACAAAATCTTCATTAAACTCATCCTCCTCTTTCAAAGTTTTTCGATTGATAAAATAAATAGGATCTTCGATTGTTGAGGGTCGAATTGTAGAGGGAATAGGTCCGGCAATATCGCAGCTAATGTCGGCAATGGTTCGAATTTTAAAATCATCTGCTGCTAAGTCCTCTTCCGTAAAAATGCGAGGTCCTCTAGCATCCCAAAAGTGAGCAGTAATATACATATCAGCGACTTTAGTATATTTTACAAAATCGCTTTCAAAAAGCTCTGGATACTCAAATGCTTCCTCACTTTTAAAGTTAGAACCGTCCGGCTTTCTAAAGTAATCTTCAACAGTCAGTTGAGTATATACAGCTTCATCAAAGTCCTTACTTAAAAAATCTTGTGGACTAACTTTTTTAATGGGCAACTGTTCAATAATTTCCAAAACTCCACCTGCTACTCGCCCATTTCCGGTCATTACAATTTTAAAGTTTTTCGGAAGTTTAACACGACTTAAACAGCCCTCCATTTCAACTCTATTTTTACACTTACTAGCCGGCTTTAAATCATAAATCCCACTCCTCTTACCATACGTTAGAAATGCATTATAAGCTCCAACAATACCTGCATATCGCCCAAAACCAACAAGTCGTCCACCACTAGAGTTTGTTAAACATTCGTAATCGACCAATTTGATACTTCGCTCTAGAACTGTTTGCAATAACTTTCGGTTATATGACTGTTTTTTAATCGTGTGCGAAAAGAAAAAATAGGTTTTATGGGACAATAAATCATCTATCTGCACCTCCTTTACTCCAAAAATAACATCAGCATCTTTCAAATCATCTACCAAATCAACTCCTTCAGCAGCATACTCTTCATCTTTAAAAGCTCGCACATTACTTTTTTGAACTACTAAATCTATTTGTGGGTATCTTGCACTAATTAACCTAGTTTGTTCCGGGCTAAAAGGCACTCTCTCGTCAGCAGGTATTTTCCCTTCTTTAATAATTCCTATTCGCATCAAATATTTTTTTGGTAAAATTGCTAAATTAGTTATTTATCCAACAGTTTTATAAATCAAGTCCTTTAATACTTCCAATGAAAAAAGCTTTAATTTTAATAATACTCTCTATACTATTTATTCAATTCCAAGCGCAAGAAAAAAAGCAACTTTATTTAGAAGAAAGTTTAAAGAGCATTATTGGGAACCATCAATTTTCACAGAATTCCTTTCGTCTCTCGCAGCGTATTGATCAATTTAAAGTTAAAGATAGCTTGGTCACTTTCCAGCTTCGCAATAAACGTAATAATGGATTTTTAAAAGACAGAGGTAAAATTGTTCAATTTGATTTGAAAAACAAAGAATTGCTTTGGGAATTTGTCATCTCTTATGTATATGAACATACTGTCAACATAGGTGATTTTTTCTACTACTACACCCAAACAAATAGCTATCAGTTAGACCCAATTAGTGGAACAAAAATCAGAAAGTTAGCTACAAACTACATTTACATTGATACAGCAAAGAGTATCGGTTTAGGTTATCCTATTAAAATCTTCTCTGATAACTCTAATCGTCTTGAAGCAGTTGATTTAACCAAAGGGGAAAAGATTTGGCAAAGAGAAATTCAGCGTAATGGAATATGGTCGAATGTTGAAAAAGTTAATGATAGTTCCATTTTAGTTTTAGCAAATGGTTTAGAAAAAATTAATTTATACAATGGTGAAGGATGGGCACATACCTCTCAGAAAAATGAATTAAATGCAGGAGCTAGAACAGCCGCTATAATTGGCGGAGTCGCTCTTGCCGGGATTTTTGGAGGCATTATGGTTGATGTTGCGCTACCTACACCAAGTAAAAACATCCCCAATCGACCTAATAACTTTATCAATGAAGACTCCATTTACTATGCTGCTTTAAGCAATCGATTAATTAAAAGCGACAATAAAGGCAATGAATTATGGTCTGCTGATGTCATGGAAAGTGACCTACAACTTTCAGAGCTAATGAAACATAAAAATAAGTTAATCCTTACTTATGCGGGTCAGTTTTTCGACGGTAAAAGAATGGTCAGTAGAAAACGCCCTAAATTATCAGTTGTTGATGCAAATAATGGCAAAATACTATTTGACAATGACTTAAAACCGAGAAGTTACTATTCTTTAGAAGACAAGTATATTTACAACGATTCTCTTTTGCTGGTTTATCCTAGTGAGCTAGCCTATTTTGATTTGAAAAACAATCACATTTCACACCAAAGAAAAATCGAAGGCGCAGAGTTTAAAAAAGTGATTACGAAAAAGATTTTTGTAAAAAATGATACAAAATTTGAATTGCTTAATGAACCCAATAGCTTCTACATTCAAAATGAAAAAAATAAAGTTTATAAAGTTAACTCATCGCTCGAAGTAACAAAAAACTACAACTCCCCTTTGTTATTTTACCAATATTTAGAATACAAAAACACAGCCTTATTTGTAAATATTAATTCAAGTCAATCATATTTAGCAGATCAGCTAGGAAATATCCTACTTGAATTACCTCCTATTAACCAAGCGTATTTTAAAAATGACAAACTTTATTACGCTTATAAAAATTACTTTATGGAGGTGAATCTTTCAACATATTTAAATAATAATTAAAAATGGAAAAACAACAAATTCTGCTTCTTCACGGTGCATTAGGCAGTAAAAAGCAATTTACTCCACTAATTAAAATGTTAGACAAGAATTTTGATGTTCATAGTCTTGACTTTAGTGGTCATGGCGAAAAAGAAATCACGACTTCTTTTAGTATGTCGCTTTTCATGGAAAATGTGAAAAGCTATGTAAAAGAAAAAGGCTTAGATAAAATATCCATTTTCGGCTACAGCATGGGCGGTTATGTTGCCCTTAAATTAGCAGCCTCCGGAGAAACCTTTATTCATCGGATTTATACTTTAGGAACAAAATTCGACTGGAGTGAAACATCAACAGCGATGGAGGTAAGAAAGCTAAACCCTGAGAAAATAGCTGAAAAAGTCCCTCATTTTGCCAACTCACTTGAACAAGAGCATGGCAAAAATTGGAAAGAAGTGGTCAGACAAACGGCAAAAATGATGCAAAGACTATCGGAGAAAGAACACTTAACAGCAGCAGACCTAAACAAGATAAATACTCCTGTAAAAATACTTTTAGGCGATCATGACGAAATGGTGAGTAAAGAGAAAACTCTTTGGGCAGTTGAGCAATTGGCAAATGCTAATTTTATTCAATTGGAAAAATGTGCTCATCCTTTGCACAAAGTGCCGATGGAGCAACTTATAAAGTTGATAAAAGATATTTAATTGCTTAAAAACAATCTTTTAAAAACTACATTATTTCACCAATTTTCACTTTTTAGCTTTCTCATTCTAACTACCTTTGCAGCGTGCAAAGTTTAGTTTCAAAATACAATATTCCCGGACCTAGGTACACCTCCTACCCTACGGTTCCTTATTGGGATGAGGAGGGGATTTCAAAAAGCAAATGGATAGAGAGTTTTAAACGCTCTTTTCAGGAAAGCAATAAAGAAGAAGGCATTAGCCTTTATATTCACCTCCCGTTTTGTGAGAGTTTATGTACTTTTTGCGGTTGCAATAAAAGAATTACCAAAAATCACGATGTTGAAGATCCATACATTAGTGCTCTTTTAAAGGAGTGGGACATGTATTTAGCTCATTTTAATGAAGCGCCAATCATCAGTGAATTGCATTTTGGTGGTGGTACACCTACTTTTTTCAGTCCACAAAGTTTAGATCGATTACTCGAAGGAATTCTTTCCAAAGGAATAGTCCCTAAAAATCACTCCTACAGCTTTGAAGGCCACCCCAACAATACTAATAAAGAGCATTTAGAGGTAATGAATAAACACGGTTTTGAGCGTGCGAGCTATGGCGTTCAGGACTTAGACTTAAAAGTTCAGCAGACCATTAATCGGGTACAACCATTTGCCAACGTACAGAAAGTAACCGAAGAGAGTCGCCAAAGCGGCTACGATTCAATCAGCTTTGATTTAGTTTATGGACTGCCACATCAAACGCAAGACAGTGTTCGTTATACCATTGAAAAGGTAAAAGAACTCATGCCGGAGCGAATTGCTTTTTACAGTTATGCCCACGTACCTTGGATTAAAGGGAATGGACAAAGAGGCTTTGACGAAAATGACTTGCCTAAAAACGATGAAAAGCGAGCACTTTATGAGTTAGGCTATCAATTGCTTTTAGAGGCGGGTTACAAGGAAATTGGCATGGATCATTTTGCCTTGGAGCACGACAGTATGTTTCAATCGATGAAACAGAAAAAACTACATCGAAATTTTATGGGCTATACTGCCTCTAAAACACAACTAATGGTAGGTTTAGGTGTATCTAGTATTAGTGACAGTTGGTATGCTTTTGCTCAAAATGTAAAAACGGTAGAAGAGTATTACAAGCAAATTGAAGCGGGTGAAATTCCCATTTTTAAGGGACATGAACTAACCGAAGAAGATTTAATTGTTAGAAGGCATATCCTCAACATTATGTGTCATTTTGAAACCGATTGGAAAGCTGACCTAGATAAGCACCCCATTATAGCTGAAAGTGTTAGTCGACTAAAAGAAATGGAAGCTGATGAATTGGTAGAAATTGAACCGACCGGCTTAAAAGTGACCGAAAAGGGTAAGCCCTTTGTTCGTAACATTTGTATGGCATTTGATCTGCGACTTTTGCGCAACAAGCCAACTACTCAATTATTTTCAATGACAATATGATTGCGATTTTAGGTGGTGGAATCAGTGGCTTGGCTGCAGCTTACGAACTTCAAAAAGCCGGCAAAGACTTTATTTTATTAGAGGCCGAAAATCACCTTGGAGGTAAGATTAAAAGCACTAGCATTGAGGGCTTTCAATTGGAAATGGGACCAAACACTGTTTTGATCAACAATACTGAGATAAAAACTCTTATTGATGAGTTAGAACTCAATGAACACATTATAAAACCGGATTCTGAAGCTGTTAAAAATCGATTTGTCATTAAAAAAGGGCAAATTGAGCCCATTCCCAATAGCTTATCTTCTGCTGTAAAATCAAAACTATTTGGACTAAATACTATATACCATATTTTTTCAGAACCATTTCGAAAGGTGAAAAAAAGTGAAAAAGAGGAAAGTTTAGCAGACTTTAGTAGAAGAAGGTTTGGCAAGCAGATTTATCGCGATTTTATCACTCCTTTTGTCAGTGGAATATACGCCGGCGACCCTGAAAAGATGAGTGTAAGTCACACCCTAAATATTTTAAAAGAAGCTGAAGAAAAGCACGGTAGTGTTTTAAAGGGGATGATGAAAATCATGAAAGCAAAAAAGCAAGACCCTAACAATCAAAGTCTACCAAAAGAGAAGATATTTACTTTTAAAAGAGGTTTGGCATTTTTGATTGATTCAATTAAAGAGAAAATTCAAAGTAATGTCGAATTAAATGCTAAAATAGTTGAGATAAAGTTTGATGGCGGAAAATACATTATTGTCTATCAAAAAGCAAATGAAATAAAAGAGCTAGAAGTAGAAAAAGTAATTTCTACACTTCCGGCAAAGCACTTAGCCAATAGTATTGAGAAAATAAATGTAGAGCTTTCTCTTCAACTCAAGAAAATAAACTATGTTCCGGCAGTTGTTCTGCATCTAGCGGTAGAAAAATCAAATATAACTTTTAATCAAAAGGCATTTGGATTGCTAAGTCGCAAAGAAGAGGATGTGCCCTTTTTAGGCCTTTTGTTTAACAGTCGCTTCTTTCCGCACACAGCACCTCAAGACAAGGAACTTTTTACCATAATTTGTGGAGGTTACAAACAGCCAAGTATTTTAAACGAAAAAATAGAAAATATTCATACTAAAGTAGATAAAGCTTTGATGAAATTAAATGTAACATCTTCTAACAGTCACTTACTCCATCTACAAAAATGGTCCGACGGCATTCCTCAGTATGAAGTGGGCTACGACGCTATAAAAAAGTCGATTAAAGATTTTCATCATCAGCAGAAAAACTTTTATATTGCAGGGAACTTCTTCGGAGGAGTTTCGGTGAGCGACTGTGTATCAAATGCTCGTAACTTAGCCCGGAAGTTAGTATAAAGCAGATGTTTTTTATCTTATCAAAATTACTTTCCATTTTTAGCGACCCTTTAATTTGGGTGTTTATCCTTTTAGTTTGGGTTTTGATTAAATCTCCAAAAGGAACTTACAAACGAATTCTATTAGGGGCGATAATTTTGCTTTACTTTTTCAGTAATCGAGCGATTTTTCATCACATTAATCACCAATGGGAAGTTCAACCTAAAACTATAGCACAAACGGACACTTTTGATGTGGCTGTGGTTTTGGGTGGTGTTGCTGCATACGATGAAAATACAGCCCAAATTGAATTCCATGCAAATGCCGATCGAATTTTTAAAGTGCTTCCCCTCTACTTTAGCGGACAAGTAAAAAAGCTTATACTTTCAGGCGGCTCAGGAAAACTAATAGAAGATGAAAAAGAAGCCGATATTTTAGCAGGCTATTTAGTTAAAATTGGTGTGAAAGAAAAAGATTTAATTCTTGAATCCAATTCGCGAAATACTTATGAAAATGCTAAATACTCAGCGGGAATTATTCGAGAAAGAGGGTATGAGAAAATCTTACTTTCCACTTCTGCTATCCACATGAACAGAGCTTATGCCTGTTTTCAAAAACAAAGCATAGAGGTTACCCCTTTCTCAACAGATCAACTTTCCTATCAACTCACTCCTTACTTTGATTTTCTTTTTATTCCTAAAGCAGAAATTCTCAGCTATTGGAATTGGCTAATTCATGAATGGATTGGGATTATTACTTATAAGCTAATGGATTATTGTTAAGATATTTATTGCTGTTACTCCTTCTCAAACTTCAAATTGTAAAAATGAAAGTCAGGGTTAGGTAAATCAATAGTAAAATGTGTAACCTCCCCATCGGCATTTGATTGAAAAGTTACAAAGCCTTCGGGCAAGAATTCATCTTTAAACTTTATACGATAAGTGTTCTGTTGCCAATGAGTCATCTCTGAAGTAAAAATATCTTTCGCGGGAATCAATTCTAAGATTAACTTGCCATTATTATTTGATACTACGGCATTCCCATAATATTCATCTTCATAAGTTCCTGCTAATATTTCCTGCGGAATATTTGCTTTTAATTTTATATTTCTTGCAGCATGTCTTTCTTCTTTCATTTTCTTTAAGCTTTTTTCATATCGCTTCGTAAAGTCAAGATAAATTTTTGCCCAATCTGTTTTATTCTCACTTTCTAAAAAGTGATTAAAACTACTGTACATTAGGGCTGCCGGAAGAGAGGTTTCTCCATTCGTTAATACAATGCCTCCAAACTTTTTAGATGGAACAATAAAAATCTTAGAAATATAACCCGGTAAACCGCCACCATGATGCGCAATCTTGCAGCCCTCATAGCCAGTTAAAAACCAGCCTAAACCATAGCCCTCCATTTCTATTCCGTTCTTTCTATCAAATGAAGAAGGAGCAATTGGAGTATGTAAATTGAATAACTTATGATACGTTTCTTGCTTTAACAAGGTATCCCCTTTTGGCGAAATTCCTTCATTTAACCATAGCTGAATCCACTTAGACAAGTCTTCAACATTTGAGCTTAAAAGCGCAGCGCCTGCTGAATTATCATAATTTCTTAATTCATCAAGCTTACCCTTGGTATGCGGCATAGCTACATTTGTTTTTTCCGTAAACTCAGTAATTGAAGTATACGAGTTATTCATTTCTAAAGGAGAAAAAATGCGTTTTTTAATAAACTCACCTAAGCTCATTCCACTCACTTCTTCCACGATTTCTCCGGCTACTATGAACATAATATTCTGATAACCATAAGTAGTTCTAAAGTCGTAAGACATTTCATAGGAACTAAATCGCTTGATAATTTCTTCAGGGCTGTAATTGGTTCCATACCATAGTAAGTCACCATCAAAAGTCTTAAATCCACTGCGGTGACAAAGCAAATCTTCTATCGTCATTTGAGATTCTACATATTCATCACTCAAATTAAAATAAGGCAAGTAGTCCTTTACTCGGTCGTTCCAATTAAGTTTTCCATCATCTACTAGCATGGCTATAGAAGCTGCCGTAAATGCCTTACTCAAAGAGGCAATGCCAAAAACCGATTCAGTTTCTAATTGATCTTTTTCTACCTCATTGGCATAACCGTAGGCTTTTTGAAATTCTACATTTCCATCTTTTACAATTGAAATTGCCATTCCGGGTAATTCATAAGCTTCTACATATTTCTCAAGGTAAGCATCAAAGTCAGCATGATTCTCTTGTGCTGCTAGTTGCATCGAAAATACAACTAGAATAGAAAGCGTAAAAAGTTTCAAAGTTTTCATATCATTTAAATATTAGTATGCTCCGTTGCGCTTTCGCAAAAACCACTCGAGCGTTAATAAAGTGATTAAAATGTAAAAAATCCACTTTACATTTATAACGTCTTCCACTGCTTCATCGGCATAAGAAACAGCAGAGATATCTTTTCTATTTTTTACAATATTGCTGAATTTTTCCAATTCATTCAAATAAATGATTTCGCCACCACTTTTTTCAGCTAATTGATGAAGTAGGTTATGGTTTGCTCTGGTATCTATAAACTCTAACTGGAGTTTCTTCACACTGAACTGTCCAACTTCCTCAAACTTTTTACTTCCCAACTCAGTGCTAGCTTTGTACCTATAATTCCCAATATCTAAATTATTTATTTGTAAATAGTAGGCATTTTCAGTTCTACTAAAACTGTAGTTGTATTCTTTGTCATTCTCATCCCAAAGCGTAAATTCTACCTCAGGTTCATTAACAGCTTCATAGCTTTCATTATACAACTGAAGTTCAAAGTTTATCGTTTCGTTTTCGTAAAAGCTTTTCTCATGATCAATTCTAAAATAACTTTTATCAGCTTTAACCGACATATACTGCACAATCTTTTGAATCAAATCATCTACAGCTTCGTGATTTTTATTTCGAGCATAGTCATTTAATCTCCAATGCCACAAACCTTCACCCACAAAGACTCCTTTTTTCACCCCATCTTGCTCCTGAAAAGCAATTAAAGGGTAATTGGTTTGAACATTTCCTACTTGCTGACTAAACAAATGATACGATTGATTTTTCAATGCATATTTACCAAAAGGAATTTTTAATGGTGGTAAAGATTGTAGTTTCTTCAACTGTTCTTCTTCCATCCTAAAAAGTGGAAATGCATCATTATATTGAGCATACACATCATTAAGCTCAGCAACATTTACATCAAACTCTAAAGGCAAATCCCAATTTGAGAGTAAGTTATATGCAGTATTGCTACCCAAGAAAAAGAATTGCGAAATTTTTGAATCTTGTAAGCGAGCAATTTCTTGGTTTAATTCTGAAGTAATGCTCGGAAGTTGATAAAAGATAATCAAATTAAACTCTTCGACTTCCCCATCAAACTCTTTAACATTAACTGTTTTTAATTCATAGTTCTTTTGTGCTTTTAAAGCTGAGTTAATCGCTGATATATCTGGGTGAGGTCCGTCGTATAAAAGCAATATTTGTTGTCTACCATCCAACACATCAATGTAAAAATCTCTTTTGTTGTTCTCTAAGTTCACTTCGCCGTCAAGTCCGTCCAAAACAACAGTGTAACGCTGCAATCCAACCTCTTCAGCCTTTAAGTTAAAGCGGACCGTTTGAAAGTCTGATGATTCTTTAAGATCAACACTTTCTTTTTTGAGCAATTTCCCATTTTTGAAAACCTTTAAAGTTGTACTTCCTTGATCAATTTTATTAAAAAGTAAATCTACCTCTAATGGAAACTCATTGTCCAAATAAGCTATTTCATTATGAAGTAATCGCTTAACAAGGGCATCTTTTTTTATGGTCGTGTCACCTAAAGCTAAGGTATAAATTGGGAAAGTGTGATTTACGGCTTGGTAGGAAGGGTTTATTCCTCTATTGTATATCCCATCGCTTAGTAGTAAGATGGCACCTACATTTCGATTAACGAAACGATTTTCTAATCCATCTAATAATGCCTGAAAGTTCGTCTCTCTTCCTTTATAGTTGGGCAAAGTGTCTGCATCTTCTCTCAACTTTTCGTCAAAGTAAAAATGCTCTACTTGAAAGTTTTTATTTAATTCTTCTTTTAATTGCTCAACTTTCGAATTTAAACTCTCCAAATACAGACTTGAGTCTTTCGATTGTAAAATTGAGGCTGAATTATCTTGAGCAATAATTACAATTGGCTGCTCTACTCGTTTAGTGATGTATTTTAAAAGTGGTGCCAACAAAAGTATGGCGAGAACACTCACAATTGTAAAGCGTAAAAAAGCTAAAGTATTAATTAGCCAAGAAGAAAAATCGGTCAACTTTTTATCTTTACGATAAAGAATAAATGCATAAAGTGCACCTACAACTAGGCACAAAAAATACATCCACCAAGGATATTGACTGACGATATTCAACGTTGAGTTGTTTTAAAAATAAAACAAGCCCAAAAATTCAATTAATGGGCTTGTTAATCAATTATGTTAGCATTGCTCCGCAAACACTTAGAGTTTGTCCTGAAACGTATGTTGAAAGGTCTGAAGCTAAATAAAGTACAGCATTTGCAACATCTTCGGTAGTTCCCGGGCGATTTAATGGAATGCCTTTCAACCATTCTTTCATTACATCTTCACCTAATTCTCCGGTCATTTCAGTTTCAATAAAACCCGGTGCAATTGCATTACAACGAATGTTTCTACTTCCTAATTCTTGAGCAATTGACTTGGTAAATCCTATAATTCCGGCTTTAGAAGCTGCGTAATTCGACTGACCGGCATTTCCTTTTACTCCAACGATTGAGCTCATATTAATAATTGAACCGGAACGCTGTTTTAGAAGCGTTCTTTGCACACATTTAGTGATGTTAAACACAGATTTTAAGTTAGTGTTCATCACATCATCCCAATTCTCTTCGCTCATGCGCATTAACAAACCATCTCTTGTAATTCCGGCATTGTTAACAACCGCATCAATTCTTTCAAAATCATTTACAACATCCGCAATTAACTGTTCTGCTGCAACAAAGTCTGCCGCATCTGAACGGTAGCCTTTAGCTTTCACCCCTAATGCCGTTAGTTCGTCCTCAACAGCTTTTGCCTTTTCAATTGAAGACATGTAAGTAAATGCAATATCAGCGCCATGTTCCGCTAGTTTAATTGCAACACCTTTACCAATTCCTCTAGTAGCTCCCGTTATTAAAGCTACTTTACCTTCCATTAATTTCATTGATCTCTGATTTAATTAGTCGTGGGTCAAAGATAATATTAATCCTTATACTGAGAGAGTATCCTGCATTCGTTGTACAAGAAGTATTTTATTCTTTACAATAAAACGGTGACTTATTTAAAAGCAGACAAATCTTAAATCTCTCGACTTCCTCCAGAAGGTGATTGTTTTGCATTATCTTTGCTATTAAACATTTTATAAAAAAGATTTATGCAAAAAGTTGCCGTTTTCCCCGGTTCTTTTGATCCAATAACACTAGGTCACACTTCTATTATTAATAGAGCCTTACCTTTATTTGATGAGATTATTATCGCCATTGGTAACAATTCGCAAAAGAAATATATGTTTGACTTAAAGCAACGAAAAGATTGGATTATAGGTGCTTTTAAAAGTCCCAAAATTAAGGTTGACATATACCAAGGACTTACTGTTGAATACTGTGAAAAAGTTAACGCAAAGTTTATTTTAAGAGGAGTGAGAAATGCAATTGACTTTGAGTTTGAAAAAAACATTGCTCAGATGAACAACAAATTAAACGATGAAATTGAAACAATCATTTTATTCACTGAGCCTCAGTACGCAGCAATTAGCTCTACAATTGTAAGAGACATTATACGCAATAATGGTGATGCTCAGCAGTTTTTACCTAAAAATATTAAAGTATAAAGATGTACAAAAGTTTATTAGGACTATTAATAATTATAAGTGCGCAAGCTTTTGCTGCCGAGACGGTAATCCAAGGTAAATCAACCCATTTTGAGGGAAAAACAATTCGTTTGGCTTATTTTGAAGACTATATCACCTTTAAAAAAGCATACCTTGATGAAACTCAAATTAAGGATAAAAAGTACCATTTCACAATTGACTTAGAGAAGAGTAAACAGTTAGTTTTAAAAGTTGAAGATAAAGAAGCTACTTTTTTTGCCGAGGGCGGTAATGTTTACAATCTAAACCTTAGCTATGATGAAGAAAAAAATCGTGGCAGAGCCTTTGACAAAGTACTAGACCTTCAATTTTCATTTCCTCAAGCTAGTGAAATGAACCAATTAATTAAAAAATTTAATCAAGATTACAGTGCTTTTTTTAGAGCCAATATTAAAAAGTTTGCTACAAAAACAGCTACCAAAGAAGTGAAGCAATTTATTGCTGAACAATCAGAAATTAAAGCATATAAGAGCCATCCTTTTGTTAGCAACTATGTAACTTATGTTTTGGCAAATTTGGAAGACATCAACCACACTAGTGAAGATAAACTATTTGAAAAATACCTCAAGAACAAAGAAGTACTCCATGAAAATAAAGAATACATGAACTTCTTTAAACAGCTTTATCAAAAAGATTTTGAGCGACTAAGCTTAAGTAAGTCTGGAGCTGAAATTTTAAAAGCCATTATGCTGGAGGAGAGTTTATCAAAAACTATTGATTTAATTAAAAAAGACAAAGGCTTTGAACAAAATGAGCTGGCAGAGCTGTATTTGATTTATGGTCTTTTTGAAACCTACCACCTCAAAACAGTTAGCCCAAAGAGTAATTTAAAAATGCTTGAACTGTTGAGTAAAAATGGGAGTACTCCCTCAATTCAGCTAACGGCCAAGAACGTAATTGAATCACTCAAAAAATTCGACAACAACGGTATGGCTGCTAATTTTGAGTTGAAAGATGAGAATGGCATGTTGGTTAAGCTGACTGACTTTAAAGGCAAGCCAATATATCTCAACTTTTGGGCAGACTGGTCAATCCCATCACTTCGCCAGCTTAGTGTAATGCAAAAACTTCATGAGAAGTACGGTGAAAAGATTCACTTTGTGAGTATCAATTTAGATGAAGACCCAACTAAAATGAATGACTATTTGAAGTTAAAAAATTTCAAATGGACATTTTTGCACTACGGAAATGATTATGAAGTCAGAGAAAAGTATAATGTGCGAACTGTTCCATCTTATTTTTTAATTGATGAAAATGGAAAGTTTATTCAGCTAAATGCTCCTAATCCCACGGAAGTTGAACGTAAGCTGTATGAGATTAGTAAATAAACCCTCTTCAATGTTATTCTTCACTCGCTTTCACATCCTTAATATTCAACTGCAAACTCACATTTCCATTCCATTCATTTTCTTCAACCGTAAAAGCTATATCGAATGGCTTTCCACTTTTGATGATTCTATATTTATCAGACATATTAAAACCAATTGCGGGATAAAAAACATCCGGCTTTTCGGGGTCTAATATATCAATTTTAAGGTGCTTATCTTTTAAAAGTCTACCGTAACCTCTTTCCTTTACATTTCGAGCAACAAAAACCGGCTTCATATTCTGCGGACCGAAAGGTGCAAATTGTTTGAGCACTTGATAAAACTTTGTATCGATTTCATGCAGTTTTATTTCCGCATCAATTTCAATTTCCGGTTGTAATAAATGCTCGGGAATGCTATTTGACACTACTTCTTCAAATCTCGCTTGAAAAGCTTCAATATTTTCAATTGGCAGAGTCATTCCCGCAGCATATTTATGTCCGCCAAACTGTTCAAGCAAATCGCTACATTGCTCCAAGGCTTCGTAAACGTCGAAGCCTTTAACAGAACGCGCAGAACCGGCAGCTTTACCATTGCTCTCTGTTAAGATAATTGTAGGACGATAATAATTCTCGATACATCGTGAAGCAACAATTCCAATTACTCCCTTATGCCAATGTTCTTGATATAAAACTGTCGTTTTTTGAGCAGCTAATCTTTTATCAGATTTAATCATTGAAATGGCTTCCTCAGTTATTCCTGAATCCAACTGCTTGCGATTTGTATTGTGCTCATTAATTGAACTGCCTCCGTCATAAGCTTGATGAGTGTTTTCCGCCAACATTACCTCCACCGCTTTATTACCGCTCTCTATTCTTCCTGCAGCATTAATTCTTGGGGCAAGTGTAAACACCACATCAGTAACTGTTAATTCTTTCTTTTTCACATTGGCAATTTCTAACATTGCCTTAAAACCGGGCTGAGGATTAGCGTTTAGCTTTTTCATGCCAAAATAAGTCAGCACCCTATTCTCTCCAACAATGGGGACAATATCCGCACAAATACTCACGGCTAAAATATCCAACTTCTCTTCTAATCGACTAAAGGGAGTATTATTATTTAATGAAAAAGCCTGCATCAATTTAAAACCAACTCCACAGCCGGAAAGCTCTTTAAATGGATATTCGCAATCTTTTCTTTTAGGGTCTAAAACTGCCACTGCCGCCGGCAGTTCATCTCCCGGATTATGGTGGTCGCAAATAATAAAGTCTATTTGTTTTTCTTTAGCATAGGCGACCTTATCAATTGCTTTAATCCCGCAATCTAAAGCAATTATCAAAGAAAAACCGTTCTCTTCTGCATAGTCAATTCCTTTAAAAGAAACACCATAACCTTCAGCATAGCGGTCGGGAATATAGAAGTCTAAATTGGGGTAAAGTGGTTTTAAAAAAGAGTACACTAAAGCTACGGAGGTAGTTCCATCTACATCATAATCTCCATAAATCAATATTTTTTCCTGATTCTCAATAGCCTGCTCTAAGCGCTCAACAGCTACTTGCATATCTTTCATCAGAAAAGGATCGTGCAAATTGTTTAAATCAGGTCTAAAAAAAGCTTTGGCTTTGTCAAAAGAATCAATTCCCCTTTGAATAAGAATATTCGTTAAAGTTTTATTTAAGCCGTTTAGCTCCTCTGACAATACACTAATCTTATTATCATCAGCTTTGGGATTCAGTGTCCAACGTTTCTCCATAATCTTCAAAAGTAAAAATAATTGGCTTGTAATTTTTGATTGATATTTTCTCCTTTAAAATAGTAGTGGGGATTCACATTGATTACGAATACCCGATTGGTTATCCAAACTTATTATATAAATAAAATTTACAGCTATCTTTATTTAAAAGTGAAATTAAAAACCGCTCGAAGCTTCCACGCTAATTTCTTAATTTTATGCTTTGAAATATGAGAGACATTAGCGAAATCAGACAGCAGATTAAACTCTATCAAAAAGAAGGTAAAAGGATTTTTGCCACTTCCTCATTCCAATCACACAGTATTCCACTATTGCACATTATTAGCGAAATCGACCATCGAATTCCAATCTATTATTTAAACACAGGATATCTTTTTCCCGAAACTTTGGCATTTAAAGATGAACTCGCTGAGCGACTAAATCTAAATATGATTGGCTTAGAGTCTGCTGTACCCAAAAGCCAACAAAAAGATGAAAACGGTGAATTACTTTTTACATCAGATCCGGATTATTGTTGCTATTTAAACAAAACACAGCCACTCGAGCCTATTTTAGCCTCTTTTGATGTTTGGATAAACGGTATTCGAGCTGATCAAAATGCGAATCGTGCAGACATGAAGGTTGAAGAAAAAACGCCACAAGGCGCTCTTAGATACCACCCGATCTTGGACTGGACATCAAAAGACATTTACGAATATCGAAAGGCTCATGACCTTCCACCTCATCCAAAAGAAAAAGAGGGCTATTTAAGCATAGGTTGCGAGCCTTGTACTCGAAAGATGTTGAATGGAGACGATGAGCGAACTTCTCGTTGGTTTGGAATGAATAAAGTTGAATGTGGTTTACACACGGATTTAATTCAAAAATAGATGCGCATATTAGTTACCGGAGGAGCCGGATATATTGGAACAGAATTAATTCAGCAATTAAGCGAGCAAAAAAATGTAAGTGAAATTATTGTTTACGACAACCTCAGCAGCGGCAATCGAAACTTTTTCTTAGGACAACAAAAGCTCAATTCAGATAAACTAAAGTTTATTCAAGGCGATATTCTCGACTCTAGAAAATTAAAAAAGGTAGTTCAAGGTGTAGATACAGTTTATCACTTGGCTGCTAATGTTACAACGCCTTTTTCCGATCAAAATCCGCATTTGTTTGAGCAAGTAAACCATTGGGGAACTGCTGAATTAGTCTATGCAGTAGAAGCTAGTAATGTAAAGCGATTTATCCATTTAAGCAGTGCGTCAGTTTACGGAGCCTCCGAAGATGTTTGCACTTTAAACGACCAACCTCAGCCGGAGACGTTTTATGGAATTTCGAAATTAAGAGCCGAAGAGCATGTAAAACGCTTACAAGACAAAAAACCGGAAACCTACATTTTACGATGCGGTAATGTTTATGGCTACAACCGAAGTATGCGCTTTGATGCTGTAATCAATCGCTTTATGTTTGAAGCTAATTTTAAAGGTAGAATTACTGTTAACGGCACAGGTGAGCAACACCGTCCATTCATTCATATTAAAAAGGTAGCTGAGGCATTAATCTCCTTATGTTGTGAAACTTCTATTAAAAATGGAACTTATAATTTAGTTGACCAAAATATGGCCATCGGCGAAGTAGTTGAAAATTTGAGAAAAGTTTATCCTCAAGTAGAAATGATCTTTGTGAATCAACACATGAAAATGCGTCAGCTAAGAGTAGCTCCTTCAGAAGAGATGAAACAATTATACAACAAAGCGCACAGCCTAGGTTTTATGGAGGAGTTGCAAGAGTTTAAGAACTCATTTTCTTTTTAGAAGGTTTTTTGATTTCCTGATTTCCTTCCACTACCAATACAATTTCTCCTTTTAAAGGATTGTTTTTGTAGTAAGCTATAAGCTCTGAAAAGGTTCCTCGAATATTTTCTTCATAAACTTTGCTCAGCTCCCTACTGACAGAGGCTTTACGCTCTCCCCAAAACTCTTTTAGTTGATTTAGAGTTTTAATTAAACGGTGAGGAGATTCGTAAAAAACTATAGTACGCTCTTCATTTTCCAGTGCCAATATTCTACTTTGCCTTCCCTTTTTGTGAGGTAAAAATCCTTCAAAAACAAACTTTTCGCAGGCAAGTCCTGAATTAACTAAAGCCGGAACAAAAGCTGTTGCGCCCGGTAATGTTTGCACCTCAATCTCCTTTTCTATACACTCTCTACTCAATAAAAAACCGGGATCAGAAATAGCAGGTGTTCCCGCATCAGTAATTACAGCCATAGTTTCTCCGGCCTGCATCCGACTGATTAAGCTCTCCGTAACTTTATGTTCATTATGCTGATGATAAGCCATTAAAGGCTTTTTAATTTCATAATGCTTTAGCAACTTTCCACTACTTCTAGTATCCTCACAAAGAATTAAATCCACTGATTTAAGCACTTCAATTGCTCGAAAAGTCATATCTGCAAGATTTCCAATAGGTGTGGGAACTAAGTAAAGCATAGCATCGATTTTCGGTGTAAAAGTAAGTTTACAATTTATAAATAGTGTTATTTTGCAGCATGCAAGTTAAGCTTTCTGTAGTAATCATTACTTTCAACGAAGAGAAAAACATTGAGCGCTGTATTCTTTCAGTAGTGGATGTAGCTGATGAAATTCTAGTTTTAGACTCATTTTCAAATGACAAAACTCAAGCCATTTGCGAAAAATACAATGTTCGTTTTCTTCAACATGCATTCGATGGTCACATAGAGCAAAAAAACAGAGCTAAATCATTGGCTAATTTTGATTATGTTTTATCGTTAGACGCCGATGAAGCCTTAGATGAAAAGCTAAAACAGTCTATATTAAAAGTTAAAACAAACTGGCAATTCGATGCCTATAAAATGAATCGCTTGACCAACTATTGCGGCAAATGGATTCACCATAGTGGATGGTATCCTGACACTAAAATTCGCTTATTCGACAAAAGAAAAGGTGACTGGGGCGGAACTAATCCGCACGATAAGTTTATACCGCAAAAGTCAGCCAAAGTTCAGCATTTAGAGGGCAATATTTTACACTATTCCTTTTACAACAGAGGTCAACATTTAAAACAAATTGAAAGCTTTTCAAGCATCGGTGCAAAAGCACTTTACAAAAAAGGGAAAAAATCAAATTGGCTGAAAATTTTGATTAAACCCATTGCTCGATTTATCAAAGCTTATATTATTCATTTAGGATTTTTAGACGGTGCTGCAGGCTTTACCATCAGCAGACTTTCGGCTTATGCAAATTATTTGAAGTATGTTAAACTTAAAAAGCTCCAAGCGGGCAAAAGTATTTAATATGACTGCCAAAAAGAAAGTTTTACATGTTTCTACAGCGCTAAGTTGGCGGGGTGGCGAACAACAACTGGCTTATTTATTGGATGAGCTAAGAGATGAAATTGTGCAGTTTGTGCTTTGCGCCAAAGGTTCTGAAATGGAAGCCTTTTGTCATAAAAACGGCTTTAACTACTATGCCGTAAAAAAAGTAAGCAGTTTTGATTTTGGCTTTGCTAAAACACTAAAAAGTATATGCAATAATTTATCAATTGATGTATGTCATTTACATGATGCACATGCACATACCTTTGCCATTTTAGCTGCTTTTATGGGCAACAAATGCCCGCTTGTACTGAGTAGAAGAGTTGACTTTCCGATAAAAAATAGTTTTTTCTCCAGGTTAAAATACAATCATCCTGCAATTTTTAAGATTCTTTGCGTGAGCAAAAAGATTAAAGAAATCACTACCTCAGATATAAAAGATAAAAGCAAATTGTCGGTGGTCTACTCCGGTATTGATTTAAATAAATTCTCGAAGCGAAATGGGAAACTTCGTAAGGAGCTAAACATTTCAAATGACATCCGACTTATTGGAAACACCTCTGCCCTAGCCGACCATAAAGATTATTTCACTTTTCTTGACGTTGCTGAACGCATTATTGAAAGCGAAAGAAACGTTCATTTTGTTATTTTCGGAAACGGTCCATTAGAAGAAAAGATTAAAGCTTATGCCAAAAGTAAAAAGCTTAATGATCAACTTACTTTTCTAGGGTACAGGACTGATGTACCTATGCTTTTAGCTGACTTGGATCTATTTTTAATCACTTCAAAAACGGAGGGTTTAGGCACATCAATCATTGATGCATTTGCTTGTAAAGTACCGGTTGTGGCAACAGCCGCAGGTGGCATTCCCGAATTGGTAGAGGATCAGAAAACCGGTTTACTTTGTCCGGTTAAAGACGTGGATTTTTTAAGCGCAAACGTTTCTAAATTATTAAATGACGCTTCTCTCTCACAACAAATTATAAAAGATGCATCCGAAAAGGTAAAACAATTCTCAAAAGAGCATACAGCAAAAGAAACTTTAAAGCATTATCAAGAAATTTGGTCTTGATTTTTAGATTGATTGAATACAAACAAGTTCATAAATAAAGCAAAGAAAGTGAGGCCTGCCTGTGTTTCTAGCGTATCTTCAGTCATAAACGACAAGGCAACAATCAACCAAAAAGCAACAAAAGGAATTTTCAAATCTCCTCTATACTTTAAAAGTGGGTAGATTAAGTAAATAAGAAAGTACACAAAGCCTAACAATCCAAAAGTCAGTACAAATGTGAGGTATTGATTGTGCGTTCTCCTTCTATACTTTTCTGCCAGCGAAGATTGGTCTTCTTCATACTGTTGCTGAAAGGCTTCTTTTACGTCACCGGTACCAACTCCAATAAAATAATTGTCTTTAAAAATATTCCAAGCTGTTTTCCAATACTCCAAGCGCATCGCCAGAGAAGCTCCATCGGCAAAACCTGTTCTAAAATATACCTCTAATTCATAAAAGGTTTTGTGTAGTCGCAGTTCAATCGGATTTAATTCTAAATAGCGATAATTAGCCACACCATTTTCAATGGCTTTTATCTCTCGATCAGATAATTTACTCACGCCAACCGAATCTTTTGTTAAACCTAAAGAGGTGAGATAACGAATTAAAGTACTCTCCAAATGTTGTCCTTTTTTATCATCGTATAGTACATTGAGTTGACTGCGCTTTGCCCACTCTCTTCTCAATTCAGAAAAAGCGATATATCGCTCTATGTATACTCCATTGGTTAACCTATAATCTGAAGTATCATGATGGTAAAAATTACCATTTACAGTTCTCTTAATTAACTCATTTTGATTATACGTAAGTTCTTGAGGTTGTTTGTAATCAGAATAAACTTGTTTCAAATAAAAAATTACGGTAAGTATAAGAATACTTAGCAACCCTCCAACTATAAATTTCGACTTAAAAGAAAGCCTTTTTGAAATAAATAAGAAAACAACTACAGATGAAATAAAAAAGCAAATTATGCCAGTATAGAGTTCAAATATTACTAATGCAATCACAAACCAACTTCCTAAAAAGAAGAAAACTTTCTTTCGATTATTTACCCCTAACCAAAAACTAATTATTGCCGCTAAAGCAATGTTTAATCCATACCTAATATGAGAAATGTAAATAGAAAGAGAGCGCTTATCAAATCCAAAGTCATCGCCAAATTGTATTAATTTATATAGGCTAACAAATGAAAGAGTTAATAAGGTGAATAAGTAAGCATATATGAGCAACACCCACTCTTTTCTTTTTAAGTTAGGTGAACTACCAATAATTATAGGCAAAGCCAAGAGTGGAAGTTTTACCCGCAAATCCTTTATGGCATAATCGAAATTTTCCGTCCACAGTAAGCCTAAAAGGTGAAGTAAGTAGAAACCAACAAACAGCCAAGCTAATTCATTTAGCTTTTTGAATTTGTTTTTAAATTGAAGTTCTAAAATAAAATTGCCAAGGAGGATAAACTGCCCGATACTCATCAACACATTCGACCAAGCTAAGCCGCAAAGTATTGTTAGTAGACCTAGCAAGTATAAATTTCGATGACTAATCCATCCTTCTAATTTGGTCCCTTTGAACAATTGATCAATTAGCCCCAAAGTTTACTCTTTTTCTTTCACAAACGTTCCGGCTAGGATTTCATTGTACGCTGCTCCATTTATTATTTCAAGTGCTTTTTGTACGTCTTCATCATCGTTTAAAGATTGCTCGATTCTACCATCTTGATAGTAATAACGAGACACTATTTCATTCTCTAACAACTGCTTAATTTGATCGCTAAACTTATCCAAGTCGTCCTCTTTATCTTCGGCAATTTTCAATTTTAAATCAGCGTATTCCTCTTCAGCACCATCGTAGTATTTCTCTTTTTTCGCCGTTTCTTCTAACTTTTCTAATAAACGCTCACTTTCTGTTTGATAGCTATAATCTTTATCAGAAAGATAATTTTTAAAAGCTGCATACGTATCATCATCTAGTTCAAAGTATTTCGGCTCAGAAATACTATCGTGCTTCAGTGCATATTCAGTTGCAAAACCAAAAATAAGTTGTTTGCCCATAAGCACCTGTGCTATTTTGCTCATTTTTCTTTCATCGGTAATTACATCCGGTTTAATCCCTTTACCATCAAAAACTTCTCTTTTAGAAACCAATGTTTTAAATGAATGAATCATTGAATCAGGGATATTTTTGGCTTTGCCGTTTACATCTTTGTGAGAGTAATCTACCTTTTGAATGCACCTTCCACTAGGAATATAATATTTTGCTACCGTTACTTTTAGCTGTGCATTATAACTTAGCGGTCGAGTTTGTTGTACTAAGCCTTTTCCAAATGTCTGCTTACCTACAATTACTCCACGATCATAATCTTGAAGTGCTCCCGAAACAATTTCAGAAGCTGAGGCCGAAGACCCATTCACTAAAATTACAACCGGAATTTCTGTATCTATGGGCTCAGCAGGTGTTCTGTAGGTTGCATCCCACTCTTCTCTTTTCCCTTTGGTTTCCACTACCACTTTTCCCTTTGGAACAAATGCATTTACAATTTTAACGGCTTCCATTAAAAGTCCGCCACCGTTGCCACGCAAATCAAAAACCAATTTCTTCATTCCATGGTTTTCTTTCAAGTCTTTAAACGCATCTTCAAAACTCTTTGCTGCTGTTTGAGTAAAGCTAACCAACTTAATGTAACCTACTTCATTGTCTAACATTCCATAATAAGGAACTTCATCGATTTTAATATTTTCTCTAATTACCTCCTTTTCAATAGACTTATCAGTACCGGGTCGCTTAACAGTTATTTTAACCATTGTTCCGGCTTGACCTTTGAGGAAGTCGCTTACTTCTTGAGTATTTTTTCCTTTGATACTCTTTCCATCAATTTTAATGATAACATCCCCTGCTTTTAAACCTGCTCTATATGCGGGAAAACCTTTGTAAGGCTCAGAAATAACTACAAAATTACTGTCTTTGTGAATCAAAGCACCAATTCCACCATACTGCCCGGTAGTCATGAACCTAAAATCCTCTATGTCTGATTCAGGAATATAATTAGTATAAGGATCCAAAGATTGCAACATCGCATCAATGGCTGTTTTCATCAAATCACCTGGCTGTGTTTCATCAACATAATAAGTATTCAATTCTTTGTAAAGCGAACTAAAAATGTCGAGGTTTTTAGAAATGTGAAAATAATTGTCTGCAAAACCATAAGACAATACAGCACTGATACTAATTCCTAAAGCAATTAAATATACCTTAATCTTTTTCATTCTTTTTATTTTTCTTTTCAGGAACAGGATCATATCCATGACCGCCCCAAGGATGACATGATAAAATTCTTTTTAAGGCCAACCAGCTTCCCTTTAAAGGTCCATGAATCTTAAGAGCTTGCACGCTATATTCTGAGCAAGTTGGCATGTATCTGCAGTTGGCTCCTAAAAGTGGCGAAATAGTATATTGATAAATTCGCACAAAAAATATCAGAATTTGACTGAATATTTTACTCATATTGCCTCTTGCAAAGGTTGTAAAAGTAAGATTATTTTACCCTCAATTTCTTCGTAATTCTTAAGATCTTTCGCCGTATATACAAATGTGAGCAGCAATTGTTTTTCGCTCTTGATGAGTTTTTCTTTAAGTTCCATTCGGTTCAATCGATAAGCTTCGCGCATTCGTCTTTTTAAAAGATTGCGATCTACAGCCTTTTTGTGATTTCTCTTGGGAACGCTAAAGGCGCACTTAATCGGAGTAGTATCGCCTTCTTGAAACTCTCTGAAAAGGTATATGAGTCGAATTGGGTATGCAGAAGATTTTTTCCCATGCTTAAAAAGAATCGAAAACTCATCTCTTTTGTATAATCTTTCCTCTTTTTTAAACCCTAGCCTCATGCTGTCAAAGATAAAAAAAGGCATCCGCTATTTACGAATGCCTTTTTTATATCATAAACTAATTTTACTTTTTGTTGTACTTTTTAATGTACTGCTCAAGCGCCATTGTCATTGATGGTGCCTCCGGCTTTGGTGCGGCAATGTTTATTTCTAAACCTGCTTTTTCTGCAGCCTTAGCAGTAGTTGCTCCAAACACTGCTATGCGGGTATCGTTCTGCTTAAAGTTTGGAAAATTTTCAAACAAGGATTGTATACCGGCAGGACTAAAGAAAACCAGTACATCGTAGTTTACATTCTCCAAGTCAGACAAATCACTGCAAACCGTGCGGTACAACATTGCTTCTTTAAAGTCGATGTTGTGCTTACTTAAAGTGTCAGGGATATCCTGCTTTAATATATCCGAACAAGGTAGCAAAAACTTCTCCTGTTTGTGCTTTTTGATTTGAGGAATCAAATCCTCAATTTTTTGTCTACCATGAAATATTTTACGCTTTCTGTAAACCACGTATTTTTGAAGGTAATATGCCGTTGATTCTGAAATACAGAAGTACTTCAAACCTTCAGGAACATTGTATCTCATCTCTTCTGCAATTCTAAAGAAGTGATTAACTGCATTTCTGCTTGTAAAAATAACTGCTCCATAATCTTGAAGCGTCACTTTTTGTTGTCTAAATTCTTTAGAGTCTACTCCTTCAACATGAATAAAAGGACGAAAGTCAACTTTCACTTTGCATTTATCAGACAAGTCAAAGTAAGGTGATTTTTCGCTTTCCGGTTCAGGCTGTGATACTAAAATTGTTTTTACTTTCAATGTAGATTAGTTTTAAAATTAGTAGTAGAAATTGAATTCTTTTACAAAAGATTACCGATCCACTTACCAATGATAAGCCACGGTAAAATTTCGAGGGTGCAAAGATACAAAATTATCAGATGCAATGGTATAGCATTTTGAATTCCAATTAAAAGCCCCCGAATTAGCTGCATTAACATAAAAATCAACAAAATAGAAATGCTTATTCCTAAAATTAATTGCTGACTTACAGTTGAGTAAAAATAGAACACAAGTAAGATTAAATTAATTAGCCCAAATAACTTATTAAATAATGATGATTGAAAACTATAATCTTCCATCATTTCATTTATGTTAAACAACCATGCAGAGAAAGAATAAACAAATAACTTGAGTAGTCCGTAAATTAAAATTAGAGCTCCTAAAAGTCCAAAAGTATAGAGCGGCTCAACCAATTGATTGTAGTGATGAAAATAGTAAAAAGCGTATAAAAGTGAAGTGGTGACAAGGAATACGGTCGACAATAAAATATTAACCGGATGAGCATACACTTTTTCGTATCGAATAATTTGCTGTGAAACTTTCCAATTAAAAAAGCCTTTTAAAATCATTTTAAACCTTTTTGCATGAAAGCTTTTACTGTATGCTACGGCAACTAAAACCAAAATAAGTACGAAAGCAATCCAGTTAGGTACAAGCTGATTTTGAGATTCTCCTTGATGATACTTATGTTGACTCAAATAATGTTTAGCATGAACTGTAATATCTAATGCCCATTGCTTGTATGTATAGTCAGGCTGATATTCTCCTTTATAAGGCATAACCCCATAAGCTAGTTTATGGGTTTGAAAAGTAGAATCTATAATATTTTCTGCTTGATTAGCCATTTGATTCTGCAAAAATACATTCTATTCATAAACAAAAGCCACAGATTTAAGCTTTATAACTAATTTTGAAGCAAAGAAAAAATTTTATGGCAGATCGATTTCAAGCACCTGATTATTATCAGATAGATGACTTATTAACAGAAGAACATAAACTGATTCGCAATACAGTAAGGGAGTGGGTTAAAAAAGAAGTTTCCCCCATTATTGAAGATTACGCGCAAAAAGCCGAATATCCGATACAACTAAATAAAGGTATAGCAGAGCTTGGTGGTTTTGGTCCTTACATTCCTACTGAATATGGCGGAGCAGGTTTAGACCAAATCTCTTATGGCTTAATTATGCAAGAACTAGAGCGTGGCGATTCCGGAATTCGCTCTGCAGCATCTGTGCAAAGTTCATTGGTGATGTATCCAATTTATCAATACGGTAACGAAGAGCAACGAAAAAAGTACTTACCAAAATTAGCTTCCGGCGAATGGGTTGGTTCTTTTGGTTTAACAGAACCAGACCACGGATCAAATCCGGGGGGGATGATTACCAATTTTAAAGACAAGGGTGATCATTACTTGTTAAATGGAGCAAAAATGTGGATTACCAATTCCCCTATTTGTGATGTAGCCGTAGTTTGGGCAAAAAATGAAGAAGGTAGAATTCATGGCTTAGTGGTTGAAAGAGGTATGGAAGGATTTACAACTCCTGAGACACATGGAAAATGGTCGCTCCGAGCTTCAAGAACCGGCGAATTGGTTTTTGATAATGTAAAAGTTCCTAAAGAAAATTTACTCCCCAATAAATCAGGTTTAGGTGCACCACTCGGTTGTTTAGACTCTGCTCGCTATGGAATAGCTTGGGGGGCAATTGGAGCAGCCATGGATTGTTACGACTCTGCCTTACGTTACTCTAAAGAGCGAATTCAATTCGACCGTCCAATCGCTTCTTACCAACTTGTTCAGAAAAAGCTTGCTGAAATGCTTACGGAAATTACAAAAGCACAATTACTCGTTTGGCGATTAGGTCAGTTAAAGAATGAAGGCAAAGCGACTACTCAACAAATTTCTATGGCAAAAAGAAACAATGTGGACATGGCACTGAAAATTGCTCGCGAAGCGCGACAAATTCACGGTGGTATGGGAATTACCGGAGAATATCCGATCATGCGCCACATGATGAATTTAGAATCAGTTATCACCTATGAAGGTACACACGATATTCACTTACTCATCACCGGAATGGACATTACAGGAATCAGTGCATTTAGAGTTGATTAATAGTAAATAGTTCGATATTTTAAAAAGGTAATCTTGCGAGATTACCTTTTTTTTGCCTGTTTGAAATTATTTAAAGCTCTTTCAAAAAGGATAAAAATATCCGAAATAAATCTCAACTCTCTCAAAAATTGACGATTTAAAAAATGAACAATTTTAAAAACTGACAGAAATCATGTATTTGTCCTCAAATAACGTTCAAATAAGCGATAAATAGTTTGATTTAGCTAAAGAATACTGTGCGAAAATAAAAGAACAAACACGCAAGTACCTGAATTAATAATATTTAAATCAAAATATTAGTAAAAACTGATAAAAATCATCTACCTTAATTTGAATGTGCCTTTACTTTGGATAAGAAATCTAAGGTATGGCTAAATGGTCGATAATATTAGGAATAGTAAGTAGTATTTTACTACCAAAACTAGTTTACAGTCAGCTAAAAATTGACGCTGAGTTCAGGCCTCGATTTGAGTATAGACATGGATATAAAAATTTAGCAGAGAAAAACAGTCAAGCCGCAGCATTTATTTCACAAAGAAGTAGATTAAACCTAAACTATCGAAAAGATCAGTTCGACTTTTATATCAGTTTACAAGATGTAAGAGTCTGGGGAGACAATCCACAATTGATTAGAAGCGACCAAAGCGGTTTGAGTTTACATCAAATATGGACGAAAGTAAAACTCAGCAATCATTTCAACTTAAAAGTTGGAAGGCAAGAAATCATTTTAAACGATCATCGAATTTTTGGTAATGTAGACTGGATGCAGCAAGCTCGAAGCCACGATGCTATATCCCTCGATTTTAAAAAAGGAAAGTGGGAAAGCAGATTATTTGCTACTTACAACCAAGACGAAGAACGTTTTAGCGGAAGCGAACAGTACATAAGCAATAACTATCGAACTTTTCAAGCACTATGGCTCAACAAAAAGTTTGAAAACACAGCCATTAGTTTTTTATTTCTAAATAATGGATTACAACAGTCAGACAGTTCCAGAACGAACTTTAGTCAAACATTCGGCACTCACTTAAATTCAAAACACAATAAACATCAAGTCCTTATTAATGCTTTTCTCCAAAAGGGAAAAGACAAGGAGGATAGAAAACTTGATGCTTTTTTAGTTGCTTTAGAATGGAAGTATGAAATCATTTCTAAACGCCTATCATATAGTATAGGTAGCGAATGGATTAGTGGAAACAAAAGTGGGCTACCTAATGAAAGTCACAACAATGCCTTTACCCCTTTCTATGGAACTAATCATAAGTTTAATGGCTTTATGGATTATTTTTTCGTCGGCAATCACTACGATAAAAACGGACTACTAAACGCCTACCAAAAAGTAGAATACAACTGGAAGTCAACTAATCAAGTAAAAATCTATCATCATGAGTTTTGGAGTGGCGGTAATCAATTAAACAGTGACAAGGCCTATTTTGGCTCTGAAGTAGATGTGGTTTACCGTAAAAAAATCTCCGAAGAGGCTTCTATCTCATTTACATATTGTCATTTTTTCCCGGGCAATTCATTAATGAATTTACATCAAGTTCAATCAAGCATAACAAATAATTATGGGTTTATCACCTTTCGTTTTAAGCCCGAATTATTTAACTCAACAGAATCAAATAAAACTAATTAATAAAACCACAAGAAAATGAAAGCAAATCAACTAAGAATTTACATCACAGCAGCCTTATTTGGTGTAGCCATTATTTTATTAGGGCTAAATGCATGTGAAAAAGAGAAAGAAGCAAAGACTACAGAAGAAGTAGTCGACAATTCTAACATTGAAGTTAAGGGCAAAGAGACAGCTGTACTAACAGCCCCACCTTTAGTCCCTGCTCCGGTAGGAAAAAGATCAGCTAAAAAGCTGATTGTAGAGATGGAAATCATAGAGGAAGTTGGAGAAATTTCTGAAGGAGTAGAGTATGTGTTTTGGACTTTTGGCGGAACAGTCCCAGGTTCATTTATTCGAACAAGAGTAGGTGACGAAGTAGAGTTCCACTTAAAGAATCATCCCGACAACAAGCTCCCTCACAACATTGACTTGCATGCGGTAACCGGTCCGGGAGGTGGAGCAGAGTCCTCTTTTATTGCACCCGGTAGAGAAGCAGTATTCTCTTTTAAAACATTAAATCCGGGACTATATGTTTACCATTGTGCCACTGCTCCTGTAGGGATGCACATTGCCAATGGAATGTACGGTTTAATTTTAGTTGAACCTGAAGGCGGACTAAAGCCGGTTGATAAAGAATATTACATTATGCAAGGCGACTTTTATACTGTTGGCAAAACAGGTGAGCAAGGTCTTCAGGCCTTTGATATGGAAAAAGCCATTAATGAAGATGCAGATTATGTAGTATTTAACGGAAAGGTTAATGCACTCACGGGTGATCAAGCTCTAACGGCAAAAGTGGGAGAAACTGTTCGTTTATTCTTAGGTAATGGAGGACCCAACTTAGTGTCTTCTTTCCACGTAATTGGAGAGATTTTCGATGCCGTTCATGTTGAGGGTGGAGACTTAATCAACAACAATGTTCAAACGACAATTATCCCAGCCGGTGGTGCTGCTATTGTAGAGTTTAAAGTAGATGTTCCGGGAAGCTTTATACTTGTAGACCACTCCATTTTTAGAGCTTTCAACAAAGGAGCATTAGGCATGTTGAATGTTGAGGGAGAAGAAAATGAAGCAATCTACTCTGGAAAAATTAAAGAGGGAATTTACTTGCCTGAGGGTGGTGGTACACATAGCATGGCCGATAAAAAAGTAAAAACCGAAAATACAGCTACTAAAACCCTGGAAGAAAGAATTAAACACGGAAAGTCAGTTTATATGCAAACTTGCTTTGCTTGTCACCAAGCAGAAGGACAAGGAATTGCAGGCGCATTTCCGCCGCTTGCGGAATCAGACTACTTAAATGAGGATGTAAACAGGAGTATTGATGTAGTATTAAAAGGTTTACAAGGCGAAATAACTGTTAATGGTGAAACCTACAATAGTGCTATGCCGGCTCAAAATTTAAGTGATGAGGAAATTGCCAATGTACTCACTTATGTATACAACAGTTGGGGCAACTCTAAAAAAGAAGTAAAAGCTAAAGAGGTTGCTCAACGTAGATAATTTATTCATGACTAGCGTTAAATTCATAGTAAGTTTTTCATTTGTTCTGAGCCTATTCAGCTGTTTTCAGCTGAGGGCTCAAGAACAAAATGAACAGATGGCTTTCATTGAGGGAGGTAGTTTTACCCCGCTTTATGGTGCAAAAAATCAAAGTGTTGATGTAGATGACTTTTACATGGACATTTATCCTGTTACAAATGCTGACTTCTTAGAGTTTGTTGTAGAAAATCCAAAATGGAGAGCCTCTCAAGTACCTGCTATTTTTGCTGAAAGCAAATATTTAAGTCATTGGAGGTCCGACTTAGAAATTGGAGAAGAAATAATGAATACGCAAGCAGTGACTATGATTTCGTGGTTTGCAGCTAAAAACTACTGCGAGGCGAGAGGGAAACGCCTACCCACGGTTGACGAATGGGAATATGTTGCCATGGCTGACCAAATAGTAAAAGATGCCCGTGAGAAAAAATCATACAATCAGCTAATTTTAAGTTGGTACGAAGAACCACAATCCTTTAAAAAACCCATTGGAAGCACTTTCAAAAATTACTGGGGGATTTACGATTTACATGGTTTGGTATGGGAATGGACAGCAGATTTTAACTCCATCTTAATAACTGGAGAATCAAGAAAGGATGTAGACAAAGATATCAAACAATTTTGTGGAAGTGCAGCTGTTACGGCAACCGATTTAATGAATTATGCAGCTTTTATGCGATATGCTTTCAGAGGAAGCTTAGAAGCGAACTACACCATCAGAAACCAAGGGTTTAGATGTGTTAAAGATGTTTCACTAGAACCTAAAAAATAAAAGAAATGAAAAAGTTAAATTTACTGCTAACCTTAATAATGCTGACAGTTATTGCTTGTCAGTCGGATAGTAAAGATGAAAAAACAGTAAGCCAAGTTATCACTGAAGAGTCAAGCGTTAGTGATCAGGAACTATCTGATTTATCCATTTATCATTTACCCTCTGAGTGGACAACTCACCACAATGAGCAAATTAAGCTAGAAGACTTAAAAGGTAAAGCATTGGTCATGGTAATGATTTACACTTCATGCAAATCTGCTTGCCCGCGTTTAGTGGCTGATATGAAAGACATTAAATCAAGGCTACCGGAAGACAAGCTCGATCAATTACAATTGGTTTTAGTAAGTATTGATCCTGAAGTTGATACTCCAGAGCGTTTAAAAGAGTTTGCAATTGAAAATGAAATGAACGAGGCTCCTTGGTTGTTTTTAAGAAGCTCAGAAAGTAACACAAGAGAGTTTGCTGCTGTTTTAGCTGTAAAGTATAAACGCATTTCTCCCATTGATTTCTCTCATTCGAACATCATTAGTGTTTTTAACCATAAAGGAGAATTAGTTCATCAAAAAGATGGTCTAGGAGTGAATAATCAAGAAACGATAGATGCTATAATTGAATTGATTTAAAAAACTTTTAATTACTAATTATCAATGACTATAATTAAATGTGACAACCAAATTTAGGATTAATCACCAATTCTTAATTCTTAATTCTTAACTCTTAATTAATTATTCATTTTTCCCACTTAATTCCCAACTCACCATTCAAAATCAAGTTGTTCTAGTATTTCAGCGAACTCTTTTATAATCATCGCAGTTGCTCCCCAAATTAAATGATAGTTGAGTCGAAAACCTTTTACCAGCATCTTACCATTCACAGAACTCACTCTTTGATTGTCAATTAACTTATCTTCACCTACTAAATTGATTAACGGACACTCAACTACTTCTGCTACTTCAAATACGTCGGCTTGAAAAATAGGACGCTCAGGCTGAAAAGCCACATAAGGTTCAATTAGAAAATTGCTTGGCGGAACATACAAGGGGCTCAATGCGCCTAAAACATCCGTAGTTTTGGCATGAATTGCCAACTCCTCCTCTGCTTCGCGAAGCGCTGTGTGCAGTAAACTTTTGTCTTCCTCCTCTTCTGCTCCACCGGGCAGTGCAATTTGTCCGCTGTGCACTCCCTCATAAGTTGGTCGCTTAATAAAAACCGTATGCAGTTGCTTTTTGTGCGGATAAATCAAGAGTAAAACTGCACTTTTACGTGCATTGGCAATTTTCATAGAAAGATCCTCGATTGGCTGACGGTGACTCATTACTTTTCGATGCGCATTCCAAGCAGGCTTTTCCTCTCCGAGCTTTTGTATTAATTCCTTTTTAAATTGCTCAATCATCATTTCTCTCCTGAATCTATTCCTATGTATTTCGCCTCACTAATTTTGTAATAGCCTAGCGATTCACCTTTCTCCAAAAGCAATATATCCTCGCTGAAAAGCTCAATTTTATCGTATAAAAATGGTATGATTTCTTGAAAAAGTGGATTTAAAACTCCTTTCAAGCCGTCTTTCTCAACAATAAATCCAAAAGAAGTAATTTGAATATCGTCGAACTCATTTTCCAACAACTGCTCGCCTTCCTTATCAATTAATCCCCAATAATTTCCCAACTTCACTTTTGCCAAAGTATCAACAAATGATTCGGCAAAATTGTATTGATAAGGAATCACTAAACTCAACTCCTGATTGGTATAACCCCACTTTCCATTCTTTTTAACGGCAATATAGTTGCTGTCGTTATAGCTCCCAATGTTCTCAAAAATAGCCGGAAAAACTCTCTTTCCACTTGTATCAATTATACCGAATTTTTCCTTCAGCATATACTTGGCATAATTTCCTTCAAACTTTCCCCAATTTAAGGCATCTCTCCTAAAATCGAAATTTGATTCCACTTTTAATTGTGCAGAATCATTTACATAGCCGTATTTCCCTTCTTTGGCAACTAAGGCTAAGTGGTTTGAAAACTCACCAATGGCATCGTATTCAAAAGGAAGTACAACTGTTGACTGTTGATTAATCAATCCAAACAAGCTGTCTTTCTTGGCTCTGGCTAAACCGTTCTTCTGAAAAGGCTCCAACCATTTGTATTCTATTGGTACCACTACTCTACCCTGAGTATTGATGAATCCTTTTAAACTATTTTGTTCCACCAAAGCCAAGCCATTCTGAAAATCGCCGGCATAATCGAGGGTTATGGGAATGACTATTTCTCCGCTTTTATTAGTGTAACCATAAGCCGTATCATTTGCCACCAAGGCTAAACCATCGTAAAAATGACCGACAAAATCGTATTCAAGCGGCAAAATCACTTTATTTGTTCTGTCGATGATTCCATAATAATCGTCTTTTGCCACAATCGCTAATGAAGACCGAAAGGACTCAGCATCTTCGTAAATCAGGGGAATAACGACTTGACCACTTTTGTCGACAAAGCCCACCTTCCCTTCCTTTACCACCAAAGCCAAACCTTCATTAAATTTCTCCACCGACTGAAACTGCGGTTCAATCATCACATTTCCTTCTAAATCAATAAAGCCCCAAGCGCCATCACTTTTAAAGGGCAAAAAGGGTTTTCTCGCCAATTCAATGTCCATCATCAATTCATCTACAAAAGGATAATCCGGATAATCAATGCGAAACTCGGCGATTCGCTCCGGGCTGTAATTAATCATGTAGCGCTCATAAAGCTTTCTCCAAGCTTCGTTAAGGTGTGGATTATTTGGATTTTGTTGGATAAAGTTATAGTAGGCATCGATGGTTTGATCTGCTGTAGATTTATAAAAAATAGAATCTTGCGCCTCTCCCACAAACGGACTCTGTGGATGTTCTTCAACAAAGGTTCTATAATCTTCCAGTTGATTTGAAACCGTTTTCTCTTCAAAAAGCAACTTCTCATAGCGGTTTTGTGCAACTAAGGCTTCTTCTGCATTGGGGAAATTCTGCAAAAACTCCTCAAACGCTAATGAAGTATTTTCTTTATTCGCTTTTACAAAAGCAAGAGAATCTCGCAAACGAATGGCTTGAGGCAAACGAGTTGACTGCGGATGTTTTTGAATGTATTGAATGACTAAATTTAACTCTTTTGCCTTATTAACGATTTCAAAACGCTTTACATCAATGCTGTCTTTCCAGTTCTGAACACTCATTGAGTCTACCTTGTGCTTTTGGAGCTTTTCTTTTTGTTTATCATTCAGTTTTGCCCAATTGCTATCAGCCATGTAAATGAACTTATAAGCAGAGTCTAAATTGTAAAAGGGATTATCATTTCTACCGTAAATCAAGCTCAAGCCATAAGGAGCCGCCACAATTTTATTATCCACCTTCTTCTCAAAAAGCTTCTTTGCCTTAAAGTAATTATACACTTCTAAGGCTTCAAAGGCACTGTTTATTTTACATGATTGTAAAGTAATCGCCAAAAGTCCAAAGTATATAAAAATTTGTATCTTTCTCATTCTATTCTATTTCGAGAAGGCTAGAAAACTTTTCTACTCAATTTCTCGTTTTAATGTTCTATATGCACTATATGCTCAAGAAAAAATATTTGCTTTTGCTATTGCTTGCCGCCGGCTTTGCAATTTTCTACAGCGCCTGCAAAGATAGTACTGAGATTGTTGATGAGAAAGTAAGTAAGCCAGATAAACCCACTTATGATTTAGAAGAGATTTTGGCCGCCGGAAAACTGCGCGCATTAATCGACAATAGTTCTACCTCTTACTTTGTTTACAAGGGAACTCCCATGGGCTATGAGTACGAATTATTGAATCGCTTTGCCGAGCACATTGGCGTAGGTTTAGAGGTGATTCCCATTAAAGACATGAACGAAGTGATTGCCGATTTGCAACAAATGCAGGGCGATATTATTGCTGCCAACTTTACTATTACCAAAGAAAGAGCGCAAAAGGTATCCTTTTCTGAAAGCTTGATTGCCTCTCCTCAAGTACTTGTACAAAACACAGCCAATGAAATCATTGAGTCGCCTTCGGAAATTGACGGACATGAGGTGTATGTTCGCAAAAGCTCTTCTTTTTACTCCAGATTGCAAAACCTATCGGAAGAAATTGGCGGAAAAATTCACATTCGAGAGGTGGCGGGAAATGTTTCCGTTGAAAAGTTAATTGAGGATGTTTCCAAAGGAGAAATCCCTTTAACGGTAGCCGACGAACATGTGGCGAAGATCAATCGGGCGTTTTATTCTAACATTCATATTAGTACGCCCATTAGCTTGGAGCAGCAAATGGCGTGGGCGGTGCGCAAGGAATCGCCGAATTTGTTGATTGCCATTAATGAATGGTTGGAAGATTTTAAGAGAACAGTGGACTTTAGAGTCATTTATCTGAAATATTACGGCAACACCAAACTCTACCGTAGCAGAATTAACAGCGAATTGTTTACGGCAAAAAGCGGACAGATTAGTCCGTATGATGAAATTGTAAAAGCGCAGAGCGAGAAAATTGGTTGGGATTGGCGCTTAATTAGCGCATTAATTTATCAGGAATCGCAGTTTGATCCACAAGCTCAAAGTTGGGCAGGTGCTCAAGGCTTAATGCAATTAATGCCGGAAACGGCACAGTCGTATGGGGTGGATTCCACCTCCGGGGTGAGTGCCAATATAGCCGCAGGAATTAAGTATTTATCGTGGCTCGACAAGCAGTTTGCCGAGAAAGTAACCGACAGCATAGAGCGAAGAAAGTTTGTGCTTGCTGCCTACAATGTGGGCTTAGGACATGTATTCGATGCCATTCGCTTGGCAGAAAAGTACAATCTAAATCCACAACTTTGGGAAGGAAATGTAGCAGAAATGTTGCTTAAAAAAGCTGAACCGGACTACTACACCGATGAAGTTTGTTACTATGGCTACTGCCGAGGCAGCGAACCCTACGCCTACGTAAACCAAATTATGGGGCGCTACTTACACTATAAAAACATGACGGAGAGCTATGCGGAGAAGTGAGGGTAAGGTGAAAGCTACCTTCTTTTTCTTCGCATTTTTGTTTGATTAGATAATATTGGACTGTATTTCTCAAGGGGAAGTTCAAGTTTTTCACTAAGCAGTTTTGCTAGATTCATTGCGTCATCTATACTTCTATATTTTTTTAGAGAAAATTTAACCCTATGGCTAGCACTACAAAGATTTACATCAAAAACTACATGTTTATAATTAAAATCGGTTACTAACTTGGGACTAACTAATTGGCCGCTTAATTTCTTTCTTAATACAATGATTGCTTTGTAATTATCTAAGCCTTTCCATTTTCCGCTTACGAACCCAAGAATTGCAACATAGTACCTATACTTTCGATTTTTAAAATGAATTTCAATACCAACTTCAAGTGTAAAAAGAATAATAGTAATAATAATGGAAATAATTCCAAGCCAAAAATTGGCTAATAAGAACAGTATGGAAACAAAAATAGCAACAATTAAGAATCCATTTTTAGTGGATTTAAAATCGTCGTGTTTTAGTTTAATTGAATTCTTCAAATCTATTTTCTTAGTTTAGGCTCTACTAATAAAAATTTGTTTCACAAACACTTGGTTCGATTCAAACAACAGCGCATTCATGTTAGGTTTCCGACCTTTATCAGAACCACCACCCCTAACTTTAGTTAGTGAAAGCTTAGTTATTGGGTGTCATTTTTTTATTCACTCAATCTATTTTTCAAATCCATTCTTTCGTGTATAATTCTGATTACCTCTATTTCATTTTCCGAAAGTAATTGATAAAATATGATGTGTTTCCCTGATTTTAGTCCGAGTAAATTTTTGCTTATTCCGTAATATTCTTTCCCAACTTCTGGATTTTCTCCTATTCTTAAACAAGCAATTTTTATTGTCGCATAATATTTGTCCGCTTGTTTTTCAGACCATTTTTCGAAAGTATAGTACCAAATGTCGTTCAAGTCATCAATGGCTTTTTGTCTTAATATTACTTTAGCCATTTTTACGTTTTTCAGCTTTTAATCTTTTTAGGTTTTCATCAAAGTCAAAGTCCTCAACTAGAGGACTATTTAATCCCTCTTGAATTGCATTTTTCAATGCTATTGCTTTACTTTCCTCATTTTCTAAAAGTCGAAGCCCAGCTCTAATTACTTCGCTTACATTTTTATAGCGTCCGGCAGAAACTTGACTACTTACGAATTGATCAAAATAATTTCCGAGTGATACTGAGGTATTTTTCATTTTAATTATTTTTTTTAAAATTACCAAATATTGGTAAAAACTCCAAGCATGACGATTTCTCTCAAATTACACCCAACTAATAAATATCCGCATAAACATAGTACTTATTATCTCAGCGGACTCTTCACCCACAAACATAGCATTTTTTTAGCTCTCAGATATTCAAGGTAAAAGTGAATTTTACTTTTCCAACCTTTTGTGGTTAGAAAAAATTAGATGCTTTCAATCGTGGAAAAACTTTCTTGGCGGTTGACAACTACTTCCCAACTTTGGAAAAGTTGCAACAAGCTTAAATAATTAATCTCAAAACTAAATCAAGGTGTATAACTTTCCTAAGGATTTGAAATCCTTCGGATGCGAATTAAATATGAAAATCGTGGGATATGATGCTGCTGTCTGCCTTTGGAGGAAATCCTTTGAGTGTAGAGCCTTTGTTATTTATTCAGAAGTTTGTAATTGCTTACAAGAACAGAAGCTGAAATATGAAGAACTCGCTCTAACTCTCTAACCATATCAACAGTCAGTTTTTTCTTTCGATTTAGGATTTCTGATACTCTACTTTTTCCGCCAATAACACCCACTAAGTCTTTTTGTCTCATATTTAACTCTTCCATTCTTATTTTTATCGCTTCGATAGGGTCGGGCGCATCGATTGGATAGTGTTCGTTTTCATAATTTTCTATCATCAAAGAAAGAATTTCAGCTTCATCACCTTCTTTTGTGTCAACTGCTGCGTCAAAAATCACTTCCAAACGTTCAAGGGCGTTTCGGTAGTCTTTCTCGTTTTTAATAGGTCTTAAGTTCATAATATTTTATTTAAATTGTGTCAGCATTTATTTTATCATATTCAGTGTGAGTGCCAATAAATCGGATAAATGCCCATTGTTTTTCATAATTAAATTTAACTACAAGTCGATAAGCGTTTCCTTTTATGTTAAATACAACTCGACGATTTTTAAGAATACTTGCCGAAACATAAGTTTGCTTAACGTCATTTGGAGAAAGCCATTTTGCACTTTTAGCCGTATCATACCAAGTTTTTAAGTATTGCTCAGAGTCAGCGTGTTTCTCCCAAAATTCTCTCAGTGTACTTTTTGCAATTATTCGTTTCATTTGTAAAACTATTTCACAAATATACAATGAGTTCTCCAATCAAGAACTAACTGGGAGTTTTTTTTAATAAGAGATTGTCAATAAACAGCCTATTAAAGCTATCAAATTCCCTTATCAGCGAAATCTTCTCTCCACAGACATAACATATTTAGCTCTCAGCTAATCAAGCCAAAAGAATTAACTTTTCCAACCTTTAAAGTAGACTCTTTCAATCGTGGAATAGCTTTTGGGGCGGTTGGCAACTTCTTACCTACTTTTAGAAAAGTTGCAACAAGTTTAAATAGTTAATCTCAAAGCTAAATTAAGGCGCATGACTTCCCGAAGGATTGCAAATCCTTCGGATGCAGAGCTGTCATTAAAAGCAATTAAAGTGACAATAGTTTTATCTTTTCCAAAACTTCCAACTCTTCTTTTTCTCTCCTCTTATTTTTGATACCATATCCTCAATCAATCTCCAAGACTCATCTCTAGAAATAAAAGTTATTAATCCAATCTCTTTATTAAGTTCACTAGCAGCTTTAATTTTATGGTGTCCATCAACAATGTAGTTTGCAAGACACCAGTGCGTGCCAAACTCAGGCTCAACTTCTTTGCCGTTTATTATTGGATATTCCTCACTTGTTTTAACATCAAGAACTGCTACTGAAACAGCAAATGGGAGTTTGCCTTTTGAAATAGTTTCTTTATAATAATCAACTCTTTCTTCATTAAATTCACCGAAATTGTTAAGTGGAATAAAAAAATTAAAAAAAGCTTCTTTATGATCTTGTTTTACTTTACCAAAGTCTACTAATTGTTCTCTATAGTAATTTCTAAATTGATCATTTGACTTAATTGCTTCTTCATTATCATATTCTCTCCAAGTTTCTTTTTGTTCACTTTTAAAATAATCGTTCTGACTATCTTTGTTAACAGATTCCGGCTTAATTGTAGTTTTTAACACTAGGTAATTCCCGTTTGGAATAACTTCACCTAAGTTTCTTAAGTTTTCTTTTACAAAATCAAAACTCCCTTCATTTAATGAATTAATTAAGTTTTCTTGATTAATTGAAAGCACTGTGCTTTCTGATTGCCTTGTAAAAAAGAATTTACAGGTATCGCAAACATTTCCAATATAATAAACCTTTTGTTTATCAACTGAAATAAATCTATCCCAAACCTTCCAATCACCTCCACCTGTCTTTTCAAACGTAATTCCTGATTTAAGATTATTTATTCTAACTTCCTTTTTATCAGCAATTTTCATTTTCCACTAATTCATTGCTCTACATCATTCCCTGACAACTAACTATTAAGCAAGATATCATTTTATCCGTGCTCAACAATCTCCGACTGATTAAACTCTATTAAATCGCTCCTCAAAATCATTTTAATGAGTATATCTAAATGCTGATCAAAAAGGTTAATAAGAAGTTTGTTAGAAATATTACCGGTTTTAACCATTATTAGCTTTTTTGGTTCAGACTTGATTATATATGATTCGAGAAAGTCAAGATCTTTGGTAATCACAATCCTTGCTTCTTTATTTGCCAGCTTTGCAATCTGAAAATCCTTTGTTTCGTTTTTGTTCGGTAGTTCTAGGGTATGTAAGGAGTCGAACCCTTTCTTCTTCAAGAAGTCTGAGAGAGATTTTGGCAACTGAGCATCAACGATGAATTTCACTATGCTACTTTATGAATACTTTTGATATGAAGAAGCTTAGACGCATATGCAATACATGCAAGAAAATCTTCTTTTTCTAAATCCGGATAATCCTCAAGAAGCTCCTCAACTGTCATACCTGAAGCTAGCAACTCTAACATATTTTCTACAGGATAACGCAATCCTCGAATACAGGGTTTGCCATGACAAATCTGAGGGTCAATAGTTATTCTATTTAATAGATTTTCCATAATCAAAATGTTTATTCAAATTTATACAATATTTTGAACATTCATTAGACTAGTAATTAGATAAATAAACAACTGCATTAGTCAAACTTACCTCAACTTACATTAACAACTCCCCTTTCCTTAACCAATCTTCAAGGAAGTCATCGTTAAGGAACCGGCAACTGCCTTATCATTAAAGAGCTTTAAGTCGTCACTTTTTTCTTGCAAGGCTAAGGTGTATAGTAAGGGCAAGTAATGCTCCGCGGTAGGAATGGCTAGGTCAAATGCCTTGCCCTGCGCGCGAAAATTGATCAACTGCTGATGATTGCCATCGAGAATAAATTTTTTCATTTGCTCATTGGCTTCAATCGCCCAATCAAAACCGTAGGTTTCATCTAATCGCTGCCAATCGACCATTCTCAAATTATGGACAATGTTTCCGCTGCCAATAATCAACACTCCTTTGTGACGAAGTGAGTTGATTTGCTGTGCCAGCTCATAATGGTACTGCGGACTTTGACGATAGTCCAAACTCATTTGAATCACCGGCACATCGGCTTCAGGATACAAATGTTTAATCACACTCCAAGCTCCGTGATCCAAGCCCCATTTATCGTCTAAGCCCACTTCAGCGGTGCTGATTAATGATTGGGTTTCCTTCGCCAAATCAGGACTGCCGGCAGCCGGGTACTGAACCTCAAAAAGTTCTTTGGGAAAACCGCCAAAATCGTGAATCGTTCTCGGGTTTTCCATAGCAGTAACCAATGTTCCCTTTGTTTCCCAATGCGCTGAAATACACAAAATGGCATTCGGCTTTGGAATGTCTTTGGCAATATTTCTAAAGCCTTGTACAAATTCATTTTCTTCAATGGCATTCATAGGACTGCCATGCCCTAAAAACAATACGGGCATTTTTGTGGTATTGCTAAAGGTTTCCGATATCTTATTTAATTCTTTCAGTTTCATGGCTGCTGCGGTTAATGGTAATAAAGCTAATGTTTTTAAAAATGTCTTTCTTTTCATAATTATCTCATTAGACTTAATTTTTAGCAGAATTCCTTTTGAAAATTAAATAATCCAAAGAGTACTTTCCTGCTCCTAAAACGGCAATTACCAAATAAATAGTTCCGTAAAGCAGTGCCAACTCTTGTTTCCCAAAGCCATCATTGGCATGCACAATAAATGCCGCCACCAACATAGTAATTAAGGAAGGAATCGCGGCAAACCTAGTTGTTAAACCCAAAATAATAAGAATGGAACAAAACACCTCTGCAAAAACGGTAAGCACCAATGAAGTTGTCTCACCTATGCCAAGCGGATCCGCAAAGGTAATTGCTCCATCGCCTATTAGTTTTAAAAATTTACCCCAACCGTGGGTGAGCATAAAAGCTCCCACAATAAGGCGAACTAATAATAAAAGCAGGTTGATGTTTTTAGAATATGTTCCGGTGTAAAAAAGACTTTTTATCATTATTATGCTGTTTTGTTGTTGATCCAAATACTGCCGTTCTTTGTTTTCAGTTGCTCCAATTCTCCTTTAGTACTCAATTCCTTCAGAAAAGTTCCACTTTCCGTTCGTGGCATGCCCGATAGTTCAGAAAACTCTTTTGCTGACAAGCTATTGTAGTGCTCAAATAACTCTTCCCATTTTTTGCTGTACTCCTTTTTACGAATATCGGGATTCAATTTTAAAATTGCCATTTCATAAAAAGCATAAGGTCTTGAGCCGTACACCAACTCTTTGTTTCCGGCATCATCTATAAAATACATCGTTGGAAAACCTCTAACACCCATGTCTCTTGCCAACTTTAAATCTTCTTCAAATAAATCAGTGGCTTTACCCTCAAAATCGCTTTTTAATTGAGCTACATTCAAGCCAACTTTTTGAGCTGCGGCTGAGATATTTTCCCATTTCGCAATGTTCTTCTTTTTTAAGAAAACCAATTCTCTCAATTCTCGGAGAAACAATATGGCTTTCGCTTCACTTTGAAGTTGAGCTGCTTTAAAAGCAATGGATGGCGGATATGATGAATGAAGCGGATCTTCCAACCACACATCTCCATCGATGGGCATATCGTAATGTTCACTCACCTCGTCCCAATGGAGAGCTACATCCGCCGGTTTACTTATGCCGCCACTGTTGTAATTCCAATCGGGCAACAATCCACCCATACGATACTCAATTTCAAGACAATCGCCATATTCCAACTTTAATTTCCTCAACTGAGGCTCAATTCCCCAACAAGAAGAACAGATTGAATCGGTAAAGTAAACAAGCTTGAGCATTTTACTAGCTGATTTATGCTGCACAACATTTTCACCTTCAGTAGTCGGAATTTCACACATTCCCGTCTCCGGATCGCACAATAGCGGATTTACCTCTTTTACCTTCATAACAAAGCTCAATATTAAGATTGTTTGGTGAATTGAATTTCACCTGAAATTTTAACTTCCTCGCTCACTAAAACACCTCCGGTTTCCAAAGCTGTATTCCAGTTCAATCCCCAGTCTTTTCTGTTTATTTTACCGGTAAATGAGAAACCGGCTTTGTCATTTCCCCATGGATCTTTGTTGATTCCGCCAAATTCTACTTCCAACTTCACTTCTTTACTAACTCCTTTAATGGTCAACATTCCTTTTAAAAGGTATTCATCATCCTCTTTATGCTCAAAAGTTGTGCTCTTAAAAGTGAGCTCTTTGTGCTTTTCTACATCAAAGAAATCAGCTGATTTAAGATGATTGTCTCTGTCTTCATTATTGGTGCTAATAGATTCTGCATCTACGCTCACTGCTAGCTGTGACTTAAAAAAATCATCTCCTTCTACATCGATTGAAAAGTTTTTAAACTCGCCTTTTACATTGGTAATCATCATGTGTTTTACTTTGAAAGTAAGTTCACTGTGAGTGGGGTCTAACACCCAGGTTTTTGTTGTTTCTGTTCCCATAATTTATTTCATTTTTATGAATATCCATTTACTTACTTAAATTGATAAGCAAATAACTAAACTATTTTGTTTTCAGAATTTTGCCTTTACTTTTTTCCATTCCCGATAGCAATCGGGAGAAAAAAGTAAACAAAAAAATCTAGGCCTGTTTCCTAATTTAAGTCTTCCGCTCCTAAATGGCGATGATTTCAGTGATCTC